>Ga0181523_10000436_pt1 | contig 47123 bp, 34 predicted proteins | sample PEATcosm2014_Bin_43_FD_119752 | JGI IMG/M metagenome (GOLD analysis project Ga0181523, IMG submission 119752) | Peatland microbial communities from MTU Mesocosm Facility, Houghton, MI, USA - PEATcosm2014_Bin05_30_metaG | ecosystem: Environmental > Terrestrial > Soil > Wetlands > Peat | place... | reverse complement strand
TGCCGCACCCGCCACTCCCATGGCCGCGTCGCACCGGCACGGCCGCAGCACACTGGGACGCATCCCAAGCTGGTGGCCGCTCATCGCGGTGCTGGCCGTTCAGGCAGGGCTGTCGCTCCGGCTCGTGCATTCCGACACGGCCTTCCAGGATGAGGCCCTGTACTTGTGGGCCGGGCACCTGCAGTGGGCCCACTGGCTGCACGGCACGCCGCTGCCGCCGTTCCCCTCGTACTTTTCCGGGGCGCCTGTTCTCTACCCCCCGCTGGGCGCTCTGGCTGACAGTATCGGCGGGCTGACCGGGGCCCGCGTCCTGTCCCTGCTGTTCATGCTCGGAACCACCGCGTTCCTGTGGACGATCACCAGCCGCCTGTTCGGCCAGCGGGCCGCCTTCTTTGCCGCCGGACTGTTCGCCGTTCTCGGCCCCACGCTTCACCTGGGCGCCTTCGCCACCTTCGACGCCATGTCCCTGTTCCTCGTCGCGCTGGCGACCTGGTGCGTGGTCCGCGCCGGGGAACGGCGGGACGCGACCGGCTGGATGGTCGCGGCGGGCGCCGCCCTGGCCCTGGCTAACGCTGCGTCATATTCATCGGCCGTCTTCGACCCGGTCGTCCTGCTGCTGGCATTTCTGGTGGCGTGCCCGAGGCCCGGCGGCAAATCAGCCGCCGCGCGCAGCCTGACCATGCTGATCATCCTGGCGGCACTGCTGGCGGCCGGGCTGCTGCTCGGCGGGAATTCCTATCTGCACGGGATCGAGATAACCACGCTCGACCGGGTACCAGGGCCGGACTCCGCGCTATCCATCCTCGCCGATTCCTGGTCCTGGACCGGCCTCATCGCTCTGCTCGCCGTGGGCGCCATCATCGTCAGCTGGGTCCGCCATGAAGGATGGGAACGAACCTGGCTGATCGTGGTTCTGGCCTGCGCCACGCTGCTCGTGCCGCTGGAACAGGCCAACCTTCACACGGCCGCCTCGCTGAATAAGCACGGCGCCGTCGGGGCCTGGTTCGCTGCCATGGCGGCGGGTTACGTCATTGACAAGTTCATCGCTGCCGCACCGGCCGGGCGGAATCGGGCCCTGACCGCCGGGGCCTGCGTGATCGCTCTCGCCTTCCCGCTGTCCGTGGGAGTCACCCAGTCGCTGACGTTCTCTACCTCGTGGCCCAATGCCGCCAGCTTTATCGCAGTCTTCCGGCCGATCGCCGATCGCGGTTCCGAACCGCTGCTGGTCGAGGATCCGTCCATTGCGGAGTATTACCTTCCGGCCGGCCGCCAGTGGAAGCGGTGGTCCAGCACCAGGAACATCGTGCTGCCGTCGGGCGCCAATACCGGCCATCCGTCCAAGTCGGCGGGCGTCGTCGGCAACGGCAACGCGGCCACGTTCGCGCGATTCATTGCCGCGGGCTACTTCTCGCTGGTCGCGCTGAACTTCACGGACACCACATCGCTGGACCACCGCATCGCCGCGGACCTGCGCCGCAACAGGCACTACCGCATCATCCAGATCGTGCCTTACGGCATCGAGATTCCCCCTATCGGCCAGGGAACCTACGTGATCTGGCGATACGAGCAACGCCCGTGAGCACCGGCCAGGGAAGCAGCACCGGCATCCTGAATCGCGTCGCTCCGGTCCGGAGGCCGGACCGGCCAGCCAGCGCGGTGCTCCCGCACCCGCCAGATGACGCGGAGAAGTATTCCTATGCCGACCGGAATCTGCCTTACCTGGCGACCATCCTGGTCATCGGCGCGTGCTGCCTGATCGTCAGCCAGATCAGGTTCGAGGCACGCGCCCCGTTGTCGTGGCCGTTCATGATCTTCACCGCGACTTACGTCATCTACCAGGCCATCAGCCTCCCGGTGAACTTCACCGGGCGCGGCTTCGACCTCGCTGCCCACCAGGAGCGGGTCCGGTCGTGGCGCCCGGTCTCGTACCCGGCCGTGGATATCTACCTGCCGATCTGCGGCGAGCCGATAGAGGTCCTGCTCAACACCTGGACGGCGGTGGCCGGCCTCATGGCCGGCTACGACGGCGTCGCCCGGGCCTACGTTCTCGACGACGGGGGATCCGACGAGGCCAGGACCGTGTCGGAGTCTCTCGGCTTCTGTTACCTGCGCCGGCCCGATCAGCGCGCCTTCAAGAAGAGCGGGAACCTGCGGTACGCCTTCGCGAACACCAGCGCCGAGTTCCTGGTCATCCTGGACGCCGACTTCGCGCCCCGGCGCGATTTCCTCGCCGAGACGCTGCCCTACCTGGACGACGACAAGGTCGCGATCGTCCAGACGCCTCAGTTCTTCCGGGTCAGCGCCCGGCAGACATGGATCGAGAACGCCGCCGGCGCGATCCAGGAGGTCTTCTACCGGTCCATCCAGGTGGCCAGGGACCGCTTCGGGGCGGCCATCTGCGTCGGGACCTCGGCGGTCTACCGGCGCGCGGCGCTGGAGCCGCAGGGAGGGCCGACACTCATCCCCTACGCCGAGGACGTGCATACCGGCCTTGACGTGCGCCGGGAGGGCTGGTCAATGGTCTACCTGCCGCTGGTGCTCTCGACCGGAATCTGCCCGGACAACCTGGACGCGTTCGTGCGCCAGCAGTACCGGTGGTGCACCGGAAACGCCGGGGTCCTGTTCTCTCGGCGGCTCTGGTCGGTCCGGATGAGCATCCCGGCACGGCTCACCTACGTCTCCGGATTCTTCTACTACGCCTATACCGGCCTGCTCACGTTCTTCGGCCCCGTTATCCCGGTCGTCATGCTCGCCTTCCTGCCCAGTGAGGTCCGGCTGCGGAACTTCGTCGTCTTGCTGCCGGCCATGCTCACCGGGTTCGTCCTTTACCCGCTCTGGCATCGCACCCGGTACGGTCCGTCGGTCTGGTCGCTCGGCATCGCCCGAGGCTGGGCCCACGTCTTCGCGATCTGGGATGGCGCCCGCGGCAAGACGATGGGCTGGCATCCGACCCGGACGCCCGGCAGCTCCTTGCGGCGTTTCCGGATCGGGGTGACCGGGTGGACCGGCGGGATGGCCCTGCTCTGGCTGGCGCTGGCCATCTGGCGGACAGTAACCGCAGGCTCCACGCGATTCATGGTCCTGCTGATCGTCGGCCTGCTCAACCTTATCCTCGTCGGTCGCGTCATCTTCCCGGGAAACAAGACAGCATGAGATCCCGACTGGTAGTCCTGGTCGCCTTCGCGGTCGCCGCGGTGGCCGTCGGGCTCGCGGCCGCCCGCTTCGTTGCCGCCGCTCCCCCCGCCCGGCCGCCCGCCGCGCACGCAACGCTCCCCACGGCGAAGGGCGCGTACCTGGGCGTCTACGAGGCCGGGACGCCACCGAATTATCAGCCGGTCGCCGAGTTCGCGGCGGCAGCGGGCACGCAGCCCAACCTGATCGGGTATTACAGCGGCTGGATCGAGCCCTTCAACACCAAGTTCGCGAACATGAGCCGGAGTCACGGCGCTACCCCCTTCGTCCAGATCGATCCGACCGATGCCTCTCTGCCAGACATCGCCGCCGGCGAGGAGGACTCCTACCTGCGCCAGTTCGCCGACGGCGTCGCGGATTGGGGCCATGCGGTGGTCATTGGCTTCGGTCACGAGATGAACTCCGGTAAGTACTCCTGGGGCTACGGGCACGTCCCGGCCGCGACTTTCGTGAAAGCGTGGCGGCACATCGTGACGGTCTTCCGGTCTGAGGGAGCCGACAACGTCACCTGGCTCTGGACACTGGAGGCGGACGCGCCCGGCACCGGGCCTATCGCCGACTGGTGGCCCGGTAGCCAGTACGTCACCTGGATCGGCATCGACGGCTACTACTACCGCTCCTCCGACACCTTCAGCAGCGTCTTCGGGAAGACCATCGACCAGGTGCGCCAGCTCACTGGCAAGCCGGTGCTGCTGTCCGAGACCGCAGTCGGGCCGCAGGCCGGCCAGACGGTGAAGATCCTCGACCTGTTCCACGGCATGGCCGATTACGACACGCTCGGCGTGGTCTGGTTCGACATCGCCCAGCACGACGGCCTCTACCACCAGGACTGGCGCATCGAGGACAACCAGGCGGCCGAGTACGCCTTCCGCCTCGGCGTCCGCGACGAACTCACGCTTGTCTCTGCCGGGCAGCACTCATGACGCCTGCCTGGCCGTACTGAGGACAGGGGCAGCATCCGCATCCAATGACAAAACTCTGAGATGGCCCTGGCGGACAGCACCCGCCGCGCGGCCTGGGCTCAGACGATAGCCCGCGGGCGGGCCCGGCGGACAATGTAGCCGAGGCTGGCCGCCCCCAGCCCCACGCCTATCGCCGATGCGCGCTGCGCCGCAGCGAATTCCCGGTCGGAGACTGCCTGACGCAATTCGCGGCGCATTCCGTCTGGCAGCGTCCTGGTCGCATGCCGGCGTTCGTCTTTCAGCCTTTCCTGAGGCCCCAGCAGGAGCGCCATCTGCGCCTTGCCCTGGCCTTCGCTGTAGCAGCGCCGCACAAAGAAGCGGAGAGTGCCACGTCCGGGCGGGACGCTGTGGCCCACTCGGGCGGACGGCTCGTACCACCAGGTCCGGCCGGTCAGGGCGGCGGACAACCGTATGCAGAAATCTGTGTCTTCCGGTCGCGAGACATGCCCGGTCTTGCCGAATCCCTCACGGAATCCGCCGACCGACCAGAAGTCGGCGCGCGCCACCGCCATGTTCTCCGACCACACGTTGCGGACCGGCGAGCCAGTTCCCGGCATGCCGCGATAGGAAGCTCCCACCACCCACAGGAACTCCTCCGGCATCCATTCCGGCGGCCGCCCCAGCCAGAGTGGCTGCACGTGCCCGCCTACTCCGGCTACGTCCGGGCGAGCCAGCGGCGCGGTCAGGTTCTGTAGCCAGTTGGGCCGGGCAACCGCATCGTCGTCGAGGAAGGCCAGGACAGTACCGCGGGCGGCCTGGGCACCGCAGTTCCGAGTCGCAGACGCGCCCCGGACGCCACGGTTATGCACCGCCGTCACCTCGGGCAGCTGCCTGCCGACCCACTCGAAGAGATCAGGGTTGTTGTCCACCGCCACCACGACCTCTTGCGGGCGCGGATCCTGGGCCAGGGCGGACGCGGCGGCACGGCGGAGTTCTTCCGTGCGCTGCAGGGTATGGGCTGCGATCACGACGGACGTGGCGGCCCCCGTGGCCGCGAGGGCGGTCACGACATCTCCGTGACCAGGCCTCCGTCTGCCAGCTGATCAGCGACGGCGACGGAGACAACGTCAGCGACCGAGGGAACAGCGTCACCGCCTGCCCGCAGCCGACGGCGCTCGGCCAGGATCGTGCGGAGCACCCGGATCCCGTCCGGGATCGCCTTGAGGTTGCTGACTCCGTGCAGGCGTGCCTTTTCGGTGCTGCCTACCTCGATGATCCTTGCGCCGGCCTGGGCCACCCGCACGTTGATCAGGGTCTCGATCTCGAACCCATCACCCCACAGCATCCCGCCGGGCAGATTCCCGGCAGCATGGACAGGAGGCAGGTCAAGTGCCGGGAGGAGATGCACCCGGAACGCGTTGTAGCCGTAGCACAGATCGGTATAGCGCGTACCGAAGATCAGATTGACCAGCCCGTTCAGGAGAGCATTGCCGATCCGGCGGAAACGCGTGATGTCATGGCTGTCGCCGCCGCGGTCGAACCTGGTTCCCTTGGCGAACTCAGCTCCGGCGGCAAGCGCCGCGACGAAGGCAGGAATCTCCTGCGGGTCAGCCGAGCCGTCAGCGTCCAGCATCACGACGATGTCACCGGTCACCTCGGCGAACCCGCACGCCAGGGCATTGCCCTTGCCCTGGCGGGTCTGCTGGACGATCTTTGCGTCCGGCCTAATACGTACCGCGACTTCGATCGTGTCGTCGACGGAGTGGCCGTCGACCACGACTACCTCATGCACGCCCGCAGGCAGCGCCTCAAGCACGTGCGGCAGGTTGCGTGCCTCATTACGGGCGGGAATAACGATAGAAACCCGGCCTGCGGGTTCCCTCTCAGCAGGCAAGTCGAGCACTGATCCCTCCCCATGAGCTGACGGACCTATGCGCCAAACGGGACTACGACCCGGCTGACTGGCGGGGCCGACCCTCCCGGTCCCGCCGCCGTGTCTTCGAAATCGTCACCGTGTGTCACATCGGACCCACAACTCGCGTTTGACATCCGCTGCCAACGAACCGCATTTAATCAGTCCACTCGGCTCTCATGGGCCTCTTTAGCCAAAATGCGGTCCTGACCGGTACATCGGAACGGTCGGCCACGGCAGGACCGGCCCACCGTCAGGACCGGGAGGGAACGGATATGCGCCGCCGCGGCCGAGCCCCCGGCTAGGCGGCGCCCAGCGCACCGGCCCGAGCTCCTGGTAACAGGCCAATGCATTGCTCTAAGCCCAGGTCAGGCCGCAGTTGCGGGTAGACCGGGTTACTTTCTGGCGCAGGTGACATGACGGCAGGGCAGGGCGCGAGGACATCGGAAACGGATTGCGTCCGTGCCCGGCTGGCACCCGGCAGCCTCCGGCAGACGGCGCGGAGGCCGGCTCAGCGGTGACCTGCCTGGCCGCTCACCGCGGCGCTCGCCGAATATGGCGATCGAGGATGTCGAGCACCTCGGCATCGTGGTTGATATCGAACTTGCGCGCCCAGTGGTCGCCGCTGGCGAGCATTCTTTCCAGATCCGGGACACCAAGGGTCTTCGGATGGTTGTTGCGCGTCCTCGAATAATCTATGTAGCGCTTTCGGTCAGGCAGGAACCGGAACTCGCCAGAGTTGACCAGCACCGTGTGCAGGAACACCTCGTCTGGCGCCTGGGTGGAACGGAAGAAGTCGACTATGTCAGGGTTTTCCCTCGCGAACTTCCGTGCGTAGCGCACGGCGCGAGCGGAGAGCGTGCAGAAGAAGGAGCCGCCATAGCAGATGAAGTCGTCGCTGAAGATACTGGTACGACGTCGTATGCCGATTGTGGAGAACGCCAGGCTTACCCGTACCCAGGGCTGCATCCAGTCGACTGCCATCAGCGGCCGCAGCCAGCGCTGTTTGGCCCGCGTGGGCCGGCCAATACGCCAGTGCCGGTACCGGTAGCGCATCGCGGCGTCGAAGGGCTTGCACAGCTGGTAGTCCGGGCCAGCGCCACGATCAGCGCTAGGAGGCGTCTCGTCGGGGAACACGGGAGCGTACTGCAGGAAGCCGTCGAGTTCGCTGTCGGCGAGCCTGCGCTCGATCTCCGCGATGGGACGCAGCGGGTAATCCTGGCCTGTGATGTTCTCGAGCCAGTCGTATTCCACCCCTTGCGCGTCCAGCCAGTCGACGGCATCAAAGTAACGGTCGAGATGGGAGAAGTCTCCGTAGCTGCAGGGCACGTTGAACACGTGCACCCCTGGCAGGGCCTCCAGCCGTCGCACGTCCAGCGGCGGGCCTGAATCGTCATGACTGATCAGCACGACGCTATCCGGACTGCCTTCCTTGATCACCTCAACCAGTCGTGCTACCTGAGCAGGCCTGGTGTGGGTTTGCATGTGATAGCAGACTCGCGTCGTCACCTGAGCCACCGTACTAGCACGAGAACGCGGGACCCCGGCCCCGCAGCGCGTCCCGGCTCGCCCCGCCGCTTCGCGGCAGCATGCCGCTGAGGAGCCGGCGAGCCTAGCCAGGCACGCACGATCCGCCGAGCGCGCCACCAGCACGGGTGCAAGGCAGCCAGCGGCGGCGAAATCGGCGGCCGGATACCGCCCTCTGCCACCGGCAGCGGGCGCATCGGCTGTGCGCGAAGAGGGGTGTACGGGCTCATGTGGTCAGCTCATCGCTATCGGCATGGAAGATCATCGCCCCATGGTCAATGGCCTTCCGGAATCTCGCGTACGCATCCCGCCCGGCATCACGCAGGCTTGCCGCCGCGTCCCTCGCCGCAGCTCGGGATGAAGCCGGCAGCTGCCAGGCTTGCTGAACGCCAGCATGGAGACGGTCAGCGAAGTCGGTCGTGTTCAGCGGGGTGATCCAGCACATACCAGGGAACAGCGCGTTCAGCCCGCTAAATTTGGCATCGTAGTAGCCTGAATTAGTCACGCACACAACAGGCACGCCCTGCGCGAGCGCGAACACGGCAGCGTGATAGCTCCCGGTCACGACGGCGCGGCAGGCGGCGGCGGCGCTGATCAGATCCTGAGGTGTAGCCAGATCGCGCAGTATTACATCGGCTCGCCTATTTCCCGTATGCAGCATCCTCTGCATGGCCGCGAGATCAGCATTTTCCTCGTGCCGGGACACCGGCAACGCGAGAATGGGGGCCCCGAGGATCCCTGATACCTGGAGCACGGCATCGCCAACTTCCGCTGCCGCATTGGAATCAACGGCCGCGTAACCCGTGACTCGCAGATTGACGCCAAGCGCACCGCCGTCGGGATTGCCGGTGTTCCCTACCAGCTCGAGGGCATCATCTCCGGTCACGGTCACGGCCTCGGGCGCAGCCCCCAGCGACAGCGCAAGGGGCCGTCCGAGATGGCCTTCGCGCAAGCTGAGGGCTACCAGCCCTGGGAAGACGGCACGCGCCTGCATCCGCAGTGCTCGCTCTCGGATCGGTCCTATGCCCTGCCCGAACATGGCGGTCGGCTTACCGAGGCGCTGCGCCAGGGACAGCAGACCCAGAACGCCCGTCGCGTGCCATCGCCATGTGTCGGTGACATATCCGCCGCCAGCCGCTACCACTACATCGGCCGCCCGAACGGCCTGGAGCGCCGTGCGAGGATCTACCAGATTCAGCCGGCCGGGACCAAGCCGGCCGGCGAAATATGGCACGATGCTTTGCCATACCGGCCGGTACCGTTGCGGAAGAAGGCGCGCAAAGGCCTGGCCGGATGCCCGACCGACGGATTTAGCAGCCGGGCAATAAGCGGCGAGGTTCGCAGCAGAGTGCGCAACGACCATGATCTCTGCCTCTGGCCATTGCTGCGATAGGCGCAGGACGCATGATTGCAGCATCGCCACGTCGCCGATGTTGAGTAGCTCGTAGCCGGACTGATCAACGAGAATCCGCACGGCAGGCATCCCCTTTCGGCACTGCCTGCACGAACGTTCCCGCGGATCTCATGCGATGCCCGGCCACCATCCGGGATAGCTTCATTGAATCTCTGAGCCAGTTCTGTTTAGCGCGGTTCTCGGCCAGGACCTGACCGGATCCGACGGGATCACTCTTCGCTAACCGTCGTCAATGACGTTTTCGCTACTTGGCTCTGGCGTAATTTTTTGAGTTATATGTACCGATATTTAAGGGAAGGGTACCAGGCGCATCGCTCTCTTGCTGTCAGGATGCCGAAGTTCCGCTCGCCTGGCTTCCGCGCGCCGGGCACTGCGCTGGACCCGCCAGGTGACGCCCGGCCCTGGCCTGGATCCCGCTACCGGGCGTCAGCCAGCGTGATGTGCCGGTAAACAAGCCTGGAAGTCCTGACCGCGGGGCCAGTGCGGCGTTAACGCTCGAGACGGCGGTGATCCGAGAGCGTCGACCGGTGAATCCCGGACGCGGGCTGGCCGGGCAGTCTTGACGCGGTCTCGCGTACCGCGGCCTGGGTCGCAACGGCAATCTGGCCGCTCGTGAGCGAAAGCAGGGTAGCGATCCCGGCCTCTTGCCTTTCCCGCCTGCCAGCTTCAGACAGGTCAGGCAATACTTCTGAATCGATAGAGGGCCAGGGGTCTTCTGGCTCGGTGTCCTGCCGGGCAGCGCCAGGCGACCTGGCGGTGTCTGCCGTCACTGAGCCAGCAGCCTGCCGGTGGCGTCCGCGGCCGATGGCCGCACGCAGCACAGGAGGAGTAGTCACCAGCCCTTCAGCGAAGAACACGGCTAGCAGCGCGAGCGAGAGCCCTTTCAGCCCGCCGTACGCTCCCCCGACTGCAGCAGCAGTCACTTCCGCGGCCGCAGCCACGGTGAAGACGGCCGCCGCGCGCGGTATCCGGCCAGTGGCCCGGCACACTGCCATGTAGTGGACTTTCGGAATACCGGGCAGGTAGCCGATGACGAGCAGCAACAGCGGCACGGTGGCCGCGCGTGCGTAGCCGGCCCCGAACAGGCTCAGCGCCAGGTGCGCGCCTAGCCCGAGTACCAGCATGCCCGGCAGCCCGATCAGCAGGGATAGCCGCAGCGTGAAGCGCAGCTTGCGAGCGATCACCTGGGGGTCGGCTGACGCAACGGCAAAGAGGACTGTCGACAGGTGCGTCGGCACGATCTTCAGGAAGCCGCTTAGCGTCCAGGCCGCATAGAACGCAGCGTTCGCCGCCGGGGAAACCACCACCGTCACCAGCACCGGCATCAGGGTCAGCGGCACGGTGATGGAGAGATTCAGCCAGCTGTGCGCCATGGCGGTTGTGCCGAGCCCGCGCAGCACGCCCCAATCGGGCCTGGGCAGCACGGACGAGCCGTGCAGCCAGAGCCAGATGGCCACTGGAACAGCCGACACCGCCATGCCCGCTACCCATGACAGGACGATCCCGATACCGAGCTGATCGTGCAGGATAATGGCGGTGGCCGGCAAGGCCAGCAGCTTGACAGCGGCGAACAGCACGTTGCGCGTCAGCTGCAGGCCGCCGCGCATCAGCCCGATAGTGGCCTGATCGAAGACGAGGGTAACCCCGGTCAGTGCCGCTCCGGCCGCGAACAGCGCCGCCTGGCCAGCCATGCCCGTGACGTGCCCGAAGCGGCCGCTGAAGTGGGGCGCCACGATGGCGAACCCCAGGCCGAGGATCAGTGACGCGATGCAGGAGGCGAGCAGCGCAGCCGAAACCAGGCCAGCCCGGCCGCGGCGCCGCGGCAGCTCGCCGATCAGTACCGTGCCGAGGCCCAGCATGCCGATCGTCCCGAGCAGCGTCATAGCCGACACCGCAGCAGAGCCGTATCCGACCGCCTGCTGACTGAATAGCCGGGCCGCTAGCGCCCAGTAAGCGAACCCCAGCCCCGATGCCACGCCGGTGGTGGCGAGGAGGCTGCCAGCGCTGGCCAGCAAGTCCCTATGCCGACGCCACGCGGCCCGGATGGCCGCGCCTGGCGATCGGTGCGGAGCTAGCGGCCTCGGGCGGGGCGATGCTGCCCGGCGGGCGTCAGAGCCGACTTGGGCTTCGGCCACGGTCACTGCGCTCCGCTGCCGTCAATGGCGACGTACCGGTAGGAGTGCGCCAGTTCAGGAAGTTTATACAGTTTCACCGATATTCTGCGACCGCTCGACGATGGCGAGCGATGCCACGTCTGACCGTTAGCGAGAGTGAGATTCCAGCTACCCGCAGGCCTGAAGTTGCGCAGCAGGACTAGCCGGTACCGGGCCGTCTTGCCCTCGTGATTGGCGACTCCCAGATTGACGCTCGCGGCATTACCCTGGGAACGGACGAGCCACAACTGGGTGAAACCCGGATAATGTTGCCATACGACTCCTGCCCGGGCAATGCCAACCGCGCACACGGCTATCGCCACGGCAGCGCCGAACGCCATCGCATGCCGCCGCGGCAATCGCCGTGGAGCCCAGCCGAAGGATGCTGCCCGGCCGCTGCGACGGCGCCAGAGGAGCACCAGGTCACACGCCAGCGTCAGCCCGGCCAGCAGGCCAAGCCAGGTGGCCCGATGAAGCTGCACACCGGCGGCATAGAGGATCAGGCCACCGAGGATGGGCACGCACAGCGCTAGCCCGGCAGCCACCGCTACCCGCTCCAGGCCCTCGATGGCGGCGCCAAAGAGCAACTCCCCCAGCAGGTAGCCGGGCGCCGCAAGAATCAAGATCCCGAGGACAGCGGTCACGGCGACAGGGGCGCTGACTGCGGCAGCGGCGCAGGCGAGAACCGCTACCGTCGCGGTGAGCCCCAGATCAGCTTGGCTGCGGCTCACGTTAAGTTCCGGGGAGCTCGTAGATGACGATGTTCCCGGAATCGTAGATGCGCCCGACGCCAGGCACGTGGTTGAACTTATCCAGGTCGGCCGCAGGAAGCGGATGGGTGTATTTCCCAGCCCTCGGATCGACAGGGAAGTACTGGCCGTAGGCAGGCAGAGACTTACTGAGCCGACTGTCGACCCAGACGAAACGCAGCGCCTGAGCCTGCGCCCGCAATGTATCTGACTGCGAATACACGGGGGAAGTGTACAGGTACGCGACATTGCGAAGCGGGTTCTGATCGCCGTAGCTGCCCAGGACGGGGTAGCTGCCGAAGTCTGCCGCGAACTGGTTGCCCGGTCCCAGTGCCGCCAGAGTCCACCTGGCGCCGTCGATCACTTCTGGCTCCACTGAACGCTCCGACCCGGCGACTTGGTACGCCCCGGGAAGCCGTTCCCAGTAGGGCGGCCAGCCGTTCGCGAGTCCATCGAACATCAACATCAGCAGGACTACCAGCACCGCGGCGGCCACCGCGCGCGCCTGCCAGCGCACGGCGATCCCGGCCAGGTGGCCTATGGCCAGGGCGACGATATAGGCGGCCGGAATGAACGTGAAGGTAGCTGCTCGCCCGGCCAGCTCACTCCCGTCCGTGACGGTGAGCCGGACGGCAACGAGTACGTACCAGCTGGCCGACAGAATCGCCATGGCCACGGTCCACGGCTGGCCGCGGTAGCGCCGCCAGACCTGCCACCAGCCGACCGGCAGCAGCGCCGACACGATCAGGACGGCCGCGGCGCCGAGCAGCTGATCCCCAGGGGGCCCTCCCGAGGTCGGCGGCGCGCTGGAGTGCCCGCCCGCGAGCAGGGCCCGGATGCTCTGCACCGTCAGGTCGGCAAACGGCTGCAGGTAGCTCCAGGTCTGCGGAGCGGCAGACACCAGCCAGCCCGCGGCCGCTGCTGACGACATCAGGGCCAGGACAGCAGGCCAGGCCGCCGCGCGCCTGTTTCCGGTGAGCAGGGCCGCCACGGTGATGACCAGCAGGGCTACCGGCAGCACATAGCTGGTCACATGGTGAGTCACCACAGTAGCGGCGATGGTGAGCACCGCCAGGGCGAGCCAGCGGGCACGCTGCCCGGCTATCCGTCCCGAGGCCAGCCGCCAGGCGGCCAGCAGCGTCAGCGCCAGGAACGGCAAGGCGAGCGTCTGATAGATGAACATCGAGTCAAAGGAGTCGAAGTGGGAATTGCTGGCGTAACACAGCACCGCCACGCCGGCAATCCGGTACGACCCGCTGACCTCGCGGAACAGGAGGTACAGCACGCAGACGAACAGCAGGTGAGCGACCGCCGCGATGATCAGCCCGGACGTGAAGACCGAGAGCCCGCTGACAGAGGCAAGCGCCGAGGTGACTTCCTCCAGGCCTGGATAGCGCGGGCTGATCGGCAGCAAGTAGTTGACACTGAACAGCCTGCCGGTCTGGAGGACGTTCATGGTACTGCGCCAGTGCTGCAGCTCATCGACATAGCTGAACGCGGCCGGGCTGTAGCAGATCATGACGAGGTATTCCGCGACCGTCAGGACGATGACCAGGGTCATCGTCTCCCCGGCCGTCAGCACCCGCCGGCTGAGCAGCCTGGCGGCTGCCGGCACGAGGATCAGGACCTGGCCGAGCCAGTAGGCACTGTCTGCCCAGGCTGAGCTGGCATGGCCGAGGCGTCCGGCCGTATAGGCGCCGGCCACCACCAGCACGCCGATCGCGGCACTGACGGCTATAGCACTGACTGGCAGCTGCACGCGCCCTCCCGCGTGCCGTCCGTGACCAGCGGGCCCTGACCGCCGGCTGCCGAGTGAAGGATCAGCGACTTTCACGCTATCCCGCCTCGACCAGGATCCCGGTTCCGGCATATCTAGCCAGATCCGCGATCATGACCGTGCCGCTCCGCCGGACGTGCCGTCGACGCGGCGCGGGCTTGCTGGCGCAGACTCCTGACATAGGCCGCTGGTCCCGTGAGCATCCCCCTGCGCTGCTGGTGCCTGAGTCCTGGCGGCGCGTCCCGCGGCGGAGCCGGCTGAGCGTTCGCTCCCCGGAAGTAGGCGGCCGCGGCAGGCAGCAGGCGAAGCAGCGCCGGGAGCACGCCGGGCCGGTGTCTCAGCAGCGCCGCGTAGTAGGCAGTCAGGCCGACGCTGTATCCCTGCAGCTGTCGGCTGAGGCTGTCCAGGTCCCGGCGGTGATGATGGCGCATCAGTGCCGCAGGCTCATACGCGACGCGATAGCCCGCCAGCAGCACCAGCGTCAGGGCCAGAGTGTCCTCGCCCGCGAGCGCAGGCGTTCCCGCTCCCAGGGCCACGTCGAAGCCACCGATACGGGCCAGCGCGTCCCGCGTGAACGCCATGTTCGCGCCAACGCCGAAAGGCGGCAGGGGGAAGAGCGGGCTCTGCGGTCCGTGCCGGGAGAAGACGGCCGGGGCGAAGCCTCGTCCCTTGCAGTGACCGCCCAGCAGCTCGAAGAGTTCCTGCGCGCGGGTGTCCAGCCGGGCGGGCAGGACCATGCCGGAGACGCACCCGATGTCATCACCCTGAGCAAACCCGCACGCGAGCCCCGCCAGCCAGTGGCAGTCCGGCTCCTCGTCATCATCGAGGAACGCGATTATCTCGCCCGCCGCAGCCGCGATGCCGGCGTTGCGGGCCCAGGACAAGCCGGGCCGGGGCTCCAGAACGTACTGCACCGCCGTCCCGGCGCTGCCGTCTTGGACGACAGCCCGGACGGCATCGCCGGATGGAGCATTGTCCACCACCACGACCTCGAACTTGGGGTACATCTGGGTGCCTAGGCAGCGCAGGCAGGCTGCGAGGCCGTCGGGCCGGTTACGCGTGCAGATCACCACGCTGATGAAGGGCGCGGCAGCCAGCACCGCCTGCCGCTGGACAAGGAACGGCCAGGTGGCCGGGTCGATAGCGAGCCCGTCGGCAGTGAGTTCCGCGGGGCCGGGACGCCCGGCGGCCGCGAGGCGCTCAGCCACTGGTTCGCGAAAGTCGCGCCACAGCAGCACTCCGAGCCGCTCAGGACTAAGCCCTTGCTGGTCCAGGGAAATGACGCACACGCCGATGGGCTCGCTGTGCAGGCGGCCGAGCACCCAGACGCGCCCGTGCTGTCCGTCCCAGGCCACGGCCGGCAGTCTCTGAGTAAGCTCTACGTCCATTATCCGGGCCGGGGAGAACTCCTGGCTGACGCCTCCCGTGGCGGCCGGGACAGGATCCGGCGCCGCTGCCGAAGGGATTCCCTGCCGAGATCCCTGACCATCTGCGGTGATCATCAGCGGCTCCTTCTCCACGACGGCGCGGAACTGCGCGTAGGCGTCCAGCCCGGCGCCCCTCAGCTGGTCAGCCCTGTCCCTGGCGCCAGATCGCGCTGCCTCGGGGAGATGCCATGCCTGCTGGATGGCCGCGCGCAGGCGGCCGGGAAAATCTGGCATATCTAGTGACAGGACAAAGCAGGCACCCGGAAAAAGCGCCCGGAGCCCGCCAAACTTGGCGTCGTAGTAAGAGGACCTCGTCAGGCATACGGCCGGCACGCCCTGGGCGAGACTGAACACTCCGGCGTGATAACTGCCCGTAACGATGGCCCGGCAACTCCGGGCGGCCCCGGCCAGCGCGTCAGGAGTGGCAATGTCCTTCAGCGCGACGTCGGCGCGCCCGTGCTCGCGGAGCAGCGCCCGCAAGGCGCTGGCGTCATCGTCGGCCATGTAGCGCGAGACCGGCAAGGCGACAACCCGGGCCTGGAGCGCGGCGGCTGCCTCTACTACCAGGTCGCCGATCATTGCTGCTGCCGCCGTATTGACGCTCGCGTAGCCGGAAACCCGGACGTTCACGCCCAGCGCCTGGCCGGCACCGGCGCAGTTGGCGTCGACCACTTCAAGCACGTCGTCGCCCGTTACCCTCACCGCTTGCGCCGGGATCCCGAGCGAAAGCGCAAGATCCCTGCCGATGCGGTCCTCCCGCAGGCCGAGCACCTTGAGCCCCGGCAGCACGGAACGGGCCTGCGCTCGTAGCGCCCGGCTGCCTATCGGCCCGAAGCCCTGCCCGAACATGGCCGTGGGCTTGCCAAGACGCTGCGCCAGCGCCAGCAAGCTCAGCACGCCCGCCCCGTGCCACCACCAGGTATCCGTCACGTAGGCTCCGCCACTGGCCACGACCAGGTCAGCCGCGTGCACAGCCTGGATTGCCGTGCGGGGCCGGACGTGTGCCTTGCCGTCGCGGCCGGGCCCGGCGGAGAGACCGCGGCGGAGCCTGGCGGAGAAATATGGTGCGATTATCTTCCAGGCCTGCTCGGCAGCCAGCCGGGGTTTCCGCGGCAGGAATCGGAAGAACTCCAGGTCAGCGAACGTCCGCCCGATGGCGATTGTGCCGGGGCAGTAAGCCGCAAGGCGCCCTGACTCGTGGGCGATGACCATGATCTCCGCGCCGGGCCACTGCATTCGCAGTCGCGCCACGCACGCTTGCAGCATCGCAACGTCGCCGATATTGAGCAGATCGTATCCGGACTGGTCAACGAGAATGCGCATCGTTCGCGCCCCCCTAACCGTCCTCAGCACCCCATGACCGGGAGTCCGTCGGCGACGTGGCAGCCGACACCTGGCCGATGTTAGCCAGCCGTGCCCGCTCGGAAGCCGACCGCAGCGCAAGCAGCCGCACTGCGACTGCCCCAGGGCAGCCCTCCCAGGCCAGCCTTTGGCCGTTCCCGCAAGGCCAACGGAGCATATCAGCTAAGCGGGCACATAACACGCGAACAGCAAAGCCGGCTGACCGGCCCGGTGCTCAAGAAGCACGCCGCTGGCGGCTGGGCTCGGATAGCGGGCCCGGCGGCCTCCCATGGCCGCGAAAGAGCATCCCGCTCGGAGCGATCCACGTAAGCTAACCAACGATTGCGACCTCGCCGTCCCTAAAAAGGAGCTTTGGGTGACCAAGTTGGACTCCGGACGTTCCGCGCGGCGGAGCGACCACCGAAGGACGACATGGCTCAGCAGGCACGCCGGCGCAGTAATCGTCGCCTCTATTGTTCTCGCCGCCATGATCGTCGTTGCCGTCGTCAAGCTGAACGGCTCGAATTCCGGCGGCGCAGCCCAGCCGATGCAGGCGCAGCCGGTGCGATATCTCGGCGTGTACGAGCCGGACGCGCCCGGCTCCTATGCCGGCGTCACCAAGTTCGCGCAGACCGTGGGCAGGCAGCCGAACCTTGTCGGCTACTACAGCGGCTGGAATGAGCCCTTCCAGCAGAAGTTCGCCGAGGCGGCCGCGAGCCACGGAGCCACCGCGATCGTGGAGATCAACCCGTACGGCGTCTCGCTGGCGCGGATAGCTGACGGAGCCTACGACTCCTACCTGAAGACGTTCGCCGACGATGTCGCGGCGTTCGGCCACACGGTGGTCATCAGCTTCGGCCACGAGATGAACGGGTTCTGGTACTCGTGGGGCTACCACCGCACCAAGCCTGCGACGTTCGTCGCGGCCTGGCGGCACATCGTCACGGTCTTCCGCCAGCAGGGCGCTGATAATGTCACGTGGCTCTGGCAAGTGAATTCCGCGAGCACGCACACCGGGCCAGTGCGCGACTGGTGGCCGGGTTCCCAGTACGTCAACTGGGTCGGCATCAGTGGTTATTATTTCACTGCCTCCGACACTTTTGGCTACATCTTTGACCCCGTGGCCGCCGCCATCAGGCAGTTCACTCATGATCCGGTGCTGATCGCGGAGACCGGAGTGGGCGCGTTTTCAGACCGTACGCTCAAGATCAGGAACCTGTTCGCCGGCCTTCGCCAGCAGCACTACCTCGGGCTCGTCTGGTTTGACGAGGACACCCCGGGCGGGCTCTACGTGGGCGGGCACTGGCGGCTGGAGGGCAGCCCGCCGGCACTGACCGCGTTCCGCGCTGCCCTGAAGGGGTGAGCCTGCGATGAGCATGGCCCTCCGGCTGAGCGGGGGCTAGTCGTCTGGCCATGAGAGCCCGGCTGATAATGCTGATGGCCATCGCGGTAGCGGTTGTCGCAGCGGCCTTCGCGTTTCACCACGCGACCGCCTCATCCCCGCCTGACCGGCAGGCCGCCCGTGCTTCCCTGCCGCCCAGCCCGGCCTCCTACCTGGGCGTCTACGAGGCCGGGACGCCGGGCACCTACCAGCCCGTCGCGGGCTTCGCCGCGGCAGCGGACCGGCGGCCGAACCTGGCCGGGTATTACAGCGGCTGGCCGGAGCCCTTCCACGCATCCTTCGCCCGGACCGCGCGCCGCCACGGCGCGGCCACGATCGTGCAGATGGATCCCACCGACGCTTCCGTGCCGGCCATTGCCGCGGGAGCCTATGACGGCTACCTGCGCTCCTACGCCGACAGCGTCCGCGACTTCGGCCATCCGGTCGTGATCGGCTTCGGGCACGAGATGAATGCCACCTGGTACTCCTGGGGCTACGGGCACGTCCGCCCGGCCATGTTCGTCGCCGCATGGCGTCACCTTGTCACGGTGTTCCGCGACCAGGGCGCCGACAATGTCACCTGGCTGTGGACCATCCAGGCCGACGTACCAGGCTCCGGGCCGGTCGCTGCCTGGTGGCCCGGTGCGCGCTACGTCACCTGGATCGGCATCGACGGGTACTATTACCGCCCTACTGACACCTTCGCCAGCGTCTTCGGCCGCACGCTCGATCAGGTCCGCGCCATCGCCCGCAAGCCGGTGCTGCTGTCCGAGACGGCGGTAGGACCGGGAGCGGGCCAGTTCGCGAAGATCCAGGACCTGTTCCGCGGCATGGCCAGGTACAACACCCTGGGCCTGGTCTGGTTCGACATCGCCCAGCACGACGGCATCTACCATCAGGACTGGCGCATCGAGGACAACGCGGTCGCCGAGCGCTCTTTCCGGCTGGGCGTGCTGGAAGATCTGGCCCCCGTCAGCCCGGGCTGACGGGCCTGGCCGCATCCCCGGAGCGCGCTGCGGCCGCGGGAACCAGGACGCTGGCCAAGGGCGCCGGCCAGTCTCGGCCGGGCGCTGCCCAGCCGGTCAGCCCACCGCCGCGCCCGGCCGGGCCGCGCGTGGCCGGGCCGCGCGCGGCCGGGCCACGCGCGGCGCCGCCGCCGCCACGGTACCGGTCACCGGCTCGCGGGCGGACGGCCCGCTGCACATCGCCGTGAGCGCCGTCGCCGCCATCAGCCGCACGCCGATTCCGATCGCCCGCTCGTCCACGTCGAAGATGGGCTGGTGGATGTCGAAATCGTCGGCCGACCCCGGCGTGCGCGTGCCGAGCCTGGCCAGCGCGCCGGGGATGGAGTCCAGGTACCAGGCGAAGTCCTCGCCGCCCAGGCTCTGCGCCGCCGGGGTAATCGCGGCCGGCCCGAGCACGCGGTCGGCAGCGGCCTCGATCATCGCCGTGCACAGGGCGTCGTTCACGGTGGGCGGAACGTTGCGCTCGTAGGAGATCTCCGGCACGACGCCGTAAGCGCTGGCGACTGACTCCAGCAGCGCCTTGACCAGGCCGGGTGCCGCGTGCCAGGCGCTGTCGTCCAGGCACCGCACGGTGCCCTCGACGACGCCGTCGTCGGGAATGGCATTGGCGGCGGAGCCAGCGCTGACCCGACCCCAGACCAGGCTCAGGCTGGACCGGGGATCCACCCGCCGCGACAGCGCCGCCGGCAGCTCTGTGATGATCTTCCCGAGGGCAAAGACCAGGTCAGCCGTGAGGTGCGGCCGGGCCGTGTGCCCGCCGGGTCCCTTGACATGGACGGTCAGCTTGTCGCACGCCGCGGTGATGGGCCCGGTTCGCGTGCCGATCTTGCCCACGTCCAGCCGCGGGTCGCAGTGCAGGGCGAAGATCCTGTCCACCGAGGCGATGCCGCCCGCCCCGAGCACGTCAAGCGCGCCTCCCGGCACTTCCTCGGCCGGCTGGAAGATGAGCCTGACCTTGCCGGGCAGTCCCCCGGCGGCGGCAATCCTGGCCAGGAAAAGGCCGGTGCCGAGCAGGATGGCCGTGTGCACGTCATGCCCGCAGGCGTGGCACGCGCCAGCCACCGTCGACCGGTACGGCACGTCCTTCTCATCGAGAATCGGCAGCGCGTCCAGGTCTGCCCGGAGCGCGACCAGCGGCTCGTCCGCTGACCCCGCGCCGATGTCGACGATCAGGCCGGTGCCCTTCGGGAGCGTGGCCGGGCGGAGCCCAGCCGCCTCGAATCGCAGTGCGACCCGGCGGGTGGTCCGGTACTCGTGATAGCCGGTCTCGGGGTGAGCATGCAGATCCCGCCGGAAATCGATCAGCTCTGCCTCGTGCCCGGCCAGGAAGGCATCAAGCTCGCCATCCAGGTCATGCTCGGCCATGCGCCGCCTCCCCCAGGCCAACGAAACGATCCGCACCGGACGCCGGGGCCAGCGTGACATATCGGCCGGCGCAGAGCAGCGTGTCCATGATCCTCGAACTCACTCCAGTCCCTACCGTCCGCGCCGTTCCCGCCTTTGCCTGCACCAGCCGCAAACGGGGTTGCAGCAGCCGGCAACAGGGAGTCCACCGGGTATCCGGCGAGCGCATGAAGGATGGGTTTCTTCCTGCCTGCGCCACAGATCCCCGTGCACGTGGACACGGAAAGTCAGGATCCTGCGGGCCAGCCACTGCAAATGATCGTCACAAGTGGTATCGCGCTGAGCGGGCGCGGTCGTTGCGTCCTGCCACGTCCCGGCGAGACACCCTCTGTTACTACTGACCTGCATCGTACCGCTAGCCGCATACGATTCGCTGACGTTGCATGATAGTGGCAGCAAGATCGCGGTCAGTGGCCGGGTGACCGCACAATGTGGCCTATGTGGCAAGCGTGACTGAGCCCGCGTCAATCGCGTGTCCGCTGAGTCAGATCCGGCCGGTGCACCGGGCCCCAGCTACCCGGCCGGATCCTCAGTACACGTCAACGGGCGAGTACAGCCCCCAGGTCTCGCGCAGCGCGTCGCAGACTTCGCCGACGGTGGCCCGCGCGCGCAGCGCCTCGCGCATCGGGTACAGCAGGTTGCCCGTGCCTGCCGTGGCCTGCTTCAGCTCGGCCAGCCGGCGCTGCAGTTCCGCGTTATCCCGCCGCTCGCGGACGGCGGCGACCCGGTCCCGCTGCTGCTGCTCCACGGCCGGGTCGAGCCTCAGCGGCTGATACGGCTCCTCGCCCTCGGTGGTAAAGGCATTGACCCCGACGATCACGCGCTCGCCGGAGTCGATCTGGCGGGCCACGGCGTAGGCAGATCGCTCGATCCCCGCCTTCTGGAAGCCCTGCTCGATCGCCGCGACCGCGCCGCCGAGGTCCGCGATTTTCGTCATCAGCTCGTGGATGCCCGCCTCGATGTCATTGGTCATCGACTCGATCGCGTACGAGCCGGCCAGCGGGTCGACCGTGGCGGTCAGGTCAGACTCGTGGGCAATGACCTGCTGGGTCCGCAGCGCCAGCCTGGCCGCCTTCTCGGTCGGCAGCGCGATCGCCTCGTCGTAGGAGTTCGTGTGCAGCGACTGGGTGCCGCCCAGCACCGCCGCCAGCGCCTGGATGGTCACCCGGGCCATGTTGACCTCGGGCTGCTGCGCGGTCAGCTGGACCCCCGCCGTCTGGGTATGGAACCGCAGCATCTGCGAGCGCGGGTCCGTGGCGCCGAACTCGTCCCGCATGATGGCCGCCCAGACCCGCCGGGCGGCCCGGAACTTCGCTACCTCTTCCAGCAGGGTCGTCCTGGCCACGAAGAAGAACGACAGCCGCGGCGCGAACTCGTCGACGGCCAGGCCGGACGCGATCGCCGCGCGCACGTACTCTCGCGCGTTGGCCAGCGTGAAGGCGATCTCCTGCACTGGCGTGGCGCCGGCCTCGGCCATGTGATAGCCGGAGATGGAGATCGTATTCCAGCGCGGGATCTCGGCCCGGCAGTAGGCGAACGTGTCCGCCACAAGGCGCAGTGACGGCTTGGGCGGGTAGATGTAGGTGCCGCGGGCGATGTACTCCTTGAGAATGTCGTTTTGAATCGTGCCCGAGATCTTGCTGGCACTGATTCCGTTCTCCTCCGCCACCAGCTGGTAGAGCAGCAGCAGGACGGCGGCCGGGGCGTTAATCGTCATCGAGGTCGAGACCTCGTCCAGCGGGATGCCCTGCAGCAGCAGGGGCATGTCCTCGATCGAGTCGATCGCGACGCCGACCTTGCCCACCTCGCCGCTGGCCTGCGGGGCGTCGGAGTCATAGCCCATCTGGGTGGGCAGGTCAAAGGCCACCGACAGGCCGGTCGTGCCCGCCTTGATCAGCTGGTGATAGCGGCGGTTGGAATCAGCGGCGGTGGAGAATCCGGCGTACTGCCGCATCGTCCAGGGCCGCTTGACGTACATGGTCGGGTAGACGCCGCGGGTGAAGGGATACGCGCCGGGCTCGCCTAGTTCGGTCACCGGGTCGAAATTTTGCAAATCCTTAGGCCCGTAGACACCCTCGATAGGTACCCCTGACTCCGATATGCGGCTCATACATCCAGATTATGACGCGTGTCAGCGCCTGCCGAGGTGGGGAACGTCACAGCGACGAGGTGTGCGACTCCGGCAATACGCATATTCTGCTGGAGCGCGGCGACGGGGGACAGCGTGCGGCGCCCGGAGAGCCAGCGCTGCGAGGAATTGAGGGACCCGATGGCAGCTGGGACTCGAGCGCCGGCGGCGGGCGTCGCCGCCCTGGCAGCGGTGGTGATCGCGCTGACGGCGCTGCTGTCGCCGGCGGCCGGCGCGGCGGACCAGGGCGCGAGCGCGGCGGCAGCACGCGGGCAGGTCACCACGCGCGGCCACGCGATGAGCCGCGCTCACGCAGCCGCCCGCGGCCACGCGGCGGCCAGGGACCAGGCAGCATCCCGCAGGCAGGCGGCAGCGGCCCGGCAGCCCGCGACCGTGACCGGGAACGCCCGGCTCGTCGTCGGCGGGACGCAGCTGGCCGGCACCGGCGTGGTCGTGAACTACCCGTCCCGGCACGCTCCGCCGCTGCCGGACATCCCGGCCTCCGCCTTCGTCATCGCCGACGCCGGCACCGGCCAGGTGCTGGCCGCCAAGGACCCGCACGGCGAGTTCGCGCCGGCCAGCACGCTCAAGGTGCTGACCGCGATCACGATGATCCCGCTGCTGAACCCCGGCGCGACCGTCCAGGTGAGCCCCCTGGCGGCCTCCATGCCGGCGAATGTGGTCGGCCTGATCGCCGGGCACCGGTACCGCGTCGCCGACCTTTTCCGCGCGCTGCTGCTGATCTCGGCTAACGACGCCGCGGTGGCCCTGACCGAGGCCAGCGGGTCCTTCGCCAAGGGCATGGCGCTGATCAACGCCGAGGCCCGCGAGCTGCAGGCCTACGATGTCGTGGCCAGGATGCCCAACGGGCTGCCCGCGCCTGGCCAGGTCGTCTCCGCCTACGACGAGGCGCTGATAGCCCGCCGTGCGCTGTCGATCCCCGCTTTCATGCAGTACGACTCGACGCTGGCCGCCAGGTTCCCGGTCCGCCCGCGCCACTGGGTCACCCTGGTGAACCAGAACTACCTGCTGACGAAATACCGCGGCGGCATCGGCGGCAAGATCGGCTGGACGGTCGCGTCCGAGGCCACCTACATCGGGATGGCCAGGCGGAACGGCGTCACGCTGATCGTGACCGTGCTGCACTGCACCCCGCTGCAGGAGATCACCTCGGCCGAGAAGCTGCTCAACTGGGGCTTCGCCATGGACGGGAAGGTACGGCCGGTCGGCCAGCTGGTACCCCCGCTGTCCCTGACCGCGGCGCACCCCGCGGCGCACCCGGCGGCGCGGGCAGCGCGGGCAGCGCGCCGGACGCGAGCCCTGGACGGCCGCCCTGGCCAGGCGGCCCAGCTCGGTACTACCGCAGCGGCGGGCGGCGGTAGTACCGAGCTGGCGGTGGCAGCGGGCCTGGTGGCGCTCGCGCTGGCCGGCCTGCTCGCGATCCTGCTGCGATCACGCCGGCGGCTCGCGGGCCGCGGTGGTCACGGCCCTGGCGGCTGATCTGCGGCGGCTCTAGCTCACGCCGGGGTGGAGCTGGCCGGCTGCCTCGCGGCGTCGTCAGCCGCATCCGCCGGCTCGGCCCGGCCGGTCAGGTCCGTCCGGCTCCCGGCCAGTGTCCGGTCGGCCGGGCCGGGTTCCGTCGCGCCGGGTGCCAGCCTGGCACCGTCCCTGGCCGGCTCGGCCGGCCTGCTGGGCACTGCCGCTGCTGGCGGCGCTGCCGTTTCCCGCCCGGCCTCCTCAGCCGCGACGGCATCGGCCCGCGGCTAACACGGCCGCAGGAAGCCGACCCGGTCGGCCACGGTCGCCATGGTCGGGCGGGCCAGCTCGCGCGCCCGGGCCGCGCCCGCGGCCAGCAGCTGGTCGAGCTCGGTCTCGCTGGCCAGCAGCTTCTCGGTCCGCTCCCGGATCGGGGCGAACGCGTCGACGACGACCTCCGCCAGTTCCTTCTTGAAGGCGCCGTACCCGGAGCCCGCGAACCGCTGCTCCAGGCTGGCCACGCTCTCGCCGGACAGCGCGGAGTAGATCCGCAGCAGATTGGTCACGCCCGGCTTCGCCTGCTCATCGGCCCGCACCTCACCGCCGGCGTCGGTCACCGAGCGCATGATCTTCCTGCGGATCGAGCCGGGGTCCTCCAGCACGTCGATGATGCCCTGCGGCGAGGACGCGGACTTGCTCATCTTGATGGCCGGGTCCTGCAGGTCGGCGATCTTCGCGACCTCCGGCAGGATGTAGGCGCCCGGCACGACGAAGGTCTGCCCGAACCGGTGGTTGAACCGCTGGGCCAGGTCCCTGGTCAGCTCCAGGTGCTGGCGCTGGTCCTCGCCGACGGGAACCTGGTCGCTCTGGTACAGCAGGATGTCGGCGGCCTGCAGGATCGGGTACGTGAACAGGCCGACGCTGGCGGCATCCGTCCCGCCCCTGGCCGACTTGTCCTTGAACTGCACCATCCGGCTGGCCTCGCCGAACCCGGTGATGCAGGCCAGCACCCAGGCCAGCTCGGCGTGCTCGGCAACGTGGCTCTGCACGAAGACGATCGAGCGGTCCGGGTCCAGGCCGGCCGCGAACAGCTGCGCGGCGGCCACCCTGGTCCGGCGGCGCAGGTCGGCCGGCTGCTGCGGAAGCGTGATCGCGTGCAGGTCCACCACGCAGTACACGGTGTCGTGAGTCTCCTGCAGCGCCACCCACTGGCGCAGTGCGCCCAGGTAGTTGCCGATATGGAAGGAATCCGCAGTGGGCTGGATGCCGGAGAACACGCGTGGTCGGGACATGCCCGGAATTCTAGTTGCGGCCGGTGGTGGCCAGCCGCCGGAACCGCAGCCGGCCCCCGGTCAGGCGCCGGCCCCCGGTCAGGCGCCGGCCCCCGGTCAGGCGCCGGCCCCCGGTCAGGCGCCGACCCCCGGTCAGGCGCCGGCCCCCGGTCAGGCGCCGACCCCCGGTCAGGCGCCGGCCCCGGTCAGGCGCTGGCCACCTCGCCGTTCACGACGGGCACGATCTCCGGGGCCCCCAGCCTGATCGCGTCCGCATCGGTATCGGTCGCTGCCTCCTGCGACGCGCGCTCGGCCGCGATCCTGGCCCGGTAGTTCTCCACTTCCCTGGCGACCTGCCGGGACTTCCACTTCATCGGGCCCGCCATCAGCTCGGCAACTTCCGGCGCAGCGGACAGCCCCCGGTCCCAGGTCTCGATCGAGATGTGGGTGCGGCGCGTCATCACGTCATCGACATGCCGGGCGCCCTCGTGCAAGACGGCGTAGACCACCTCGGCCCGCAGGTAGTCGTCGGCCCCGGTCAGCGGCTTGCCCAGGCTGGGCTGCGCCGCGATCAGCGCCAGCACCTCGCCGGTCAGCGTCCCGTACCGGCGCAGCAGGTGCTCGATCCTGGCCACGTGCAGGCCGGAGCCGCGGGCCAGCGAGTAGCGGGCGTTCCAGAGCGCGACGCAGCCGTCGGCCCCGGCCAGCGGGACGGCGTCCGTGCAGGAGGGCGCCACCCGGCCGTCCAGCCCATGGGCCACGGCGTCGACCGCGTCGCGGGCCATGACGCGGTAGGTGGTGTACTTCCCGCCGGCGATCATCACCAGGCCGGGCACCGGATGGGCGACCGTGTGCTCGCGGGACAGCTTGGAGGTGGATTCCGACTCCCCGGCCAGCAGCGGCCGCAGGCCTGCGTACACGCCCTCGACATCGTCCCTGGTCAGCGGGACGGCCAGGAACCGGTTCAGCTGGCCGAGTACGTAGTCGATGTCGCTGGCACTCGCGGCCGGATGCGCCTTCGACAGCGACCAGTCCGTGTCGGTGGTGCCGATGATCCAGTGCCGTCCCCAGGGGATGACGAACAGGACGCTGGCCGCGGTGCGCAGGATGATCCCGGTGCTGGAGTGAATGCGGTCCCGCGGCACGACCAGATGCACGCCCTTGGAGGCGCGCACGTTGATGGTGCCGCGCCCGCCGACCATCTCCTGGATCTCGTCGGTCCAGACGCCGGTCGCGTTGACCACCTGCTGCGCCCGGATCTCCAGCTCGGCGCCCGATTCCAGGTCCACCGCCCGAACCCCGGTCACCCGCTCGCCCTCCCGCAGGAACCCGGTGACCTGGGTCCGCGATGCGGCCTGCGCACCGTACTGCGCCGCGGTCCGCACCAACGTCACGACATAACGGGCGTCGTCCACCTCGGCGTCCCAGTACAGCAGCGCTCCGGTCATCGCCGAGCGCTTCAGCGCGGGCGCCAGCCGCAGCGCGCCGCGCCGGGTCAGCTGCCGGTGCCCGGGCAGGCCCCTGGTCTGGCCGAGGGAGAAGCCGAGCAGGTCGTAGGCGGCGACGCCGGTGCCGACGTAGGCACGTTCCCAGACATGGTGGGTGAACGGGAACAGGAAGGACACCGGCCGCACCAGGTGCGGGGCCAGCCGCTGCAGCAGCAGCGACCGCTCGCCCAGCGCCTCGCGGACCAGGCCGATGTTGAGCTGCTCCAGGTAGCGCAGGCCGCCGTGGATGAGCTTGCTGGAGCGCGACGAGGTGCCGGAGCCGAAGTCCCTGGCCTCGACCAGACCCACGGACAGGCCGCGGGTGACCGCGTCCAGGGCCACGCCAGCGCCCACCACCCCGCCGCCCACGACCAGCACCTGGACCTCATCGCGGGTCAGCGCGGCCAGGGCCGCGGTTCGCTCGTCGGGGCCTAGCCTGGCGCTCCCGGCCGCATCGGCTGTCACAGTCAGCACGTTACAAGGCAATGCGGCGTGCGGCGCTCACCGGCCAGTACTCCGGCCGGGATCGCGATCCCGCGCGCCCGCCGCCAACCGGATCCGGGCGGGCGCCAGCGGGGGGTGAGGACGCAGAACTCGCCGCCCCGGGGATCGGCGAGCACCGCCCAGCGCGCGTCGCCCTGGCCGACGTCGGCCGGCGCCGCGTGGCCAATGCCGCCGCCCTCCGGATGCCAGCTCAGCGCGGCGCGGCGCTGGGCGTCACCACGACCTCGACTCGCTGGAACTCCTTCAGGTCGGAGTAGCCAGAGGTCGCCATGGTCCGGCGCAGGGCTCCCATCAGGTTCATCGACCCGTCCGGCACCGTCGACGGGCCGTGCAGGATCTGCTCGATCGTGCCGATGGTGCCGACCTTCAGCCGTCCGCTGCGCGGCAGGTCCGGGTGGTGGGTCTCGCTGCCCCAGTGGTAGCCCCGGCCCGGCGCCTGCGCCGCCCGCGCGAACGGCGAGCCGACCATGACCGCGTCGGCGCCGAGCGCGAGCGCCTTGGCGATGTCGCCGCTGCGGGTCATCCCGCCGTCGGCGATGACATGGACATATCGCCCGCCAGACTCGTCCAGGTAGTCGCGGCGCGCTGCCGCCACGTCGGCGATCGCCGTGGCCATCGGCACTGCCACGCCCAGAACGGCCGCCGTGGTGTGCCCGGAGCCGCCGCCGAATCCGGCCAGCACCCCGGCTGCCCCGGTGCGCATCAGGTGCAGGGCCGCCGTGTAGGTGGCGCAGCCACCGACGATGACCGGCACGTCCAGCTCGTAGATGAACTGCTTGAGGTTCAGCGGCTCGGACTGGCCGGACACGTGCTCGGCCGAGACGGTCGTGCCGCGGATCACGAAGATGTCCGCGCCGGCGTCGATGACGGCCTTGTAGAACCGGACGGTCCGCTGCGGGGACAGCCGGGCCGCCGTGGTCACCCCGGCGGCCCTGATCTCCTCGATCCGGCGGCCGATCAGGTCCTCCTTGATCGGCTGGGCGTAGATCTCCTGCAGCCGCCGGGTGGCGGCGTCGTCGTCGAGCTCGGCCGCCTCGGCGAGCAGCGGCTCCGGATCCTCGTACCGGGTCCAGAGGCCTTCCAGGTCCAGCGGGGCCAGCCCGCCCAGCTTGCCGATCTCGATCGCGGTAGCAGGCGAGACCACGCTGTCCATCGGCGCCACGACGAGGGGCAGCTCGAACCGGTACGCGTCGATCTGCCAGGCGATCGATACCTCCTCCGGGTGCCTGGTCCGGCGGGAGGGGACGATGCCGATCTCGTCCAGCGCATAGGCGCGGCGGCCGCTCTTGCCCCGCCCGATCTCAAAGACAGTCACTGTTACTCCTTAGCCCGCCCTGCCGGCCCTGTCCTCCCGGCCTGCCCGCCCTGCCGGCCCTGTCCTCCCGGCCTGCCCGCCCTGCCGACCCTGTCCTCCCGGCCTGCGGCCGTCTCGTCCTCGTCCTGCCCGTCGCCACGGCCCTGACCTGAGCGCGGAGGCCGCGGGTCATCAGTTCCGGCGGCCGCCGTAGTTGGGTGCCTCGGCCACCATCTGGATGTCGTGCGGATGGCTCTCCACCAGCCCGGCGCTGGTGATCTGGATGAAGCGGGCCCGCTGCAGGTCGGCGATGGTCCGGGCACCGCAGAAGCCCATGGCCGCCCGCAGGCCGCCGATGAGCTGGTCCGCGACCGCTGACAGCGGGCCGCGGTAGGGCACCTGGCCCTCGACGCCCTGCGGGACCAGCTTGTCCTCGCGCAGCACGTCGTCCTGGAAGTAGCGGTCCTTGGAGTAGGAGCGGCCTCGCTCGGCGTTGCGCATCGCGCCCAGCGAGCCCATGCCCCGGTACAGCTTGAACTGCTTGCCGTGGATGAAGACCATCTCACCCGGGCCCTCCTCGCAGCCCGCCAGCAGGCTGCCGAGCATGACGGTGTCCGCGCCGGCCGCGATGGCCTTGGCGATGTCGCCGGAGTACTGCACCCCGCCGTCGCCGATCACCGGGATGCCGGCCTCGCGGGCCGCCAGGGATGCCTCGTAAATGGCGGTGACCTGCGGCACGCCGACGCCGGCCACCACCCTGGTCGTACAGATCGACCCTGGCCCGACGCCCACCTTGATGCAGTCGGCACCGGCCTCGACCAGCGCGCGGGCGCCGTCCCTGGTGGCCACGTTGCCGCCGATGACCTCCGCGCGGGAGTTGGCCTTGAGCTGCGCCACCATGTCCAGGACCGCCTCGGAGTGACCGTGGGCGGTGTCGACGACCAGGAAGTCGGCGCCCGCATCGGTCAGGGCCTGGGCCCGGCGCTTCGCGTCCTCGCCGACGCCCACCGCGGCGCCGACCACCAGCCGTCCCTCGGGGTCCTTGGTGGCGTGCGGGTAGTTCTCGCTCTTGGTGAAGTCCTTCACCGTGATCAGCCCGCGCAGCCGCCCCGCCTCGTCCACCAGCGGCAGCTTCTCCACCTTGTTGCTGCTCAGCAGTCGCAGCGCCTCGTCACGGGAGACGCCCACCGGCGCGGTGACCAGCGGCATGGCCGTCATGACGTCCGCGACCTGGCGGCGGTGATCAGTCTCAAAGCGGGTATCCCGGTTTGTCACGATTCCGAGCAGGATGCCGTCCGGGCTGATCACCGGAACCCCGGAGATCCGGTACCGCGCGCACAGCTCGTCCACGTCGGCGAGGGTGGCGTCGGGGCTGCAGGTCACCGGATTCGTGATCATCCCGGCCTCGGACCGCTTCACCATGTCGACCTGCTGCGCCTGCTCCTCCACCGACATGTTGCGGTGCAGGACGCCGACGCCGCCCTGACGGGCCATCGCGATCGCCATCCGGGCCTCGGTCACCGTGTCCATGGCCGAGGAGACCAGCGGGATCCGCAGGGCGATCTTCCTGGTCAGCTGGCCGGCGGTATCCGTCTCGCCCGGCATCACCGCGGAATGCGCGGGCAGCAGCAGGACATCGTCGAAGGTCAGGGCGGGCGGGCCGAACTTCTCGTCGGTCATGTCACGTTCCGTAGTCCGGGGCTGGTGGATCTGTTCATCCTAGTAACCCGCCAGCCGAACCCGGGTACGGAGCCAGCAGCGGGCCGGGATCCCTGCCGCGGGGGGGCTGCAGGGATCCCGGCCGGCGGCCGGGGCTCGCCGGGATCCGCGCGACGGGGGGAGCACGGATCCCGGCGGGCCTGTCGGCCAGGATCCCTGCCACGGGGGAGCACGGATCCCAGCGGGCCTGCGCCGATCTGGCGCAGTGGTCAGGCGATGAACTCCTCGGCGGCGGCCATCTCGCGGAGCCGCGCGATGGCCCGGTGCTGTGCGACCCGGACCGCGCCGGCTGACATGCCGAGCGCCCGGCCGGTCTCCTCGGCAGACAGCCCGGTGAGCACGCGCAGCACGAGCAGCTCTCGCTGGTGCAGCGGAAGGCGGGCGAGCAGCGACCGCACCCGCTCGGCCTCGATGTAGGCGACGACCGTCTCCTCCGGGCCCGGCCTGTCGTCGGGGCCGTCCGGCAGGTCCTCGGTCGGGATGGCGAGCCTTGACGCATTTCGCACCGCGTCGGCCACTTTATGGGAAGCTATGCCGAATACGAATGAGGCGAATGGCCGACCCATGTCCTGATAGCGCGGTAGCGCGGAAAGAACGGCAATGCACACCTCTTGGGCGACATCATCGGCGACCTGATAATAGCCCGTCATTCGGCTGAGCCGGGCCCGGCAGTAGCGTACGACCATGGGCCTGATCTGCCGAAGTAATGTGTCGATCGCGGCTGGCTGACCGTCGACGGCGAGCGCGGTCAGGTCGCGAAGATTGACGACCTTACCCCCATCTAGCTGCGTATCCACTCCAGTCCCCCCTGGTCCCCCTGCGCGAGCCCCTGTCCGTCTCTCGCAATGTCCCCATGCCCGCAATGGTAATCGAATACCACCGTGAATAGGCAACGGAAAGGTTACATTGATGTGTCGCGATGATACGCGGACACCTTAATAACAATGCGTAATCAACTGACTACTCTAAGTATTCAATTACCATTGTTGGCGGGTAATTTAGTCGCGCCTCTCCGGGCTAAGGAACTCTATTGCCCGCTGAGTTCGTACAAGCGGGCAATATCCGGATGTGCTCGACCGCGCCATCCGGATGTGCTCGACCGCGCCGCGGCGCCCGCTCGCGCCTCTGAGCCCGGCTAGTTCATCGCCGGCCCACGGAAGTCCGGCGCACGGGGGATCGTCCCGCTCGGCTACGCCGCGTTCTTCCTCGCGCCCGGCCGTCCGCGCCAGGCCATGAGATGCGGGAACGGCAAGCGCGCAGCCGACCGGACGATGCCCCGGCGGCAGAAAGCCCGGCGCCCGCCGTCTCGCCATGCAGGCGTGACGACGGGCGCCGGGCTCTGGGCTCTGGGCTCCCGCTGGTCCTGGTCCCGGTCAGCCGGCCCGGCCGGTGCTCCCGGCCGGGCCGGCTGACCGGAGCGGACTGACGGGATCAGCGATCCCCGGCCAGGTCAGTGCTGGTGACCGTGGCCGTGGCCGTTGGACTCCGCGGCCTCAGGCTCCGGCTTCTCCGTGACCAGGACCTCGGTGGTGATCAGCATGCCGGCGATGGAGGCGGCGTTCTGCACGGCGGACCTGGTCACCTTGACCGGGTCGATGACGCCCTGCGCCACCAGGTCACCGAACTCGTTGGTCGCGGCGTTGTAGCCGTGACCGGCGGGCAGCTCGGCGATCCTGGCGACGACCACGCCGCCCTCGGCGCCGGCGTTCTCGGCGATCCAGCGGGCCGGGGCCAGCAGCGAGCGCCGGACGATCCGCACGCCGGTCGCCTCGTCGCCAGTGAAGCCCAGGTCGCCCAGCTCGGACGCGGCCTGCACCAGGGCGCTGCCGCCGCCGGGGATGATGCCTTCCTCGATCGCCGCGCGGGTCGCGGAGATGGCGTCCTCAAGCCGGTGCTTCTTCTCCTTCAGCTCGACCTCGGTCGCCGCCCCGGCGCGCAGCACGGCCACGCCCCCGGCCAGCTTGGCCACCCGCTCCTGCAGCTTCTCGCGGTCCCAGTCGGAGTCGGTGGCCTCGATCTCGTTCCGCAGCTGGTTCACCCGGTCCTGCACGGCCGACTGGTCACCGGCGCCGTCGACGATCGTGGTGGTGTCCTTGGTCACGACGACCCGGCGGGCCTGGCCGAGGACGCTCAGGTCCACGTTCTCGAGCTTCAGGCCGACTTCCTCGCTGACGACCTGGCCGCCGGTGAGCACGGCCATGTCCTCCAGCATCGCCTTGCGCCGGTCGCCGAACCCGGGGGCCTTCACCGCCACCACGTTGAGCAGGCCGCGGATCTTGTTGACTACCAGCGTGGACAGCGCCTCGCCATCGACATCCTCGGCCACGACCAGCAGCGGCTTCTTGGTCTGCGCGATCTTCTCCAGCAGCGGCAGGAAGTCCGCCATCGAGGAGATCTTGCCGGAGGTCAGCAGGATGTAGGCATCCTCCAGGACCGCCTCCATCCGCTCCGGGTCGGTCACGAAGTAGGCCGAGATGTAGCCCTTGTCGAACTGCATGCCCTCGGTGAACTCAAGCTCCAGGCCCATCGTCGGCGTTTCCTCGACGGTGATGACGCCGTCCTTGCCGACCTTGTCGAAGGCCTCGGCGATCACCTGGCCGATCTTGCTGTCCTGGGCGGAGATCGTCGCCACGTTGGCGATCTCGCTCTGCTCCTCGACCTCACGGGCCGACTTGAGCAGGCTCTCGGCCACGGCCGCGGCCGCGGCGTCGATGCCGCGCTTGAGCGCCAGCGGGTTCGCGCCTGCGGCGACGCTGCGCAGCCCCTCGTGCACCATCGCCTGAGCCAGCACGGTCGCGGTCGTCGTGCCGTCGCCCGCCACGTCGTTGGTCTTGGTGGCGACTTCCTTGGCGAGCTGCGCACCCAGGTTCTCGTGCGGGTCCTCGAGCTCGATCTCACGGGCGACGGTCACGCCGTCGTTCGTGATGGTCGGAGCCCCCCACTTCTTGTCGATGACCACATTGCGGCCCTTGGGGCCCAGGGTCACCTTGACGGCGTCCGCGAGGTGGTTGACACCACGCTCCAGCGCACGCCGCGCGTCCTCATTGAACTCCAAGCTCTTGGCCATTGAGCCACCCCAGACTACGTCTCGGTTTGAATTTGAATATGTCCCTGTTGAATATGTCCCTGCTTCATGCCACCGCCCCGGGCCGGCCCGCCGTACCCGCGGCACTAAGTCCGCGGGCCGAGAGCTGGATCCGGGGCGGTAGCAGGCGCACGTTCACGCCAGGCCGCGGGCCGCGGCCCGTGCCTGACCGCTCGCTACTTCTCGATAACGGCGAGCACGTCACGGGCGGAGAGCACCAGGTACTCCTCGCCGTGGTACTTCACTTCAGTGCCGCCGTACTTGCTGTACAGCACGATGTCGCCAACCTTGACGTCCATCGGGACGCGCTTGGCGCCGGCGTCGTCGAACCGGCCAGGGCCGACAGAGAGGACTTCGCCCTCCTGCGGCTTCTCCTTGGCCGTGTCCGGGATCACCAGGCCGGATGCGGTGGTCTGCTCGGCCTCGAGCGGCCGCACCACGATCCGGTCTTCGAGTGGCTTGAGAACAACCTTGGTGGCGGTCGTCACGATCTGACCTCCCCCTCCGGAAAGGGCTAGCTGATGAGTTAAGTGGCGACATGCCGACCTGTCGTCGCGGGTGCCAGGCCAACTTCGTCGTATTAGCACTCTACTCTACTGAGTGCTAGTTCCGAACAGTATCCGGCCGGTCAGGCCCGCGTCAAACCTGGCTCAGCCTAGGCTGCAACGACGCTGGTGACCGGCATCGCGGAGGAGGCAGGGAACTCCAGCGGGGACGGCGGTACGTCTCGTGACAGCAGCTCAGCGCCCAGCGCGGCGACCATGGCGCCGTTGTCCGTGCACAGGCCGGGCCGCGGCACCCGGACGGCGATCCCGGCCGCCTCGCAGCGCTGCGCGGCGAGAGCGCGCAGCCGCGAGTTCGCGGCCACTCCGCCGCCGATGATCAGGTGCCCGACACCGTGCGCCCGGCATGCCTGGACCGCCTTGCGGGTCAGCACGTCAGCGACGGCCTCCTGGAACGAGGCAGCCACGTCCGGCACCGGCACGGGCTGTCCCGCGGCTTCCCTGGCCTCGACCCACCGTGCGACGGCCGTCTTCAGCCCGGAGAACGAGAAGTCAGCCGTCCCGTCCCGGTATTTCCCGCGAGGGAACGAGACGAATTCCCGGTCCCCGCCCGCCGCCGCCCGGTCGATGTGCGGGCCGCCGGGAAAGGGCAGCCCGAGCACCCGGGCCACCTTGTCGAAGGCCTCGCCGGCCGCATCGTCGATCGTCGCGCCGAGCGGCACTATCTCACTAGCCAGGTCCGGCACGAGGAGCAGCGAGGAGTGCCCGCCGGAGACCAGCAGCGCGATGGCCGGGACGGGCAGCGGGCCGTGCTCCAGCTGATCAACCGCCACGTGCGCGGCGAGGTGATTCACCCCGTACAGGGGCTTGCCGAGGGCCAGGGAGTAGGCCTTAGCGGCGCAGACCCCGACCAGCAGCGCCCCGGCCAGGCCCGGCCCGGCCGTGACAGCGATCGCGTCGACGTCGCGCAGCGTGACGCCCGCCGTGGCCAGTGCCCGGTCCACGGCCGGCACCATGGCCTCCAGATGGGCCCGGCTGGCGACCTCGGGTACCACGCCGCCGAACCTGGCGTGCTCCTGCACGCTGGACGCGATCGCGTCGGCGAGCAGGTCATGACCCCGGACCAGCCCGGCGCCCGTCTCGTCGCAGGAGGTCTCGATGCCGAGCACGAGCGGGGCGGTCACCGCGAGCCTCCGCCGGAGTGCCAGGACCGCGCGGCCTGCAGCGGGCCGACCGCGTCCTCGTCGGCCCGGCGGGCGGCGTGGCGCGGCCGGCCCGCCAGATCGAGGCGCATGACCAGCGCGTCAGTGCCGGACGGCTGGTAATAGCCCCGCCTGATGCCGATCCCGGCGAAGCCGAACTGCCGGTAGAGCCGCTGGGCGCGCGCGTTGTCGGTCCGTACCTCCAGGAAGACCTCGGTGCAGCCGCGCCGGTCGGCCTCGTCGAGCAGCTCGGTCAGCAGCACGGACCCGATGCCCCGGCCCCAGCGGCTGGCCGCGACGGCCATGGTGACCACGTCCGCCTGCGATCCGGCGGCCAGCAGCCCCGCGTAGCCGACGAGCCGGCCGGCCTCGTCAGCGACCCGGTAATAGCGGCTGGCCGGCTGCTGGCTCAGCTCGCCCGCGAGCATCGCCCGTGACCAGGCCTCTTCCCCGAACAGCTCGCGGTCCAGCTCGGCCACGTCGTCCAGGTCGGCCACCGTCATCTCGCGCAGCACCGGGCCGGTCACGGTGTCACCCGCTTCGGCTGACCGGGCTCCCTGGCGTCTGGCTTGCGCAGGTACAGCGGCTCAGCCGGCGCGACGGGAGTTCCTGCTGCGATGCGTTCCGCAACGATCTGCGCAAGCTGCCCCGCGGCCGGGTAATGCGGGCCGATGGACCGCCCGGCCAGCTCGCGGTAGCGCAGCGGGCCTTCCCCGGCCACCGGCAGCCCGGCCGGAAGCAGCTCCGGGCTGCTCACCCGTGGCCCGTCCAGCCGCTCCCCCGCCGCGTCGTAGCGGGCCCAGTAGACCTCCCGGCGCCGGGCATCGGTCGCGACGATGAACTCCCGGTGGCCGGCCTGACCAGCGGCGGCGGCAGCCAGGACGTCCAGGGTGCAGACACCATGAACCGGGATATCCAGGGCGCTGCCCAGGACCCGCGCCGTCATCAGTCCGGCGCGCAGGCCGGTATACGGACCGGGACCAGTCCCGACCCCGACCGCGGTCAGGTCACCGCGGCTGGCGCCAGCGTCCGCCAGCACCTTCTCGATCGACGCGGCAAGCAGTTCACCATGCCTGCGGCCGTCGACCACCAACTCACCGGCGATCGTCGCCGCGCCATCGTGCAGCGCGACGGTCACCGCGGGAGTCGCGGTGTCAAAGGCAAGCACTAGCACGGTCGTCCAGCCTACGACCACCCGGCGAGCACCGTGACCAGCCGCTCGCAGCCGAGCCTCGGGTGGCGGCCGAGCCCCGGGTCGCGGCCGAGCCCCGGGTCGCGGCGCCCGGATTTGCGGCCGGGGCGCGCCGGGGCGCGGCCGGACGCGGCCGGACGCGCCGCCCTGGGGGCCGCCTGCCCTGAGTTCCAGCCGCGTCAGTGCGTGATCGCTGCGGATACAGCGACAGCAGACGCTCATCGACGCGGCTCGCCCTGCTGCCGCAGGACGCCGTTGCCGGAGGACGCCGCCGGGCCGAGGACGCCGCCGGCCGAGGACGCCGCCGGCCGAGGACACCGCCTGCCGAGGCCTTCGGGCTGGTGGTCAGGCCGTTGGCTCGGTGATGGCCCTGGCCAGCGTCTCGCGCGCGCCGGCCAGGGCGCCGGCCTGCAGCGCCGTGACCGGGACGGGCCCGAAGCCCGCTCCCCTGTCCTGCCCCTGGAGGGAGACGGCGATGACGACATTGCGGTCCCGGATGACGACCGTGACCTTGTCGGTCACCACCCCGCCGCCGCGGAAGACCTGCACCGCGCTGAAGGCCTGCTGGCCGAGCCCCGGCAGCGGGGTGATCACGGCCTTCGGTATCGCTGACCGTCTCGGCGGATGAGCCATCCCCTGCTCGGTCTGGCCGAAGCTGTACACGGCGCTGGCCGTAGCGCTGCCGTTCCCCGGCGGGATCACGCTCGGCGGGTACGCCTGCACGGTGACTTCCAGCACCCGGAAGACCGGCTTGGTATCGACGGTCAGCGTGCACTGGCTGTCAGCGGATGAGGCGATGGTGCTGTTGACCTTCCTGGCCTGACCGGGCAGGTACTGGCTCAGCGTCGCGGCGGTGACCGCGCCGCACGCATTGGGCACGGCCTTGAACTCGCCCGGCTGCAGCGTCGTGATGTAGCCGGGGTTCGGGGCAGGCTTGGGACGGGTCACGATGACCACTACCACGGCGATCACCACGGCCACCGCGATGGCCGTACCGCACCAGCGGTAGACCCGGCGCCTGGATTTGCGCAGCCGCGCGGCCGCCGCGCGGCCGCGGCGCCGGGTGCGCGGGCCGCCCGGCTCGGGCAGTTCATCCTGGCCGGGCCCCGGCGGCTTCAGCTCCCGGCGGCCTGGCGCGGTCGGGTAGACGCCCGGTCCGGCCCAGGGCGGCAGGTCCTCGCCGTTGTCCGGGGCGAACGCGTCATGCTCATGCCAAGGTGCCCGGTCCGACCGGTACGGCCGTTCCTGCCTGGCCGGGTCAGGCCCGACTGCCCGGCCCGCCCGGCTGCGATGGTCGGCTGGCTCAGGGCGGCGCGGCCCTGGCAGCCGCGCGGAACGACGGGGCGGTGAGCCCTGCTGAGCCACGGCGCGCCTCCGGATCAGGCCATCAGTCCGTGCGTGACGACGGCGAACTCATGTGGATCACCGCAGTTTAGTAGCGCAAAACAGCTCGGCGCAGGGACAAGCCGGAACTATTGAACTTCCGCGGCCCCGGCCAGGACCAGGCGGGCCGACTCCGCGGCCGCCGCCCAGCGCTGGCCGCGGCCCACCACCCGCACCGTCCGGGGCTCGTCAGCGTCGTCGCCGGAGCCACCCGCCTCCCGGCTGATCGTGATGGCGAGGAAGGCAGCTGCCAGCTCCTCAACCAGCCCCTCGCCCCACTCCACCACGGTCACTGACCGGTCAAGATCAGCGTCCAGGTCCAGGTCGTCGACTTCGGCGCGGCTGCCCAGCCGGTAGGCATCCGCATGCACGAGGTCAGGGCCAGCGCCCAGCGACGGGTGCACCCGCGCGATCACGAAGGTGGGCGAGGTGACCCGGCCCTGCACGCCGAGGCCGGCGCCGATCCCCTGGGCCAGGGTGGTCTTGCCCGCCCCGAGCGGACCCGACAGCACGATCAGGTCGCCCGGCCGGAGCAGCGCGGCCAGCCGGGCGCCGAGGTCCCGCATCTGCTCGCCGGTGGCGACCTGCACCTGCTCATCCAGGACGGCGGTGCCGTCAGTGCCCGACATGGCTAGGCCGGCCTGCGCCGTGCCCCGGCGCGAGTCAGCGCCGTGGCCACCAGCGCGATGATCACATCGTTGACCAGCTCAGGGCGTTCCAGGATGAGCACGTGACCGGCGCGGGGTACCTGGATGAACTCGGCGCCGGGAATGGCCTCGGCCAGTTCCTCGCTCAGCCGCAGCGCGACCAGCCGGTCCCGGTCGCCGGTGAGCACAACCGACGGGACCCGCCCGATGACCTCCAGTGCGCCGCGCTTGTCGTGATCGGCCAGCGCCAGGTAGAAAGCGGACACGACCTCCACCGGCGTCGACCGGATAATCCGCTCCAGGAAGTCCACCACGGTCGGGCTGACGTACGGATCGCCGAAGGCGAGGAACCGGGTGGACAGGAAGGCAATGTCGCTGGCCGCCTCGCGGCTCCATTCCAGCAGCGCGGCGCGCCGCCCTCTGGCGCCCCGCAGCATCGGCGGCGCGGCCCCGCGGGCGATGGAGCGCAGCGGCTGCGGCAGCCACAGCATGGGGTCGACTCCGCCCGCCGCCGTCGAGATCAGCACGGCGCCGATCACCTTGGTGCCGAACAGCCCGGGGTAACGATCAGCGAGCGCCATGACCGTCATCCCGCCCATGGAATGGCCGACGAGCACGACTGGCGCGTCACCGGGCACGGTCGCCGCCAGCACGGCGGCCAGGTCGCTGCCGAGCTGGTCGATGCTGACGTGGTCATAGCCGCTGCGGCCGGACCGGCCGTGGCCTCGCTGGTCCCAGAAGACCAGCCGGGCGGTGCGCTCGAGAGCCTGCCGCTGGTAGTGCCAGACATCCTGGGTCAGCGTGTAGCCGTGGCTGAAGACGATCGTGACCGGCGCGTCGTCCGGCCCGCAGATCTCGACGTGCAGCGGCACGCCGTCATCGGCCAGCACCGTGAGCGGCCGGCCCCGCAGCTGCCCGAGCGGCTCGCCCGCGGCCGGATCAGGGCGCAGCCGGATCCGCCCGACGGCGATCTTCTGCGCCGCGACGGCCACCCCGGTACCGGCGGCCGCAGCGCCGGCGACCAGCCCGACGACGCTAGTAAGCCGCCGCCACCTGCCCATCCGTCCTCCCGTCGGCAACGAGCGCGGGATCGCCGCCCTGCGTTACTCCACAGTAGCTTCTGGGCAGCTTGCCGCCGAACCTGGTCACGATCTCATAGGAGAGCGTGCCGAGCGCGTCAGCCCAGTCCTGGGCCGTCGGCTCGCCATTGTCGCCAGGGCCGAACAGCACGATCTCGGCACCCGGCCCGATCTTCTCATCGCCGACATCGATAACGAACTGGTTCATGCAGACGGTGCCGGAAATCGTCAGGCGGTGCCCGGCGATCTGCACCTCGGCCGTGTTACCGGCCTGCCGCGGGACTCCCTCGTAGTAGCCGAGCGGAGCCAGCACCAGCGTTGTCTCCCGGCTCGTGACGTAGCGGTGCCCGTAGGAAACGCCCGAGCCGGCCGGCACGCGCTTGGCCTGCACGACCTCGGCCCGCACCGTCATCGCGGGCCGCAGCCAGTCAGGTGCGCCGCCGGGCAGCGTGCACAGCCCGACGATGCCGCCGCCGGTGCGCACCAGGTCGAACCAGGTCTGCGGCAGGGTCAGCGTGGCCGGCGTGTTGGCGAGGTGCCGGACCTCGGGCCTGGCCCCCGCCTGCTCCGCCTGCTCGATGGCAGCGCGGAATACGCTCAGCTGCGCATCGACGGACGGGTGACCGGGCATGTCCGCGCAGGCCAGATGCGACCAGATGCCGGTGATCCGGAGCTCGCCAGCGGCCTCCGCGGCGCGAGCCGCCTGCAGCAAGGCCGGCCACTCGGCCGCGGTGGCGCCGCCCCGGCACATGCCGGTATCGGCCTTGAGGTGCACCAGCGCGGGCCGGCCGGCCCGCCTCGCGGCGGCCGCGATCTGGCTGACCAGGGCCACCGACCCGGCCGTGAGGTCGACGTCACGGCTGATCGCGTCCTCGTGCGGCGCATCGGCCACCGCGGTCAGGCAGAGCACCCGCTGCGTGAGGCCGGCGTCCCGGAGCGCGATCGCCTCGGCCAGGTGCGTAACGCCCAGCCAGCGGGCTCCCCCGGCGACCGCGGCCTGCGCGGCCGGGATCATGCCGTGGCCGTAGCCGTCAGACTTGACCACCGCCATCAGCTGCGTGCCGCCCACGTGCGCGGCCAGCGCTGCCGCGTTGGCCGTGATCGCGGCGAGGTCGACGACTATCTCCGGGTGACCGTCCATGACGCTCCAGTCTGCCAGGCTGCGAGTGCTGAGCCGCCCGGCGCGGCGCGAGCCGGGCCTGCTGCGCCCGATAGAGTTCAGCTAGTCGGCCTGGCTCTGCCGCATGAGCGCCCCAGCGGTCCTCATGCCGGGTACTGGCTCAGCCCGCCGTCGCCAATCGCCGCGTGAAAGGTGCTGTCCTGGTGGCCGAGCTCATCCCGCTGCCCGTGCTGTTCGGCAATCCCGAGCGGGTCAGTCCCCGCCTCTCTCCCGACGGCTCCCAGCTGGCCTGGATAGCACCGCGCGACGGCGTGCTGAATGTCTGGCTTGCCCCGGTCAGCGCCGCCACCGGAGTGGACTGGGACGCGGCCACGGTGGTCACTGACGACACTGACCGCGGAATCCGGCAGTTCGCCTGGGCCCACGACGGCCGTCACCTGCTCTACATCCAGGACAGCGGCGGCGACGAGAACTGGCGGCTGCACGACGTGGACCTGCAGACCATGCAGCGCCGCGACCTGACCCCCTTCGACGGGGTGCAGACTCAGCTGATCGCGGCGGAGCGGAAGTTCCCGACCGAGATCCTGATCGGCCTGAACCGCGACAACGAGCAGCTGCACGACGTCTACCGGCTGGACCTGGTCACCGGTGAGCTGGCCAAGGAAGTGAAGAACCCCGGCTTCGTCGGCTGGCTGGCCGACTCCCAGCTGGTCGTCCGGGGCGCCTTCGCGCCGCAGCCGGACGGCAGCTTCCAGCTGCTGGTCCGCGACAGCGCCGATGATGACTGGCGGGGGCTGCTCGCGGTGCCGGCCGACGATGCGCTGACGACCGAGCCGATCGCGTTCAGCGCGGACGGCGGCTCGCTGCTGGCGACCAGCTCGGTGAACGCGGAGACGGCCCGGCTGGTCCGCATCGACGTGGCCACGGGATCCGTCGAGGTGCTGTGCGAGGACCCGGAGGCGGACGTGAGCAACGTCCGGGTGCACCCGGACACGCGCGAGCCGCAGATCGTCATCCTGGAGAAGGACCGGTCGGAATACCGCGTCCTCGACCCGTCGGTCGCTGATGACCTGGCCGCGATCCGGGCCCTGCACCCGGGCGACCCGGCGATCGTGGACGCGGACGACAGCGACGCCACCTGGCTGGTCGCCTTCACGAACGACTCCGGGCCGGTTCCGTTCTTCTCCTATGACCGCGCTGCCCGCCGCGGCCAGTTCCTCTTCGAGCACCAGCCCGGGCTGTCCCGTTTCGAGCTGGCCCCGATGGAGCCGTTCTCGTTCATCAGCCGGGACGGGCTGACCCTGCACGGCTACGCGACCTTCCCGCTCGGCGGCGACCAGGCGGATCTGCCGACCGTGCTGAACGTGCACGGCGGCCCGTGGGCGCGTGACTCCTGGGGCTTCGACCCCGAGGCCCAGTGGCTGGCCAACCGGGGCTATCTGTGCGTCCAGGTCAACTTCCGGGGCTCCACCGGCTACGGGAAATCGTTTCTCAACGCGGGCGACCGTGAGTGGGGCGCGAAGATGCAAGACGACCTGAGCGACGCGGCGGCCTTCGCCATCAGCCAGGGCTGGAGCGATCCGGCCAGGGTCGCCATCTTCGGCGGCTCCTACGGCGGGTACGCGTCGCTGGCCGGCGCCGCCTTCACGCCGGACATTTACCGCTGCGCCGTGGATATCGTCGGGCCGTCGAACCTGATCACGCTGATCGAGTCCATCCCGCCGTACTGGGCCCCGCTGATCTCCCAGTTCCATCGCCGCGTCGGTAACCCGGAGACCGAGCGCGATTTCCTCTGGTCCCGCTCGCCGCTGTCGCGGGCGGAGAGCATCCGGATACCGTTACTGATCGCGCAGGGCGCCAATGACCCGCGGGTGAAGCAGGCGGAGTCCGAGCAGATCGTGGCGGCGCTGGAGAAGGCCGGGATCCCGCACGAGTACATGCTGTTCCCCGATGAGGGACACGGCTTCGCCAAGCCGGAGAACCGGCTCCGCTTCTACGCGACGGCCGACAAGTTCCTCGCGCACCACCTGGGCGGCCGGGCCGAGGCCTAGCCAGTCCGCCGGCCTCGCCGGGCAGGCGGTCAGCCGGCCTCGCCGGGCAGGCGGTCAGCCCGGCGCGGTGACCGTCCGGATCGCGGCCGGCAGCGCCGCGATAATGTCGGCCGCCCCGATCGGCGCGTCGTCCGCGGCCAGGCGGCCGGCGATGCCGTGCAGGTAGGCGGCCGCGGCGGCCGCCTGAGGCGCTGGGGCGCCCTGCGCGAGCAGCGAGCCGGCCAGGCCGGACAGCACGTCGCCCGAGCCTGCCGTGGCCAGCCAGCCGGTGCCGGTGGGATTGACCAGCACGGGCTCGCCGGAAGACGGCGAGGCGATCACAGTGGTCGAGCCCTTCAGCAGGACGGTCACGCCGAGCTCGGCGGCGGCCGCGGTGGCGTGCCGGAGCCGCCGGGCCTCGATCTGGCTGGCGTCCCCGCCCATCAGCCGGGCCAGCTCGCCCGAGTGCGGCGTGATCAGGGTCGGCGCCGACCGGTTCAGCAGCTCGCGATGCGCGGCCAGCACCGTGATGCCGTCGGCATCGACCAGCACGGGCAGGTCGGTGCTGAGCACCGCTGCGAGCAGCGCCGCCGCGTCATCCCCGGTGCCCATGCCGGGTCCGGCCACCCAGGCCTGCACCCTCCCGGCCACCTTGAGCGTGTGGTCAGGCCGGCTCGCGTCGGTGACCGTCAGCACGGCCTCGGGCCAGTGCAGCCGGGCGACGGCCAGCGCGGCAGGCGCCGACAGCAGCCGGACCATGCCGGCCCCGCCGCGGATCGCGCCGCCGGTGGCGAGCACGGCCGCGCCGGTGTACTGATCGCTGCCGGCCAGCACGCCGAGCACGCCGCGCCGGTACTTATCCGACTCAGCGCCCGGCCGGTGCAGGATCCCGGCCACGTCGGGAGCCTGCAGCGCGACAGCGGCCGGCTCGCCCAGGTAGGGCCCGAGCCCGATGTCGACCAGCTGCACGGCGCCGGCCCGCTCGGCACCCGGATCGATCAGCAGTCCCGGCTTCCACGTGCCGAAGGTAATCGTGACGTCGGCCCCGATGGCCGGCCCGGCGACCTCGCCGGTGTCCGCGTCCACGCCGCTGGGCAGGTCGACGGCCACCACCAGCGCCCCGTCCCGGCGGGCGCGGCGCGTCCGGTCGGCCAGCTCGGCGGCAGCGTCCCGCAGCCCGCCGCGCCCGCCGATGCCGAGCAGGCCGTCCATGATGAGGTCGGCCTGCGCGAGCACGCCCGGTGTCTGCGGGTCGGCGGCGGGCAGCAGCCGGCCGCCCGCGCCGCGCAGCGCGGCGGCACCGCCCGCGTGCACCCGGTCAGCCGCGGTGACGGCGGTCACGACGGCGCCGCGCCGGGCCAGCATCGCTCCGGCGTGCAGCGCGTCGCCCCCGTTGTCGCCGCTGCCGGCCAGCACGGCGACCCGGCACCCGTAAACGCCCGGCAGCAGCCCGGCGCAGGCGGCCGCCAGCCCCGTCGCCGCCCGCTGCATGAGAGTGCCCTCGGGCAGGGCAGCCATCAGGGCCTGCTCGGCCGTCCGGACGACCGAGACCGCGTGCGCGTTTCTCATCCTCTGGCTACCCATCCTTCGTGACAGCAGGGTGATCCGTCATCTCTCGGCGACTACGACCGCGATGCACAGCCCGGCGTCATGGCTGAGCGACAGGTGCCAGGCTGTCACGCCCAGCTTGTCAGCTGCCTCGGCCACCGTGCCGCTGGCCTCCAGCAACGGCCTGCCGCTGGGATCGTGCGCCACGGCGACATCGGTCCAGCGCAGCCCCCGCGGACCGCCCAGGGCCTTGGCCGCGGCCTCCTTCGCGGCGAAGCATCCGGCCAGCGACGCGATCGGCGCGTCCCGTTCGCTCTCGGCGAACAAGCGCCGCGCCAGCGCCGGGGTCCGCCTCAGCGCCGCGGCCAGCCTGGACACGTCCGCGATGTCGACGCCGATCCCCACGATCATGGCTCAAGCCTGCCATGGCCCGGTCCGGTGCCGTCAGCCCGCGGGCCCGCCGCCGTCCTGAGCCGGCTTGCGCCCGGCTCCGGCCGCCCGGCTCCGGCGGCCTGGCGCCGGCGGCAGAGCAGCCGTGTGCACGCCCGGCGCTAGCCCGCGTGCGCCTCCCGATCCTCGACGGCAGCCAGGTGCAGCCGCTGCCGCGATCCGACTGGCCGCGCCGCGGCGTGCTGGCGGACGTCGGGACGCTCGCGGGGAGCGGGCAGCTGCGGCCGGAAACTCGGCGTGCTCTCGGCGCGCGGCTCCAGCAGCCGGTGCCGCACGGCGAAGGAGGCCGCCTCCAGCCGTGAATGCACGCCCAGCTTGGTCAGAACCGACTGCAGGTGAGTGCGCACGGTGGTGCGCGCGACGCCGAGCCTGGCGACCATCGCGTCCGTGTCCAGCCCCTCCACGAGCATCTCGAGGCACTCCCGCTCGCGGCTCGTCAGGGCGGCGGCCGCCCGCTCGGCGTGACTGTTCGCCCGCGGCTGCCGCCTGGGCGTGTCGTCAGGAATATCGACGACCAGTTCCCCCCTCGCTACCTGACCGAGCGCCGAGATGAGCGCGTCAACACCGCGCGACTGGTGCAGGTAAGCGGATGCGCCCGCGTCGATGGCGCGCCGGGCCGCATCGCGGCACGGATCCGCGCCGAGTACGAGCACGCTGGTGTCGTCGCTCGCGGCAATCACCCGGCCGATCGCCTCCACTCCGCCGTCCGGTGCGGTGCTGCAGTCGATCAGGCACGCGTCCGGGCGCTGGCTGCGGACGAATGCGATCATCTCCGCCGAGCTGCGCGCGACGGCACCGATCTGATAGCCGCGCTGGGTGAGCACGGTCGACAGTGCGTCGAGGAATATGCCCTGGTCATCGCCCAGTACCAGGTTCTTCATGGCGATCACCCGGCCGTCCGCGCCCGGCCAGGGGCGGACGTCGCTCCGGCGGTCAGCAGTGGCGCAGCCCGGCCGGATCCCGGCTCGCGCGGCAGGCCGCCGAGCCTCCGGCTGGCATGCCGCGCGTGGAAAGAAGTCCCCGTCATTTTTCCCCCGTGCCTGGACAGGTACCGGCCCCCCGAAGGCACCGCACCACGATCCAGGCGTATTCAGTAGTCCGCAGAGATCCCCATATCTGACCATCCGGGGTCCCGGGACGGCAGCATTATCATCCACTGTCACGGGAATAAGTACGTTATCCCTGCACTCCCTTTTTTGTCCGTCCGCCGAGACCTATGACATGTCGTCGTGCATCGGCGCTACTGCACTGGGATTACTTATCATTCGTGCATCGTAGGAGTCTGGCTTGGCGTCCCCTGGTTTTCCGTGTGTAGCTCGTGTGGATAAAAGCTCGGGCGGCTCGGCCATATAGGCCGCCATGAGGGAATCGCGCAGTTCGCCGGCCCCGTACCGGCCGGCTACGCGCCTGCGCGCGCGCTCAGCCATCTGGCCGGCCAGCGCGGGCCGGTCGAGCAGGTACCTGATCGCCGCCGCCAGCTGGGCAGGCTGCCGCGGGGGCACCAGCAGACCGGTCTCGCCCGGTATCACCAGGTCCGGGACCGAGTTGACGGCCGTCGCGACCACCGGCACCCCGCGGCTCATAGCCTCCACGATGACGGTGGGAAGGCCCTCATACCGGCTCGGAAGCACGAAGACATCGAAAGCGGACATGACCTCGCAGGCGTCGGCCCGCTCGCCCGGAAGGCGGATGCTGACCCCGCCCGGCCCGCCTATGCCGCCCGCGCCGCCCGGTCCGCCCGCGCCGCCCGGATCGCCCGCGCCGCCCGGACCGCCCGCGCCGCCGGGACCGCCCGCGCGGCCCATGCCGCCCGTGCCGCCGGTGCTGCTGGCCAGCTGGCTCATGCGGCCGGCCAGCTCACCGCCGCCGATCCAGACGCCGATGGCGCCCGGGCGGCCGACCTGACGCATCGCCAGGACGAAGTCCTCGGGGGCCTTCTGGAAGGTCAGCCGCCCCACGGCGCCGACGACGGTGGCACCGGCCGGCAGCCCGAGCGCCGCCCGCGCGCGCAGCCGGGCCCGCACCGGGTCGCCGGTGCCGCCTGGTCCGGTCGTCTTCCCGGCCCCGGCCGCCTCGTCCACGGCCACCCCGATGGTCCTGGCCCGCTCGGGCGCAATCAGCTTCCGCCGTATCGCCTCGGCCGCCACCCCGGCGCCCACGCACAGCGCCACGTCAGTGATCCGGCCGAGACGCCGCTCGATCGACACGTAGGCCCGCCTGCGGAACGCCGACTGGAAGTCATGGAACGGAAAGCCGTGATAGGTGTGCACAATCCTGGGCACCGCCGCGCGGCTGGCAGCGATGCGGCCCAGCGCGCCCGCCTTGGCGCAGTGCGTGTGCACCACGTCAAAGCCCCGGCCGCGGAACAGCGCCTCCAGACGCCGCAGTGCGACCAGGTCATCTCGCGGCGCGATGGGCGCTCGCAGTGCGGGCTCGACCAGCACCTCGAGACCCGCGGCCGCGGCTGCATCGAGCAGCCGGCCACTGCCGCTACCGGTGATGATCGTGGCCTGGCAGGAGCCGGGATCCAGGACCCGGGCGCCGCGCAGGGCCAGGACGCCGGCGCCTCCCTCCAGCCGGGTGACCACCACGCCGACGCGGACCGGCCTGCTGGTCAGCGCGGCAGCGCCAGGCGCAGGCAGGACGGCCTGCTGGCAGGCAGTCATGAAGACGGCGGGCCAGAGCACTGCCCGGCCGCGGCGTGCTCCCGGCCCGTCCGCTCGCCGAGTGCCCGCTCCCGGCCCGTCCGCTCGCCGAACGCCCGCTCCCGGCCAGTCCGCCCGCCGCTAGTCGGCTCGCCG
>Ga0181523_10000428_pt1 | contig 47350 bp, 44 predicted proteins | sample PEATcosm2014_Bin_43_FD_119752 | JGI IMG/M metagenome (GOLD analysis project Ga0181523, IMG submission 119752) | Peatland microbial communities from MTU Mesocosm Facility, Houghton, MI, USA - PEATcosm2014_Bin05_30_metaG | ecosystem: Environmental > Terrestrial > Soil > Wetlands > Peat | place... | reverse complement strand
GGTCCTATCTTGTGAGTACGTTCAGACTTGAGCCCGAACATTTGTTTCTCACGACTGGCACGTTCAACCTTTTGTCAAAGACCGATCCGCATTTCCGCCTGAGCGGTGCGTTTTCAGTCCGCCGCCATCTCTGGAAGAGACTTTGGCGTCCTCGAAACTTGTGCTACCAAACTTGTGAACCGAGCCTCTAAAGCTACGCGTCCACGCACTCGCTGTCAACCCTCTGAGATCACAGGATTTCCACCTGATTTCAACAGTGCGGGGAGTGTCAATCGCAGGCTTGGAATGAAACCAAAGCTGGGAGAACTCTTTTTTGCAGCGCGTCCGAAAACGCTCTTCCGCGTTGGCCGTAAAAACGGCTCGCCACAAAATCCGGCGCAGGCCGAAGCGGAAGACAGTTCAAAAATTAAAGATCGCTTGGAGGCTCTGCTATTCGCGGAAACCCTTCAGGGAACTTTGTCCCCGAATGCGAACCCCGGAAAGGGGTCAGTTGGAGGCTTACTGAATTTGATGCCGCGAGCGCCCGCGAGGATTCAGCGGAAAGCTCAGACACTGGTTCACTTGTCCTCGACTCGATTTGTTATACCAAAGCGCGCGGCATTGCGCAAGGGGAGAATAAAAAAAGTTACTGGGATGTGAAGGGCGCAGTTTGAGCCGGTGGGGAGACGGGCGTCCCTTCGGCAAGCTCAGGGCGGGCTCTTGCCCGTCCAGAGCGAAGCCCAGAGCGTCGCGGCCGGGCGGGGACGCCCGGCACTCCACTGGCAAGCATTGCATCGATCGCAGCTTATAATGTCGATCAGCCGTGATTTCCGTTGTCCAACTCGGGGTCCTTCACTATGCCGAAGGTCTACGCTTGCAGCGAAAACTGGTCGAACTGCACAAGGCTGGCGAGATCGGCGACGTGTTGCTGCTACTTGAGCACACACCCGTCGTCACTCTCGGACGCAACGCCAAGGCTGGGAATGTGCTGGCTTCGACCGAAGCGTTGGCAGCTCGCGGGGTCGAGGTATTCGAGTGCGATCGCGGCGGGGACGTGACGTTTCATGGGCCAGGGCAACTGGTAGGGTATCCGATACTTGACTTACGCGGGTATGGAAGTTCTCGGTCCTCAGTTCTCAGTCTTCAGTCATGGAAATCGGATGCTGCTGCGGATTCCCCAGCGCGCAAGACCCTGGGCGTGGTCGACTATGTTCGACGGTTGGAGGAAGTTCTGATCCGCACCTGCGGCGATTTTGGCATTCCCACGATGCGCATCGCGGGTTTAACCGGCGTGTGGACCGAGGCGGAGCCAGCGGCTAAGATCGCTGCGCTGGGCGTGCACATTTCTCGTTCCGTAACTTCGCACGGTTTCGCTTTGAACGTGAGTACAGATCTAAGCTACTTCAATCTGATCGTGCCCTGCGGAATTACGGCGAAGCCGCTGACTTCGATGCAGAAAGAACTCGGGCGTCCGCTCGATCTAAGTGAAGTCGCCCACGCCATCTCGCGCAACTTCGGCACAGTGTTTGAGCGGCAGATGTTGTTGGTGGAAACGATCGATGCACTGCTGGGGAATACGGTCGGCGTGCCGATGAAATCACCCGCCGAACTTCGCCAACTGCGAGGGGAAGAGGATTCGACCTGGGCGTAGCAGGGAACGGTCCGCTCCATATGCCGCAAGCGAATAGACTTGGGGGACTCAACGGAATTGAGACAATGATGTTCGCTCGCTCCACCGCTATCATCATGCTGAGTTACGGCCTGCTTGCAACTCTCGGGTGTTCGAAGACACAGTCCCCCGATCAGCTCAAAGAACTGAATCGCCAACTGATTCAAGCGGTAGGCCATCATGATCTCGATACGACTCGTCGATTGCTCGACAAAGGTGCAAATATTGAGACGACTAGCACCGACGGCAATGACACGACCCTGTTGGGAATTGCGGCACGCGACGCCGATCTCGCGATGGCGAAGTTACTGCTACAGAGGGGAGCCAAAGCTCATGTCAAAGACCACTCTCTCGTAACTCCGCTCATGCATGCCGCATACGGGGGGCACACTGAAATCGTTCGCGTACTGCTCAAACAGAATCCTGACCAAATCGAGAAGAATGAAGCGCTGCTCGAAGCAGCACATGGTGGTTCTGCGGTTGTGATCATCGAGGAACCGAACAAAGACCATCCTGGGCGCGATAGCATTTCAAGGGAGCGGATCTTATCTGAGGCTTCGTCCCCGTGGGTAGAGACGGTGAAGTTGGTGCTCGATAGTGGGGCGGATATCGAGGCTAAGGACGAGTATCGAGGGCCACCTCTAGTCGATGCGGCTGCCTACGCGCAGACCGATGTCGTCCTTCTGTTGCTGCAAAAGGGAGCGAATCTCCACGCAAGAGATAAATACGGCAACACGGCCTTGATCGCAGCATCGTGCGAATGTGCGGTTGCCACCATGAATGACGCCTACGACGTAGTCAAAGTGCTTCTCGATAGGGGCTCAGACGTCAACGCTCGTTCGAACAGCGGCACGACCGCGTTGATGAACGCGGCTGGCGGATTCGGCGGTTCCGCGATCGTAAAGCTGCTTCTTGACCATGGCGCAGACCCGAGAGCCAGGGATTCCGAAGGTCGCACCGCCCTTAAATACGCGATGCAAGAAAACCGGGAGGATAAGGTGTCGCTTCTAAAGCAAGCTTTAGCCAAGGCCCACAAACGCTAGCCGACCTAGCCTGTGGTACGTTCCTCGCGATACCATCCTTCTGGGCATTCGTCATGGAGAAACGTAAAACGGCCATTCGCAAGCGCCAAGCCAAACGCGTTCGCGCGCCGCAAGGTGAAGCGCCTAGCGAAGGCACTACCCCCCTCCGCACCTACACCATCCGCGACTACCGACTCGAAAGACCGAGCTTCACTTTGCGCCAGGTTCGCGTTGGCGATGAAGTTCGCTACGAAGTGGAAAGCGGCGATCTCTCCACGCCAGCGCCACCGATCCGCGAGTCGGAATATCTTAGCCGCGAGCAGTGCATCGAAATCTATCGCTGGATGCTCCTCAACCGCCGCATGGAAACCGCGCTGGAAAATCTCTACAAACAAGGCCAGGTGGTCGGCGGCGTCTACTTCGGGCTGGGGCAGGAAGCTTGCTCCTGCGCGTCGGCCTACGCTTTGCAGAAAGACGAATGGCTGGGGCCGATGATTCGCAACCAGGGAGCGCTGCTGGTACGCGGCTTTTCACCAGCCGACATCATGATGCAGTACATGGCGAAGGCGGGATCGCCGACCAAGGGACGCGATGCTTCGTCGCACTTTGGCGATATCGTGACGCGCAACGTGGTCTCGCCGATTTCTACTTTGGGAGATTTGATTCCGGTGCTGGCGGGCGTGGCGCTGGGGGCGCGGCTGCAGGGAAAGCACATCGCGGTCATGACTTACATCGGCGATGGCGGGCAGTCCACCGGAGTCACTTATGAAGGGCTGAATTTTGCCGCGGTGCAGAATCTGGGACTGGTGCTGATTGTCGAGAATAATCTTTGGGGATACTCGACGCCTGCCGACATGCAGTTCCGCGTTAAAGATTTGGCGGAACGCGCTATTGCTTACGGCATCCCCGGCGTGATCGTGGATGGCACCGACGCCTGCCAGGTGTACGACGCCTGCCACGAAGCTTGCGAGCGGGCGCGGCGGGGCGAAGGACCGACTTTGATCGAAGCGAAGATGATGCGCATGAAGGGGCACGCCATTCATGATGCGGCCGAGTATGTTCCGAAGCCGTTGTTCGAGTATTGGAAGCGGCGCGATCCGATTGCTCGGCTGGAAGATTATCTGGTGATCAAGAAGAAGTGGCTTACTCCCGCGGAAAACGAAAAGCTGATTGCCGGCGTCGAGCAGCAGTTGGAGGCGGACCGGGAGATCGCGGTGAGTTCTCCGATGCCGACGCCGGAGTCAGCCGCTGGCGGAGTTTATTGCGAAGCTGGATGCCACGAGATCAAGCCGAAATACGCGATGCCCGACTCTCGGACAATTCGAGCGCGCGGAGGAAAGTCAGCTGACCCGAAGCGTTCGGAGGCGACAGTGCATTTGACGTGAGGCCAAAAGTCGCTGGCGGCGCCGTGGAGACTCATTGCATACTGGAACCGTGGGAATAGAAAGTCTTGTGCTCTCAGGCAGGCACGTTCGTCTCGAACCGCTTGACCACCGCCATGTTGACGGCTTGGTCGCCGCTTCGGCGGGCGATGGCTCGCTCTATCAGTGGAGTCCTGTTCCGCGGGACAAGGCCGGAGCCATCCGCTACATCGAGACTGCTCTGGCTTGGCGAGACGCCGGCACCGCGGTGCCGTTTGCTACTGTCCGCGTCGCGGACGGCGTGGTCATTGGGTCAACGCGGTTTTTCAACCTGGAGCGATGGGCGTGGCCTTTGGGCCATCCGCAGTACGGGCGGGATGCTGCCGACGCCTGTGAGATTGGCTATACATGGCTGACGCGCTCGGCAATCCGCACTCGATCAAACACCGAGGCCAAACTGCTGATGCTGACACATGCGTTCGAAGTGTGGGAGATGCTCCGAGTGTGCCTGCACACCGACGTGCGCAACCAGTGTTCCCGCGCCGCCATCGAACGCATCGGCGGAAAGTTCGAAGGGATTCTTCGCGCCCATCGTATGGCCGCCGACTTCATCGCTCGCGATTCGGCGCGCTTTTCGATCGTGGCGGCGGAGTGGCCGGATGTGAAGCAACGGCTGAGGCGGCTCTTGGATCGAGCTTGACCTTGGCGGAGTCTATTACAAGATAAGGAAGCTAGATTTGCGTCGCGCAGAATCCGCGACGGGAGGTCGCATGGTGAAATGCAAGCTCCAAATTGCCGCCGTGGTTGTTGTCCTACTCGCGTCCTTTGCCACGGTCCTCTTAGCACAGACGACAGCGGGCGATGAACTGAATCTGGGCGTCCAAGCCTACAAGCAATCCAGGTTCGAAGAGGCAATTCAACATTGGGAGAAGTGCGTGGCGCTGGCGCCGGACAATACGACTGCTCATCTCTACCTGGCCACAGCGTATGTGCAGCAATACATTCCGGGGGTTGATACTCCGGAAAACAATCGCATGGCCGAGCATGCTATCGATCAATACCAGCACGTACTCGAGGGCGATTCCGAGGGCGAGGCGAGGATCAACAGCACGAAGGGCATCGCTTATCTGTACCTGCAAATGAAGAAGTTCGATGACTCTAAGAAGTATTACCGCATGGCATTAGACTTGGATCCCAATGATCCCGAGCCTTACTACTCGGTGGCCGTCATCGACTGGACCGAGACTTATGTGCCGCGCCAGGAAGTGCGTGCCAAACTCCGCATGAAGCCCGATGGCTCCCTCGCAGCCAGGGACAAGAACATGTGCGCGGAGATAAAAGAGAAGAATGCCGCCAAGGTTCAGGAAGGTATCGACAACTTTAACAAGGCGCTCCAGCTTCGTCCTGATTATGATGACGCCATGGCCTACATGAATCTGATGTATCGGGAACGCGCCGACATCCAGTGCGATGATCCGGCAGCCCGTGACGCCGACTTGAAGGCCGCCGACGACTGGGTGGACAAGACCATGGCGGTCAAGAAAGCAAAGGCAAAAAAGGCCGAGCGCAGCAGCGAGCCCATAGCAGCCGATCCGCAGTAGCGAGCAGGCCTCGCCGCGACGCTTTTTGCCGAACTGATAAAATCAAACTTCGCCATGTCCGCATCTTCCCAGCTTATTCAGATCGAACTCGGCCCCGTCGTCCGCAGTCCGAAGCCTTCGTGGCTCAAGGCTAAGGCTCCGGTGGGCGACAACTTTCATAACTTGAAAAAGTTGGCGCGCGGGCTGGGGCTGCATACGGTTTGCGAGTCGGCGCAGTGTCCGAATATTGGAGAATGCTGGCACCATCGCACTGCGACTTTCATGCTGCTGGGCGATATCTGCACGCGGCGTTGCGGGTTTTGCGCGGTGCCCAAGGGGCGTCCGCTGGAGATTGACTGGGACGAGCCGCGGCGCGTGGCTGAAGCGGTTGCCACGCTTGGGCTACGTCATGCCGTCGTGACCAGCGTGAACCGCGATGACGATAACGTCGGCGGCGCTCGAATTTTCGCAGAGACTATCCGGCAGATTCGCGAGTTCGTGCCGCAATGCAGGGTCGAGGTGCTGATTCCCGACTTTCAGGGGTTGGAAGAAGCGTTGCGCATCGTGCTTGACGCGAAGCCCAACGTGCTGAATCACAATACCGAAACCGTGCCGCGGCTCTACCGCGCGGTGCGTTCGGGCGCACGCTACCGGAGAACGCTCGATCTGCTGGAGAATGCCAAGAAGTGGGACCCGGCGACGGTTACCAAGAGCGGAGTGATGGTTGGCATTGGCGAGGAGACTGGCGAACTGATCGAGGTCTTTCGCGACCTGGGCGCGCGCGGCGTGGATATTCTGACGATTGGGCAGTATCTGCGACCGTCAAAAGATCATCTTCCTATGACTCGCTACTACACGCCTGCGGAGTTTGTGTCGCTTAGAGAAGAAGCGCTGAAGTTTGGGTTCAAGCATGTTGAGTCGGGGCCGCTGGTGCGGTCGAGTTATCATGCGCACGAGCAGGCGGACGTGGCGGCGGGATAGACGACGTCGTTCGCTGTTCGTCGTTCGCTGTTCGCAACGCCTGTATAAGTATTGTTATCGCTCGCGAAGCGAGGAATCTGCATTTACGAACAGCGAACAGCGAAAAGCGAACGACGGAGCGCTTGCCAACGACTGGGGACCAACGACTGCCCTACCACACCCTGCATGCGTTCTGATTTACCATCGGCGCAGTTGCCGGGCAGTGGTAGGCTTCGCGAAATTCCGGCATATTCGAAACAGTTCCGTTCACCCGGTACTTTGACGGCGAGTGCGGATCGATGGTGACCAGCATGCGCTGGTAGGCATCCGTGCGGTTTTGGCACCACACATTGGCCCATCCCAGAAAAAAGCGCTGCTCGGCGGAGAGACCGTCGATGGGCGGCGGTTCCTTGCCGGCAAAGGTGTTCAGCAGGGCCATGTAGGCGATGCGCATGCCGCCATTATCGGCGGTGTTCTCGCCCAGGGTTAGCTTGCCGTTCAACTTCAGGTCGTCGACCGCGACGAAATTCGCGTATTGGTCCCTGATGCACCCGGTGCGTTCTTCGAATTGTTTTTTGTCGCTCGCCGTCCACCAGTCGCGGAGATTGCCCTCGGCGTCGAACTGGCTACCCTGGTCGTCGAAACCGTGCGTGAGTTCGTGACCGATCACGGTGCCGATGCCGCCGAAATTCATGGCGTCGTCGGCCTGGTTGTCGTAGAACGGCGGCTGCAGAATTCCGGCGGGGAAGGTGATGTTGTTCTGGGTCGGGTCGTAGGTCGCGTTGATCGTCATCGGCGGATAGGGCCAATCCCGCTTATCGAGCGCCTTGCCAATTTTGTCCAATCTCCGCTGCAGGTCGTTCTGGCTGGCGCGTTCGGAATTGCCCAGCGCATCGCCGCGCACGATCTGGAGCGCCGAATAGTCGCGCCACTTATCGGGATAGCCGATGCGGTTGGTGATCGCCTGCAATTTCACGAGCGCCTGAGTCTTCGTGTCCGCGCCCATCCAAGGCGAGCTCTTGATGTCCTCGCCCAGCGCCTTTTCGAGGGCTGCGACCATGGCCAGGGTGCGTTCCTTGCCTTCGGCGCCGAAGGTTTGCTGGACGTAGACGTGGCCGACCAACTCGCCCAAGCCGCGGTTCGTGGAGCCCACGCACCGCTTCCAGCGCGGACGCAACTCCTTGGCACCGGTCAGCGTCTTGCCGAAGAAATCGAAGGTTTCGTTGACGAACACCGCCGGCAACATCGCGGATTGGGCGTGCACTGCGTGCCAGCGCAGATATGTCTTCCAATCGTCTAGCGAGTGCGCGCTTAGCACTTCCTGCATGTTCTTGACGAACTCCGGCTCAGCCACGTTGAGCGAATCGAAACGGGGAGCGCCCACGCCATCGAAATATGTGTTCCAGTCGAATGCCGGACTAAGAGCCGCGAGTTCCTTATTGGTCAGTTTGTGGTAGACCTTCTGCGGATCGCGGCGGCTGGTCTGGTCGAGCGCGGCCTTGGCCAAGGCGGTTTCAATCTCCATGACGACTTTGGCTTCGGCCGCGGCTTTGGCTGCATCGTCTCCCAACAGCACGAACATTTTGGCCACGTGCTCGACGTATTTCTTGCGCAGCTCAACCGATTTCGGGTCGTCCTTGAAATAGTAGTCGCGGTCGGGCATGCCGAGGCCGCCCTGATCGACCTGGGCGATCATCTGGCTCGCGTTCTTGAAGTCCGATCCGGAATCGAAATCGAACAACACATTGGCACCCTCGCGCTGCTGCCGGACGATTTCTTGCGGGAGGTCCACTTTCGACTTGATCGCCGCTATGCTTTGGAGATCGCGCTCCAGAGGCTTGGCGCCGGCTTTTTCGATCGCGGCCTCGTCCATGCAGCTGGCATAGTAATCGCCGATCTTCTGCTGGTTGGCGGTGCGGCCCGGTTGGTCGACTGCGGCCTTTTCGAGAATGTCGCGGACGATGTATTCGCCGCGCTGCTGCAGTTCGTCGAAGCGTCCCCAGGCCGGGCGATCGGAGGGAACCGGGTTGTGCGCCATCCACTTGCTGCACGCGTAAGCGTAGAAATCGTTGCAGGGATCGATGCTCTTATCGAGCAGATCGGCGGAGAAGCGAACGTCGGCGGGCTTTGCGGCTGCAGGCTTGTCCTGACAAAACAGGGCAGGCACAAGCATCATGGAGACGGTCAACAGTTTCAAGAAATTGCGCATTAGATCCTCGAATCGAGATGTGGCAGATGGTTGGACGCTGAACACACGGAGCCATTCTAATTGGACAACGGTCACTGAAAACGGTCAACCGAAAATCCGGTCTAACTGTCCTTCGAGAGCGGCCGTCCCTCGTGACTCGTCTACGCGATCAAAAAACTTTCATGTGGATCGTTAGATATTTCTTGGGGTTTTCGCGGACCGACTTCACCAGTTCCCGCGCTTCCACCAGCATCTGGTTGCTGTTGTTGTAAAGGGCGGGATCCTTGAATAGCATTCCCGCCGTGCCCTCGCCTTTTTGCAAGCGATCGGAGAGTTCCGCCAGGTTGTTCATCAGCGTCTGCAGCCTGGCGGCAAATTCCTCGTCGTGCGTGATCTTGCCGACCGCGCCTTTGCCCGCATTGATGTCGTCGGTCAACTGGCGGACGTTGGCAATCGTTTTGTTGGCGTTGTCAAACAGCACTGGATCTTTGAGCAGTTTGCCGGCCGTGCCTTTCCCCTGCTGCAATTCGTCCACGATCACGTTCAGCTTGTCGATGGCGGCAATCGCTTTCTTGTAAGCCTCGTCGCTGGTGAGCAGCGGGCCGATTGAGCCTTTTCCGTGCTGGATGTCGTCCATCAATCCCTTGAATTCAAGCACCGTCGCGTTGAGTTGGTCGTACAAGGCGGGACTGTAAATGACCTTGCCGATGGAGCCCTGGCCGCTTTCGATGAACGCCACGATGCGATCCACCCGCTTCAGCAGCGCGTCCATGTTCTGCAGCGTGCCCTGGCTGGCGCGGACTACGTCCTCGATCTGGGGCTGGTCGCGGGCTGCCAGTGTGTCGCCCTCGGTTGCCTCCGGTCCCTTGGCCGACGTACTGTCGATGTCAACGTAGGTTTCACCCAGAACACCGGCCGTGCTCATGAGAGTTACGGAGTCTTTGCGCAGATTGAAGGAGTACTTGGTGTTGACCTTCATAATGACTTCGACCGGAGTCATGGGCTTGCCGCCCACGATCCGGACCGCAGTCACGTTGCCGATGTCCACGCCGGCCAAACGCACCGGCGCGCCTTCGCGCAGGCCGCCGGCATTATCGAAGTACGATCGCAGGGTGATCTTGTGGGTGAGCCATCCGCCGGTGCCGCTCATCACGAAAATCAGGACGGCAAGCGTGACGCTCGCGAAGATGACCGTGAGCCCCACGCGGAGTTGCGACCATTTCAGCTGTTTCTGGCTAGGCAAGGTGGTCAGTAGACGACAGAAGCATCATAGCAAACACGGCGGAATTTCAGGATGCAAGATTTTCCGAGACTGGGAAGGACGGGGTTCACGCCAAAATGAAGGCTCCCACTCCTTCGCGTTTGGCGCGAAGGGTGGGAGCACTTTTTAGGTAAGCATGTTATGCGAACCTCGCCGGTCGAGAGTTCCGGTCAGGACCGCCGGCTTAACGATGGTCCTCGCGGGCCTCGCGCTTCTGGTCGGCCTTCGCCTGTTTCTGCGCTTTCTTCTGATCCTGCTTTTCTTGCTTGCTGGGCTTCGGGTTGTCGCTGGATGACGTCTGTTGCCGGTTCCCGGCGCCGCGGTTCTCAGGCTGCGCCGTTGCGTGGCCGTTCGATCCTCCACCATTTCTGGCCGACTTGTTGGACACACGCGCCTCTTGCGGCGACATCTTCGAAGCGTGATACGGCTCTCCAGCCGCGCTGGCTCTCTGCACGTTGCGTCCCGAGAACTCGCCCGGCCTGGCGGTGGCCGCAATCTCCGGACGCCCGTGATTTTCGGATGCGAACAACTGCCGGTTCTGGCTGGCGGCATGTTCGTGTTCGGTTTGCGCCGCGAGCGCGGCAGTATGCGGCTCTCGCCCGTAGGCCTCTTCTTGCGGAGTCGGCCGCGCCACAACGCCGCCGGGGCCGTTGAAACTCGTGTGCACGTTATTCACGATGACGGTGCGGTTGTAGACATTCGTCACATTGGTCACGTTCATCACAGAGCGGTTGTAGAAGAAAGTGCCGCCTCTCCACTCGCCGCCGGCGAAACCTACACCGCCGTATCCGAAGCCGTAGTTGATTCCACCGTAGAAGCCGACGTGCGGTCCCCAATAGCCCGCGTGCCAGCCATAGAATCCGCCCGCGAATCCCCAATAGCCCGGGGTCCATAACATGCCCACCGGCGCCACCACCCATGTGGCGGGGACCCAGTAGTAGCCGTCGTCGGCATCCCATGCCCAATAACCGGGGATCCAGTGATAACCCGCACCGGGACAGATGGGCTGCGCGTACACGGGCAGCGCCGGAGGACCGATCCGCACCGAGATTCCAATCCCGATTCCGATCTGCGCAGACGAGGTGGTTGAGAGCGATAAGACGGAAACCGACAGCGTCAAGATGCCCAATACCAACCCAGATATCAACCTGCGAACGGAGAGCTTCATTTTCATGGTTTTTCCTCACCCAATTGTTCTGGCCCAAAACCGGCAACCCGAGCCTCATTACGTTCCGCCCATGTAAACCCTGAATCTCTGCGCATGTTGCGAGGGCGGAGAAAGTTGTTTTGGATGAACAGGTTGCCCCCTTCGAAACCACGTAGGGGCGGACGCCCTCGTCCGCCCAGCCGAGCGAAGCTCAGCAGAAACCGGGAAGCAGACTTTACCGGACGCTGAGGGTGATGGCCGAGATTGATGGCTGAATGCCGAAAGCTAATTCTCGAGAATGACGTGGGCCAGAGCTTGCTCGGATGTGTGGGTGAGCGAGAGCGCGATGTTCTTCGTGCCGAGTTTGGCTGCGATGGCGGCCGCCTCACCGTGAAATTGAATAGTCGGACGCTGCCCTTTCGGGCGCACCACTTCGATATCGCGCCAGCGGACGCCGCGACTCCATCCCGTGCCCAGCGCTTTCATCGCGGCTTCCTTGGCGGCGAAACGCGCAGCGTAGCTTTCAAAGCGGCGGGCTTTTCTTTCGCAATAACGAATTTCGCCGTCGGTGAAAATGCGGCGAAGAAAGCGGTCGCCAAAGCGCTCGATGCTTTCGCGGATGCGAGGAACTTCGGCGATGTCAACTCCGGTGCCGAGAATCATGGGAACATTGTCAAGGTAATTTGTAATTGGCAATTTGGAAATCAGGTGTCAGGTCTCAGGTCTCAGGTTAGAACTGCTAGGACGGTGGCTAGGTTTGCGTCCTGCTCGGGGAATACTGTACGCAGGTCGAGCAGGACACGGCCATCTTCCACTCGCGCGATTATGGGCGGAGTGTTGGCGCGGAGCCGGGCGCTTAGTTCGTCGGCGCTGAGATCGGCATGGGTGAGCGCGATCAGGCGCGTGGGCAAGACCGCCGAGGGAGCTGCGCCTCCGCCGATCACGGATTCGCCATCGAGGAGTTCAAGCTTGAGGTGCGAGGATTTTGCCGGAGTCGATGCGACCGTGGAAACGATTTTCTCCGCGCGGCGCGCGATCTCGTCTTTTGACAGGCGCATCATGCGCAGCACGGGCACGGCGTCGTGATCGCGTTTGACGTAGGCGAGCAGCGTGGCTTCGAGCGCGGCGCAGGTCAGCTTGTCGACGCGCAGCGCTCGGAACAGCGCGTTCGAGCGCAGGCGCGCGACCAGAGCGGCGCGGCCGCTGATCAAGCCAGCTTGCGGACCGCCTAGCAGTTTGTCGCCGCTGTAGGTGACGATATCGACGCCGGCGCGCAGGCTGTCGAGCACTGCGGGTTCGCCGTTGATTCCGACCGAGCGCAGATCGAAGAGCGCGCCGCTGCCCAGGTCTTCCATCAGCGGAAGATTGCGGCGGCGGGCCAGAGCTACTAGCTCATCGAGTGTGGGCTGCTCGGTGAAACCGGTGATTTCGAAGTTCGAACGATGCACGCGGAGCAGGAGGCGCGTGTGGTCGTTGATGGCGCGTTCGTAGTCGGCAATGCGCGTGCGGTTGGTGGTGCCGACTTCGCGGAGGGTGGCATTCGACTTCGACATCACGTCGGGGATGCGGAACGAGCCTCCGATTTCTACCAGCTCTCCGCGGGAAACGATGACTTCGCCGCCCTCGGCCAGTGAGTTCAGGGCGAGGAGAACCGCGGCGGCGTTGTTGTTCACCACGATGGTGGAGATAGCGGCGGAGACGGCCGCCTCGCTTTGCTGGGCTGGACGGACGAATGCGTCCGTCCCTACGTGATCCGAGAGCAGCTTGCGGAATAAGCGATCCACGTGGACGTCGCGCTTGCCGCGTTCGCCGGTGGACAGATCGAATTCTAGATTGGAATAGGCGCTGGCTGTGGTGCGAATGTGATTGAGGGCTGTGGCGGCTAGCGGCGCTCGTCCTAGATTGGTGTGCAGGATCACTCCGGTGGCGTTGACGAGCGCCTGCAACGAGCAGCTCAGCGACTGGTGGAGTTGACGCTCGACAGCCGCGGACAGGCCGTCGAGTGCGAGATCCAACGATTTCTCATCGAGCTGGGCAGCGGCGACTTCCTGGCGAAGCCGCGCGAGCACGGCGCGGATACTTTCGGCGACTGCGGAATGACCCTCGCGTTCGGCCAGTATTTCGATTTCTGGACGGCGGAGAAGTTCGTCGGTCGAAGGCAGTCTCTGGAAGAGCGCGGATTTGCTGGCGATGGGCACCGAGGGCGATTATGCCACGGACACAGCTACGCGGGCGAGGCGCCCGCCACACGGGCTACAGCGTGTGCAGGTACGCTAGCAGGTCTTTGATCTGCTGGTCGGTCATGACTTGGCTGAAGCCTTCCATTTTGGCTCGGCCGTATTTGATGATATCGGTCATGCGGTCGTCGTTGGCGGGCAATCCGCTCAGGGACAGGTATTGGTGCTTGAAAACGCCTTTCAGGCTTGGGCCTTTTTTGCCGCGCGACGAGTAGGGTTCATGGCAGCGGTCGCAATAGTTATCGTAGAGTTTTCTGCCTTCGGATTGCTGCGGACTGAGGCCGAGTTCGGCATCGGACTTGCGGCGCTCGACATCGCAGCCCGCGAGCGCCAGAAGCGCGAGGATCACCACGGAGACACGGAGGCCCGGAGAAATCAGGAAGTTCATGACGAATGCGGGACCGCCAGCAAAGCCAGCCGCAGAAGTAGGATAATACGGAAGGCATGGGCGTTGTGGTCAAACGCGTTTACGAGGCGGCTTCTCCGGCAGACGGAGTGCGCGTGCTGGTGGATCGTTTGTGGCCGCGCGGGCTGACGAAAGCAGACGCGGCGGTCAAGTTCTGGCTGCGCGACCTGGCGCCATCGAACGAGTTGCGGCAGTGGTTCCATGCGAATCCCAATCCCGAGGCGTGGCGCATGTTCCGCAAGCGCTATCTCAAAGAGTTGGTTGGCGAAGAAGCTTCCGCGGCGGTGGAGAAGCTGCATCATCTTGCCGAGGGCAAGCGGCGCGTCACGCTGTTGTATGCGTCGCGAAACGTTGAGCACAACAACGCGATCGTGCTGAAGGAATTGCTGGAAGGGATGAAGAAGCCTCCGTCGAGCGTGGGTCGCGGCGCGATTGGGCGGGGACGGATTCGAAAGGCGAAGAGGAACTAGCTGGGTTGCGATACGAGGACGGCGCCGGGTCTATTCGGCATCGTCTTTATTCGAAGGAGAAACCGCATGCTTCATTCGGCGCTACAGATAGCCGCGGGCTGTGTTTTTCTATTCTGGGGTACATCTCTTTACGTTCAACGGGGCAGTGTTGGCTCGTTGCTGATGCTCGTGATTGGAGCGATTCTCATCACGGTTGGCGTCGTAGTGATGAATGTCAGGCAAGCGCTCCGGGATGAGTCGAAGCGCCGCGACGCAGAGAGCAAGCCCGTTTTGAACATCTGAGATCGCTGCCGCGGCACCCCTCCGCACTATAATTCCCGAGTCATGTCCAGTCCCGACCCCGACAAGAAGATCGAAAAGAAAATCGAAGCCCTGCGCGAGAAGATCCGGCATCACGAGTATCGCTATTACGTGCTGGACGATCCGGAGGTTTCGGACGCCGACTTCGACGCGCTGATGAACGAGCTCAAGCGGATCGAGGCGGAGCATCCGGAGCTCGTCACGCCGGATTCTCCCACGCAGCGCGTCGGCGGTAAGCCGCGCGAGGGATTCGTCAAGGCTAAGCATTCCTCTCCGATGCTCTCGCTCGACAACGCTTACTCCGAAGAAGAACTGCGCGACTGGGAGCGGCGAGTGCACGAACTGAGCGGGCAGACCGACCTTGAGTACATGTGCGAATTGAAGCTGGATGGAATGTCGCTGGCGCTCGTCTACAGCGATGGGCGTCTGGAGCGCGGCATCACGCGCGGCGATGGCAGCGTGGGCGAAGATGTGACCCTGAATGTGCGCACGGTGCGGTCCATTCCGTTGTCGATTCCTAAGGATAAGTTGAAGAAGGCCGGTATTTCCGCGGACTTCGAAGTGCGCGGCGAGATGCTGATGCCGCTGGCGGCTTTCCGCAAGTTGAATGAAGAGCGCGAGCGGCAGGGCTTGGCGACGTTCGCGAACCCGCGCAACTTTACGGCGGGGACGGTACGGCAACTCGAACCCTCCATTACCGCGCAGCGCCGGATGGACTTCTTCGCGTACCTGCTGCTGAAGGACGGACAAACTTTTGTCGACCGCCAATCGAAAGCCATGGATGCGCTGGAGCTGGCGGGGTTCAAGGTGAATCCAAATCGCAAGCTGGCGAAGAATCTGGATGAGGTCTGGAAATTCATTCAGAGCTGGGAGGCGAAGCGCGATTCGCTGCCTTATGAGATTGACGGGATCGTCATCAAAGTCGACCGGACGGCGTGGCAACGGGAGCTCGGATTTACTGGGAAGGCTCCGCGATGGGCGATTGCTTATAAATTCGCGGCGCGCGGAGCAGTCACACAGATCGAAGACATCGTGCCTCAGGTTGGCCGCACGGGGAAGCTGACGCCGGTGGCCTGGCTGAAACCGGTTCCGATTGGGGGGACGACCGTCTCGCGGGCCACGCTGCATAACATGGATTTCATCGAGCAACTGGGCGTGAAGATCGGCGACTGGGTCGAGGTGGAACGCGGCGGCGATGTGATTCCTAAAGTGGTGAAGGTGGTTGATGACAAGGAGCATCCTCGCGGCAACAAGCTGTTTGAAATGCCGGAGCATTGTCCGGTATGCGGCGGCAATGTGGTGCGAACGCCGGGCGAGGCGGACCATCGCTGCGTGAATGCGAATTGTCCGGCGAAGCTGCAGGGGACGATTCTGCATTTTGCCTCGCGCCACGTGATGGATATCGACGGGCTGGGCGAAGTGCTGGTGAATCAGCTTCACGAGCGCGGGCTGGTCAAGAATGTCGCCGATCTCTACAAGCTGACGAAGGACGATCTGCTGCAGCTTGAGCGCATGGGCGAAAAGTCGGCGGAGAACGTGCTGGCGGAGATCGAAGCCTCAAAGAAGCTGCCGCTTGAGCGCGTGATTTACGGGTTGGGAATACGGTTCGTGGGTGAGCGCACGGCGCAGTTTCTGGCAGAACATTTCGGCTCGCTGGACGCGATCATGAAGGCGAGCGCCGAGGAACTGGAGGAAGTGAACGAAGTCGGACCGAGGATCGCGGAGAGCATCGTAGAGTTTTTCGGCGATGAACACAATCGCAAGCTGGTGAGCGATCTCCGCAAGGCGGGATTGATGTTCACCGGGCAGAAGAAAGAAAAAGGCACGAAGCTGGCGGGAAAAACTTTCGTGCTGACGGGCACGCTGGCGCGGCACACGCGGGATGAAGCGAAAAAGTTGATTGAAGATGCGGGTGGCCGCGTTTCTGGGTCGGTGAGCAAAAAGACAGACTACGTGGTGGCGGGGAGCGATGCGGGATCGAAGCTGGACAAGGCTCGGGAGTTGGGCGTTGGCGTGATTGGGGAAGAGGAGTTGGAAGGGCTGGTGGGTTAGCGCGGTTGGTCAAGGCGCGGATCGCCCGTTCGCATGTTTCTTTAAGTTACTGGCTCGCCACCCGCCTTAGATAGAACCGGAAAAACTCGTCGGGGTTCGACTCCAGGCACACATCCGCGTTGGGTGCGCCCGCTTCCACACGAGTAAAGCCTTTCTCGTCGACACGAATGCGCATCGGTTGCACCGGGCACAGCCCCGGATTCACGGCGTAAGCGATCGTCATGGGATCGAACAGGGTTGGTGTTTCCTGCCCCCACAGGTGATAAAGCACCGTGAGCCCGTCCGTAATCGGAGTGCCCTGGCTGAATAGGAACGCGCGTTTCACTTCGTCCAGTTTCAACTGGGTCGAGTCCAGAGGCATCATCGCCAGCGGAACTCCCGCGGCAAACAATTTCTGCGCCGATGGGATGTCGTTGACGATGTTCCATTCCGCCTCTGGACCGCGAGGCGCTGTGTATCCCAGGTCTCCATATCCCCGCTTGATCGAGCCGCCCATCAGCACTACCCGCTTCAGTTTCCGGAAAGTGGCGGCATCTTTATCTATCGCAGCTCCCACGTTCATCAAGGGCCCAATCGCGATCAGCGTGATCTGTCCTGGGTAGCGCTTGATCTGCTCCAAGAGGAAATCTACCGCAGGCGGATGAGGAGCGTTCGGCGAGTGCGCGCGCTCGGCGTAGCGCCGCTGTGTAAGTGGATTCTTATTCACCGTGGGCACTCCCGCCGCCACCGGAATGTCCGGTTGCCCCGCCTCTTGGAGGAACCGGTCCACGATCCTCGCTCTCGTTTCAGTGTCGCCAAAGGTTGTGGTCACTCCTAGAATCTCGAGTTCCGGGCTGCGCAAGGCCAGAGCCAGGGCGAAGGCGTCGTCCACGTCGTCGCCAATGTCGGTATCGATGATCACCTTCTCTCGCGCCATTGGCCGCGCTGGCTCCTGGCTGCGGGCGGGAATGCAACCGACAGTCAGTAGTCCGCACAGAACACACCAGAAAATGCACGCCGCTTTCATCATCTCTCGCTTCCTTATCGCGCGGTCTGACCGATCGCACAAACTGAGCTCTACTTCTTCGCGGTAGGCGGCAATATTCCGTTTAGGCGCAGATACATTGCGGCCTCGGCGTAGTGGTCGGCCCAGTTGCCGGCTGTGGCCAGGGCGAATCGGGCGCGGGACAGTTGCTGGCCTCCGGGGCCTCCGGTTACTTGTTCTCCCAGTTTCGAATCGTCCATTTTCGAGAGCGCGTCGGCGCAGAAATCGAAAGACGCCTTGAGCGCGGCAACCAGCTTGTCTTTCGCGTCCGTGTCTTTCACTTCCTCGACCTTTGGAACCGGCACGGCTGCCGCGTTGCTGCACAGACCGTAGTTCGCTTCAACCATGTGGGCGACGAGGTGGCCGAAGGTTATCTGGTCGGCGGTGGGCTTGTAGTTGAATTTGTCGGCGGGCATGGCATCTACAGCTGCGATGGTGTTCTTCTGGCGGCCGGGCAGGATGTCCCGGAGCGCGCTGCTGACCGGGTTCTTGGTTGGGGCGGGCGCGGTTTGTGCGAACGCCGAGGCGGCGAGTAACAGCAAGGCTGGGATCGCGAAAGTTCCTTTCATTTTCTTATTCTCCTCTAGTGAGGGAGAAGCATAGCGCGGGCGGCGGGGTCTGCGCCAGCCGGAGCGAGTTCAGAGTTTCTATGACACGGGCAACTGCCGAGCTTCGCTCGGCCTGGGGCGGCCGAATGCGTCGCCCCACACGGGCGCTTGGCCCCACACGGGCAGCCTTGCGCTATCCTAAGAACATGCACGCGCATGGAGCGCACGGACATTCTCATTCCCCCGTACATGGGACGGGGCGGGTGCTGCGCATTTCGCTGGGCGTGACCATGCTGTACGTTGTCCTGCTGGTGGTGGCGGGCATCCGCGCGCACTCGCTGGCGCTGCTTTCCGAAGCCGGACATAACCTCTCCGACTTTCTGGCGCTGCTCTTGTCGCTGGTGGCTGTGTTTCTGGAAGAGCGTCCGCCGTCCGCTACCAAGACTTATGGATACCGGCGCGCGGGAGTGCTGGCGGCGCTGGTGAATGCGCTGTCGCTGGTGGCAGTGTCGTTCTTTATTTTCTACGAGGCATTTCAGCGGCTGCAGCATCCCGCGCATGTGCGCGCCGGGGTGATGATTGGCGTAGCGGCGGCAGGCGTGGCGATGAATGGCGCGATCGCGCTGCTGCTGTGGCGTACGGGGCGGGATGTGGGGGTGGACGTCAATGTGCGGAGCGCGCTGCTGCACGAAATGGGCGACACGCTCTCGACTGCGGCCGTGATTGTGGGAGGCTTTGCCATCCTGTGGACGGGGCAGTACTGGATCGACGCGGCACTGTCGTTTGGAATCGGCGCGCTGATTTTGTGGTCGAGCATTGGCATCGTGCGCGAGACGCTGAATATTTTGCTGGAGGGCACTCCGCGCGGCATGAGCCTGGAGGCGGTGGAATCGGCGATGCGGAAGATCGCGGGAGTGAGCGATGTGCACGATCTGCATCTGTGGAGCATTGGGTCGGAAAATCACGCGCTCTCGGCGCACGTGAAGATCGCGGACATGGCTACTTCGGAGAGCGATACGATTCTGCGCGAGATCAACGAGAAACTCGGGCGCGGGTTTGGCATCCACCATACGACGATCCAGTTGGAACACGTGGTGTGCGAGACGGCGCATAGCTGTGTGATCGCGGTGCCGGAGGAAGTACACGAGCACGATCATTCCCGGCACGATCACCACGATCACGCCCATTGAGAGTAAGCGCCGCGAGCGTAGACGCCTGATAGCGACAATTACGGGCCGCAACGGCTTAGAATAAACCAGTGGCTGTTCGCAGAACAATTCGCCTCGCGGTAGTAGCCATTTCGCTCGGGATGAGTCTGAGTTTGGCGATTCGCCGTAGCTATGCTCAGGAACCATTGTGCGAGGTTAAAGGCATCGTCGTTGACGAGATGAGAGCGGTGATTCCACATGCTGAGGTTGTGTTTAAAGGGGAATCAGTCACAACCGTATCACACACAGGGATGGACGGAGCCGTGAATGTGACATTGCGGACAGGTCGGTATGCCGTCTTGGTTAGTCAGGCTGGATTCATCACCACCAAGCTGGTTGATTTTGATGTTGCGGGTTTGACTCCATCCGTTTTTCGCATCGTCCTTAGAGTAGATAAGAGACCTAGCGACCGCGGTGGGGAACCCAACTTCTTGAACGTGCCGACCGTTACGTCTGAATTGCCATACATCATCAACAATAAACCTAGCACTACGCCCGACACGGGACCTACGATGCGTAAGGGGCGCTCGCTCCGATGTCTCTACCTGTGGAGATGCTCCGCGTCCTAGTTGCCGCGTTGCCGCGTCAATTGGCGTAACGTCGCGATTATGCTCATTGACCCAGCCCGCCTGATCCGTATCTCAATGAAAATACGAGTGTTGCCGGATTTCTTGGCGATTGATCCCCCGTTTCTGTGATATTCTGTCGGTTGGAGTCATTCCTCCCTGAGTAGCATCCAATGAACATGCGGCGTTGGCGGCAAATCTTGCGATTTTTGGCGGCGGTGCAGTTGCTTCCAGCTCTGGAGAGCGGCGAAGAAACGCTCGTCGGCGGGCAGGCGGTGCTGGAGGGCGTGATGATGCGTTCGCCGCATGCCTGGGGTATTGCCGTGCGCAAGCCTTCGGGTGAGATTGTTACCCACAGCGAGCCGCTGGAGCGGCCTTCCGAGCAGCATAAGTGGATGGGCTGGCCGGTGGTGCGCGGGGTGATGACGCTGGGACACGCGATGTCACTGGGATTCCGCGCTCTGAAGTTCTCCGCCAATGCGGCGCTGGAGGAGATATCCGCCGATCAGGGCAGCGAAGATCAGGGCGATGAAGATCATCGCAATGAAGATTCTGGCAAGAAGATGGAGATCCCCGGCTGGATGGTGGGACTGAACATAGCTTTCTCCGTCGTGTTCTTCATCTTCATGTACAAGTACCTGCCGCTCGTGGCTACTACGGAACTTAAAAAAGTGAATCCGGTTTTCGGGCAACAGATTGTGTTTAACCTGGTGGACGGACTGATCCGTATCGCGATTTTCCTGCTGTTTGTGTGGGGTATTTCGCTCTGGAAAGATATTCGGCGCGTGTATGAATACCACGGGGCCGAGCACAAGACGGTGTTCGCGTTCGAGAAAGGCGATCCACTCGAAACCGCGGCGGTGCAGAAATACTCGACGTATCATCCGCGCTGCGGAACGAGTTTTCTGATGACGGTGATGATCATCTCGATGATCGTCTATATGGCAATCCCGGTGCATACTTTCTGGGCGCGATTCGCCATTCGAATTGCGCTGCTGCCGCTGATTGCTGGTGTGTCCTACGAAATCATTCGCTTCGCCGCCAAGCGTTTTTCGGCCAGGAGTTCTTCGATGAAATCAGGCGTCTCGCTGTTCGCGCTGATGACGGCTCCGGGACTGTGGCTGCAGCGGATTACGACCCAACCTCCCGATGACAGCGAAGTTGAGTGCGCGATCGTCGCGCTGGATGAAGCTATGAAGCTGGAAAAGCAGCGCGGCGGCGAATTGGTCATTGCCTAGCGGTGCCCACCGCATTAGTTCTCAGTTCCCAGTTCTCGGTTCTCAGCAAAACCCCTTACAATAGACTTTGCGAGAACGAGTGCGGGAGCGGTTTCTGCGCGGTTGTAAAGATTGCCGTGTGTGTTTGACTGAGAACCGAAAACTGAGAACTTAATGTTTGAACGCTTAGACCAAATCGAAGCGCGCTACGAGGAACTGACACGAGCGCTGTTGTCGCCGGACATCACTAACGACTCGGCGAAATACCAGAAGACTGCCAAGGCCCACGCTGAAATTGCGCCCATCGTCGAAAAATACCGCGAATACAAGGATTTGACTAAGGGAATTGCCGAGAGTAGGGCCATGCTCGTGGACGAAAAAGATCCCGAGATGCGGGCCTATGCCGAAGAAGAATTGGCGAAGCTCGACGCGCGCATCGTGACCGTTGAGGAAGATCTCAAGGTTCTGCTGCTGCCGAAAGATCCGAACGACGAGAAGAACGTGGTCCTGGAAATTCGGGCGGGGACTGGCGGCGATGAAGCTACGTTGTTCGTGGCGGAAGTTTTCCGCATGTACAACCGCTATGCCGAGACGCAGAAGTGGAACGTGGAAGTGCTCTCCACGTCGGAGTCGGGAGTGGGCGGACTGAAGGAAGTGATTGCGCTGATTGAGGGTGACCGGGTTTATTCGCGGCTGAAGTATGAGAGCGGAGTGCATCGCGTGCAGCGCGTGCCGGCAACCGAGCAGCAAGGGCGGGTGCACACGTCGGCGATCACGGTAGCGGTGCTGCCGGAAGCGGAGGAAGTGGACGTCAAGATTGAGGCCAAGGATCTGCGCATCGATACGTTCTGTTCGTCGGGGCCGGGCGGGCAGTCGGTGAATACGACTTATTCGGCGGTGCGGATCACGCACATTCCGACGAACACCGTCGTGAGTTGTCAGGATGAGAAATCGCAGATCAAGAACCGCGAAAAAGGCATGCGCGTGCTGCGCTCGCGGCTGTACGAAGTCGAAATGCAGAAGCAGCAGGACGCACTGGCAAAAGAGCGCAAGCAGATGGTCGGATCGGGCGACCGCTCGGAGAAGATCCGGACTTACAATTTTCCGCAAAATCGGCTCACTGATCATCGCATCGGCTTCACCATCCATCAGCTCGAGCAAGTGATGGACGGGAAGCTGCAGCCGGTGATCGACGCCCTCATCACGCACTATCAGGCGGAGAAGATGAAGGGCGAGAACGAGGCGGGCGCGGTCAGCGTGGCGTGAGGCTATGCTTGCGCAGGGACGGGCGCCCTCGCCCGTCCAAGCCGAGCGCAGCTCGGCAGCTGTTCGTGCTCGCGGCGAGCTCTGGCTCGCTCTGGAGATTCGTGCCCTCCCCAAATTTCACTCTCGTTTGTTTTTCTCCGTGTCTCTCTGTCCCCGTGGTGAAATAGGGTTGTGCAACTTCGCCAGGCTCTGAATGCGGCAATTGAACGGCTGACTTCCTCGCACGTTCCTTCTCCGCGCATGAATGCGGAACTGCTGATCATGTTCACCCTCGATTGCGACCGTGCGTACCTCTATGCTCATCCCGAACGAGAGCTCACGTCCGCCGATATGCGGCGCTACGACGAAGCGCTCGCGCGGCGGGCTACCGGCGTTCCGGCGCAGTACATTACGGGGCATCAGGAATTCTGGGGGCTGGATTTTATAGTGTCGCCGGCGGTGCTGATTCCTCGTCCGGAGACCGAGCATGTGGTGGAGGCGGTGCTGGAACTGGCAAAACCGGACGGGCGAGGACGCACGTCCCCACACGACCTGCGCATCGTTGATGTGGGCACAGGTTCGGGAGCGATTGCGCTGGCTCTGGCTAGGGAGCTGCCGGCCGCAAGAATCCATGCGACCGATATTTCTCCCGACACGCTGGAAGTCGCTCGGGCGAATGCGGCCCGGCTCGAACTGACTTCGCGAATCGAGTTTCATCTGGGCGACTTGCTCACGGGATTGCCGGTGGCTTCCGTCGACTTTGTGGTTTCGAATCCTCCTTATGTCGGCGAGACGGAAGAAGATTCGGTGCAGCTCGAAGTGCGCAAGTTCGAGCCGCGGGATGCGGTGTTTGCTGGGCCAACGGGGGTGGAAGTGATCGAGCGGCTGATTCCGCAGGCGCGTGAGACGCTGCGCCCCGGCGGATGGCTGGTGTTCGAGATCAGCGGGACGATAGCGGATCGAGTGCGGAGCCTGTTGCCGAGTTGCGACTGGGACGAAGTTGCGATCCGGAACGACTTGCAGGGGATCGCGCGGGTGGCGATCGCGAGAAAAACACCAGGCGCTTGAGCGCTCCTTCGATTTTCTGCGTGTCTCTGCGCCTCGGTGGTGAATAATGTCGTCCATGAAGAACCTCGGCATTCTGCTTTCCGGACGCGGCTCCAATTTTGTGGCCATCGCCGACAGCATTGCCTCGGGCAGGATACCCGATGCGCGCATTGCGGTCGTGATTTCGAACCGTGCCGATGCTCCCGGAGTTGAGACTGCCCGCCAGCGCGGCCTCAAGGCGCTGGTCATTCCATCGAAAGGCAAGACGCGCGAAGAGCACGACCGCGAAGTTGTGGCTGCGCTCGTCGACAATAAAGTCGATCTCGTCTGTCTCGCCGGCTACATGCGCTTGCTCTCGCCCTGGTTCGTGCGGCAGTTTCTGGCGAAGATTCTCAACATTCATCCGTCCTTGCTGCCGTCTTTTCCGGGGCTCGAGGCGCAGCAGCAGGCATTCGCCTATGGTGTGAGAGTGTCAGGCTGCACGGTGCATTTCGTGGATGAGGAACTCGATCACGGCGCCATCGTCGTGCAGAAAGCCGTGCCCGTGCTCGACTCCGATGACGAGCACACGCTGGCTGCGCGGATTCTTGAGCAGGAGCACATCGCCTACTCCGAGGCCATCAAGATTGTGCTGGAAGGGAAATTTGAGATCAGAGGGAGGCGCTTTGTGACAGGTCAGAGGTGAGAGGTCAGATTGCAGAGGTGAAAACCAAAAACTTAAGGCGCGCCGGTTTTCACCTCTGCAATACTACATAATGAGCTCATTGCTCATCCTCGCGATCGGGTGCTGCATCACGGCAAGTTCGGTCTTCACCAGATTTAATCCGTACACGCACTGCTCGAACCTCTGCGAGAGCTGCGCAAACAGCGGCGCCACCTTGGCGTATTCGAAGTGCTCGAACTTGGAGACGATGTAGTAGCTTTCTTTTCCAGCTTTCACCCAATCCACGAAGCCCTCGACCCGCTGGCGGCGCAGGCGATAGTGGTTGATGCTCTCCGGGAACATGCCGGCGTAGAACAGCGTGTAGTCGCCAATGTGCTTGCGGACCTGGCGTTCGCGGTCGAACGAGGGCGCCGGGCCGTAGATCGGGTCCGACTCGATCAGCATTTCGCCGACATCGTTCAACGGCTTCCCCGCGGCGTTGCGGATCTTCAACAACTGCTCGGTTTCGCAGAACTCCGACAGCAGATGGGCGACGTAGCTCACGACTTGCGGATCGCGAATTCCAATCTCCTCGGCATAATGACGGCCGACCAGTTCACGAAACAACTGCTGCAGCGGATGCGTCTCCGGAATTTCCATGGCCCCACTTCCCTCCCTAACCAGACCCCTATGGTTCCTTATCGGCACGGAACCTCGTGCGGATTAGATACCTTGAATGCCCGATGTAACGCAAGTACCCATCGGAGCCACTCCGTGCTTAGAAGCACTTATGGGGCGCGGCGTTTCCGCGTATCTGCTGGCAGCCAAAGCGGGCGGCTGCTAATTTCCGCATCCTGTGGATCGAAAGATTGGTTCGTCGAATCTATTTACACAAGAAAAACAGGAAAACGGAGGCGAAGTGGAGCGAATCAATATTTCGAGCGGAACGCCGTGGGAGCCAATTGTCGGTTACTCTCGTGCAGTTCGCGTAGGCGCGCATGTCCACGTTGCGGGCACAACCGCAACTGGAGCCGACGGCAAAATCGTAGGGGAAGATGCCTACGCGCAGGCGGTGCAGACGCTCAAGAACATTGAACGCGCGCTGGAGCGGGCCGGAGCTTCACTGAAAGACGTCGTCCGCACGCGCGTGTTCCTCACCAACATTGCGGATTGGGAGAAAGTTGGAAAAGCCCATGGAGAGTTCTTCCGCGACATCCGTCCCGCGAGCACCATGATGGCGATCACGGCCCTGGTTTCTCCAGAGATGCTGCTGGAAATTGAAGCGGAAGCAATCGTGCTGGACGCGAAGCCCGACGGAAAATAAACAGAATGGCGGAAGCCGGAACGGGAGCCGGGCTTCCGCCATCATCCAGGCTGATTGTGCGAACCGCTAGCGGCCTTTCTTGCGGGCAACTTTCTTCTTTGCCGCTTTCTTGGCTGGCTTCTTCACGGCTTTCTTCTTCGCCGCTTTTGCCTTTTTCTTGGCGGCCGGTTTCTTTGCGGCTTTCTTCGCCGGCTTCTTTGCTGCCTTTTTCTTGGCGGGCGCCTTCTTCGCTGGAGCCTTCTTGGCAGGCGCCTTCTTCTTCGGAGGACCGGCCTGGCTGCCGCCACCACCCGATGGAGTTCCAGGCGCTCCCGCAGGTTCCCCTGCCGGCGTCACGGCAATCTCGTCGTCTTCCTCTACGACAACCGGTTCTTCTTCTTCCTCTTCCTCTTCTTCTAAATCCTCTTCCAGCGTTTCGCCGTAGGCGCCGCTGTCGCTGTACTCATCCGTCTCATCGTCCCGACCATACAGAGTCGGATCATCGAAGCGCATATTTCCTCCTGCGTATTTGAGATCACCCGGACGCATCCGCGCACGGGTCCTGAAGAATTAGGACAACCGCTACAAAACCGCACTGCCTTATGCGTAACGGCGCGTGATTATAGCACGGCGTCGTTTCACGGGCAGTATCGTGCATTCTGTTCCGATTTGCGAGGAAAATTATCAGGCAGGAACAAGCAGCGGGCGACGGGCGAATTAAAAGCGAAGCTGGAGAGTTCCGTCGGTCTATTCGTAGGCCAGCGCGTCGATGGGATCCTTCTGCGCTGCCTTGAAGGCCGGATACAGCGCGCCGGCAATGGCGCCGGCGATCGCAATCAGGGTTGCGCGCACGATCCAACCACCGTCCACGACCACCTGCAGCAGGGGGAACTTGTGGGCCAGGGCCGCCCGGGCCGCCAGACTTACCACGATGCCGAGGACGATGCCGCCGAGGGCCAGCAGAGCTGTTTCCCTCAGCACCACATTCACGATGTAGAACTTCGACGCCCCCATCGCCTTCAAGATGCCGATTTCGCGCGTCCGCTCCATCACCGCCGTGTACATGGCCTGGAAAATCACGATAAATCCGATGACCACCGAAATGCCGACGACGACCTTAATGAAAGTCGAAAGCCCCGGATAGTTGTTGGTGGTCATCATGGCCAAATAGGAAGCCATGGAGTTCGCCACGTGCCGCTCCATGCCGGGAACGTGCTTGATCTCATCGACGACGGCGTCCGCATTCGCCGGGTCGTCGAGCTTGAGGTAGAAAATCGTGACCATGTTCTTGGCGCCGATCAAGTCCTGCAGAGTGCTCAGCGGAACAAACTTGCGTCCGCCCTTGCCTCGTTCCACGATCCCCGAGATGCGGAACTTGTGGTTCAGAATGTCGATGGCGTCGCCAACCTTGGAGTGCTTGGACTGGGCAAAAAGGTCGTCGACCAGTACGTCGTATGGCCCCTGAAATGGACCACCCTCCAAGTAGTGGAAGCCGTCCGACATGCTTTCATAGCTGGGCAGGTCGATGCCCGTGATGATTTCAAGCGATTCCGCCGAGGTGAGTTGCTGGACCACCGGGGCCACGCTTCTCACATGGGGCAGCTTGGCCAGCACGCCTCCAATTTTGATCGGCATGGGTGCACCCCCGGTCGCGGCGATGAACGAAGAGCCCGGCGGACGCACCAGCACGTCGGCTCCGATGCCGGCGGTTCGGGTACGGCTGTCCTGGAGCATCCCGAGCGAGAGCCCGACGATCAGCAGAATCATGGTGACTTCGAGCGCCACGGCCACAACGCTGATCATCGAGCGCAGCGGCCGATGCACCAGATTCCCGACGACCATGCGATTCATCATGGGCCCTCAATGACTCTTGGAACTTGGTCCCTCAGCCCCTAAAGGGGAATCCGATGCCGAGGCGTTGACGGTATCGCTAAAGCGATACCCTGATACGGACCATAAAGCGATCCGCTGATACAGAAGACCCGAGCTACTTGCCTTTGCCATCCGACATTCTCGCGGCGCTGGAATTGGGCTGGTCGAGGTGCACCGCCTCAGCCCCGGGCGGCTGCTCGAGGACAAACTGGTCGTCGGTGAGCGCTTTATTGATTTCCAGTTTGACCATGCTCAGGGTGATGTTGTAATTCTCCCTCGGCCGTTCGATCCCAATCGTAGACGGGAATGTCGTTCCACCGAAGTCCTTGTAATCCTGGTAGTGGACGTCGGTCGCGATGTTTCCCTGTTGGTCGTAGATCGTTTGCTGGTAAGGCAGGAGGTCGATTCGGCTGAACTCGATCTTGCGCGACAGATACCACCCCTGCGGACCCTTGCGGATCACCAGCAGTTTGTAATTCGGCTGCTCGACCCGATGCCGCTTCGAATCCAGGACGGTTTCATATCCGTTTTCCAGCACGGGAATCTCGTCGCGGCCAATCTCCGGCAGCAGTAGGGCGTCGTAAATGTACTGCGGACGCATGTTTTCCAGCCGCTTGTTGGGCTGGTAGTTGTCGGCATTGTTCAAGCCCACGACAAATTTATTCGTTGGAGGAATCCAGAGCCTGAATTCCTGCCCGTCGCTCACCATATCGAACGCCGTGTTGCGCACCAGCGGCAGCAGGCCCTTCATGCGCAGCATGGCGGGTTTGCGCGCCAGCACGTAGCCGCGAATTTCTTTGTAATCGGTGGCCACGCCGTTTTTCGGGTCCGCAGCCGAAGCGTCAATATCCACGGTCGCCTGCATGGACTGAATCGCGGCGGCCTGGGTGTTGACGTACTCGATCAACTGCTCCTGGGTCGCGCTCTTCAGCGGCCGGTTGGACATTTGACGGTCGAGAGTGCGGGTATGGAACAGGCAGCCGCTAAGCGGGAAAGTAGCCGCCGACAAAGCTAAGAGCAAGAAAAGGCGCAAATGAGGACGATCCATTCCTATGCCATTACCTGAGGAGACTTTAGCCACATTGGTATCCCTCCAGTATAAGGCAGGAAAGGCTTTAGTGCTTACTGGACGCCGCCCCGAAGGCCGAGGTAGTGGCGATAGGCGGTCACGTTCTGATTATGTTCTTCAAGGCTGCGGGCGAAGCGGTGGTGCCCGTTGCCATCGCTAACAAAATAAAGAAAGTTCGTGCTGTCGGGATGCAGCGCCGCTTCCAGAGCGCTTCTCCCCGGATTGGCGATGGGCCCCGGTGGCAACCCCGGGAAACGATAAGTGTTATAGGGCGAGTTCACCGCCAGGTCGTCGTGATGAAGGCTTCCCTGGTACGTGCCCGCCAGTTGCTGGGCGTAAATCACGCTGGGATCGGCGTCGAGGGCCATCTTTCGCGCCAGTCGGTTGTAGTAGACGCTGGCCACGCGGGGCCGCTCCTCGGGAGCCGCAGTCTCCTTTTCCACGATCGACGCCATGGTTACGACCTTGGCTGCGTCAGACGTCAGACCGATCTGCTGCGCCACCTGGCGGAACTGGTGGACCATCGCGGCCGCCATTTCCTCCAGACTTTGGGTTCGGGTGAACTCGTAGGTGTTGGGGAAGAGATAGCCTTCGAGCGACTTGGCGTCCGGCGCCAGATCGGAGATGAGCTGGGTCTGAGTTTCGGCAACCTGCACAAAATCGGCCGCCGACCCGAGGCCCGCGTCTTCCATCGACTTGGCGATGTCGAACATCGTGTAGCCCTCGGGAATCATGACCACGTGGAAGTAAATGTCGCCGCGCGCGATCCGGTCGTAAACCTGGGGAAGCGTCGCCTCGCGCTCGAAGCGATACTCGCCCGCCTTCAACGATGGCTTGGGATGCCTCGCATGCCAGAGCCGGAAAGCCAGTTCACTGCGGATCACTCCCGCCTTCTTCAACTCGACCGCAATGCGCCGCGTCGAATATCCGGGACGCAGCAGCAAAGAAGCGTTGGCCGCGGGCGTCAACGGTACATAGACCTGCCACGCCGCCCAGCCGCCAACGGCGAGCACAACCATCAGAAACAGCGTGATCAGGGTGCGCAAGGTTCCAGTGTAGAGGGCTTTTCAAAAGGAAACAAAGTGGCCAGAGTACAGGGACTGCGGAACCGTATGGGAGCGGAACTGCCTCCCCTGCTAACTTACGCTGCTCGAAGTTCAATGATCGACGTCGAGGCGCGCAAGTTCCAAAAGGTAGCTACCGAGTTGACGGCAAACCAGCTAGGATCGCATGGATGGTCGAAGCAACGGAATCACCGGGGAACAGGTTGCAGCCACTGCTGATTATCTTTGGCGGGCTGTCCGGCACCGGCAAGACGACGATCGCCCGGGAGTTGGCCGGCCAGCTTGGTGCAGTGTATGTGCGCATTGACTCGATTGAACAATCGATTCGGGATTCAGGAATCGTCAGCCATCCTCTCGATGATGCGGGGTATCGCGCCGCTTACGCGGTCGCCGAGGACAATCTCCGTCTCGGTCAAACCGTGATCGCGGACTCGGTCAATCCACTGCAACTCACGCGCGATGCCTGGATCGGCGTCGCGAATCGGGCCCAGGCAAGCGCGATTGAAGTCGAGGTGACGTGTTCCGATCCTGAACAACATCGGCGTCGCGTGGAAACGCGCGTCTCCGACATCGAGGGATTGAGACTGCCCAGTTGGCAGGAAGTGGTCTCCCGGGAATACGAGCCTTGGGAGCGCCCACACATCGTGATCGACACGGCAAGGTGCGGCGTGGCAGAAAGCGTGGAGAGAATACGAGAAGCGCTGCGCGGAGGATAATTCCAAGAGGTTTTTCTCGGCGCTCTCTGCGTCTCGGCGGTGAAAGTGTTTCTACTCGCCCAGCCAATCCGCGTATGGCTTCATCGACTCGACGTGGTCGAAAACAATCTTCATCGCGCCCGTGATCGGAATGGCGAGTACGAGTCCGACCGCGCCCCAGACCGCTCCCCAGAACAGCAGTGCGAGCGTGACCGCCAGCGGATTGATTCTCAGGCGGCTGCCGAGCAGCTTGGGATAAAGAACATTCAGCGCGAAAAGATGCAGTCCGACGACGCAAAGCACCACTATCGCCAAGTCTCCGGGGTCCAGTTGTCCGAGGCCGACCAGGATCGGCGGACCCATCGCCAGCACAATTCCCAGGTACGGAACCAGGCTCAGAAAACCGCTGAGAATGCCGACGAAATAGAAAAATGGAACGTGCAACAGCCCGAAAATCGCGACGCTCACCGCGGAAATCAGCAGTCCGATCAGCAGGTTTCCGACGATAAAACTCTGCAGCATTTTCCCGATCAGCCCCAGGGTCACGAATGCCGTGTTCCGGTGATGCAGAGGAAACAGCATCACCGTGGCCGAGCGCGCGTGGCTCTGCCAGGTCAGCAGGAAGTAGGCCAGGAAGGGGATGAACGACGCCGCCAGCAGGATGTCGGTCACCGTGCCCGCTCCGTGGGTGAGCACTTCGGACCAGCTCGTTACCAGCCGCACGGGCACAACATTCTTGGCATCCGGCTCGCCGACCGACTCGCCTGTCTTCTCGAGCTTTTCCGCCTCCTGCCGGAAGGGCTGCAGGATGGAGCGGATCTTCTGCGAATACTTGGGAACGTTGTCCGCAAAAATGATGGCTTGGTTGTACGACGCGGCGGTGATGCCGTAGAGCACGGCCAGCAGAACGACCACGCTGATCAGCGCCGCCAGGGCTTTCGGGAGGTGCAGATACTCGAGCGCCTGCACCACCGGAGAGAGCATAAAGCTCAGCAGAATGGCAAAGAACAGCACGGCCAGCACCGATTCGCCGTAGTAGGCGAACATGACGATCAGGGCCATGCCTAGCAAGGTCAGCGACCAGTGATGGCCGTTTCGTGTTTCCGTGGTCTCCATGCTGGTTGCTCACCCCGATTCCGACTGGCCAACAATTCTGCCTGACTGACGCGGGAATTGCACCACCGGAATTGCGAAAGCAGAGCAGACACCTGTTGAGAGAGCGGTCACTGAGGGCAAGATTCTAAGATCGAGTCGACCTGGAAGCCATCACGCCTATTGCATGCCGAACAGCACGGTCGCTAACATCAGCAACATATACGCAGGCATCAGATTGGACCATTCGATTCGCCTAGTCTCCTGCCGTCCCCAAGTCGCGACGGCGGGTATCGTGACCAGCAAAGCCACCAGCGTAACGGCGAGCAACCTATCAATCACGTCGTAGCCTCTCCAGTGGCGGGCAACAGCTAAGCACACGTCTGCCGTAACCACAACGGCGAAGGACTTGACCATCCAGACCGGCGTGCCAACAACATTCGAAGCATTGGCTTGTTCCATCGTCGTTCACCTCGTGGCCAGATTATAACGCCGTGCGGGTGAACGAATTCCGTAGAATTCGTCGATTGAACTGCCGTACGAGCCTTTCATGCCTCCGCCATCTACAATTGCCAGATGGCACCTGGGACGCCCGGCCACGGCCGCATTATGGCCCTCGACGTCGGCTCGAAAAGAATCGGTGTGGCCGTTTCCGATCCGCTGGGCATCACCGCGCAGGGATTGGATACGATCCAGCGGCAGAACAAACGCCGCGACCTGGAGGCCCTGGGACAAGTGCTGGCGAAATACGAAGTGCGGGAGATCGTGGTCGGTCTGCCTCTGCGCTTAAGCGGCGAGGAAGGAACGCAATCGGAAAAGATGCGCCGTTTCGCCGACGATTTGCACGCGCACTTCGGATTGACCGTCCATCTGTGGGACGAGCGTTGGACTTCGACCGAAGCTAACCGCTTGCTGCGCGAAACCGATCTGTCGATCAAGAAGCGTGGGCAAGCGGTCGACCGCATGGCCGCCATTCTGATTCTTCAATCCTGGATGGAAGCCCACGCCGCCCGCTGACTGTAGAGACGGGACTTGCCCCGTCTCAGTTTGGGCCAGGCAGGGAATTTGGACGCGGCGGGAGACGCAGCAAGCCGCGTCTCTACGGGAAGGCCGGTCCGTTAAGCGCGGTCAAGAGGCAAGTTCAGAAATTTCCGGGAAGCGCAGATTACACTTCGTGAGCGCCTTGGTGAGCGCCTCTTCAATCAGGCTCTCCGCGCAGTTGCGCGAGATGGCGATTTCGCTGACCAGTAGGTACCGGGCGCGCTCCAGCATCTTTTTTTCGCGGAAGGAGAGCGACTTGCCCTGTGCGAGAATCAGCAGGCTCTTCAGCACCGCGGCTACGTCCGCAAGCGATCCGGTGCGCATGCGATCGGAATTTTCCTTGAACCGGTCTTTCCAGTCGGCCGCGTTAATGCACTCGCCCGAGGATAGATAATCCACGATCTTCTGCACCTCGCCATTGCGCACCACCGGACGCATCCCCACGCTGTCGACATTGGCGAACGGCACCATCACCTTCAAGCTGCTGGCCGGGATTTTCAGCAGGTAGAATTTTTCCACCGTGCTTCCCATGGTCCGGCTGCTGATTTGTTCAATAATTCCGACGCCGTGGTTGGGGTAAACGACCTTATCGCCGATGTGGAAAACGCGGTCGCTGGTCATTGAGGGCCCTTGCCCGAGGGTGAGCAGAACATTCCTCAGTCTAGCCGAGCACCGTTCCTAAGGCAATCGAGAAGCGCTGCGCCGCGCCCCGTACGGCCATTGACCCTTCGCGGTTTGCACCTAGTCACCGACTAAGTCATTTCGGTTGTGCGGGTTGGACCTAAGTTGGCTGGACAGGGGCGTTGCCGGCTGTATCCGCGCCACAGTGCCAGTTCCCGCAGCCGAGGGTTATAATGCCCAAGGCGATGACGGAAGAGATCAAAAAGAAGCTGCGGGACGAACTGAACACGCTCGAGCGTGAACTGGCCTTCGATATCCCCAAAGAGATCAAGAAAGCGGTTGCCATGGGCGACCTCAGCGAGAACGCCGAGTATCACATGGCCAAGCAGCGCCAGGAGTATCTAAAGGCGCGCGTCCGCCAACTGGGCAAGCGTCTGGCTGACTTGTCGCTGATCAACCTGAACAATATCCCCAAGGACAAAGTCGGCCTCGGCTCGACTGTGACGATTTTCGACGGCACCAAGAACGAAGAAATGGAATACAAGATCGTGATGAGCGAGGAGTCGGACGTCGCCGCCGGCAAAATCTCGACTACCTCACCGATCGGGCGCGCGCTGCTGAACAAAAAAGTCGGCGACACCGCCACGGTAGTCACCCCCAACGGGAGCCGCGAAATGGAAATTCTGAAGCTCTCCACCATGCACGACATCGCCGAAGCCAAGCTGGAAGCGGAACTGGACTCCCTGCCGGAACCGGAACGGGAAACGGAATGAGCTGTGACCTCATGAGCGGCACTACGGTGAGGAGCACTAGATGACAAGACGCTATATGAGTTGGACCAGCGGATTCGGCCGCGCCTGCGGCGTTCTGCTCGACGCCATCGTGCGCCTGCTCGCGCTCTCGCGCATCAATCCCAACGTGCTCACCCTGATGGGGCTGGTGGTCAACAGCTACGCTGCGTTTTTATTTGGATACGCCAACGGCGACAACCAGCGCCGCATGTTTTTTTACGCGGGCCTGGTCATCATCGGATCGGGATTCTTCGACCTGGTCGATGGCCGCGTGGCCCGCGCCTCAAATCAGGTCACGCGCTTCGGGGGCTTTTTCGATTCCATCGTCGACCGTTACAGCGATGCGTCGCTCTTCCTCGGTTTGCTGGTTTTTTACGGCCGTGGCAACCGATTCTTTTACGTAGTGCTGGCCGCGCTGGCCATGATCAGCGCCATTATGGTCAGTTATGCCAGAGCCCGCGCCGAGTCGCTTATTGGCACCTGCCGCGTCGGCTTCATGGAACGGCCGGAACGCCTGGTGCTGCTGATCATCGGCGCTCTGTTCAACGTCATGGCTCCGGTGCTGTGGGTGATCGCCGTGCTGTCGACCATCACTGTAGTCCACCGCGTCCTCTACACCTGGCAGCGGACGACGGAAATGGATACGACCGCCAGGGCCGCGTAAGATCGGCCCAGATGTTTCGAAGAATGGTTCGATCATTCTATAAATGAAACCTGATCTACGCACTGGGTTGCGCGAGGTCGCAAAGCTCGGGCTAGAAGTGCTTGTCGCCTCTTATGGATCAACGGCTGGTGCAGCGCTGTCGATGCCCATGCTGTATCCGTTGGCGCGGGTACTAGACGCAAGTCTATCGTTTCATCAGTTTAATCGAATTTTTTCAGTGCCATATTTCCCTGTGCAGATAGCTTTCGGGCTAACGGTTGGCTATCTGGGTCAAAAGCGATTCGGTACTCGATTCTCCTTTTGGGTGTGGACCGTTCCTCTCTTGATCTTCATTTGGCACTTTTTTGCATTCGAGCCGAGTGTTCTTCAAGGGTTTTGGCGGGTTCGGCTTGACCACTTTGTAGGGTCAGCTTGCCGACCACCAGCGTGTTTCGACCAAATGCGCTACACTTCCCCCTTATATACATCGATTGCGTATACGTTAGGCGCGTTTGTGAAGAAAAAACAGAGCGAGGTAGAACCTGGGCGATCGGAAAGGCCAGCGGAGGAAGCGTAGCGGCTTTCCCGCCCTAATTTAGGCCGCTTCCTCATACGCATAACACTCACGCGTCTGCCTGCTAAACTAATCCCCGCATCATCCTGCAAAAACTGAAGGTCTGAACTTGCCAACCAATCCCGTTCTAGTCGTACACGGCGGAGCCTGGGCCATCCCCGACGACATGGTCGAAGCGCACCTTAACGGTGTGCGCAATGCCGCCGCTGCCGGATGGCGCGTGCTGGAACGCGGCGGCTCGGCTCTCGACGCGGTTGAAGAAACTGTGGTCGTGATGGAAGACGACGAAACTTTCGACGCCGGGCGCGGCAGTTTCCTGAACCGCGACGGCAAAGTGCAACTCGACGCTTTCATCATGGACGGCTCGACCCTGCGCGGCGGCGGTGTTGGTTGCGTGGAGCGCCTGCGCAACCCGGTTCGCGCCGCCCGCAAAATTCTTAGCGACAGCCCGCACGTCTATTTCGTGGCCGAGGGCGCCGAGCGCTTTGCCGCCGAGCACGGTATCGCTCTCTGCCGCAACGAAGATCTCGTCATTCCCAGGGAGGTCGAGCGCTTGCGTGAATATCAGGCGCAGACTTCTGCCCACGGCAACGATCTGTTCGCGCCCGAGATTTCGGACGATCTGCTTTCGCACGACACCGTCGGAGCCGTCGCGCTCGACCGCGATGGCAATATCGCGGCTGCAACCTCAACTGGGGGCACCCTCAATAAGGCTCCCGGACGCCTAGGCGACTCTTCGCTGATCGGCTGCGGCTGCTATGCCGACAATCTCAGCGCGGCCGCTTCCACCACGGGATGGGGCGAGCCCATCATGAAGCTGGTGCTGGCAAAATGGGCGGCAGATCGCGTCGAATCCGGTAGTTTGCCGGAGTGGGTTGCGAAGGAGGCGATGAATTTTCTTAAACAGCGCCTCAACGGCCACGGCGGCATCATTCTGCTGGATGCCCAGGGCCATTTCGGCATTGCCCACAACACTCCGCGCATGGCTTGGGCGTTCTACACTGGGCAGAAGCAGGACGCGGGAATCCAGCGCCCCGCATAGCCGGCGATCACAGGAGCCTGCATGGAAACGATGCAATGGCGCGACTATCTCGGTAACGCGATTCGCTACTGGGAACCCCGGCGCATTCTGTATAACCTGTTGCTCGCGGCCATCGTCGTCGTCCATTTTGTGAGGGGGTTGCCGTTTTCGAAAACCGTGGTGCAGTTCGATGCACTGCTGCTCTTGTTCGTGCTGGCTGTGCTCGCGAACGTCGCGTATTGCGCAGCCTATGTGCCTGATGTCTTTGCCCAGATGTCGAGCCTACGCGATTCCTGGCTGCGCTACCGGTGGGTGGTGTTTGCGGTCGGCTTGGCCTTCGCAGCCGTGCTGACGCATTTCTGGTCCGTGGCCATGTTCAGCCACGCAGCACAATAAAAACTGGATGCCTGCTGGCTCCTCCAGTCCCCAACAAGACTTGTGACCAAATTTTCACATATCCATAACCCAGCCTTAACATTCCTGGTTTATTCATTCGGTTGTTCCCACCTCTTACTCACACTAGTAGTTTGACCGTCGTGGGCTTGGAACTATCAACCTGAAACGATCTTAGTCTTGGAGGATCACCGTATGAAGATCATGAGTTTTCTTCGCGGAGCGAGCTTAGCGGCCATTCTCGCCGTGACCAGCTTCGCGTTCGCTCAAATTCTACCGACCGGTGCGACCATTACACCGAGCGCCGCCCCGGGTTCGGTGTTTGTGCCTTTGACAACTTCCTTGCAGGACGTTCCGGTTTACACGCCGGATGGCGCAGAGACGACAGCCATCAGCCCGGACGGCAAGACTTTGCTGATTCTGACCAGCGGCTACAACCTGAACGAAAACTCGAGCGGCAGCTTTCCCGGGGCGGACTCCGGTGAGTTTGTTTTCGTTTATGACATCTCCACCCCCAGTACGCCGGTGGAAATGCAAGTAGTACAACTGTTGAATTTTGATGAAACCTTCGACGGGATCGTCTGGGCTCCGAATGGTTCCGCATTCTACGTTGGCGGCGGAGGCGATGACGTTGTGCACACGTTCACGCTGCAAAGCGGCCTGTGGGCGGAATCCGGTGCACCGATCAACCTCAATCATTACTGCGATTTGATGTGCGAGGAGACCGAAACCGGTCCGACCGCTGCTATCCTCGGCATCACCGCCGACGGCAATACGCTCTTCGTGGCGAACCACGAGACCGACTCCGTGACCTCGGTTGACTTGGTCCATGGCGTGGTTCTCCAGGAGTACGATCTTCGCCCCGGCATCATCAATGTTGCGCAAACGGGCGTCCCGGGCGGAGAGTTCCCCTATGGAGTCGCAGTCGTGGGCAACAGCACCGTTTACGTCTCCAGCGTTCGCGACCGCGAAATCGACGTGCTGAATTTTGCCAACGGCGCCCTGACCCTTACCACCCGGATTCCGGTCGCCGGCAACCCGGAAAAGATGGTTCTCAATGCCGCTCAAACCAAGCTGTTCGTGGTGGCGGCCAACTCCGACGAGTTGATCATCATTAACACCGCGACCAACACGGTGCTGAGCGAGGTCAACGCCACCGCACCAGTCGATGTTCTGGGCAGCGGCAAATTAGTGCCCAAGGGCAGTAATCCCAACAGCGTTACCCTTTCGCCCGACGAGAGCACCGCTTACGTCACCGACGGCGGCACGAACGCAGTGGCGGTCATCAGCCTTACTGGGAAGAAGCCCGTCGTCACTGGCTTGATCCCGACTGGCTGGTACCCCAATTCGGTTAGCGTCAGCCCCGACGGCTCCACGCTCTACGTAGTGAACGGCAAGAGCGTAGAAACTCCGAATCCAGCAAACTGCCGCTACATCAATAACGATCCGGGCGGCGGGTTCGGCTCGGCCTGTCAAACCTTGTTTTCACAAGATGGCGGGGCTAACCAGTATGCGTGGCAGAACGAGTATTCCGGTTTCCTGACGCTGCCCGTTCCTAACGCAGTGCAGCTCGCTACCCTTACCGGCCAGGTCGCGCAAAACAACGGTTTCAACTTCCAGTTGAGCGCGAACGACATTGCCACCATGACGTTCCTGCAACAGCACATTAAACACGTCATCTACATCGTGAAAGAAAATCGTACCTTCGACCAGATCCTCGGCGACCTGACCAACGGAGCCAACGCGGATTCGGCCTACACCCAGTTCCCGGCCTCGGTCACGCCGAACTTCCACAATTTCGCCAACAACTTTGTGACCTTCGACAATTTCGACGACAGCTCGATGGTGAGCATGGACGGTTGGCAGTGGTCGACCGCGGCGCGCGCTCTCGATATGAACGAGAAATGCGTTAAGGTCAACTACGGAAAAGGTGGCTGCCAGTATGATAGCGAAGGCACCGCCCGCAACATTAACGTTGCGGTAACGGGCGTCGCCGCTCGCCAGGTCGAACAGCCGATCTATCCGCCCGATCCGAACCTGCTGCCTGGAAACGCCAACGAAGTCGAAGCCGACGGTCCCACGGGCGAAGAAGGCGCGGGCTATATCTGGGATGCAGTGCTCAAGGCACACGGAACCGTTCGCAACTATGGCTTCTACACCGATCTGGGCGCTTTGGACGTACGCGAAGAGTTAGGCGAAATCAGTCCCACTCTCGCCTATCCTTGCTCCACGAAGCCTCCGACCCAGGTGGAGTGGCCGGCGAAGAAGGAACTGCTCAGTCGCAGCGATCTCTGCTTCTGGCCCTTCGACCAGAGCTACCCCGACTTCTTCCGCTACGCGGAATGGGCGCGGGAATTCGACCAGCAGGTTAAGCACAATACATTCCCCAATCTGGTTTTGCTGCGTTACGATCATGACCACTTCGGCAACTTCAGCACCGCTAGTTTCGGTGTGAACACGCCGGAACTTCAGATTGCCGACGACGACTACGCAGTAGGACTGACGGTCGATAAGATCGCCCACAGCCCATTCGCCAACAGCACGCTCATCTTCGTGATTGAAGACGATCCCCAGGATGGCGCCGACCACGTCAGCGGCGACCGCAGTCTTGCGTTCATCGTTGGACCTTATGTGAAGCAGGGAGCGGTCGTCTCCGATCCCTACTCGACGGTCACCATGTTAAAGACGATCGAAGAAGTTCTGGGCCTGCCCGCGCTCGGCGTGCATGACGCGGGTGTTCCGCCCATGACGAACGCCTTCAACATTTCGCAAGCGGGCTGGACCTATTCCGCCATACCGTCCACCTACCTCTACAACACCACGCTTCCGATCCTGAACAAATACGTTGTGAACAAGGACAATCTGCCACAGCCGACGCACGACGCGGCCTGGTGGGAAGCGCAAACCAAGGGCATGGACTTCAGCAAGGAAGACCGGATCCCTACGGAGAAATTCAACCGGATCCTCTGGAACGGCCTGAAGGGCACGCCCTATCCCGCGTTAAAGCCCGGCAAGGCGGAGCTGAAGGAAACCAGCAAGAACGGTTCTGAATAGATCCACAGAGCCGCCGTTTCAATAAGCATCCCGGCTGTCCCTCGTAAACAGGGCAGCCGGGACTTTTTGTGCGCTTGGAGCGGGTCCACAGTTGCTGTGCCCACCGGCAACTGCCGAGCTGCGCCCGCCTTGGACGGCCGAGGGCGGCCGTCCCTACACGTTCAGGGTCCACCGACGCTAAATCCGCTCTAGCAGGGGTTGTTAGAAGGCCCCGAGCAATTCGGGTTTCATATCGGGGCCGATCGGGCAATGGTTCTTCCGCCGGTAGAGACGCGGCTTGCCCCGTCTCCGGACTAAGAGAGCTTCGACTAAGGCACCAGCAGTTCAGTCAAGCGATGCGTCAGGGCAAGGGTTGCGCCGTAATTGCTGGCAATACCGGCGATCATAAGGATCAGAACAAGAAGAGTCCAAAGCCCGGTGCGTTGGAGGCGCCGGCCAGTCGTACTCCAACTAAGCAGGCGCTCCACGCGCAGGGTAATCGAAGATGAGCCACTCACGAGCCCGCTTGCCAGCGCAGGCTCGGACCACTGCTTCGATAATCTCGAAAGTTTGATCAGCGCCGACGCCAGATTCAGCGCTTCCTGACGATTTACCACCGCCGAGTCGTCTGCCGCCAGTTCGGCCGCCTCCCGCCACGCACTCTCAAGGCCGCCCATTCCGGGAAACGGAGTCGCGCTGATTAGGACCTTCTTCAGGTTATCCCACGAGCGCCTGTGCCCTAGCTCGTGGCGAACCGCCACTTGCAACTCGTCGTCGCTAAGCACAATCGCTGCCATGTCGGAGACCATCACTTTGGGCCTGCGGATACCCACCAGAATCAGCGCGGGCGCGCCCTTCGAAGCGCTCAGTGCCGGTGGCGTTGCTGCCTCGCTGCCGGTGCTCCTCCCATCCAACGACCACTGCGCCACGGCGCGCGTCGTTCTCGCCTGAGCCCGGAGCACACGGAACAATCCCGCGCTCAGGATGACCAGCGAACACGCGGCTAGAAGGAACGTCCCGGCGTCTTCGTCGAGCGATGCTCTCTCCATCAGCCAGAACGACGGGAAGGTGAAAAACACGGCAACCACAGCGGAAGCGGCAAAAGAAAAGATCCGCAGCCCGAACAGGAAATTCGCAGAGCCTGCGGTAGAACTCTGGCTTGCGCGGTTCGCGCTCCGCGATGCCAACACCACCAGCGACGCCAGTGGGCAGTACACCATGGCGAAAAACGCGAGAGAAACAAGGAGCCCCCGCACCGCAAATATCACGTCGGATCTCCCCTCTTGAGCAGCAGTTCCGCGCGCCGGCGTTCCACCATGCACTGCAATTCTTCGAGCATTTTCTCGTCCTGCGCGCTCACTGCCTCCACGAAATAGGAAAGGTGCAGCGACGCATACTCAGACCCCAGAAGCTGCCGGATTCCGTTGACGGCAGCCACACGCTCCAGTTCTTCCGGGCTACACCGCGCCGAGTAGCGAAACGCTTTTCCCTCGAGAACGCGGACGAGGAGTCCTTTCCGAAACAGACGGTCCATCGTCGTCATGATCGTGGTATAGGTTTGCCAGATCGTGCCATCCTCCAGCACTTCACGGACGGTAGCAGTTCCCCGCGCCCACACGGCGTGGTGGATTTGCCGCTCCAGCGGTCCAAGCCGGGCTGCGGGCGTACTTTCGAAGAAGGAATTAAGCGGGTCCATTGTCGACCGGTGAAGCGGATCGGGCTGATCCCGAAAAGAGAACTTTAAAGTCGGAGGGTTCGCTGAGTCAATGAGCACGCCGCAGAATTCATCGGGCCTCAACAATTACCGCAAGTAGTAGATCTAAAACGTATTATCGCCGCTAGTAGGCTTTTCTTAATGCATTCACGCTGGTGTGACGTACGATTAACAACACGCGACTATCGTCCGGTGTTTTGACCCATCGAGGAACGCGCATGGGGTTCCTGCGCGAAAGGATGATAAAGTTATGAAACTTGACGAATGCCCTCACGCCACGCTTTTCACTCTCGTCGTTAATGGCGCTCTCGTTTCCAGTATCCGCGCCTGTATACGGAGAGCCGGTCAATACCTATGCGGAGCTGGCATCATTCTGTTTTTCGTGTCGTCGTCGTCAGGACAGGTGGACCGCGCAGGATTGAATGGCACGGTGACTGATTCTTCAGGGCGCGTTTTGCCGCAGGCGCATATCACTGCGGTGCAGGACGCTACCGGACTCCGACGGGAAACCACATCCTCTTCCAGCGGAACCTACGACATTCCCGAGCTGCCGCTCGGAAATTACACGATTACGTTTGAGCACGACGGGTTCAAGTCGATCACCTTCGTTGATGTCGAGGAGGTCATCGGCCGCACGCGAACGCTCGATGCGACTCTTCAAGTTTCCGGCCGCAACGAGCGCGTGGAAGTGCCCGCCAGTTCGGCGCTGCTGGACCGCAACACCAGCGCGGTGACCGGTTTGATCGAGAGAGAGCAGGCGGATGAATTGCCGCTGAACGGACGCGACTGGTCGCAGTTGACGGCATTCATCCCCGGCGCCATCGACACCGGTGGCAGCAACCAGCGGTCGGTCCGGTTCGCCGGACGCGGTCTCGACGACAGCAACTTCACCTATGACGGCGTGGACGCAACCAACATCGTGAATCAGACGCAGCGCACGTGGGTGCGGCTCGCCATTCCGCTGGACGCGATCTCGGAGTTCCGCGTCGATTCGCTGATGGCACCCGCCGAGGAAGGCGGGACGGGCGGCGCTCAACTGGACGTCACCTCGCCTTCGGGTACAAACCGCTTTCACGGGAGCCTCTTCGAGTACTTGCGCAACAACGCTTTTGACGCGCCCGAGCCTGGATGGACCTCCAACAACGAAACGCTGCAGCAGCCGCTTCGTCTGAATCAGTTCGGCGGATCGCTGGGCGGCCCCATCAAGCGCGACAAGACGTTCTTCTTCCTCTCTTCGGAGGCCTACCGGCAAGACTGGGGCTATCCGACGACCGGCGACGTGCCGAGCCCGGCGCTCATAGCAACAGTTTCGCCCTCGTCGCCGATCTACCCGATCATCACGGCCTACCCGGGACCAGGTCCAAGGACAATTGAAACCTCGACCAGCGACCCGAACATCGACCTGCTGACCTGCTTATGCACTCAGGTGGCCAACGAGAATTCGACGATGCTGCGGCTTGACCAGCATTTCTCGGCAAAGACCACGGCCTTCATGCGATTCAATTACGACCGGTCCGTCGATACGCAGCCGCTTTCGGTTGGCGCCACGGACTTGGAGCAGAGGGTCTCCGCGCCGGTCAGTGGTGCGCTCGAATTGCTGCACATCTTCAGTCCCAAGCTGGTGAATGAGACCAAGTTCGGATTCAATCGTTCCACCGACAACACTTACAACCTCAATAAAACCGGCATCCCCTATCAGATTGCGATCTCCGGCGGTCCTGGGCCGGGATTCGTCACCCAGAACTACGATTACTACAGCATCTACGTGGGCAACTCATTTTCCGGGATCGACAACCTGACCTGGGTTCATGGCCGGCATACCTTCAAATTTGGAGGGGAGATCCGCCACATTCAATTGAATCAGAGTTCCAGCGAACACGGAACCATCACGTTTTCCTCAGTTGAGAATCTCGCAAATAATGTAGTGTCGAAAGCCAAGCTGACAGGCGCCTTGCCGGTTAACCACCTCCGCAAGAACGATTACTTCGGCTACGCGCAGGACGAGTACAAGTGGCTGCCCAACCTCACCCTGAACCTGGGCGTGCGCTACACCGTCTTCAAGCTCTTCAACGAGGCGAACGGGCTGGCCAACCCGTTCGATTTCGACACCTGCGGGGCGCAGGGATACTGCGGCGTGGGCGCCAGCTTCGGCCAGCAGAACTACGGCGATGTCGATCCCCGCGCGGGCTTTGCTTGGTCGCCGCGAAAAGGCGGTCAGACGGTGATTCGAGGCGGATTCGGCATCTACCACGAAGACGGACAGTTGGACGATCAGAATCTGCCCGCCAAAAACGAAGTGCCCTCCTATGCGGCGAAAGGCGGTTCGTATCCGGTCGATTTTACCGGCCCCGGTAGCCTGCCCTCGCCGAACGCCGAACAACGGGACCGCAAGGACACCTATGTCGAACAGTGGAGCCTCTCGGTGCAGCAGGAGCTGCCTGCGAACTTGGTAAGCACGTTTTCCTACCTGGGAAGCCACGGCGTGCATCTGCTGGAAACCAACGTGGTGAACCTGTACCTCCCTCCGACCTACGATCAGGCTCCTCCGCAATACCCGGCCTTTGCTGCCGCCCTCGGCTGGCGCGGCTCCGTGGGCATGAGTACCTACAACGGTCTCTCCCTGGGATTGCGGCGTTCGTTCTCCCACGGCTTCCTGATGGCGGCCAATTACACCTGGTCGCACGAGATCGACAACGGCTCCAACGGCAGCGGCGATGGCGACGAAATCAATCCGCAGAATCCGTTGTGCCAGACCTGTGACACGGCCAGCGGCGCCTGGGACGCCCGCCATGTGTTCAATGCCAATGCGGTCTACCAGCTGCCCTTCGGCCATGGTAAGCCGCTGCTGCATGACGGCGGGATTGCGGGCGCTATCGCCGGCAACTGGGAAGTGACAACGACCGCCCTGGCTCGCACCGGCTTCCCAGTGAATGTGCTGCTGCCCAGCAGTTACACCGCGTTGGATGGGGCTTCAGGCACATTGCGTCCTGATCTGGTTCCGGGCGTTTCTCTCACTCCTCCAGGAGGCAAAACCATCGCGGAGTGGATCAATCCCGCCGCGTTTGCTGCCCCCCCGACTGTAACACTCGGCACCGAAACACTCGGCACCGAATTCGGCACCGCGCCGCGCGACCTCGTCCGCGGGCCGGGCACCTGGCAGATCGATATGGGTTTGGCGAAACACATTCCGCTAACTGAGCGCGTGGGGATGCAGTTCCGAGCTGAATTCTTCAACATCTTCAATCACCCGCAGTTAGGTCAGCCGCAGTCCACTTTCAACCCGGCGAACACCACGGGGTTCGGCAGCATCATCACTACAGTGAACTTGAACACGAGCATCGTAAATCCGATAACCCCGGTGGGCTCGGGAACTCCGCGCGAGATTCAGTTCGCGTTGCGGTTCTCCTTTTAGAGGATCCAGCGACCCGCGCAGGTCCCTCGGAGTTGGGGACTTGCGCGAGGTTAGACAAACTCGCTCGAAAGAAATGCGTCATCGCTGCGCGAAATTGCCCGTACGCTAGTCGGCCACTGGAGGTTTCCGTGCGAGGTCTGAGTGCATTTATTCTTCTGTTTCTCGCCAGTTTTGTCAGCGGGCAGTCCTTGACCGATTTCACCGGACATTGGCAGGAGAAGACAAACTCCGGAATGCAGCGCCATCTCGAAGTCGAACAGAATGGCCGGAACTTACGCGTGAAAACCGTAGTTACCAAGTCCCAGGGGACCAGGGACCTTGAAGTGAAGTATGAGATTGGAGGTCCGGAAACCACCTACACAGGGCTCGACGGCGACCAATTCCGCTCATCTGTTCGTTCGGACGGCAAGACCCTGGTTTTCGACACCATTGAGCACGAGGCCGGGAGCGACATCTCTCAGAAAACCGTCTGGACTCTGCTAGGGGATGGCGATGTTCTGCAAGTGGACAGAACTATCACAAAATCCGGGAAAACTTCGCATTCGTTGACCGCATATGTTCGACTCAATCACTAGAGATCTAACTGGAGAAAGGTGTGCGTTGCGGTTCATTCTGGCAAATCTTATGCCGGCTATTCTGATTCTGGAGGCGTTGACTGCTCAGATGACGCCCGCGTCGGCACAGATGCAATCAGCCTCTTCAGCCGTGCCACCAGGGGCTCTAACGGATTCCGGCCGCTGAGGTGCGCATTCCACGCCATCACGAGAAATGCTCTAGGTCATAGGCGAGTCAAATTGAGATTTGCGCCCACTAAATAATGAATTTTGAGTTTTGTAATAATTACAGTGTAACAAGTGCCCGCCAGTGGCTGGTAACCGCATTCGACTCCCAGCATTATCAAAGACTTGCAAACCCCGCCAATCGTCCGATGCGGCCGATCTGCCTTCGTATGTATATGTTTATACGTACAATGGAGCCAGTACAAAACGTTCCACGTGAAACACTTCTCCATTTTGCAAGCCTGAGAACTGAGAACTTGGTTCTAGAACTCCACATGCGCGCGGAAGGTGGGTACCACTACCGGCCCCCGGTCGCGATTGTAGCCGGGATTATTGATGTGCTGCACTCCTGGAGCGATGTACATTCCGCGCCAGACGTGGGCCGTGTAATACGATTCCACGATGTTCTCCCGCCCGTAACTCAGCCCACCATCGCCCAGCAGGAAGCCGAGCCCGCCATCTGCCAGGTACACCTGGTGATCTTTCTTGATGCCGTTCGACACGAAGGCAATGCCGGCGCGATCCCGCTTGCGATGCCATTTCGTGCCATTCACTCCCACGCCCTCGGCGAACGTCGAATCGATTTCGGTGTAGGCAAAGGACTCGGTCCTTCCGTTGTCCCATCCCCAGCGGGCAAACGCCGTAAAGTTGCGAGTGAGATTCTGCTCCAGGTTGACGCCGAACCCATACTTGCGCGTGATGTGCCAGGGATGATTCGTGATTTCGGGAGCAGGGACCAAGCCTGCTTTAAACTGTGCATTCGCTTCGCGGTAAATGCCCATATTGGCGTAGTTGGTGTACGCGAGCAGCCGCACGACGACGGATTTCTTCGGCAGGATGCCACGGCGGAGTTCGTATTCCCAGTTTTCCGCGTGCACCTGCCACGGCCGCCACACCAGGTCGATTCCGTTCGCGACCTTCGGCATGAGCACCTCGGCGAAACGGAAACCCCAGTTGCGGTCCTCGAAATCCGCCACCAGGCCCACGGTGTAGCCGCGCGTGTCGGCTGCGTAATCCCAGGCGCCGTTGTCGTCCACCGACCAGTTGTCGAATTGAAAATGAGTGTCGGAGCCTACCGAGTTCACATCAAAGAAGTCCGGCATGCTGAACTTGCCGAAGCGAATTTCCAGGCGCCGCCGCGGCAACTCGTCGAACAGCGATAGAAAGGTTCGCTGGTTCTCAACCTTGTCCTTGCTCAGCGCGAACACCTTGTGGATGATGCCGCGCCCCAGGTACGGATTCTTGCTCAACAGCGGATTGCGCACGATGTCCAGATCCGTATTCCCGGCTAGGCCCAGGCCCTCGCTGAGCGCCTGGCCGCCAGCTTCTTCGATATCCACCAGAAGCTCGGTGGAATTATTGAGCCGCACGCCGGTATAGAGCGTCATGACTCGCGAAGTCGCTTTGTCATAGTCTGGACTTAGGCTGTTCTTCCCGCTGTAGTCGGCGTGAAAGTCGGGGTGAGCCTGAAAGATGAAGTTCGTCTGCCCGGAGAGCCAAAAGCGCGAGTTCCTGAAATGCGGAAGCATCGCTTCGGGGTCCGCATCGCTTGGGCCGGACGGATCGTCCGCATCTGGCGCGGGGGGCGCAGCGGTTTGAGCAGAGGCTGGGGCGGATTGCGTCTGCGCCCATGAGGCGGGAGCGGCGGCGCCCAGCACGGCAAGGGCCACGGCCAGAACCAACGGCTGCCCGGCGCCGCGGCGACCGCCGGCGAGGCAGCTTATGCAGTCCATTATGAAAATGAATTTCATTTTCATTATCATGGATTCAAACTAGCGGCTGGCGGCCGCCCTCGGCAACGCTCCCAATCACCCTTGGTTGTGATTACAATCACGCTGGCGCGTACAGCTAACCAGTGTGCGCCTCATCGATTAAAAGAACGTTACAGTTTGCGCGCAAGTTGGAACGTCAGATCCTCCCCGGCGAGACCATAATTCGCGCCCCGGTTCTTCGTCCCTGACATCAGAGCGATTCAACCCCCTGCTGGGTTAACGCGAGCATATCACAAACAGTTAACTGTGGTTAACTCCGGACAGGCCACGCGCGCTCGACGACAGCCGCGCCATTCCGAGAGGCTCGCCGATGGCCTGCTTCATACCGATC
>Ga0181523_10000427_pt1 | contig 47424 bp, 41 predicted proteins | sample PEATcosm2014_Bin_43_FD_119752 | JGI IMG/M metagenome (GOLD analysis project Ga0181523, IMG submission 119752) | Peatland microbial communities from MTU Mesocosm Facility, Houghton, MI, USA - PEATcosm2014_Bin05_30_metaG | ecosystem: Environmental > Terrestrial > Soil > Wetlands > Peat | place... | reverse complement strand
CTGCAGTCTTTCATCCATTACCGAACACTCCTTCCAAGGCATCACTCCCTCCCCATTACAGGGAGAAAGTGTCACCTATGTGTCCGGTACAATGTGTTACCTATGTCTCAGGCCGCTCAACCCCTTTCTGGGGTCTCCCGCACAAAACCGATTTGTCAACCATTTGTCAACTTCTCGAACAGCCAAATACCTGATCCGCTCGGTCTACCTGCGACCGTTCTTGTGGCTGGGAGCGCTTCTCTCAAACCGGAATGGGGCCAAAACTCCCTCGAACCAGAAGCCACGGTGTGTCGGGGATTTCTATGAATGTCGTTACTCAAATGGAGTACTTCCGGGTGGCCCGTCACGCTAGCTCAAAACGAATGCCTATCGACGCTGTCAACTACATGCTTTTTCTCCTCTCGGGTCTCGGCTGTGTTCATCCTCTTTTTGATTTTGACTGAGCAACATTTTCCCGGCTACACTCGCCACCAATGAAATTCCTACGATGGATCGGGGAAAGGTTGTCGCCGCAACCGAGAAAACGGGAATCCCACAATAACGTGCACCAGCTTCTTCAGGAGGCGCACGATCACCTCAGATTGGGGGAATACGACAAGGCTCGCGCTCCGCTTTTGCAAGCGATTGGATCCAGAGACGACATCAACGAGTCAGAAACGATTAGTTATATTCTCACATCGTTGGGCGCTACATGGCTTCTCACGGAACGTTATGAGGATGGAATCGTGTTCTTCTCTAGATACATCGACCGCTATTCCGAGGACTCGGAGGCCTATAGCGGCCGCGCAGAGGCCCTCTGGTACACGGGACGAATTCGGGATGCTATTCGCGACTATTCCCGCGCTCTCGAATTGAAGCCGAACAATATTCTGTCGCTTTCTGGTCGAGGTCAGGTTCTTGGGGAAGTGGGTGAACACGGCCGAGCGATAGAGGATCTGGATTTGGCGCTCCGGGCTTTAGAAACGGTTTCTGCGCCAGATGCAAGTTGGGCTAAGTGGTACGAACAGATCGAGGCTTTCGTACACAATGGAAGAGCGTTCGCGCTCGCAGGCCTTGGTAAAAATGGAGCTGCAATGGACGAATTTGAGGTGTCCATCAGGCTAAGCCCTGAGAATGCCTGGGTCTACCACAATCGAGGCCAAGTTTGTGAACTTGCTGGCGACCAGGAAAATGCGATCGCCGACTACCAAAAGGCGCTCTCAAAGAAGAATCCGGCCTTAACTCCCAATCGCAAAGCGCACGCGCAGGCACGTATCCGTGAGCTATCCAATCACTCTTGACTCTCTATGTGCTTCGAACGGTGTGTTCGGAGGAGCTTGGAACCTGGAGACAAAGTCAGTGACAGCAGAGCAAAATCACGCCGGACATGCCAAGCCGTTGCAAACGACCCGTACGTCCTCCTCGCTAAGACCGTTGCAGAGAGGGTTGGTTCCTCTTCGAGGGCCGCTCACGCGGCTTTTCTCACTTTTCCCCTTCAGGGGATCTCACTACAAAAACCTTTTTGCGAACTATCTGCCAACTTTCCGGGCAATCAGAGTTCGATGCTTTCCAGGGCACTCTGAGACCGCGCTCCACCAATAACGAATCAGGGAAGGCTTGGATCTGCCGAACCTCTCAAACCCTCTGTTCTCGTAGGCGAGTTGTTTCGGAGAACCGATGGAGGGGACTGGGAACTGCACGGACGATCGGCTTGAATTCATTAACCCTTGCTTTCAACGCTTGCTTCTGTCTTTCGCCCCAACCACTCGAGCAAAGCCTTCTCAGTGATTAGCCGACAACGGCCCGCTCGGATTGCGGGCAGATCTTTCTGTTGAATCGCGTAACAGAGCAACCGAAGCGAAAGGCCTGTCACTTCGGCAGCTTCGCGCGGTCGGTACGCCACACGGGGAGTTCAAGGCTATAATCCCCCCCCACCATGGGTCTGACGCCAGGTACTAGAATCGGACCATACGAGATCGTCTCACCGCTGGGATCAGGCGGGATGGGCGGAGGCACCGGAACTGGCTCTTCCACTCGGGCCTCATTCATGGCTATAATAGCCATGAGGAAGGAGCAGCCAAATGCGCAGTGTGAATGTGGCGGAACTGAAGAATCGGCTGAGCAAGTACCTTACATTCGCCAAAGGAGGCGAAGAAGTGGTGATCCGAGACCGTAATCTCCCGGTGGCCAAGCTAGTTCCTTTCTTGGCGGAAGGTGCCGACGATCAAGAACTCGGTCTGGTTGCGGCCGGGAAACTGCGTCTCCCCAAAGTGCGACTCGATGTAAAGGAACTCTTGAAGATTCCAACGGGAAGCGTTACGGGAAACAAGGCGATGCAAGCCGTTCTCGCCGACAGAGAAGAAGAACTGTGAAGAAACCGACCGCGTTTTGGGACGCGAGCGCGCTAGTCCCCTTGTGTGTTCACGAATCCGCGAGTCGTCACGCTCAGTCCCATCTGAGGAGATTCGCACCCGTAGTTTGGTGGGGAAGCTTCGTAGAAGTTCACAGTGCTATTTGCCGCCTCCATCGGGATAAGGAGATCAGCGATCCCGACAAACAAGGTGCGGTGGCGCGCCTGCGTTTGCTAAACCGTGGGTGGAGGGAAATTCTTCCCGACGATCAAGTTCGTGATTTGGCGACGCAGTTGTTAGATACGCATTCCCTGCGGGCGGCAGATAGCCTGCAACTTGCGGCGTCCTTGATCTGGTGCGAACAGCGTCCGTCCAGAAGGAGCTTCATCTGCGGGGACCAGCGATTGGCCAAGGCCGCAGAATCAGCTGGATTCACGGTTCTCGAACTTTCAAGAGTCGATCCCTGAACGAAATATCGCGCTTCAGTTCCTGCAATCATTGATTGACAACTCCAATGAACTGGTACAGGAAGGTTACCGAGCGTCGTCCCACAAATCCCAACCCACAACTGAGCCCACGTGGATCAGTGTCGAATCCGACGAGTTCCTGCGTTTCGGTCCCATGACCGGAAAACGATACGACAACAACATCGTCGGCACTGCAGGCCGCCGGTTGTCCAAAACGTTCTTCAATAGCCTGTCCGCGTTTGCTCGACTCTCGGTAGAGCGAGGTCGGGTGGCTTGACGGAGCCTGATTTCCGTTTCTTTGGTAACTTTCGGCGCTTGCGCGCAGTTCGTTTTCGTTTCATGGCTTGCTCCTCGTCGAAACGTTCCTCGTCGGACATGTCCCAACTGGGTAGGATTACTAGGCGAGGAGGCAATCCCTTTTTCTTGCGTCTCTCCTCAGAGTCCTTTATTTCAAGATAGATGTCGTCTGGGTCCTTGATCTTCTGGTTGTATTCGCGCTGAAACTTGTACGCCCAGACCGCATCGTTTTCGACGATGCCGTCGAAGTTGTCGAAGAATTCCCGGTTGGCGTCCACCCTTGCGCTTTCCACGTCTGCACGTGCAGAGCGCACAATATCGGTATGGAAGAGGTGTACTTTTTCCATTCGTTGAAGGCCACGGATGACCTGCTCAAACGCGAGGTTCAACTCCATGAGTTCCTGGAAGAGACGGAGATTCATCTCTGCTCTCCCTGTCGATCTTGCACTTCGTTCCCCACATCGATCGGAGGTCTCGGATACTGCCGCTCCCACGCCTGCTGTTCCTCGTTCCTGAGGAAACGCACCTTGGATGCCTTCCCTTCCCTGCGTCGGCTTTCCTCCATTGCCTGCACGTCCTGATAGACTTGCATCTCATCCAACATTCTCTTTTTGTGTTCACGGTGTCTCTTTGCAAAACGAGCTTCGGCCCGCAACTCGCCGCCCTCGACCTTGTTGCAGAAGTGGCTATTGAGCAAAGCCCGGTGCATTTCAAAGAGAGTCAGCTTTTCACCGAAATACGCCGGATTCAAACCGGATTCCATGGCTCGTTTGAGTCGTTCCAGCCCTCGGACTGTATCGTCGATCCCGCGGTTCACCAAAAGGATTGCCTCGTACAAATGCGCTTTTTGCATTTTGAATTTCCTCAGTTCTTGGCGTCAAGGCCGCATGCTCGGATATAAGATAGGTTGTCAGGACACACGAATCCCGACCGAATGGATTATCTGGTCAAAGAATCACTAAAATGTGAGCATGAACTTACGGTGGGGGGTGCAGCGCAGCGAAACGAAGGTTGCCGAGTTGCACCCAAAGGGCGAACCCGCTACTTTCTATTGCAGCCATGGTTGCCTCTCATACAGGCGACTTTGGTTAGGGGCGCGTGCGGTGTTATCAGCACCCGCGCGTCCCGCTACGGCAAGATTGGCACTATTGGAAGAGGAGCCACAGGTCGCTACCGAGTCGCGGCCACCTAGACTCCACCTCAACGGCCAACGTCGCCATCGTCTGACTTTCCATGTCAAAGCATAAGGCAAAATACTTGAAATATTCAAGTACTTTTACAACAAAAGAAGTGCCTTCGAGGAACTGGATTTCTCAATCAGAAGCAGCCCGGATTCGTCGAGTGTCTCCGCAAGCGATATCGGACTTAGTCAAGAAAGGTAGGTTTCACGTTTTGCGGATTGGCGATAAAGTGCTCTTGGATCGTCGGGAAGTTGAGAATTACAAACCTAAGAGGACGGGCCGACCTCGCAAGTAAATCCCTCCAAGTCCCATTACGAAACATTTTCTTGATGTGATGTGAGGGCGATTGTGATTAACTTTCTCCTGAGTTCCTGTTTGGGCCTGTCGATTGTGTACATAGAATTTCTTGCCAGAAAGAGCGCGATAGTCAGAAGTTATTTCCACGTCCAGCACAGTCGTTTCTTCTAAATCGGCGACAGCAGGCGCAACAGATACGAGCGGATAGCAGTTATAGCGGGAGTGATTTAGGCGGCCTCAGGGACGTTCAAGATGCCCGAAACGGGTCTGAACACACATTTAAAGCATTCATTTTATATGACTTACAAAGCATTCACCTGAACAACTGCGCTGCTTTGGCGCTCATCTAAGTGTGCAAGCCCGAAGGGGGGATGGGCCGGCTTGGGGGGAACTTTTTGGCTGTAACGGGGTTTCTAGCAAGAAGCGCAATCGAAGTTCGTTGTAGCAGAGCTGTTATCCCGGCCGGGCTCACCGTCAGGGGTGAATGCTAAGGGGCACTTGTTTGATCCTTCCGTGGGGCGTTGAGGAGCTTGGCCGAAATTCAAAGCAAAGCGAATGGTCCAAAAGGAGAATTCGATCCATGAAGATTCGTACGATGTGGCTTGGCGCAGTGGCGCTCTTTCTGCTCGCAGGCATTTCGACTAAAGCGCAGGGACGCTTCGAAGTCACTCCCTTCGTAGGTTACGAAACCAGCGCCTCCTATCCCATTAGTGCGACGACCGGTCCCAGCGGGACGAATCCGATTGACAGGCTGCGGGTAAACGATTCGCTGGCGTTCGGCACGTTCCTCGACTATAGCCTGACGGAGAATTTTCAACTGGAATTCATGTGGAACCGGAATAACACATCGTACAGTGCGCAGGACATACTGACGAATACCTATATCAGCGCGTATCACTCGATCATCGACCAATACCAGTTCGGCGGGCTGTATATGTTTCGCAACAGCGCAGTGAAACTTCGGCCCTATGTAGCGGCGAGCCTTGGGTTCACACATGACACCAATGGCAACAGCACGCCCAACCGGACGGACTTTTCTTTCAGCCTGGGTGGAGGCGTGAAATATTACTTGAGCCGCCACGTCGGCCTGCGGGGTGATATTCGCTACCTGCCGACTTACGGAAGCTCTTCAAACGAATTGTACTGCGGGCCGTTTGGGTGCTATTACGCGAACGTTTCTCACTACCTCAATCGCGCCAGCCTGACGGGCGGTATTGTCCTCAAGTTCTAAAACACAATTCAAATTGAAAGGAAGAAGGGCCACGGCGATGCTGTGGCCCATTGTTGTTGTATGCGTTGTCTTTCGCGAAGAGCGTTACTTCGCGGGAGGCTCGCTCGGGGGCACAAACAGTTTTTCGTCGATGGGAACGTTTTGCTGCACTTGATCGATCTTGATGGTGAAGCTCCCATTCGGCCGCGTGAGTGTCCAGCGATAGGGAATCTTCACCCCGTCGATTCCCTTGTAATCGGCATACTCGATTTGTGTTGGATTTTTGCCCAAAGGAGTTTGCGCGTAACGGATTTGCCGAAGGAGCAAACCTGTTTCCTGGTCAAAGTAGAGATTCAAGGAAGGGCGGTTGGGGTCCCTTGCAGAAACCAAGTAGGTAGCCCTGTCGTTGATCTCTTCTCCGGGCCTGACGCGAAATTCCTTGTATAGCTCGCGCACACGGATGGGAAAATACAGCTGAGCATCGATGCGGGCTGCCTCGCGCTCTGGCGCGGTCATGCGGTGAAAACCATCACGGATGGTCAGCCAACCCACTTCACCATTGAAAGCGGTTACGCTCGAGCCACCCCCCTGCGGATGAGTAATGGAAACGCGTTTGTCCGGCGCTTCGGAATAAACTTCGATGGGAAACTGCATCCCGCCGGCATCAATATTGCCTCTCTGGACGCGGGATTTGATCTTCTGCAGGGCATCGGCGCCGCCGACGGCTGTCAGATATTTGTCCAGGATTTGATCGGCGGTGGGGAGATTGGCGTGAGCCTGGGCTAATTCGTCGTGAACATGAGGCGCAGGTTTCGGCGCATCCGCGGAGAGAATCGGAGTGCCCACGGGATGCGCTGAGCCGCGATGGCAAGTGTAGCAGGTCACTTCAAGTTCGTTATCGAAATGACCTTTGTTGACGGCCAGTTCCATGGCGATCATCTTGCGCGCGGTCTGTTTTTCCTTTTTGTCGTCCTTCTGCATTTCATGTTCGACGTGGCAGAATTCGCACTCCACCCCCAGCGAAGCGGCGATGAATTGCATCGTCGGAATCAACTGATCTGCGGGGATTTCCTTCAGCACCTGGATGTTTTTGAATTGTTGTTCCGCAGTCTTGGGTGCCTCAGCAGCAGGATTCGCCTGCGTTTGAGCGCTGAGTCTGGCTCCTCCCACGCAGGAAAGAACAAGGAAAACCACCGCGATCGCAATCAGCCATTTCTTTTTTTGCGTGTTACTCATTTTGTGTCTCCGGATATTGAAAAATCGAGATGTCACAGAACGGAACCCTGTGGGCGGCGCCTAGCTGTGTATTTCTCCGCGTTTCGCCAAGGAGGTGATACGGTCCGCGGCGCGGAAAGCCAAGGCTTCGATGGTCATCGTTGGCTGGCCGCGGCCGGAGGTGACCAGACTACTGCCGTCGCACAGGAACAGATTGGGGACATCGTGAGTGCGATGGTCGGGATTGATAACGGAAGTTTTAGGATCGTTGCCCATGCGGCAGGTGCCCAGCAGATGCACTGCAAATTGTTGCTCCTGGATGGGATTGCTCCATTTTGTCTTTGCGCCGGCAGCATCGAGGATTTCCATGGCGCGGTCCTTCATCCAAGCCACGAGCTTTAAATCATCGGGATGATCGCGAAAGGTCATGCGCAAAGCGGGAAGGCCCCAGGCGTCTTTCACGTCCGGATCAAGAGAAAAGGCGTTGGATTCCACGGGCAAGGAGGTTCCATGGCAGAAAATCTCCATGGTGCGTGTGAAATTTTGATGCAAGGCTTTCTTGAATTCCTTGCCCCATTTCGGAGTTCCTGGCGGCAACGAACCAAGAGCAAACATCGCCGGGGTCATGTCGAAGCGCGCGTCGAGTCCGCCACCACCGTGGAAGCCCAGTTTGGCCGGATCGAGTTCATAAAAATCGTGGAAAACGCGACTGACAGCGAACCCTTTGTAATCGTTCAGGGGTTCATCAAAAACGCCGACGGCGAGCGCGCTGCTGTTGGGCATCAGATACTTCCCGACAATGCCGCTGGAATTGGCCAAACCGTTCGGAAATTGCGAGGAAGACGAGAGCAAAAGCAGCCGGGGCGTTTCCGCCCCGTTGGCAGCGAGAATGACTGCTTTGGCTTTCTGCAGATGCGCGTTTTTCTTTGCGTCGAAGTACACGGCGCCGGTGGCTCGCCCACTTTTGTCCGTGGCAATCTGGTGCACGTAACAATTGGGGCGAATTTCGCAACGGCCGGTGGCCTCCGCTAGAGGGATCATGGCCGCCAGCGAGCTGGACTTCGCGCCCACTTCACAGCCGAATCCGAGACAAAAGCCACAGTTGACACACGCGCTACGCCCTGGCCGCGGTTGCGAAAGAATGGCCATTGGAGCGGGGAAAGGGTGGTAGCCAAGCTTGCGCGCGGCGCGCTCGAAGATCACGCCGGAACCCTTCACCGGCAGAGGGGGCATGGGGTACGGCTTGGAGCGCGGGGGATCAAAGGGGCTAGCTCCCGCCAGGCCTGAAACACCCACTTCCCATTCGACTTTCGTGTAATAGGGCTCCAGATCATTATAGGTAATCGGCCAATCGACCAGATTGGCGCCGGGAATTTCGCCTACTTTACTGCGTTCTTTGAAATCGATTTCGTGGAAGCGCCAGAAATTCGCGGTGAAGTGTACGCTGCTGCCGCCCACACAACGACCGTAGAGCACGCTCTGCTGGGTTTTGGCCTTGTCTTGCGCTGTTTTACGGAAGGTCGTGGGCTGAATGCTGGGGTTATTGGTCAGTTGGTTCTGAAAGATCACGTCGATTTCATTGTGGGAGAAATCCGCTTCCTTGAGATACGGCCCTTGCTCCAGAACGACGACAGTAAACCCATTGGAGGAAAGTTCCTTGGCGAGCACACCGCCTGCGGCGCCGGAACCCACAATCACAAAATCCACTTCGTCGGAAGGCTTGTAGGAAATGGGGGGCTGGGTCATTTCTTCTCCGCTGCCGGCAAGGTCGGCTGCCAGCCCGGGTAGTCCTTGTCGTAAAAACCGAAGGGAGGGGAAAAGCTGTGGGCGGGATCGCGCCCGATGACCTTCCAGCCCACATAATCTCGATTTCCACCCGCTTCCGGATCTACGAGAAATCCAAATACGCTGTGCTGCCAAATGATTTGGAAAAAATCGCTGGAGACCAAGGAAGGGCGTCTTCGCGGCGGAAGAGTTCCGCTCTGATGCTCTTCGGTCAGTTCGGTCAGCAGCTTTTCCTGTTGTTCCGGTGTGGCGTCGGCGAAACTTTTCACTCCGGGATACGCTTCGCTGGTTGCCTGGTTGAGCCCGACGAGGCCCTTTTGGTAGAGGGGTAGGGAGTCGCTTGCGAAAGTCTTGAGTGCCCGGTCAATGAAATAGACAACTCCTGCTTCACGCGCGCCCGGCAAGTCGTCCGTAGGGATGATCTGTGAGGCAATTGCCTCCACTTCCCTTGCCTGTTGGTGGGTCAGGATTTCAAATTTGACCGAGGTTTTTGAATGGATTGCCTCGTGGGCATGCTGAGCAGCAGCAACAAGAGTCGGCCATTGCGCACTGACCCATGCCGCGCCTGCCACGCCACTCGCTTGCCATAGGAACTGCCTTCTTGCCGGTTGAAATGGATTCATGAATTCCCTAGTGTCCTGAGCAATCTACGGTCTGAACGCGCCAGCGTCAAGTCGGAGCTGAGGAGTCCCCATGGGGGGGAGTAAGCCCCTCTTCGATCATCGACTGCCATGACCCGCGAGAACAGCATCCACGCCATCGGGCCACCACAGCACGCTTGCTGGCTACAGGGTTGCGATCTGGCTTCTGGCTGGGACCGAAAAGAATAGACCACCCTACGAACAAAAATGCGAATGTGCGAAAACTGCAGCCGAGCGGCGTTTAGGCGCCATTCGAGAGAGGATTGTCGCCAAAAAATGGAACATGGTTGAAATAGGACCTATACGGTCGTATATTGTTAGTTGCAAATAATTTGCAATAAAGGCCTGCCCCTGGTGCGGGAAGGTCCTTTTCGACTACCAGGAGAAGCGCCGCATGGGGTGTGAAAGCAAGTGGAGTCCGTTGTCCAGAAAGTCTGATTCTCGCAGGCGACATGGGGCTCCTCTTGCCCGCTTACTTGCCGTGGTGGTCTCCCTGCTCTGCGCTAGCTGTTTGTGGCCCGGTGTCGGTGGGAGCATCTCGGGCACGGTAGTCGATCCAAGCGGTGCCGTGATTGCCAAAGCAAGAGTTACGGCGACAAATTCCGATACAGGAATCCGGCAAACGGTCACGACGGACGGAAAGGGTTTTTATACCTTACCCAGCCTTGCCATCGGTCATTACGATCTGGAAGTCACCAGCGCGGGCTTCAAGATTTACCGACGAACCAGCATCGTGATTGACGCGAACAGTGCACTGACGATCGACGTGGACCTCGAAGTGGGCGGGGGGATGGACATCGCTACCGTTGAAGAAAATGAACTGCACGTAGAAACGAGCAGCACGCAGATGGGTGAGGTCATCACCGGCGCGCAAATAGCGTCTGTGCCGTTGAACGGCCGGAGCTTTACCGATCTGCTGGTTCTTCAGCCGGGCGTTGCGCCGGCCACGACCATAACGTCGGAGACAGTGCAGGATGTGGGAGCGAGCGCGCTTTCTCCGTCAGGAGATTTAAATCCAGGCACCATCTCAATTAACGGCCAGCGGGAATTTGCAAATAGTTTCATCGTGAATGGAAGCGACGTGCAAGAGGACGTCAACATGGGTTCGGCGATCATCCCCAATCTCGATTCCATCGCGGAGTTCCGGATCCTGACGAACAATTTCGATGCCGAGTATGGCGAATTCAGCGGGGGGCAGATTAACGTCGTCACGAAATCGGGTAATAATTCGTTTCACGGCGACATTTTCGAATTTGTCCGTAATACGGCCTTAGACGCGCGGAATTTTTTCTCACCAACGCGTGGAGCATTCGATCAAAACCAGTTCGGAGGCACATTCGGCGGACCGATTCGAAAGGACAAGATATTCTTCTTCGTTGATTATCAGGGGACTCGATCGACTGAGGGAGTGGACACCGGCCAGATTCCAGTTCCCTCAATGCAGGATCGCACAGGAGATTTGGCTGACCTGGCGGGATCCTTTGTCACCACGGGTGCAAACGGGAGCGCTATCCCGACCACGGTGAGCGGACCGTATTGGGCAAGCCAACTTTCGCAAGAGCTGGGTTACGCAGTGACGGCGGGCGAGGCGTACTATACGCCGGGATGCACCAGCGCGACGTGCGTATTTCCCGGGGCGGTCATCCCGCAGAGCGCGTGGTCGGCGCCGGCAACCAACCTGTTGAAATATATTCCCACGTCGAACAGCGCGAATGGCACGTTTTCGACATCGGCGTACAACCAAACTTTGCGCGATGACAAAGGAGCGTTCAGGCTTGACGCCAACACCCGTTGGGGGATGATCTCCGCCTACTATTTCCTTGATGACTGGTCGCAGGACAATCCCTACCCGGTGGCGCAAGGTGGGGCGAACGTGCCAGGATTCAACGCCTTGAATCTCGGACGCGCTCAATTGCTTAGCATCGGCAACACAAAGACAATAAGTGCCACGGCGGTGAATGAATTTCAATTCAGCTATCTTCGTAACGCCAACGACCTTGGAAAACCCCTGGGGGGAGTGGGTGTCAGCCTGACCTCCCAGGGTTTCGATGTGGGTCAAGGAACATCGGGGATCGTCCCCTTATCCCCAAAGACGGAAGGAGTGGAGAGCGTTAGTTTCAACAGTTTCACGATGGGAACGAATACGAATGAGCTCTATCAGGTGGGAAACACGTTTCAGTGGCTGGACAATTTTTCCAAAGTGATGGGCACGCATACGCTCAAAGTCGGAGGAGAGTTTCACTACGATCAGGTGAATGTGAATGCCATCGCCCAGTTCAATGGCAGTTTTCTCTTTTTCGGAAGTGAGACCGGTTCCGACTTCGCCGATTTCTTATTGGGAATTCCGAGCCAATACAACCAGAGCCAGCTTCAACCCTTCTACGGGCGCAACAAGTTTGTGGGCCTGTACGGCCAAGACAGTTGGCACGTTTCGCGCAGTTTCACGTTCAACTATGGCCTGCGATGGGATCGTATCGAGCCCTGGTATGAGAAGTACAATCAAATCGCAACATTCGTCGCGGGCCAGCAGTCCTTCGTTTTTCCCGGAGCTCCCGCGGGCATTCTTTATCCGACCGATCCTGGGGTGGCCCGAACATTGGCTCCGCCGGGAAATCGCGATTTCGCGCCGCGCCTCGGGCTGGCGTATTCGCCGCGCTCCCCTGGGGATGGCTTGCTTGCCAAAATCCTGGGCGGTCCCGGTAAAACCAGCATCCGCGCCAGCTATGGAATGTTTTACACCGCGATCGAAGCACTGACGATCGGGGTGATGAGTGCCAATGCACCGTATGGAACGACCTACACGAGCCCGGCACCGCCTCTTTTCGCGACCCCCTTTGTCACGGCGGCAAACGGGCAGAATCTGGGGCAATATTTTCCGGTCGTGCTGGCCCCCTTGAACACCAGCGCGAATCATCCGGACCCCAACGTCAACTGGTCGCAATTCGAACCGATAACCGGGCTTCCGAACTACCTGACAACGAATCGCATTCCCTACACCGAGGAGTACATGCTTTCGCTCGAGCGCGGATTGGGAGCGAATACGGTGCTTGGTTTGAGCTATGTCGGGACGCAGGGGCATCGGTTACTGGTGCTTCGGGAAGCAAACCCGGGTGATCCATCGCTGTGTTTGTTCTTGAGCAACCCAGCCAATCTCGCTGCGGGACAAAGTCCGTGCGGCCCTTTTGGCGAAGGCAATAGCTATACGACGTCAACGGGCCAAGTCTATAACGGCACACGTGGACCGTTAGGATCGAACTTTGGCAGCAACGCCGACCAAACCACCATCGGGAACTCCAATTACAACGCATTGCAGGTTACCCTGCGCCACACGAGCAAGCGTCTGAACGTGCTGGCCGGGTACACCTTCAGCAAATCCCTGGATCAGTCTTCGAATCTCGGGGAAGAGATCAATCCGATCAATCCGTCGCTGAGCAAAGCACTGTCCGCTTTCGATGTGAAGCATAACTTTGTGGTGAGCTACAGCTATCAACTTCCTTTGGAGAGTCTTTTCCGGGCCACCAATCGCTGGACAACGGGATGGGAGATCTCTGGGATTACGCGTTTCAGCACCGGTCTTCCGGTCACGCTGGTCAACTACGGCGACAATTCTCTGCTCGGCGCAGAACCAAATGGAGTCAACAACTTTGGTGTCGACGAGCCCGACTACAACGGGGGCCCCCTCAACCTGAATGGTAATCCGCGAAACGGCAGGACTTATTTCAACACGGCTCAATTCAGCCAGAATACTTTGGGCACACCGGGGACGGCTCGTCGACGATTTTTCTACGGACCGGGGATAGACAACTTCGATATTGCGGTTCTGAAAAGCGTTCGTGTGGCGGAGTCAAAGTCTCTGCAATTTCGGATCGAGGCATTCAATGCCTTCAATCACGCGCAATTCTTTGGACCTCAGGCCGTTGATGGAAATGTGGACAGCTCCACGTTTGGCACAGTTGTGAGTGCGGCGCCACCCCGGCTGATCCAGCTGGGAGTTAAATTCATTTTCTAGAGGCAGGCCATGACGCTGAGCCATGCCGGGCTGGGACTCACGAGAGCCACGGGCAAGGCCGCAGTGGGTCCGTCGGTGATCCACCTGGGCGATAGCGGGGAATTTCTTATTTCGGAGATTGTCCTCTTTCCTGAGCAGTTGGCGAATGAGAAAAGAAGCGACAGCTAAGCATTTCTTGGGATTTGGCTAAGCTGGCGGGCTGCAGTATCATCACAAATTGGCATAAACAATGGGAACTTTTACAGGCGCAATTGGCACCGGAGGAAAGTGGCTGCTTGACCGCATCGTAGGCGGCCTGGCGGCGACTGGCATCAATCCCAATTTGCTTACTTTTCTGGGATTGGTTGTGAATTTTGGAGCGGCGGCAAATTTCGCGGTGGGAAATTTTCGTACCGGCGCAATCATTATTTTTGTTGCCGGTTTCCTGGACATGCTGGACGGACAGGTGGCGCGGCGGCAAAACCGAGTAACGGCGTTCGGCGCGTTCTACGATTCGACGCTTGACCGTTACGCGGACATGGCACTGTATATGGGATTGCTGGTGTATTACTCCGTGAGCGGGCGGACACCCTACGTTGTACTTGCCGCGGTGGCCACGGCGGGATCGGTGATGGTCAGTTATGCGCGTGCGCGCGCCGAATCGTTGATTCCCTTGTGTAAGGTGGGATTCATGGAGCGGCCGGAGCGGCTGGTGCTGCTGATTATCGGCGGACTCTTTAATCGCATGGCACAAGTGCTGTGGGTGATCGCCATTATTTCGACGATCACCGTAATCCACCGTATTTTCTACACCTGGCAAGAGACCAAAGCGGGACGAATTCTCCCGAACCTGAAACCGACTTCCTAAAAATACGGAGCAAACTGCGCGCGGCCATCGGTTCTTACGGTTGCCTAGCTTTCCGGGGATGTCTCCGGCCTCGACGCTTCCGCATCCTTGGCCACCTCTTTTAACCAGGCTTCTACCGGTTCGGAAATGATTTGCCTTACGCGCCGCTTGAGGGCGGGAACATCTTCTTTGCGCATTCCGTTGGTTTCAATGGTGTCATGCAGAAAGATGTTTATGGTCGTGGGGCGCAGAATCCAATCCTCCGTGCGCAAATGGTGGAAGGATCCGACCAGGCTGACGGGAACAATGGGAACTCCGAGTTGCTGGGCCAGGCGGAACCCTCCCTCCTCGAATTCGTTGACGTGTCCGCCGCGGGTACGCTTAGCCTCCGGAAAAATGATGAGGCTGACGCCACCGTTGATGGCCTCTTGCGTGAGGCGCCACAATCGCTTCAGGTCTTTCGGACTGCGCACATCGGGAACCGGGACGTTGCCAAAACGCTTCATCAACCAGCCATAAATGGGAATTTTGAAATGCGATTCGAGTTCCCAACCGCGAACGAGTTGGGGAATGGCGCAGTACAGAATGAAGGGGTCGAGAAGATTGACGTGGTTCACCATGAAGATTGACGTGCGCTTTTCGTCGAAGCCGGGAGACTTCCGCGCAATCACTTTTGCGCCGGAGAAAAAGGCAATCCGTCGGCAGAGGCCGCGTTGCAGCCAGTCATGCTTGCGGGGATCGAGCACAATCGCGAGCGCGATCAGGATGGGCACTACAATCAGGAAATGCAGCCAACTGGCAAACCAGAGAAACACGCTGCGAATCACATCCCAAAGGCGCTTCATAGGTACACGTCCATCGCGCCCGGTAGGATTTCCAGCAACTGGCAATTTACGGTGACAATTTCCCCGTCGACCATCACGTCCACGGGGGCGTCCAAGGCGAACTCGACGCGTTTGACGGCGCGGCGCGAGGCAAGAGGATGATCAATGTGCGTGCCGTCATATAAGCGCGGCAACATGCGGAGCAATCCCAACCTGCCGATAGGTCCCCAGCGCACATATTCGATGAGGCCGTCGCTGGGATCGGCGTTTGGGGCAATGAGCATGGTACCGCCGGTGTATTTGCTGTTGTTGAACGTCAGAAACAGGCAGCGCCGTTCGTCCCATTCTGGGTCGTCATCGCAGCGCATCTTGAAATCGCGCCGATTCAACTGCAGGACTTTTACAAATACTCCGAGCAAATATCCCAAATGGCCAAACGACTTGAAGACGCGGTTGGTTACAGCGCCGACATCCGCTGTAAATCCCACGCTGAGCAAGTTGAAGGAATAAATCGTTCCTGACGAGTGACGCAGACGGAGCAAATCCACGGGCCGTTTTCGCCCTGTCTGCAGGGCGTCCAGCGAGGAATCGACGCCACGGTTCGCGAAATCGCGCAGGAAAGAATTGCCGGTGCCGAGGGGCAGGAATCCTAGCTCGACTCTTGGTGCGGTTTGCTCGCGCGCAAAAATGCCATTGATGATTTCGTGAGCGGTTCCATCTCCGCCGACCGCGAGGAATTTTCGGTAGCCCTGATCGTAGGCTTCCCGCGCGAGTTCCGCAGCTTGGCCCGGACCCGTGGAAGCAATCACGTCGATTTGCAGCCCCCGCTCCCTCAGGCGCGCGAGTTCGCTTCCGGCAAGCTTCGCCGAACGCCCGCCGCCCGCTGCAGGATTCACAATGGCAATAAACTTTTCGTTCACGATGGTTCCGACGTCGGGATTTTACCTTGTTTCCGGATGAAACGTTCCATCGCTAAACCGGCAAGATCGCTTTTGCGCGGTCGAGCTTGCCCAATCGTTCCGCCAGGGCTACGCGGATGATTTTCAAAGAAGCAGTGAGCGGAAAATCCTCGTCGTAGACCACCATGCCGTGAATCCTCTTGTAATGCATCAGTCGGCTGTTGCGCGCGGCGATTTCCTTGCGCAAATCCTCGGTGAACGACTGGCCGTGCTCCAGGTGAATTACCAGGACCAACTGCTCGCCGGTCATGGAGCGACTCGGCCAGATATAATTTGCGGCGAATACGCAGTATTCCTTTACAGGCAACCCTTCGAACGCTTGCTCGACATCTTCCGCGTATACGTTCTTCCCTTCCTCGGTCACGATCATGTTTTTCTTGCGGCCGAACAACTGCAAATGACCTGTGGCATCAAATCGGCCCATGTCGCCGGTCATGAGCCAGCCATCCACAATGGTTTGCGCGGTCAGTTCCGGCTCGTTCAGATAGCCGGCCATAACGGTCTTGCTGCACACGGTGACTTGTCCAATTCCATCGGCATCCGGATTCGTGACCCGCACTTCCATTCCTGGTAGAGGTTTTCCCACGGTGTCCGCCCGAAAAGGCCGCAGATCATTCACCGTGACGGCCGTGCCGGCTTCGGTCAGGCCGTAGCCGTTGGCAACCGGGATGCCCAGGTCATAAAAAAATTGCAACGTCTGCGGTTCGGTGAAAGCTCCGCCGACAATAATGGCCTCGAGCTTTCCGCCGAAGGCCGCGTGGACCTGTTTGAGCAGCAGACGGCTTACCGGCAAGAGTGGGCGGTGTGTGGTGAGCGCTTTGTTGACGCGGCGCAGGCGCTCGAAGATGCGTCTCCTCGAAGCAGGAAGTTCGTCGAAGCGCGCCTGCAAACCCTTTTGGAGATTCTTCAACACCAGCGGCACAAGGCTTACGTACGTGATCTGATACATTGTGAATGCTTCACGCACATATTCGGGGCGCAGCGTGCGGAGATGCACGACAGCGGCACCGCAAATGAAGGGGCCGAAAAAACCGACCATGAAGTCAATCGCGTGGTTCGTGGGCAGGATGCTCAAGTATTTCACGCCCGGCCAAAACGGATACAGCGAGGTCAGCGCGACGCACTGCTCCAGATAGTTTCCGTGCGTCATCATGCAGCCTTTTGGCGTGCCACCCGTTCCCGAGGAATAGACGATGCAGGCGAGATCGTCGCGCTTACGAGAAACAAAGGTTGGCGGATCGATTCCTTTGGCGGATTCCCAGCGAATAGCGCCGGCCAAATCTGCATCGAGAGGAGCTTCCGTTGCCAGCACCGTTTTCGCTTGCACTGCTTCTGATCGTCCAGCCGAGATGCTCAACTGTCGCCAGATGGGATACTCGGTGATGAGCACGCTGGCCTCGGAGTGTTTCAAGAGCTTCCACTGTTCTTCCGGTTTCAGCTTGTAATCGAGAGGAACGAGCGTTCCGCCGCAGTAGAAAATCGCGTACGCCGAGATCAGCCACTTGGACTGATTGGTCATGATGATGGACGCGCGGCCACCGGCTGGAAACCCGGAATCCTCGAGCCATTTGGCCAGCGGCAGGGCCCGGTCTTTGAACTCGCGGTAGGTGATGCGTTGCTTTTCCTCGCCGCGGTCCGATTCGTAGAGACACACTTCGCGCGGCCAGGTTTCGAGCGCGTCGCGCACGGCCTCCCCAATCGATGAATATTTGGATAGATCCAGCATTACAGGCGGGCTTGCACGCGTTCGGCGAGGGTTTTGAAGTCGCTCACACCCTGCACTTCGTAATCTGGCAATTCGATGTGAAAGTGATTCTCCAGCCGGGAGAGCATTTCCAGAGCCTGCAAACTGTCGATTCCCAGTTTCTTGTAAAAGTCGTCTTCGGCCCTGAGAGAGCCGGGCGCAGCCTTAAAATGCTTGGTCGCTAGATCCAGGATCTCCTCGGTGGTCTGTTGCAATGTCCGCATAGACCTTCAATTTATCATTCCCTGCGTCTAGAAGGAAAACTCTGTCACCGGTGGGAGCACGAGCCGGGCGTAGGCGACCCTTCCGGATTCGAGAATCTCGCGATTCTATTTGTTTTGCGCCGCTACCGGCAGATGCTTCATGGGGTCGTCCGTCTCCACGAAGCGTTTCAGGCTCTCCAAGACGACGGGACGGTTAAAGAGCTTGCAGAAAAGGTCAATTTCTTTGTTCAGCTCCGCGTGGGGAATCGGTTTGATGAACTTTTTGGCCGCGGCGCGCGTTTCCGCGTCAAGTTTGGTCACCTGCTGCGCCATCGAACGGGCTACCTGGAGCGCATAACCTTCCCCGGCGAGATGGGCCACGAGGCCAGCCTGATGCGCGCTCTCCGCTTTCACGGTTCGACCCGTGAAAAGCAAATCGCGGATGAAACTATTTCCGACATCGCGCCGCAATCGAGGGATTCCGCCGAAGCCTGGAATCAAGCCGAGCCGAAGCTCGGGAAAGCCGAAGCGCGCCATCTTGTCGGCCACAATTTGATCGCATACCAGGGCCAATTCCAACCCGCCCCCCATGCACAGCCCGTGTACAGCGGCAAAGGTGATAAACGGAGCTTCATCGAAGGCGTTCAAAACCTTATGGATGCGTTTCAGAAAGGCGCGTACGCCGGAAGCGCGTCTGCTGGGCGAGAGTGGGGCTGCTCCGTGATAGAGCTCCTTCAAATCCGCTCCCGCGCAGAAACCGCCTGGGCGCGCGCTGGAGATGACGCAAGAGCTAGTGTGCGGAGCAAGTCCGCGAATCGCGCCTGCAAAGCGCTCCAAATCCGCAAGCATCTCGGTTCCGATCTCATTCAACGGTTCGCGGTCGAGAGTGAGTTCTACCATGCCGTCGTGCCAGTCCCACCGCAGTGCCTTTCCGCGAAATTCCTTGATCATGAGTTTCCGCCAGCCGCTGCCGCTTGCTTCTTGTACATCAGCTCTATTTCATCGCGAAAATGAGCTTGGATGGCTTCGCGCCGCAATTTCCCGTTTGCAGTGAGCAAACCGCTTTCCGGCGTCCATCCATCCTTGAACGCTACAAAATTGCGAACTTGCCGATAATGCGGCAATTCGGAATTCACCTGAGCCAATGCCTCCTGGACAGTCTTTGCATCCACGGAACCCGTCACCAGGACACATAGGTAACTGCGTCCGTTCCCTACAACTACAACCTGCTGGGCGCCCGGAACTTGTTGGGCGATTTTTTCTTCGATGGGCTCCGGGGCAATGTTGTGGCCGGAATTCAGAATGATGAGGTTTTTGATACGACCGCTGATGCGCCAGTTTCCGCGGGAATTGACTTCGCCCTGATCTCCGGTATGAAACACACCGCCTTCTAAAGCGCGAGCAGATTCTTCCGGTCTGTTCCAGTAACCCGGGAAAACATTCGGCCCGCGAACGACGATTTCCTCATTCTCTCCAGCCATCAAGTCGGTTCCGGGAATCGCTTGTCCGACACGGCCGGGCTCGCTCGGGACGCGCGGGTCATCCATGGTGCAAATGCCGCAGGTTTCCGTAAGACCGTAAACCTGCCAGATGGGAATGCCCAGCATGGCGAAAAAATCCTGAGTCTCCGGGGAAAGTGGCGCGGAGCCGCAAACGAGTCCGCGCAAGCTACCGCCGAACCGCGCGCGAATTTTGTTAAAGATCAATAGGCGGGCTAAGAACAGCGAAAGTCCGCCGCCCTGTCCCTCCTCCCGCTTGCGCCATGCCTCCACGGCCTTGCGGTAAATTCGAGGAATTCCCGCACCGCGCTTGGAAAGTGCCTCTTCGACGCCACGGCGCACGCGCTCCAACAGAGTCGGCACATTGAAAAAATAGTTTGGCGCGGACAACCGAATTTCGTCGGCCAACTTGTTCAAATCGGTCGAAAGGGTCAGCGCCGTTTCCTTCGAAAGGCAGGACAACATGACGATCCACGAAGCAGCAAAATTAAACGGAAGGTACTGAAAGACCTGGATGGGATCCTGGCTGTTCCAGTCCAGCCGATCCATCCATCCCGTTGTGCAGCCAACAATATGATTCAAATTCGCGCCATTCAGACAAACGCCCTTCGGCTCGCCTGAAGTTCCGGAAGTATAGATGATGGTGACCAGGTCGTCGTCAGCGCGCGGGTTCGGGCTACCCGTGATTCCCTCACCGGACGGCACCTTAGTCATGGCCTCGGCGAAGGTGATTCGCAATGGCGCTTCCGGCCAAACGTTGGCGACGCTTTCTCCGAGTTGTGCCTCACTTACAAACAAGAAACGCGGACCGCAATCCTTCATCATGCCGGCAAGTTCCGCGGGAGATTGCCGAACGTAAAGAGGCACAACCGTGGCTCCCTCGGCCATCAACGCCAAATCCAGCGCAATCCACTGAATCGAGTTTGACCCTAACAAGGCGCACCGCTCGCCGGCCCGCAGGCCGAGCTCGCGCAAATAAGCGCGCATGCGTCCCACATGCTCCAACAATTCCCGGCCGGTTACGCCGGTAAATTGCTCACCGCGAACCTCGCGCAGCACGGCACGGTCGGCGGCGCGATTGAGTTGATCAAAGAGGTTCTCGAGGAAATTGCCCATGAATCCCTAGTGCCCCGCGGCGACTGCTGCTGCCGTCGTATCATACTGCTCCACCAGATCGGTCAATTCCTTAGGTAGCCGGGGCAAATTGTCTTCCCAGCTCATTACGCCCTTGCGCAGGGGAAACTCCGGATAAGTCTTGCGCATTTCATCCTCGAGGAAACTCGCCATGCGCGCCATGCCCTTCAGATTACTGACGACCGTGCGGCCTATACTTTCTCGAAGCTCCTCCGCTTCCCCGACCAGTCGTTCCATTACCTGCAAAAGCTTGGGGCCCAAATCCGGATCGTCGACGCTTAGGAGCAAATGCTGGTGACCACGTTCGCGCATGAGATTGCGGATGCGTTCATCCATGGTGACGCCAGCGGAAACAACCCCAGCAGGCATGGAAGTAACAATTCCGTGATAGCGCGAAGAGACCATGTAGGTGCAAGCGCGCAGGATCGAAACCAATTGGAACATGTCGTAATCCTCGGAGGTAAGAATGGGAGTGCCGGGCAGCTCCTTTTCGATGGCTCGACACGCCACGACGTCCAGGCGCTCCATGGCGACCAAAATCGGAAACACGCGGTGCTTCTGAACTAGAGTTTTGGTGGCTTCCGCGTAGCCCTTGGTGTAATGCCGGAATTTGCGGTCCACCTCCGCGCCGGACTCAAAGAAATACACGGTGCGGTACTGGCTGTCCTTGTAGGCGCCGGTGGTGGCGCGCGCCAGATACTTTGCAATGGACGCGCTGACGGGCCACACGAATGGATGGATGGGACAAAGCACCAGGATGGGCGTTTTTTCATCCCATCCCGCCGCGCTCAGAATTTTTCTGGCGTAATCGGCAGGATGCGGCTCAAAGGTCCAAGCCGTATCGGCGCCCAACTCGTTTGGCACTCCCAAGCCGCCAAGGAGTTGTTGAGATTCCAGGCTACGCGTGATGACCAGCGATTCTTTGGTATACCGTGCGCACATCCGTTGGATCAGGTCATCCATATGTCCTGCGTCCCCGCCGTAGGCCACAGACAATTTGTTCTCCGCAGAGGCCAGGCCTAGCGAACCGATCATCATGGTAGTGAGAGCGTTTGCGAACTTGCTCTTGAACATGGAGCCTTCGCACGAAATCACCCCGTGATTGGCGTGGACTTCGCGGAAGAGAAACGGCGGATACACGTCCGGCAGGTGAACCTGCTTTGAGCCCTCGAAATAGCCCTTGGTCAAATCGAAATTCTGCGTCATCACGCTGAAGTCCACGTTCTCCCTGCCAAGAACGTGGCGAATCTGGCGCATCATTTCCTGGACGCGGACGTCGCTCCCGGTGTTGCGTGTACCGTTGTAGCCCGCAAAGAGCAATTTCAGCTTTTCGCCAGGCGTCCAGCGCTTCCCCAAGCCAAACACCCAGCCGAAGCGCCGCAGTTCGATCAGCGCGCTCACCCACATCACCAGGAGAAAATCGGTCATGCCATGGCACTCCCTGCACTTTTCACAATTGGACCCGACGCGCCTTCCGGCCAGGGCTTCACGGGATAGGTAAACTTGTTTGCGCGACTGAATTGCAGCAAAGGGTAGGCATAGCCTGTAAATTTCGCCGGCGGTTCTCCCATTTCCTGAGCCACGCGGGAATTATCGAATACCGTATTCCAATCGAGGTACGGCCAAAAGACTTTCAACAAGGAAGCACCGTAGCCCACAGAACCGCCTTTGAAGGCCAGCCAGTTCACGGTCTTCGAAAAGGGTCCACCAAGCCAAGGCTGGTAACTCGGCTTGGTCCAACCGCCCGCTGCGGCCAGCGCGTCTGTCAATTCCTTGTACGTCTGCGAGCCCGTTCCAGAAGAAAGATGATAAATTCCGTAACTCGGTTTTTCCATCTGGTGAATCTTCACGATCGCGCCACCGACGTAATTCGCAGGCACGATGTCGATCTTATCTTCGGGCCGCAGCGGCAGAACCGGCAAGCGCGCGAGCATGTCAAACGCCTGCACCATATCGAATTGCGTGGTTTCTGGGCGGCGGCTATCTCCCATGACGATCGCGGGACGAAAAATGGTGTGAGGAACGTCCGGGAGCAACTGATGCACCATGTGCTCGCAGAATTTCTTAGTGCGCGCATAGGGATCGTAGTCGGAGCGTGACCAATCGATGGAATTGTCTTCGGTAACGACTTCATTCCGCCGTTGGCCCGCAACAGCGACGGTGGAAACGTGAGAATAGCGGCGCAGGCCATGGTGGTTCTGCGCACGCCGCGCCAGCTGAATGACTTCGAGCGAGCCACGGAGATTTACATTGAGGCATTGTTTTTCGGATTTGCGGTTTAGCGAAGCGGCACAATGAAGGATCGAGTCGGTGGTGTCTACCAGGGCGTGGTACTCATCATCCTCCAACCCAAATCGCTCGCTGGTCAGGTCGCCGCGAAAGAGGCGCACGCGGTCGTTGAGGTATTCCAAAAACTCTGGAAATTCCAAATGAAGTTGCAGCGATTGCCACAAGCGTTCATGCGCTTGCTGCTCGGTCTTTGCGCGCACCAGAAGGTTGAGTCGGTCCGGGTAGCCGGCAAAAAGCCCTGCCACCAAGTAGCTGCCCAAATAACCTGTCGAGCCGGTTACAAATATGGCCATAGGAAGATATCGCTCTGCCGACTAGCGCGTGGCTGCGGAAGCGCCCTCCGGAGGCACGGACCAATCCAAAACGCGCGCTTCTCTCGCTTCCAGCGGCCTGCCTTCCATCAGCGGGTAGCACCACCGCCGGAGAGCCGGTATGTGAATGTTAATCCAGTAATCCCACCAGTCAATCTTTTCCGGGGCAAAGTCGAACAGGGCCTTTTCTTCCGAGGGCAATGCGGTGCTGAGCAGCCGGGCGTTTTCACATTCGAAGACGTGCTGATTATGGAGAATGAACGGCTCATACAATTCAATCAGCTTTTCCGCGCGTACCAAATCGCGTTCTGCCTTGGCCAGCGGGGGTTTGCCCATATGCAGAGTAGTTGCGGCCTTGTTGATGCGCGAGACCACGGCCTTCTGCATGGGAATCGACAACCGCTCGTAGCGCTGTTTCGAGACTGGAATGGTTTCCAGTTTCACTTTCAGCCAATGTTCAATTCCCTGCTGAGCGCGGTAATGTTTGCGATGCGCTAAACCCGTGAGTTCGATCGAGCGGCCCATGTTCACCGGATTGATCGCGGAGGTGGCCAGCTGGTACAAGCGTGCATGGTCGCGTCGCACAAGTGCCGCGGCAATCAGGGTCATGCCGCGGGTCACCATGTCTACAGGGATCACGTCCAGGCATTTGCGTTCATTCGAGGGCAATTGGCGGAAATTTGTGCCCAGTAGATACGACAGCGGCCCGGAAGTATTAATCCCTTCGTTCCATCCCGTGAAGGGTGTACGTTCGGAGCTTTCTACGATGGACGGACGGACAATCGCGATTGGCAAATCGCGCCCCTGATGGGACAGGATCGATTCACCGAGGCTTTTCGTAAACGTGTAGGTATTCGGCCAGCCGAGATGGTGGGCTCGCTTCATCCCCGCGCGAACAAGGCGATTTCTGACCCAGCGCGCGCGGTTCCGTTTCAAAACTCCGTCCAACTCATCTGGCACGACTTTCGAAGCATCGCCGCCACGGCCCAGGGCTTGACGTCGTAGAGCTTTGGTCACATCAGCGCTTTCGGAGCGCTCTTCAATGCGGTGCACCATTTCGCGGAGCGAGGCAATTTCTCTTTCGGAATCAAAGTCGGGATGATTTCCTGGGTTGTAATTAGGCTGGAGTTCTTCGGTGACGCGCCCGTCGCGCATCCCCACGACGTAACAGGTAGAAAGATGCATCAGCGCGGCATGATCACATTTCCGCTGGTATTCCACGAGATGGATGGTGGAATCAATGTTCGAGGAGATGGCATCGCGCAGGTCCGGGTTGAAGTCCGTTAGGCCCGCGCTGCTCACTATCAGGTCCAGCGTGCGCGCCAGGCGAGCCTGTGTATCCGTGCCGAAGCCGAGACCAGGCAGGCTTACGTCTCCCTCTACGACTTCCACTTTTTCTTTCAGGAACGCAGCCAGTTTTCCACCATAAGTCTCCTGCAAACCATCGAAGGCAGGTGATTCTTCGACAATCTTCTCGAACCGGCGCTGAGCGGAGGTGGTGCGATTTCGACGGATCAGCAACGTAATTTTGCCAACTTCGGGAATCTTCTCGAGCAGGTCCACCAACCAGACTTTTCCGATGAAGCCAGTCACCCCGATCAACATTAGATGTTTGCCCGCTAGAATTTCGCGCACCGGCAAATGCTCTACACGCGGAGTACTGCTGACCAAATGCACAGGGGGATCACTGTCGATTGGCGGCCGCGGTGCGGGCACGATGGCGTGCTCCAGCAACTCCGGCTTCTGTTCCCAGTCCAGTTGCCAAAGCAATTTTTCTTTGGGGATGCGCCCATCGGTGGAACCACTGGCGAGCCATGCAAACGGTCCGCGAGGCCGGATGACGGGGTCCTGCAAACGGCCAGTAGCCACTCCGTCGCGAAACTCCAGGCGATTCGCCAGAATACCTTCGGCCGCGAAAAACTCGGCCATGGGCCTCAGAATGTGCTCCAGCATCTGCCCGACGAGGACAACGCGTTCGCCGCTGCGCACTGCTTCCACCAATTTTTCAACGGCTTCCCGCCGCATCCTAGGCTTCAGTTCATACTGAAAATATTCCTCGCCGAGCAGGTCCAGCCGATCGCGGGTGATGCCACGGAGCACACTGTGAAGCGCGCGGGTGGCAAACGTGCGGCTGATCAGATAGTACGGCGGACGAAGCAGGGCTAAACCGAGCATTCCACCGCGGCGGACCCAGCGCTCCAGGAAACTTTGGCTGTTCCAATTGAAAAACCCGACGCTGCGCAGGGCGCTGATTTCAAACAGGGAGCCTTCCACGCGCCAATAGGTCACGCCAGACACACGATCCGCGACACCGCCGCTCGATTTAGAGGAAAGTTCCGGCATCATTTCTGATGAATCTCGATCGCCTCAGGAAAGATAACCCCCGCACTTCGCCGTGCAGGCCGGTCCTTCCCACATGCAATCTATTCTGGGTCAACCACTTAGCCCCGCTTCGGCATCCAAAACGCCTCGGCCGCCGTTCCCCGCGCTCGGCCGATATGGGACGATTAAAATTATCATCCCCAACCGCTTCCCGCAACCGGCTTGGGCGCAACGAAACGACCCCCGAAGAGCCACTCTGTTTGAGTTTCGAACTTACCGGCCACCGGTGGCGAAGCCTCATTCCATTCCCGGTTGCGTGTCGCCAGCGTGAGCCCGTCCCGCAAGGTAGGTAAGAGCCTCGAGAATCTGTTCTTCTGAGACTCCCCGTGCCCCATTCGAGTTGATAAACGGGTTAGAGTAAATCGCGAGCCTATCCGTTTGAGTGGCCAGAACACCAAATCGGTCTAGGTTGGAATATTTCTCAAGGAGGCGCAAGCCACACGGTTGCTGCTGGCGAACGACCGTTCATCCGAATTAGGGAACTCACTCTTGCCTGCGCTGCTTGGCGACCGAGCTGTAGCATACTGTTCCCGTGGAACACTCGTTCAACTGCCCGTATTGTGGCGAGGAAATTTCGATGGTACTTGATCTTTCGGTGCCACGACAAACGTATGTCGAAGACTGCCAAGTCTGTTGCAGACCAATCGAGATCAGCTACAGCGTAGAGAGCGACGGGCTTGCAAGCTTTGACGCCAGGAGCCTCGAATAAATATGCCTTGGAACAAAGCCCTTGGGACCTACCGCAACGGACCGGGAGGGAGCGGAACTGCGTGTTGCAATTGAGATGACTGCGCCAGAGTTGCAAGCTATGCTGGGTCATCTTGTCTCCGGAGCGAGAAATTAAAAAGCGAAAGTGGTTACTCTTTCTGCTGTTTGCCTTCCCCGTCTGCGGCGCGTACGGACAGGAGACCGTATTCGATATACCGAGCGCAGACATCCTGGACAAGGGAAAGGTCTATGGTGAACTGGACGGCACGGTGCGGCCCGTGGATCCTTTGGCCACGTTCACGCCCCGCGTGGTCTACGGCATTGGCCACCAAATTGAAATCGGGGTGAACTTTAACGGCCTGAGCGCTCCGACGGTGGACCAACTCGATGTGTCGCCGACGATCAAATGGCGTTTGTGGAAGAGCGAGAGTTCGGGATGGTCGTTATTCGCGGGGGATGATCTGTTCCTCCCCGTCCGCGAACGGACCTACAACGCGGGGAATTACGTCTACGCATCGTTGGCCAAACAGTGGAAAAAGGGGACGCGAATCGCGTTCGGGGGATACGACTTTACGAGAAATGTTGTTGCAAGTGCCAATCGCGCAGGGGGACAGTTTACGTTCGAGCAACAAGTAAGCGAGCGTTTAACGCTAGCGGCCGAGTGGTACACAGGCAAGCAAGCCAATGGGTACGTGAACCCTGGGGCGATCCTAAAACTCAGTTCAAAACTAACGCTGTACGCGGCTTACCAGATCGGGAACTCCGGGGTCACCAGCGGCAATCACCAGTTTCTTTGGGAACTTGGCTACAATTTCAATTGATTGCAGGTGCCCCTTCGACTTGTGCCCGAAGGTAGGATGCATCTCGTTCCTTTGCAATTTCGAAGGCCAGTGGGCTGCCAGCCGACGAGAACGCGCGTCAGCGGCACACCTCGAGCTCGACGTTGTATTCCTTGCGATTCACATCGCTCGAGACGAGCACGGGCTGGTCCGGCAAAACCTTCTTGAGGGCTTCCAATTCCGGCTCGCCTGCCGCCAGCGGCAACTTGATTTGACCGCGCTGGACCACCGAGCGAAGCATGCCCATGGTGATTTCAAATCCTTCGTAGGCGCTTTCGCCGTTGCACGGATGGATCTGTTTGTCATCATCGAGCCAGCGTGCCATGTCTTCGATGTAGGGCGGCATTTCCAGGTCGTAGTTCATGCAACCCGGACCAGAAAGGATGCCTTGCTGGTTCTTCGAGACCGCTCGCCAGCCGCCACCCGTCAGGACTTCGGCGAAACCTTCGGTGCCATAGACTCCGATCTTGTTCTTGCGCCACCAATAATCGACTTCCGGCACATCGGGAGAACCGGCGCCACATTCGATGATACCGCGGACGCCGTTGGCGAATTGAATGAAACCGCCAATGTAGTCGGGAGAAGGATGATTGTCAGAGAGTTTGCCGCGCCCTGCGGCCTGGGCCATAACCCATTCGGCCGGAACATAGCCGTTGTACCAGCGCATGTATTCGACCAGATGGGTGAAGAGATGGAGGAACCAGCCGCTCGAATGCGCGTGCATCGTGTGCATGCGGCCAATCGCTCCGCTCTCCACAATTTCCTTCACCTTTTGATAGTGCTGGCCGTAGCGATGCTGATGGGATACGACGGTCTTTACTCGAGCGGCGTTGACGGCCCTGCGAATCTCGATGGCCTCGTTCATCGAAAGAGCCATGGGTTTCTCGTAGGCAATCAATGTTGCGCCGCAGGCAATGCCCATGCGGATCAGTTCCAGCCGGATGCCAGGAGGCGTGCAAAAACAGAAAACATCCGGCTGCAGTTCTTGGGCCAGAGCAAGGGGATGAACGGAAGTCTTCTGGATGTCGAGTTCTGCTGAGGCTTTGGCCAATTGCTGGGGACTGCAATCGGCGAGACCAGCCAGCTCAAAGCGAGGATTATTTTTGAAAGCGAGAGCATGATGCTTGCCGCGCTTTCCCACACCAACAACCATAACTCTGTATATTCTTTTCGCGCTCATGGTCATGGCTCCCTAAACGGGCGTTACCAGCCGAACTGGGCGTCCCACTCTTTGAGTTTCGCGATGGTGTAATCCACTTCTTCCGCGGTCAGTTCAGGGAACATCGGCAAAGAAACGCACTGTGCCGCGTTGCGTTCGGCGTTTGGAACGCGCGGATGCGGATCGGCCAGTTTGCCCCAGGGATAGCCTTCCTGCTGGTGGATGGCGATGGGGTAGTGCTGCTTGGCATCGATGCCATGGTCGAGCAGGAATTGTGTCAGATGTTCGCGCTTGTGATGTTCGATGACATAAAGGTGGTAGACATGGCGATAACCGGGCACTTCCTTGGGCAGCTTGAAGCTGCTGCCTTTGAGGCCGTCGCTATAGCGCTTTGCCCAGGCACGGCGTTGATCGGTCCAGTGGGTGATGTGCTTCAGTTTGACGCTCAAGAAGGCGGCATGGAGATCGTCGAGGCGGCTGTTGAAGCCGAAGGAGTGCACGGAACGCTTGGAGGAGCCATGGTTGCGCATGCGGCGGACCGTCTGTTCGATATCGTCGCGATTGGTGATGAGGGCGCCGCCGTCGCCAAAGGTACCGAGGTTTTTCTGGATGATGAAGCTGGTGCACACGGCGTCACTGAGTTCGCCCTGCTTAAAACCATCCCCGTGGGCATCGATGGACTGGGCGTTATCTTCCACAACCCAGAGTTTGTGCTTCTTGGCGATGGCGCTGACGGCCTTCATATCCGCGCAATGGCCGTAGAGATGCACGGGCACGATGCCGACGGTGCGGGGCGTGATGGCCGCTTCGATTTTCGTCGGATCAATATTGTTGGTAGCTGGGTCGGAGTCGACGAAGACGGCTTTACCACCGGCAATCCAGATGGCCTCCGCGGTGGCGAAGAAGGTGTTGGCGGTGGTGATGACTTCGTCGCCTGGCTTAATACCGAGGGCAAAGAATGCCAGCCACAAAGCGTCGGTACCGGAATTCAGGCCAACGGCATGCTTCATCCCGAAGTAGTGGGCCAGTTCCTTTTCGAAGCGAGCGAGGGTGGGGCCCATAACGTACGCCTCGCTTTCCAAAACAGCGTGGAATGCGTCGTCGATTTCGCGCTTGATGCTGTGATATTGGCGGCCGTGGCCATAGAACGGAACTTTCAATTTCGGCATGGTGATAATCGCAGGCATAAAATCCTCCTCGATGATGCGGCAGCTAGATCCGCGTGTCGTTCGTCGGATGCCAGGCAAGGCGGAGCTCAGTTGGTCTGAGGTGCGTCCTGATATACCGAATAATCCCGGACTCCGATTACTTGCCTCGGGTGCGGCAGCGCCCCGTGATGAGAAAGACAGTTGGTGGAGACAAGCAGCAGGTTTATACCCTTACGGGAGAGCTAAAGCGGTGACCCCGGTCACAGGATCATCTGCTCCTTTGTGAAAAACATCGCTATTGAAACGATTCAAAACGGCAACAATTCTGAAAAGGCAAGAAAAGATGGATTCCTCACCTCGCCGGCGGCGTTCGGAATGTCAAGATTGCCTTAGTCCAACTGCGTGTTAGACGCCCCAACCGTATTTTTCGGCGTGTTCGAAGGTGCGCTGCATTTCCTGCTGCAAGACTTCGAGGAAACTGGAGGTGCCGACGGTTTTGGTGCCGGGTTCGCTGATGTCGGTGGTGCGATAGCCCGCTCCGAGAACGCGGCCCACGGACTGTTCGACCCAGTCTGCTTCGAGACCGAGACCGAAGGTCTCGCGCAACATCATGGTGGCGCTGAGGATTGAGCCGATGGGATTAGCTGTATCTTTTCCGGCTAAAGTCGGCGCGGAACCGTGGATGGGCTCGAACAGAGGCGCGCTTGAGCCAAAGCTTGCCGAAGGAATCAAACCGATGGAGCCCACCAGTGCCGCGGCCGCATCGCTGAGGATATCGCCGAACATGTTCGTGCTGAGGACCACGTCAAATTGAGTGGGCCGCAAGGTGAGTTGCATGGCCGCGTTGTCCACGTACATGTGCTCCAACTTCACTGCGGGAAAGACCGCACCGAGGGATGTCACCGTGCGGCGCCACAACTGCGAACTCGTCAGTACGTTGGCCTTGTCAACGGAACAGAGCCGCCGCGAGCGGTTCTCCGCCCGGTGGAAGGCAAACGTGGCGATGCGCTCGATTTCCGAGGTGGAATAGGATTCGGTGTCAAAAGCACGCTCGTTACCGCCCTCCACCACATTGCCTCGCTCGCCAAAATACATTCCGCCAGCAAGCTCCCGCACAATTTCGATGTCCAGATCTCCCAGGCGCTCCGGCCGCAGGGGCGAAATTCCTCGGAGCGGCTCAAGCAAGCGCACCGGGCGCAAATTCACATAAAGGCCAAGGCCCTTGCGGAGCCCGAGCAGGCCTGTTTCAGGGCGCTTTCCCACAGCGAGCGAGTCCCACTTGGGGCCGCCCACGGCACCAAGGAAAACAGCGTCCGCCTTGCGGCAGGCGTCCAGGGTTTCATTTGGCAAGGGAGTTCCGGTCTTATCGATGGCCGCGCCGCCGATGGGCATTTCGGTGAGGTCAAACTGGTGCCCGAACTCTCGCGCGCAGTCTTGCAATACGTTCCCGGCGGCCCGTGCGACTTCCGGGCCAATGCCATCGCCCGGCAAGAACACAATTTTCTTTTTCAACTTCATTCGCGGATTCCTCGAATCTCTCGTGCCGCTCAAACAGCCGGCGACGCGGTTGTAGCCACCACTTTACGGCGAATCACTTCATGAGCGATGGTCATCAAGTCGCGGGCGCGCACATTCTTGGAGGTATCGGCGAACGCGGTAACACGGCGATAGCACTCTGCGAGTTGTTCGTCGCTCGGTTCGTAGCCCAGTTCCTTCAGCGACTCGCGCAGCGCATGCCGACCGGAGTGCTTGCCGAGAACCAGGGAGCGGGAAGGCACGCCAACCGACTCAGGCGAAATAATCTCATAGGTGAGGGGATTCTTGATGATGCCGTCCTGATGGATGCCCGCTTCGTGAGCGAAGGCATTCGCACCCACCACGGCCTTATTCGGCGCCACGACGGCCCCGGTAATTTCCGTCAGCAACTTACTGGATTTATACAATTCATCCAGCTTCAGCTTGGTGGCAACGCCAAAACTTTCCTTGCGCACGGCCAGCGCGACAGCGACTTCTTCGAGCGCCGCGTTCCCCGCACGTTCGCCAATGCCGTTCACCGTGCATTCAATTTGCCGCACGCCCGCTTGAACTGCCGCCAGGGAATTCGCCACCGCCAAGCCCAAATCATCATGACAATGTGCGCTCAAAATGATGTGCTCCGGATCCCCCAAGTGTTCCCGAACTTTTCGGAACATTTGCCCATATTCTTCCGGGACCGCGTAACCGACGGTGTCCGGCAGATTCAGAACCGTTGCGCCGCCTCGCACGGCGGCCTCGCAAGCTTTGCAGAGGAAATCGATATCGGTGCGCCCGGCATCTTCCGCGGAGAACTCGACTTCGCCGACCAGACTGCGCGCCAACTTGACCATGGATTCAATGGCCTCAAGCGCCTGCTCGCGCGTCATGTGCAATTTCACTTGAAGGTGTAGGTCGCTGGTCGCCAGGAAGACGTGCATGCGCGGCGTCTTCGCCGGCTTCAAGGCTTCGGCAGCCGCCAAGATGTCGTCTCTTCTCGCGCGCGCAAGTGCCGCCACGGGGACGTCGCGAACTTCTTTGGCCACCGCGATCACCGCTTCTAGGTCGCCCTTGGAGGCAATCGGAAAACCTGCTTCGATCGTGTCCACGCCCAGGACCGCAAGCTGCCGCGCCATCCTGATCTTTTCTTGCGTATTCATCGAAAAGCCGGGGGACTGTTCACCGTCCCGGAGGGTGGTGTCAAAGATACGTACGTGGCTCATGCCGGTACCTCCAAACGATTCATCCAGTTACGCATAGAAGGGGGTTCTAGTCCAATTTATCTTCATTCTGTATTTGATAATTCTATCTTATACTAGGTTTGGGCACACGGAATCCCCGGACGCCCGGTGCAGGTCGCCGGACCCCCCTTTGGCCGCTGCGGCAGGCTCGACTTTAGGCCACCGAATCGAGGATTTTGCTTATGGATCTCGCGGAATTACAGGTTTTTCTTACAGTTGCCAAGGAAGGAAGCTTTTCGCGGGCGGCCGAACGTCTCTACCGAACCCAGCCTGCCGTCAGCCTGGCGATCCGCAAACTTGAGGATTCGCTCGGCCAGCCCCTTTTTGTGCGGGGTGCCCGGCCCGTCCGTCTGACCGACGCCGGCACGCTGCTCCGCGAATATGCGGAGCGACTGCTGAACCTTCGCGAGGAGGTGAAAAAGGGACTGATGGAGCTGGAAGGTCTAAAACGCGGCGAGCTCGCCTTGGGAGTAAATGAAAGTTCGATCCATGCGCTGCTTCCGGCGCTGGCCCTGTTCCGCGAAGCCCATCCGGGCGTGCAGGTGCGCCTGCACCGCATGTTCTCTCGCGATATTCCACACGAAGTGGTGAACTACCGCCTGGACCTTGGCGCGGTGTCGTTCATCCCACGTGACGCACAATTGCTGGCGACGGAAATCCTGAAGGATGAACTCACTTTTGTAGTGCCGCCAAAACATGCGCTTGCGAAACGCCGTGAGGTGGACGTCGAAGAACTGGGCAAGGAGATGTTCATCGCCCACATCGTGGAGTCACCGTTCCGGCGACGTGTGATCGAATTGTTCGCCAAGCACCGCACGCCGCTGAACATGCCCCTGGAAATGCCGACCATCGAAAGTATTAAACGCTTCGTGCAGATGGGCATGGGCGTAGCGATTGTGCCGCGCATGTGCGTTACCTGGGAGGTAGAACACGGTTGGCTGAAGGAAGTCAAAATCCGCCAGCTCAGTATGCCGCGTCACCTGTACATCGTGTCCCGCCGAGGGGCACGCCTGCCCCATGCCGCCGCGGAATTCATGCGCCTGCTAAAGTCAGAGTAGCTCCGGGCCCCCATGCAACGAACCCGTGTTTCGCGCCAGGTGCAAGCCAGGACAGGCAGGTTCAGATCGGACGGCCCATCCGGGCTTACCTAGCGCGGCCAAGCAAGATCGTCAGGAAGCGCCCACCAGTTGCAGGGCGATTACGTACCCGGCGTTATCCGAAGTTTTTTCGGAATAGAACACAATGTTCTTGCCGCCTGCACCGTCAAATTCCTTGAGATATTCGACGGTGAAAGATAAATTTGCGGGTATCCTGGGAAACCCTCCGTTGAGGGAGACCTTGCCGGAGTTCAAATCGAAAGCGAAGGTGAAGGCGACTTGGTTAAGGGTTGGCGTACTGCCGCCAAAATTGTCGAAATAGGCGACAGGTTGTCCGGTGTCCCCCACCGGCTGGCCCCGGAGGATCCCGCGCTTGCCGACAGGAGAGAACGGGGTACAGTCTCCAAAACCCAGGAATGCGTCGCTCGGAGCTCCCTGCCGGGAGACGGAAAAATTGATATTTTCTCCGCCATCGATCCCCGGATTTTTCCCCCAGGCTGTGAGTGTTTCCAGGGCCTTTTCCGTCAAGGCGTGTTCGTGTTTCTCTGTTGTTGGCATTTTCTTCTCTCCCTTCGCAGATTTCAAATAGGTCTATGCCTAGGGCTCTTCCGGCAGGCTGGGGTATTGAGCCGGTAGGAACCTAAGGTCGTCCTTCCCCTAGGTAGTGCCCAACGGCACATTTTCGTTTCATTCCTTTTTCAAAAGCGTGGTTCGAAATTGAGGTCATTCGGTGGTCCACGGAGTGGCCGCGCATCACAGAGTAACCTCGCGCTTCCGATGTAGTATGGCGACCGATTTCTTCTTTGGAGGAGACCGATGCATCGCAGAGAGCTATTCCGTGGTGGGGCACTTCTCGGAGTGGGTCTGGCCCTTCCTCGCACAGCGCGCGCAACCGGCAGAGAAGAAAAACCGGAAAGCGCCAGCAGAATCAAGAGAGCCGCGGCGGCGGGACTGGCTATGGAACGCCGAGACTGGGAGCAGGGCATTCTCGCTCAAGCATTCTTGGAAGCGGGAGATGACCAGAACGTCATTCGGCTTACCAAGGCCGCGATTGTGCAGCGTGTTCCTGACGGACGTTTGGGCGTAGTCGTGGAGGGTGGGCCGACCGATCCCGCCATGGGAGGAGCGGCATACTGGCACGCTGCGCAGATTACGGGTGATCCTGGAATTCAGCAAGCGGTAGAGGGGCTGTTGGAGTGGATCTTGAAGAAGGCGCCACGCGCGCCGGACGGGACCTTGTATCACCTATTCGACGCGCCGCAAGTGTGGTCGGATGGGTTCAACGGTGCGCCGCCTTTTCTTGCTGCCACTGGAAATTATGACGAGGCCCTGCGTCAAATTGACGGCTTCCGTAAGCGCTTGTGGGATCGGAAGAAAAAACTGCTGGCGCACATTTGGGATGACCGCGGGAAAGCACACAATTCCAAGGAGTTTTGGGGTGGCGGGAACGGTTGGGCGGCAGCGGGACTGGCGCGCGTGATCCGCTCGTTGCCTGCGAGCCAAAAACAAGAGCGTGCACGGCTGGCAGCGTTTGTGGCGGAACTGCTCGACGGCTGCTTGGCGTATCAGCGTGCCGACGGGCTCTTTTATGATGAGCTGGACCGGCCAGACACGTTTGTGGAGGCCAACGTCGCGCAGATGCTGACTTTCGCGATCTACACAGGAATTCTCGGCGGCTGGCTGCCCGAACGGTACCGGAATGCGGGGGACAAAATGCGAGAAGCCGCCCGCGCCCAGATGGATTCCTTCGGATACGTGCAAAATGTTTGCGGCGCACCCAATTTCGACCGTCAGGGTACCTCGACAGAAGCGCAAGCATTCGCCGTCATGATGGAAGCCGCCGGGAGCAAGCTCGACGGATGAAGCAGGGTGAACTGCAGCCCATTGTGTTTGCCGAAAACCAGCGCCTTTGAGCGCACCGGAAAAACTCGCGTTGATGGCGTATTGTCGACTATTCTGTACCTTGCAGTAGGAGGCTCGGCCCCTGCTTTTTTATGATTAGCGGATTTGCCATTCTGGCGATTGGGTTTTTCCTGGGCATGCGCCATGCCACGGATCCCGATCATGTCATCGCCGTCTCCACGATCGTGAGCCGCGAACGCTCTATTTCCAAAGCCGGACTCATCGGCGCTCTGTGGGGGCTGGGCCATACCATCACCATCGTGCTCGTCGGCGCGGCCATCATCCTATTCAATGTCGTGATCCCACCGCGCGTCGGCCTCACCATGGAATTTGCCGTGGGACTTATGCTGATTCTTCTGGGCGTTCTGAATCTTTCGGGTGTGTCGAAATGGTTGAGCGAAAAATTTTCTCCCGCACATCCGCAAGTCACAGGTGAGCACGCTCACCTGCACGAACATAATTCTCATGTTCATTACCATTGGCATTCGCACGCTCCCGCCCGGGAGCATCACGCGGATTCCCTACCCGCACCCAAGTGGATCAGCAATCCCCTTTCGCACCTAGGATTGTTCCACTCGCTGCGGCCACTTCTCATCGGCATTGTTCACGGACTGGCAGGCTCGGCAGCGGTCGCACTTCTTGTGCTCAGCACGATTCGTGAACCGCGCTGGGGCGTTTTGTATCTCTTGATTTTTGGAGTGGGCACGATTGCGGGAATGATGCTGATTACGGCAGCCTTGGCGCTTCCGTTTTCCTACGCGGGAACAAGGTTCGGCTGGTTGAATCGCGGCCTGGTCATGGGCTCAGGTCTGCTGAGCCTCGGATTCGGACTCTACCTTTCCTACCACATTGGCTTTGTGGATGGGCTGTTCACGGGTCATCCGCGTTGGACGCCGAGCTAGACTTCCGTTCGGCAAGGATGGCGCTAGGTCCTTTTTGCTGCCGCTTCTTCGACCGTCTTATAAACCGGTAACAAATTCTGGAGTCCCGCCACGGTAACCACCGCGGTGCTCTGCGGGGACAAGGCCGCTAAGGCAAAGACTTTCCCCTGATTCCTTCGGCTCACAAATAAAGAGACCAGCCCGCCGACACCCGCCGAATCCAGAAAGGTCACGGCGCTAAGGTCCAGCACCACATAGGCGGCTGTTTCGGCGCGCATCTTCTGGATGAACTCGTTAACGGTCTCCAGGCTGAGTTTCCCGGTGGCTTTATAAACTGTGAGGGCGTCGTTGCTCGATGGAAGTTTTTCCAAATCCAATCTGAATGGTGGCATAAACACCTCAAGGTATCTGAAAGTCAGCGTTGCTCACATTAACAGACATTAACATACGCTATTTTGCTTGCGGGGAAGGAGCACGGTTCCAAAATAGAACGGTATTTCTATTTGATTATTTTCCCTAATTCTGGTTTGTTGACAACGAATTCTCCCGACTCTACCGTCGTTTCAGGTCTGCCCATCTTGACACAGATTGCTCGGCCGTCCCGTCTAGCCAAGGGAATTCCCCAGGAAGGCGCGTTCGTTTGGGAACCGCATTGCTACGGTTCTCTGTCTTTCTCGCTGCTTTTCATTCCTTGTTGCCGTCCCGCAGGCCTTGCAAAGCGTTGCAGCTCAATCCGAGCGCATTGACGCTGATCGTAAAGGGAGCGACAAAGAAGAAACGGAGGCGCCTGAATACTCGCGCGGCCGCTTTCATCTTGAATGGGTTTCCCTTATTTTCCGTAGCTGATTCGGTAGATCACGCCCGCACCATCGTCGCTTACCAACAGGGAGCCGTCCGGTGCCACGGCAACACCTACAGGCCGTCCATCTACGTTCTTGCCTTTCGGGTCCGGGACAAATCCGGTCAGAAACGGCACCGGATCGTCGACGGCTCTTCCCTCCCTGAATCCCACGAAGGCTACCTGATAGCCGTTGCGAGCGGCACGATTCCATGACCCGTGTTCCGCGATGAATGCGCCGCCGCGATAGAGCGCAGGAAACTGTGTGCCGGTGTAGAAAGTGAACTGCAAAGGAGCCACGTGGGCGCCCAGAAGAACATCCGGAACGATGGCTTTGGCCACTAAATCTGGCCTTTGCGGTTTTACCCGGGGGTCGACGTTGTCGCCGATGTAGCTGTACGGCCAACCATAAAAGCCACCGTCCGTAAGTGAAGTGAAGTAATCGGGCGGCAGGTCTTCGCCCAATTCATCTCGTTCGTTTACGCTGACCCATACCGCGCCCGTCGAAGGTTCAATCCCCAGGCCGACGGCATTGCGCAGACCGGAAGCGAAGATGCGCGAATTCTTGCCGTCAGGATCGCTAACAAGAACCGCCGCCCGCCGCTGGTCTTTGTCGATTTCGATATTCGAAGAAGATCCGACGCTCACGTACAACTTGGTTCCGTCCTTGCTGAACGCAATCGTGCGCGTCCAGTGGCCACCACCCCCCGGAACTTCCAGAATGTGTTCCGCCTCGCCGGTGCGCTTGGAAGTTTGCTTGTCGTACCGAAAACGCACGACTTCATTGGTGTTTCCCACGTAAACGTAATCATCGTGAAAAGCGATTCCGAAGGGACGGTTCAATTTTTCGGCAAATACTTCCTTCTGCGGAGTCCCGCTACCATGCGCGGGATCGCGCAAAATGACAATCTGGCCTGCCCCTGTGTCCGCTACAAAAATGTCTCCATCCGGCGCAACCGTGAGGAAGCGCGGCCTGGTAAAGTCCTTTGCGTACACGCTCACTTGAAATCCCGAAGGCGCCTTGGGAAGGAACCCTGCGGGCGGCTTATCACTGGCTGGCCCATTGCCGACACTTTTTGTCGCGAACGGTGCGGGCAAATTTGGCTTTTTCCCGTTGGTCACTTGCGCAGTCGCGGGAATGCTGGATAGCAGAGCACTGCTTACTAGGACTGCTCCGAAAGTCGTAAACCTCATGGTCCCATCTCCCAGTCAAGGATTGATTCCGTTCTCTATTTGATGCCCCGGAAACGGCGCAGGTTCCATCCAACTCCCTCCGCCTCCGCGATCTTAAAGTGCCTACGATCCTAGAGGAAACGGAGCGGACCATCTCTAGCCAAACGCGGATCGCTTCAGGAAGACAAGTTTCCAAACAAAACCATGCGCATCGAAATCGTGCCGAATTCCATCCCTTCGTAGGGGTACGTCACGCCGTCTGTCTCGTCCGTGACGCCGAGGCAATACAACACGGGTGCATAGTGCTCCAAGGTTGGATGAGCTTCCGCAAGCAGAGTGCTTCCCCAGCGATCCGGCGCTGAGAGCGACACGAGATCCCGCTCCTCGATAGCCTTCTTCACTTTCCGATCAAACTCCTCGGCCCAAGGATACGCCGAATCTGGCATCTCCCAATTGACCCTGTGCAGGTTATGCACGAGGTTGCCGCTCCCGAGGATCAGCACGCCACGATCACGCAGTTCCTTCATCTCTCTGCCGAGCGCCACATGTTCTTCAAACGTCCGCGCGTGGTCCAAACTCACTTGGAAGGCGGGCACGTCGGCCGCTGGATAAAGATGGCGCAAGACGCTCCACGCTCCGTGATCGAAACCCCACTCGTGATCGGTTTTCAGGTGATGTTCCAAGGCGAGCCGCTTTGCTTCCTGCGGTGCTCCAGGGGCGGAGTATTGGACCTCGTAAAGGGGCCGAGGAAATCCGTAGAAGTCATGGATGGTTCTAGGCCATTCTGCCGCCAGCACGTGGCATCCGTTCGTTACCCAATGAGCCGAAACAATGCAGACCGCCCTCGGGAGAGGAAGTTTCCCCCGCACCTCTTGAAGAGAGCGCGTGAAGGGGTTTTCCTCAATCGCGTTCATTGGTGAGCCGTGACCCACAAACAGGACTGGCATTCTCATGGCCGATCGCTTCCTTCGGGCCATTCTACTACCGTCTCCAAGGCATGGATGTTCTGGGGGTACGCGTTCGTTCGATTCAGTGCCAGGAATTTCAAGGCCGAACGGGCCTTTCGGTGACTGGCTTTCCGCCGCCGCCCGGAAGATGGCGCTTGCCCTGGCCATTCTCCAAATCGAGCAAAAGTTCTTCCATGTCGCCGTACGCATAGATTGTGGGCGCATGATTCTGCATTAGTCCACCGGTATCGGCCGTCGGTCCGTAATTGCTGTGTAGATCGTGACCCAGCATTCGCAACAGGGCCATCTGCTGTCCCCGGTGATGCGCGGTGTGGGCGATGCGGCGTGTCATCACCCACGCTATCGAACGCTTTACATCAAAGAATGTCGTTTCGCTTTCCCACCAACCCTCTCCCTTCGCTTGCAAGACGGCGAGACGCTTTCCGCTGTCTTCCACGTAACACCGGATAAATTCAGCACGAGTCTCCTGCTGCGGAAGCGGCGGCACGCCCACATCGATTTTCAGCATGGTGCGCATCCATAGGTCCTCGCTTACACATTGATGCACCATTTGTTCGTGCACACTCCGGCCACGAGGGTCCTCTACCCGTGGACGAAACTCCAAATCTTCGTCGCGAAATTCGCTCCAGACGCTTGCCACTTTCAGGCGCTCGCTCGCATAGGTATCCACCAAGAAGTCATATCGCACGATTCACCCCCTGCCGGCAAAATGCGCGTTTTCTAGCCCCCCTAGAATGCAGGATGGCCTCCTGACGGAACAGGATTTATTCGTGTTGGCCTTCTGTGCATGGGTGGTTGCAATTAGGTCGCGGGCACCTGCAAGCTGATACGCATGCCGGAACTGCCAGATATTTCTGCTTATATCTCAGCACTGGAGCCGCGCATCCTGGGGCAACCGATCGAGCGCGTGCGACTGGCGAGCCCATTTCTGCTTCGTACTGCGGAGCCGCGGATCACGGATGGGGAAGGGCGCTCCGTGAGGGAATTGCGGCGAATCGGAAAGCGCATCGCGATTGGAGTCGAAGGCGATCTCTGGCTGGTGTTGCACCTGATGATTGCGGGCCGGTTACACTGGCGCACGCCACGGGCAAAGCTGGCGGGCCGACAGAGTCTGGCAGCTTTCGATTTTGCGAGTGGCTCACTCGTGCTGACCGAAGCCGGGCCAAGGCACCGGGCATCGTTGCACGTGCTAAGAGGCGAACAGGGATTGCGGTCCGTCGACGCCGGAGGAATCGAAGTCCTTACGAGCGATTTCGCGTCGTTTCGCGCTGCACTCAGCGCGGAAAATCACACGCTGAAGAGAGCTCTGACCGACCAACGCATCGTCAGCGCCATCGGTAATGCCTATTCGGATGAAATCTTGCATGCAGCTCAACTGTCGCCGATGGCCCAAACGAACAAACTGGAGGCGCAGGAGTGGGAACGGCTGTTCCTGGCGACGCAGAGTACCCTGCGGCTGTGGATCGACCGTCTGCGGGCCGAGGCAGAACTGAGCTTTCCCGAACATGTGACCGCGTTTCGCGAGGAAATGGCGGCTCATGGACGCTATGGAAAGTCCTGCCCAAGGTGTGGAGAAAAGATTCAGCGGATACGGTACGCCGACAAGGAGACGAATTATTGCGCCCGATGTCAGACGGGAGGAAAGATTCTGGCGGATCGCGGACTGTCGCGATTACTGGGATCGGACTGGCCGCGCACGCTCGAGGAACTCGAAGTACGGAAGCGCCGCTAAGAAGGGAAACAGTCCGCATTGTCGCAGGCCTGGAGTCCAAATCTCGGACGAATTCTCGCTTGACTTGAGCAAGGCGCGGGCGTATCAAGTGAGTCCGCGCGCAGCGTCGCTTTGTCGTCCCTTCCCGGTCCCTTACCCACTGCGCGAACAATCCACTCTCGTTTAGGAGGATACATGTCTACCATCCGCGCTATTCCCGAAGGATTTCATTCCCTTACTCCCGCCCTCGTGTGCAAGGGTGCTGCCCGAGCCATCGAATTCTACAAGGAAGTTTTTCACGCGAAAGAGCTGCATCGCATGACAGGTCCGGGAGGCACCATCGGCCATGCCGAACTCCAGATTGGCGATTCCCGGCTGATGCTCAGCGATGAATTTCCCGGCATGGCCAGCGCACCTGGCTCCACTGCGAGCCCATGTAGTTCGCTGTTCGTCTATTCCGACAACGTGGACGCACTGTTTGAGCGTGCGCTGAAGGCCGGCGCCAAAGTCGATATGCCATTGCAGAATCAGTTCTGGGGCGACCGCTACGGAAAGATTCGGGATCCCTTCGGACACCAGTGGGGTTTGGCGCAACATGTAGAAGATGTTGCGCCCGCGGAAATGGAGCGCCGTTCCAGAGAGTGGATGGCGAAGTTGAGTAACGCGGCCGGCGCCGGTGGCCACGGCTGATTGCGCGGCCCTCACCGCGACCAATACTTCGTTTCCCTGGGGCTCTGTGATCTATGGTGTTCAGCAGCCCCTCTGTATTTAGAGGGGTCCACGGCGCAGTAGGCCTCAGGCGTGCTGCAACGGCCACAACCACGCGGCCCCACGAACTCCGCTGGCATCTCCGTGCTTTGCCACCACCACGGGAGTGTCTGCTTCGCGGCCGAAGACGAATTCCTTCAGGCGCTGTGGAACATGTTGATAGAGACGGGGTACTTGCGACACTCCGCCACCCAAGACAATGATGTCTGGGTCCAGAATGTTTACCATCTGAGCCAAGCTGCGCGTCAAACGGTCTTCATATCGTTCCAAGCTTGCCAGCGCTGCCGCCTCCCCCGCTTCGCAGCGGGCGATGATTTCCTTGCCTCGCAGTTTCGCTTTCGTGGCGCGTTCGTAGTCCGCTTCGAGTCCGGTTCCGGAAATCCAGGTTTCGATGCAGCCTTGGTAGCCGCAATAGCAATCCGGGCCCGGATATTCATCCGCGCGCATCCATGGCAAAGTCGTGTGGCCCCACTCGCCGGCAACTCCATTTCTGCCATTGTGAAGCCGGCCATCGACCGCAAGACCTCCGCCGCATCCTGTGCCAAGGATCACCGCAAACACGACGCGCTTGCCGGCGCCCGCTCCGTCTGTGGCCTCGGAAACCGCAAGGCAATTGGCATCATTGGCGCATCGCACTTCACGGTCGAGGGCCGCGCTGAGATCGCGATCGAACGGGCGCCCGTTCATCCAGGTGGAATTGGCGTTCTTGACGGTGTGCGTGAGTTGCGAGATGGTTCCGGGAATGCCCACTCCGACGGACCCGCTGCGGTGGAGTTCCGATTCAATTTTCGTGACGCCATCTTTGATGGCGCAAATGGTGTCATCATAATTGTTGCGGGGTGTTGGCACGCGATGACGGTGAAGCTCACGGCCGTCGCACTCGAGCGCAACAAACTCAATTTTCGTCCCGCCTAAATCAATGCCAATCCGAATTTTGTTGTTAGGAGAACGGTCAGGCACCGTAGACATGATATCCATAATTTAATACACATTTGCCGAACAGAGGCGATGAGGTAAAAGAAAGGCCCACGGGCAGAGTGCGTCCCGTGGGGCTTCAGAGGATGTCGTAATTCTCTTAGAAGTGGAAACCCAATTCCACGGATTCCGCTCGGGGCGTCACATAGTGCGTCCCACTGAAGGTCGAGAGGAAATTGTAGAGCGCGACCTTGTCGGTCAAGTTGATGACCGTAAAACGAAGGCTCCACTTGTAGCGATCCCCGTTGAAGAGATTGTCGTGTCCCACGGCAATGTCAAACAGGCTGCGGGGCGCGATGCGCGGTGGGTTGTGGTCGTCGTTCTCCGTGCCGGGCTTGGGAATTTGTACCAGTGTTGAACCGTACAAATTGCCTGGGCAACTCGTCAGCGGTGCGCTGTAAGTTGGAAAGGTGTTGCCGCAGAACAACCCTGCCTGGATTTGCTGGTCCGCGGATAGTCCGGTCAGATTCACTTGATAGCCTGGATCGTTCGGATCGCCGCTGGTGGCAAAGGGCACCGCTCCCGCCACCAGGCCGCTGTCATACCTCCAGTTAAACCCGACCCATGGGCCGCGCTTCCAGGGTTGATACTGCAGGTGCGTGGTCTGGTTGAACAATTCGTCGTGGTCAATGCGGAAAACTCCTGTTCCGCCCTGGCCCACCGGAGTCACACCAATGCCGCTGACTTGAGGTTCGAAGAACCGTGCCGCGACGCTGGAGGCCACAAAGTACGCTGTCAATCCGTGGAAATCGGGCAAACTGGCACGAAGCATGTAGCCGGGGATTTTGGAATTGTTCCACTCAATCGGATAGGTGATGGGAGTATTTCCGAATACGCTAAAGTCATAGGCCAGATGCGTGTACTTCCAGAGGTACTCGGCATCCACAACCAGATACTTCCCGAATGCCTGCTGAAAACCGGCGTGAAACTCATTTCGCCAACCCGGACTTAAAGGGTTGGTGATGCAGGGGTAGCCTTGAAGTGCGGCTTGCAAGGCGCTCACGACGGGGTCGCTGCAGCCGGTGCTCGCCAGCACCAGGTTTTCGTTGAATGGGGTCTCGAGGGTACGAGCGTAGGAAACGCGTAACACTGTGTTCGTTGGTTTTATGTTGTAGGCGATTCCCAAGCGCGGTTGGGCTTGTGTTGCGTGAGTAATTCCGTCATAAGCGTCGCCGCGAATTCCCAGGTTAAACGACCAGTTGTGCTTGGTGATGGTGTCTTGGAGATACACAGCTAGTTCTTTGACATCGGTGTGCCCGCGCCAAAAGTAGTAGCTTCCGCCGGCCGTCAAATCGTAGGGACCTAGCGTCGTGCAGGGAGCGACGAGGTTGACACCGTTCACCTGGCAGGGGCTGCCGTTGGCACCGGCAAGCGAGGGAAGCAGGGCTGGATCCACGATGCCAAAGGAATCATTTTCCGTTAGAAAAGTCTGCTCGTAGGTAATCCCTGCTTTGATGTTGTTGATTCCCTTTACATAAGAAATGTCTGAGCGCACGCCGGCGTTGGTCAGCCTGCGACTCTGCGCGATGCTGTCACTCTGAAGGTCAGGGGTGAAATCGGCGAATGGATCCGAACTCGGGTAGTAATTGAACTGATCCTGTCGGAGGAAAGCTCCAACGGTGAAGATGGCCTCCGTTCCGATCAGGTGCACATAGCTCGGGGAGACATTGAAGGTGCCGATCTTCGAGCGCTGGTCTTGGGGGCCAACGAGAGCGCCAGTGGGCCCAAACCCGCCGCAGGAAACGGTCTGCCCAGGTGCACAAGGAGCCGACCATGCCGCCGCGTCCTGCGCGTCAAACGAATTTGGCGTCTGGAACCACGAACGCGTGTAGCCCATGTTCAATTGCAGGGTGTTCGCGTCGGAGAATTTATAGTCGACTCGATCGAAGATATTGCCTTCATTCCCCGTGTCGTGGAGAGCCGTTTGTTCCGGGGGATCGAGGAACCGTCCGGTGCGCAGACCGCTGACCGCAATGAAATTGCCCCAGTTTTTGCCCCCATAGGCGAGGTCCGCGGAAAGATCTGCGGTGCCAAAACTGCCGTAGGAAAGATTGACGCTGCCGTGAGCAGGATCCGCTCCGAGTCCCGAGCGGGTGGTCACTTTGATGACCAGGCTGGTCTTGTCGCCGAATTCCGCGGGAGGCGCTCCGGAGATCACTTCGAGAGACTGAATGGATTCTGAAGGAATCTGGTTCGAGAAAACTTTGCTCTGTTGGTCCGTTATCGGTTGCCCGTCAACAGAGAAGGAATTCGATGCGTGGTCGCCGAGACCGTGGAAGAGACCATTCGAATCTGCCGCCACCCCTGGCGTGGTGAGGGTTACAAGCGAACTGACGGAAGAAGACGAACTTTCGAGCGGCACGTTTTTGAAGAGTTCGCGATCTATATCCGTGTGATAGGTCGAATCATTCTCGAGCAAATCCCCACCGTTCGACTCCACTGTGACCGACGTGACGGAAGTGCCCACGGCAAGCCCGACTTCCAATTTCGCGGGAACCGCCGAACGAACCTCTACGTCCTCGGTAAAGCTCGCAAAACCGTCGGCGGTGACCGTCACGTGATACGGATTGAACGGAACGTTTGTGAAGCGAAACGCTCCGTCACCATTGGTGGCGGCGGTTCGCGTGTATCCGCTGACCACATTCACAATCTCAACTGTGGCATTCGCGATTGCACCTCCAGACGGATCCCGGACCACGCCTTCGACCGATCCGGAATTCCCAACTTGGGCCGCGGCAGAGAAAACAAACAGAAATACAGAGAACGCCGTTGTGGCTAAACCTCGAAAACCAAAGTACATATGTCCTCCAGCCCCTCCAGGAGCGATTCATCTGACCGTTGGTAGGGCCGCTTGCAAAGAAGCGGTCGCGCGGCTAAGGAAAGGCCGGCGCTTGGTGCGTTAGAACTAGCTGGATTTAGAGCAGAACTTCGGCGGGCGGGGCGCGGGGATCGGAATGACTGAAGAAGCTTTCTCTGGCGGCAAGGAAGCTCGGAGCGGCTACTTCCCCTAAGGGAACGAGGGGGACACTCAACACCATCCCGGAAAGGGCCGGTGTGACGCTGATGTGCGCTGCCTGGCAGAGCCGGCACGCGGCTTCATCCTGTCCGTTGGCGTGCCCGTGCGGAGTGACCTGGAGGAGGAAGAGGAGTGAAAGGAGTGCAAGGGCGCACGCCAGCGAACTCGCCAGTCGCCGTCTCGGCTCTTGCTCTAACCCCCTCATTCTTGCGTCTCCTGCAAAATTCAAGCTCCGAGGTAACCTCTCCGAGGGATAGCTCCTACAAGTACCCCTATTCCAGTATCTCTGTTGGATGCCCAATCAGGCAAGAAAGTTCGCTCCTTTGCCTCACCCAGGTTGAGAAATCTAGACGGGGCTGTGGTTTCCCTGGCGCAATCAACAAACCGGACGAGAGTAGGTCTCCCGTCCGGTTCCTTCTTGCCGTTGCTCTACAGCTCTTTACTTGTGATTCTTGTTGGCGGCTTCGGCGGAAAGTTTCAATTCTCTGTTCACCTGATCGAGGAGGTCTTTCGCCTTTGCCGCGTGGCCTTCCATGTCCCATTCGTTGGCCTGCTGTGCAGCGGTAACCTTCTCCCAAGCCTGCTGGGACAGTCGCTGGGCCGCCGCCAAATTCGGATGCTTCTTGCCGCTAACGTTGTCCACCGGCTTTTGCGCCACGGCCACACCGCCACCGATCAATGCCGCGGCCAAAGCCACACCCACGAGACTCTTAGAGATTCTCATACGCGCAATTCTCCTTTGATTTTCTTCAGTCTGGGACCCGCCAACGGACTCAAACCCGGACTCGTTGGAGGAAGTTGCACACTAATTTTGGACTTGCGTGCGCTGCAGGGCAAACCTTTGGAGGGGCATCGAGTCCAAAGGGTCAACAAATCCGCCACGGAGAACCGCGGCTATTTGGGCAGCTTATCTGCCAGAGGTGGCTAACATCTCGTACTGAATGGGCAGCTCAATCCCAAACTGTTTCATGAGCCCTAGCCCATCCCAAATAACAGTGGACTCGAGGATTTTTCCGTCGGCAATCTGATTGATGGTAATTCCGCTGAAACAGACTCTTCGGTTCGTCGGCGGCACGCCCAGGAACTCGCCATGGTGTGTTCCGCTGATCGTCCAGGCCACCACGAGTTTGTCGCCACCGCTGATGGTATCGTCCACGATGAACTTCAAATCCGGCAATCCCGTGAGAAATCGTTCCACCTGACGCCGATACGCCGAAGGCCCTACCCCTCTGCCGGAAATTGTCGGATCTCCCAGCGCGTGCGTCTCGGAAATAACCTGATCGATATATTCGAGTCGCCGCTCGTTCCACACACTGTGGTACAGCCGGCCAAACACCAGCTTGTGCTCGGGAGCAACGGACATGTCGGCTTCCTCCTCCGGAATCACGGCTTCGAGCGTCCGCAGATCATTCGCTCTCTGGTAAGAGCGCTTCTGCGGTGAAGGGCGGAAAGGCTTGCCGGAGAGACTACCCCCAATTCGCTTTGCATGCAACGAGACACATTGCCAAAGCCAGGCCAGCCCCATCGACGAAGTCGACGCCAGCTTGGCGCCAGAAAGCAGCGAACTTCAAATCCAAAATCGAGAAATGGGATGGAAAGAGAAAAAGGGCCGCGGCATGCGCCACGACCCTTCGTTCCTTCAACATTCTCTTTGAGTCAACCGATAGCGATCTACCAGAATCTGTCCGCCCTTCGGGTTGGAGCCCGAAGGGTCTTTGAGTTACTTGAGTCTAGCGAACCGGCAAGCCCGTGAGAGCTGCCTTTCGCGTTGAGACCATCCTCCGCACACCATAGCGGAGTAGATCTCTATCTATTTAGAAAGGAGGTGATCCAGCCGCAGGTTCTCCTACGGCTACCTTGTTACGACTTCACCCCAATCATGAGT
>Ga0181523_10000425_pt1 | contig 47560 bp, 38 predicted proteins | sample PEATcosm2014_Bin_43_FD_119752 | JGI IMG/M metagenome (GOLD analysis project Ga0181523, IMG submission 119752) | Peatland microbial communities from MTU Mesocosm Facility, Houghton, MI, USA - PEATcosm2014_Bin05_30_metaG | ecosystem: Environmental > Terrestrial > Soil > Wetlands > Peat | place... | reverse complement strand
TGAGCCGAACTCAGTCATTAAGAACGATGTCGAGTTCATTCTCATGGAGCGCAAATCTGGCGGGTATCGCGCCCCGGATATTCCAGCGAGAGTTCTAAGTGTTATTTCTGGCGAGAATCACAAAGAGTGGTTTCAGCAAATCTGGTCTGGATTGACAGGCGCTTCCACCCGCAATCACCCGGCCCCCTACCCTGTTGAGCTCGCGGAACGCCTCATACGAATGTTTAGTTTCGTCGGTGACACGGTCCTCGATCCCTTCCTGGGTACAGGCACTACTAGCGTTGCGGCAGCCAAAGCTGGCAGGAATAGCATTGGCTTTGAAGTTGACGAACATTATTTTGATATGGCTCGGAAGCGAATCGAGGGCGAAACATCGTCCCTGTTCAGCACACACACCATCGAAATCCGCACGCCTGGACGCAAAGGATGAGACTCAACCCTGAGATTGAGAAACGCCTTCAAAACGCCGTAAAGCATTTTTGGAGTACCCGAGAGACACAGGCGCAAAAGCAAGGAGGTGTTTCGGGTAGCAAGGACGCGGGTGCGCGTTCGGCTGTCACTGGGGGAGCACAGATGAATGGGTTTGTTAACCTCGTCCGCGATCTTCTGTGCGAGAGCGGACTCCCCAAGGCACATGTATATTGCGAAAAATACGTCGAAATCCCTGGTTGGTATCGTCCTGAGAAAAAGTGGGACCTGCTTATTGTGTCGGACGGCAAGCTGTTAGCAGGGATCGAATTCAAATCACAAGTGGGTTCATTCGGAAATAACTACAACAATCGGACGGAGGAGGCCATCGGCAGTGCGGCGGATATCTGGGCCGCATATCGCGAGGGCGCATTTAAGCCGTCAGCGCGGCCGTGGTTGGGCTATTTGATGCTTCTCGAGGAAGCACCGGGTTCCCTCAGCCCGGTGCGAGCTCGAGAGCCGCACTTCAAAGTGTTTCCCGAGTTCCGAGAAGCATCGTATGCAAAACGGTATGAAATTCTACTTACGAAGTTGGTCCGTGAGCGACTCTACGATTCGGCTTGTTTCCTGATGTCTAATGCCAATGATGGAATCAAAGGTCGTTATAAGGAGCCTGCCCCGGAACTTTGCTTCCAGAATTTCGTTGAGTCCCTAATGGCAAGAGCGATAGCAATAGCGAAGAGTAAATAGTGGCAGTGTTCTCTATCCACTGCCCCTCTGCCTGCCGCGCTTTGCCGCCGCGGCTCCATTCTCCGCAGTGATGAGCGCGTAAGATTCGTCATTCAGGCGCGCTCGCTCTTGGGCCTTGGCGCTCACTGCCATGCTAGTTTGCAGGAGGCGCGGAGGAATCCCCCACGCAAATGGAATTGAGGATTTGATTCGCCGTCTGCTGGATATACTCCAGGCTCTCCAGCAACAGGGCCGCATCGCCAGAGTAGAGCGAGATGTAATCCTGTGCGGCACTATTCGTATCAAGTCCGATTCCCTTGATCACAACGAATGCAACGGCCTCAGCTTCGGTTTCCCGCACGCGCTGCGTAGTCTCGGTGCGCCGCGCATCGCGGTGAAGCATCTCATGCGCAAGTTCATGGACCAGCGTTGAGAACTGCTCTGCCGGTGCCATTCCGGGCTGTAGAATGATCTTCTTCCCGCAGGACATGCCCTTGGCCGGTGCGATCTCAGCGGAGTATTCAAGCGAGATGCCCCGTTCGCGAACGAGCTGTTCGAGGCGAGAGTAATATTCGCCGGGATCGCCCTGAGCAACACCGATTGTCGGGAGCGGAGCCCCATCGGTCTGGCTTACGTCGAAGACGTAGACGGCGCGGAAGCCGAAGATTCGGGATTCTTTCTCGGTCGAGCACTCGTCCGCAGATTCAGCTTTCCGAACAAGCGGTGCGAAGATCATGAGGCCCTTTTCGCCCTTCTTGACAAAGCGGCCCACTGAACGCCAGGTGTGGAATCCTGCTACACGCGTAGCCTGCGGGCATTGCCGAGCTATGAGCAGAATGTTCTGGAAGCTGTAGCGGTGAAACTTCGCCACGGCGGCCAGGTAGTTTGTGAGCCCTTCACTCTTTCCAGCCTTCAGCGATTCGATGAGCTGCTCGATGGCTTGATTTGTGATGTTTTTGATGTTTTCTGAATTCATTTTCTTTGTCCTTTTCTGTGAGTTGAGAGTTGGTTCTCTCACCCAGAAAGGAGAACCAAGTCGCAATGGACTCACGGAAAGGACAGAGCGAAGCACGAAGGAATTTGCGGCCGAAGCGGATGGCAACGGGCGTGACAGATCGGTGTTTATCTGGCGCGGCTGTGTGCTAGCACAGGCCGCAGGTACAAACAAATCAAGCACATAGCAGCAATCGGCTTGCGCAGTTGAGGAAGACCGAGTGATGTGACCAATGAAACCTGGCGAGAATAGTGGCGAGATTATGGCGAGAACATGCTAGGATGATGGCGAGCTTATGGCGAGAACCTACATCCACGAACTTGCGGATTGGCCGAGATTTACATGGGATTCAGGAGCCGTCGCCACACTGCTTTCGGAAGTGAGACTGCGGCAAGGGCTGCTACTCGGAAGAATGAACAGCTATGGCTTCGCGTCGCAGTGGGCCGCCACTCTCAAGGTGCTGACCGAGGAGACGATCAAGTCGAGCGCCATTGAAGGCGTCGTTCTGGACCCCGAAAGCGTCCGTTCCTCCATCGCGAAAAAACTGGGGCTCGACTTGGCGGGACTTAAGGAACACAAGGATCGCAGCGTGGAGGCTGTCGTCGAAATGATGGTGGATGCAACGCAGAGATTCGAGGCACCTCTGACCAAGGAGCGTTTGTTTGACTGGCACGCGCACCTGTTTCCTGGGGTCCGCAAAACAGCGGACAAGTTGCGCGTCGGCGCGTGGCGGGACGACAGTCAAGGTTCCATGGAGGTGATTTCAGGGCCGATCGGTCGTCCGAAAATCCACTACGTGGCGCCTGCTGCTAGTCGCCTTGATGCGGAAATGGAGAGGTTTCTTGGATGGTTTGAAAGCAACGAGCAAAAAGACCCTCTGCTCAAAACGGCAATCGCCCATCTTTGGTTTGTGACCATCCATCCGTTTGAGGACGGCAATGGAAGAATCGCAAGGGCCATGGCCGAGATGTGCCTCGCCCGTTCGGATAGTAGTGCCCAGCGCTTCTACAGCATGTCGACGCAGATCCTCGAAGAGAGAAAGAGCTATTACCAGATTCTGGAACAGACACAGTCGGGCTCACTCGACATCACGGAATGGCTTAAATGGTTCCTGGAATGCCTCGACCGTGCGATTGAGCATTCGAACGAGATCACGAGCGGTGCGCTCGCAAAAGAGTCTTTCTGGCGAGATTTGAACAAAAAGAATATTTCTCTGAATCAAAGACAAAAGAAAGTCCTGAACAAACTCCTCAGTGACTTCGAGGGAAAACTAACCCGCGAAAAATGGATGAAGCTGACAAAAGCTTCCTCGCGCACGGCTCTGCGAGACATCGACGCGTTGATCGAGTTGAGGATACTTGAGCAGGAAGAAGCGGGAGGGAGGAGCACCTCCTATAGGCTGAAGAGAAACCCGAGCTAGCTCAATTGCGCAGATCGTTTCTTCGGTACAATCGCGTTTGAAACCGTTGTGGGTTCACCGCTTGTACGGAAAGCCGCTTTTTCGAAAAAGTGGTCGCCGGCGCGACGCATTCACACAGCAAACGCTTCTCACAAGCACAATTGAGTTTTTAGCCCACACTTCAATCCGCAGTCGTGGTTCCTTGCCGAACATCAGCGTATCTTGCCCTTGCTCGCACTCTCGTAGCCTCCTCGAGCGGCTTGCCGTAGAATCAGGGTAGTTCCAGCTCCCTTCGTCACGGACGATTTATCAGAACGCCGGAAGCAGTGTGTTCCGGAAAGACTGCGTCTTGGCGTGCTGGGCGGGCCTGAGTCAAAGAGCAATTCTCAACTATTAATGAGTCCGATTACGATCATCTGGTCCATGAACGCGTCGGCGTGCCTCACGCTGGCTGGAATTAACTTCCTGTTTTGGTGCAGGAATCACAAGGCTTGGGCTAATTTGCTTTTTTCTCTGTCAGCTACGTCCACGGCGTCCTTCGCATTTTGTGAATTGTGGATGATGCGGGCGGATACGCCGGCAGAATTCGCGACGGTGCTGAAGTGGGCGCACGTTGCGGTGTGGCTCGTGCTAGTACCCCTGGTCTGGTTTGCGTGGCTCTATCTGAAAGCCGGGCGACTCTGGCTAGCATGGACGGCCTGCGGGCTGCGCACGCTCGCTCTCCTGCTCAATTTTCAAACCGGCCAGAATCTCAACTATCGAGAAATCACGCATCTCGGGCACGTAAGATTTCTCGGTGAATCCGTCGCGATCGCCGAAGGTGTGCCCAATCCCTGGATGTTGGTCGGTCACCTAAGCTTGGTGGCATGGCTTATCTTTACCGCAGACGCCAGCGTCGCTGCCTGGCGGCGGGGCGACCGCCATCGTGCACTTACAGTTGGCGGAAGTATGGTGTTCTTCGCGCTCATTTCTTCCATCCAGGCCCCGTTGGTATTCTGGGGAATCGTCCGCGTGCCGATGTCGGCGAGCCTGTTTTTCACGGGCATGGTCGTGGTGATGGGCTACGAGTTGGGCAGCGAAATGCTCCGTGCGTCACAACTCGACCGGGAGTTGCAGAAGAGTGAAGCCGGCTTGCACGAAGCCGAAGAAAGAATGAGGCTGGCTGTTGAGGGGGCGGAATTTGGAATTTGGATTCGGGATCTCGTACGAAACGAAATCTGGGCAACCGACAAATGGCGGAAGCTGTTTGGATTTCCAGAGACGCAACGGCTGGAACTCGACAAAATCTTGGAAAGAATCCACTCGGAAGATCGAGATACGTTCCGCTCGATACTGAAGAACGCGGCTGAGGGCGACGGCAGCTATGAAACAGAATATCGAGTTGTGTTCCCGAGCGGCGAAGTGCGCTGGATCGGTTCTCACGGCCGTGTCGAGTTCGACGGCACAGGGAAACCAATTCTCGTTCGTGGCGTATCGAATGACATTACGGCGCGAAAGGAGGCCGAGCAGGAAACCCAGAGCTTGCGGCGGGAGATTGCGCATGTGGGTCGCGTCACTATGATGGGCCAGCTTGCCTCGGCGCTGGCGCATGAGATTAACCAGCCGCTGGGTGCCATCCTGCGCAATGCGGAGGCGGCGGAGCTCTTCTTACAAGAGCCATCGCCGGACCTCGAAGAAATCCGCGCGATCCTCGCCGACATCCGAAAGGACGACCAGCGTGCCGGCAGCGTGATTGACCGGATGCGCGGTCTACTGAAGCGGCAGAATTTGGAAAAACGGCTCGTGAATGCGGGCGAACTTGTCGGCGATGTGGTCGCTCTCGTACGTTCCGACGCTGCGGTGCGGCACGTGAAATTGGAATTGGCCGTGGCGGATCATTTGCCGGCGGTGTGTGGTGACGCCGTGCATCTTCAGCAGGTGTTGTTGAACCTGATCTTCAATGGCATGGATGCAATCGACGAGGCGAAATCGGGGGATCGGCGCGTCAGCGTAACCGCGTCGATCAACGGAGCACAAGCTGTCGAGATCGCCGTGAGCGATTCCGGTCACGGCATCCCCGCTGACAAACTCACTCACATCTTCGATCCCTTTTTCACCACCAAGCCCAAGGGTATGGGCATGGGTTTGCCGATCTCTCGCACGATCATAGAGGCGCACAGCGGTCGGATCTGGGCAGAGAACCGACCTGAGGGCGGGGCGTCGTTTCGATTCACGCTGCCGATCGCGAAGGAGGACGTCACGAAATGAGCGAGACCGCACCCATCGTTCGCGTCGTCGACGATGATGCTTCTTTTCTTACTGCAATCTCGCGGCTGCTCCGGGCGAGTGGCTTCACCGTAAAGACCTATTCGTCAGCGCACGAGTTTCTCGCGCAACGTGACGCAGATACACCTGGCTGTGTGCTGGCAGATTTGCAGATGCCTAAAATGAACGGACTCGATCTGCAATCAGCACTAGCGCAGTCTACCAATCCGCTGCCAATTCTCTTTTTGACCGGGCAGGGCGATATTCCTTCGAGCGTGCGAGCAATGCGCGGCGGCGCGGAGGATTTCCTTGAAAAAACTGCTCCCAAAGAGGAGTTGATCGATGCAGTGACGCGTGCTCTAACGCGTGATTCTCGCGAACGCGAGGCGCGCGAACAGCAGCGGGTATTACGCGCTCGCTTCGACACACTCACTGAGCGCGAGCTGGAAGTGCTTTCTCACGTTGTGCAAGGGCGACTCAACAAGCAGATTGCAGGGGATCTGGGCATTCACGAGCGGACAGTAAAGCTGCACCGCACCGCGATCACCACGAAATTGAAAGTACAGTCCGTGGCGGAACTCACTCGGCTAACGCAAGAGGCGGGTATCTTTGCGAATCCCGCGCGCACCTTCCCCAAAGGGCAGTAGACAGCATTTCTCCTCCATTCCTATAGTGCTCACTATGTAGCTTCCCGGAGAAGTGATACCTGGGAAGTTTGTGGGAAACGGCAATTTCCTGGCGACGGCGGATGTAGTAAGAGCCCAGTGCGTGAAACATTTCGCCAACTGGCAGCTTCCCGATGACGTGATGTTCGTGCATTCGCGCTCGCAGAACTGCACCAGGACGATGAACAAGAAAGCCGGCTGGGAGCGCCTGAAAAGCAACGGCTCGACGAATGAGAGGATCATGAAACATTCCACACTGATTTTAGTGATTCTGGTAGTGGCAGTTCTGGCATTGACTTCTCCGGGATACGCGCAGAAGGTTGTTACCCCTCGCGCGGGAGCCTCCGGAAGTTGGCAAGTGATCGGGACATTGGAAGTTAACTTTACTGCGGACCATGACACGCTCGTTGTGCGAGGCCCCTTCGACGATTTTCGGAGGATCAAGTTCAAGGTGACGAACGCTGGCTTGAACCTGCAACGAATGGTTGTCGTCTACGAGAACGGGGAACCAGAGCAGATTACAGTCCGCTCGAATATTCCCAAAGGTGGGGAGAGTCGCCAGATCGATCTGGCGGGTGCCGGCAAGCGCAGAATCAGGAGGATCGATTTCTGGTATGACACGAAGGGACTCCTGAATGGCAAAGCGCATGTGACCGTGTTCGGAATGAAATGAAGCTTTAATCCTCCCGGCCTGTGTTGTTATTCGAGCAAATCCCCCCTCCCGCAAGAGGCGGGTATCTTTGCGAATCCCGCGTGCACCTTCCCCAAAGGGCAGTAGACGGCTTTAGCTTTTCACTTCTACAGTGCTCATGGAGTAGCAATGAACCGTATTGCCACCACTTATGTTGCGGTCGTTGATGATGACGAAAACATCTGCCGATCGTTCGGTCGACTGCTGCGTGCGGCTGGTTTTCAGCCGATTATTTATGACTCGGCCGAGTCGTTTCTCGCCGACAAGAAGCATCCCCAGTTCGGCTGCTTGGTGCTCGACGTCCAACTCGGTGGCATGTCCGGCGTAGAACTCGCGGAGCAACTAGCGGCGACAGGCCAGCGCACGCCCGTCATTTTTGTCACGGCTCATGACGATCCCGAGGCGCACCGCGTCGCCGAAGCATTGGGCTGCGCGGCTTACTTTCGAAAGACGGACTCCGGCAAAGAAGTGCTCGAAGTCATTCGGAGGGTGGCGCTCTAGTGGACCGCTAGTGCCAGAATCGCGATGGAAACAGAAAATGCAACTTCGCCTTTGTCACCGTGGCTCGCGCCAGTCGGCGCGCACCGTGCTTACCACGCGATGGTCAAGCCGGTTGGGCCCATCTGCAACCTGGACTGTACCTACTGCTACTATCTCCATAAAGAAGAACTCCTAGGAAGCACCAAGAAATTCCGCATCTCCGACGAAATCCTGGAAACGCACATCCGCCAGTACATTGAGGGACAGGATCGCAGTGAAGTGGTCTTCTCCTGGCAAGGTGGCGAGCCGACCTTGCTCGGGCTGGAGTTCTTTCGGAAGGTGGTTGAGCTCGAACAAAAATACAAGAAGCCCAATCAGCGAATTGAAAACGACCTACAGACCAACGGAACACTCTTGACTGACGAGTGGGGCGCCTTCCTGAAAAAGAATAGCTTCCTTGTCGGACTGAGCATTGATGGGCCCAAAGAACTGCATGATCGCTACCGCATCGCCAAGGACGGCAAGCCCACGTTTGACAAGGTCTTCGCGGCGGCACAAATGCTTCACCGCCATGGCGTGCCGTTTAACGCGCTTTGCGTCGTGAATCGCGTGAACGCCAAGCGGCCACTCGATGTCTACCGCTTCCTGAAAAATGAAATCCGGCCGCGAGAAGTGCAGTTTATCCCTTGCGTGGAGCCGAAGGATTTCAACCACACGGCGCCGCAAAAGTGGGATCCGGCCGGTTTGCCGGTGCAGGACTCTCCCGCCGCCCACCCCGGTAACCCAGGTTCCGTCGTGACGGACTGGTCCGTGGACCCCGACGATTGGGGCTACTTTCTCTGCAAGGTTTGGGATGACTGGTATCGCCGCGATGTTGGGAAGGTCTTCGTCAACCATTTTGAAACTGCTGTCGCCCAGTGGAAGGGCATGGACTCCCAACTCTGTGTCTACCACGAGTTCTGCGGCAAAGGCGTGGCGCTCGAGCATGACGGAAACCTCTATTCCTGCGACCACTATGTCTATCCCGAATACAAGCTGGGCAACATCCTGGAAACCTCCAGCTCAAGAATGGTTTTCTCCGACGAACAACAGAAATTTGGTCTCAATAAATTCCATTCTCTGCCCCGCCAGTGCAAGGAGTGCGATTTCTTGTTTGCCTGCAATGGCGAGTGTCCCAAGAACCGCGTCATCCGCACGCGCGATGGTGAGCCGGGACTCAATTATCTGTGCAGCGGCTTGCAGAAATATTGGCGGCACATTGACAAGGACGTAAAAGACATTTGCCGGCGGTTGGCTCAGGGCGGGTGGGGCCGTCCGGACTAAAAGTTTCACGGTGCAAGAAATGTTCCCCGCGAGGGCAGTGCGTGCAGGGAGCTTATGGCGGGCATGAACGAGGGGACCAGGTTCCCTTCGCTTTAACGTGGCAATGCAAAAGGAGAGTGTTTATGAAGTGGAGTGGAAAGTTAAGTCTAACTTTGGCGACGGTGGCCACGCTCTTCAGCGCGGCAACACCACCCGCAGCGAAGGCGCAGGAGAAAAAACCCAACATCGTCGTCATCATGGGTGACGACGTCGGCTATTGGAACATCGGCGCCTATCACCAGGGAATGATGGCGGGCAGGACGCCAAATATTGACAAGCTTGCGGCGGACGGAATGCGCTTTACGGACTACTACGCCGAGGCAAGCTGCACGGCGGGCCGCGCGGCCTTCATCACTGGTGAACTTCCCATCCGTACCGGCATGACCACGGTCGGTCAAGCTGGCGCGACCCTCGGACTGCCTGCCGAAGCTGCAACCACTGCTACCGTTCTCAAGTCCATGGGCTACGCCACCGGGCAATTCGGCAAGAACCACCTCGGTGATAGAAACGAGTTCCTCCCAACCGTTCACGGCTTCGACGAATTCTTCGGCAATCTTTATCATCTGGACGCCAGCGAGGACCCCGATCACCCCGGTTATCCACAAGAGTTGTTGAACGTAGTTGGTCCGCGCAACCTGGTCCATTCGTGGGCCACTAATGTCGATGATCCGACGGAGCAGCCGCGTTGGGGCAAGATCGGCAAACAGAAGATTGAAGACGCCGGGCCCTTGTATGCCAAGCGAATGGAAACAATAGACGACGAATTCCTCGCCGCTTCAACAAAGTGGTTGGACAAGGTTCACAAGGACGGAAAGCCGTTTTTCCTCTGGTTCAACCCGTCGCGCATGCACGTTGTGACTCACCTTTCGCCAAAGTACGAGGCAATGCGCAATTCGAAAAACGGCTGGAGCATTGAAGAAGCCGGCATGGCCGAACTGGACGACGAAGTTGGCGCATTAATGCAGAAGCTCAAGGATATGGGTGTTGACGACAACACCATCGTCTTGTTCACGACGGACAATGGCACCGAGGCCTTCACCTGGCCGGATGGCGGACAAACCCCGTTTTACGGCGCTAAAGGAACTGGCTACGAAGGTGGTTTCCGTGTGCCCGCGATCATTCGCTGGCCTGGCCACGTCCCCGCTGGAAAGGTGGAGAACGGCATCATCTCGGGTCTCGATTGGTTCCCGACATTTGTGGCCGCCGCGGGTGACCCGAACGTTAAAGACGAGCTGCTGAAGGGCAAGCAGTTCGGCGACCGGACGTACAAGAACCATCTCGACTCGTATAACCAGCTGGACATGATCACGGGCAAAGGACCATCCGCCCGGCATGAAATCTATTACTTCGCCGAAAATAACCTCGCCGCTGTCAGGATTGACGACTTCAAATATCAATTCATTACACAACCCAGAGGCTGGATTGGCGCTAAGGAGCATCCCGACATGCCGATTCTCACCAACCTGCGCTTGGATCCCTTCGAGCACACGGGATGGCCAGGGGGAAGCGCGGACGCAAATATCGGAAGCTACGAGTTCTTCGAGTGGTTCAAATTCGAGTTCTGGCGCTTCGTGTTTGTGCAACAGGAAGTAGCCAAGCTGGCCATGAGCGCCATCGAGTTTCCACCGATGCAGAAGGGCGCGAGCTTTAACCTGGATGCCGTGAAAGCAAAAATCGCGGAAGCCATGGCGAAACGCAACGCGGATTAATTGGAACACGAAAACCGGAGAGCGGCTCGTATGAGCCGCCCTCCCCTCACATCAAGTTTTAGTGCGGCAAGGCAAAAAGGAGAGTGATCATGAAGTGGAGTGGAAAGTTAAGTCTAACTTTGGCGACGGTGGCCACGCTCTTCAGCGCGGCAGCACCACCGGCAGCCAAAGCACAGCAGAAGAAGCCCAACATCGTTGTCATTTGGGGCGATGACATTGGGATCTTTAACGTCAGCGCCTACAACATGGGCATGATGGGGTATAAAACGCCGAATATTGATCGTATCGGACACGAAGGCGCGATCTTCACAGACTGGTACGCTCAGCAGAGTTGCACCGCCGGGCGAGCAGCATTCATTACCGGCCAATCGCCGATCCGTACCGGCCTCACCAAGGTTGGCCTGCCCGGAGCCAAAGAAGGCATTACCAAGGCCGACCCGACCCTGGCGGAGTTGCTCAAGCCGCTGGGCTACACGACCGGCCAGTTTGGCAAGAATCACCTCGGCGACCGCAACGACATGCTGCCGACAAATCATGGCTTCGATGAATGGTTCGGCAACCTCTATCACTTGAATGCGGAAGAAGAACCGGAGAATGTGGATTATCCGAAGAATCCAGCGTTCAGGGAACGGTTCGGACCGCGCGGTGTGTTGCATTGTTTCGCTACGGACAAAGACGATCCAACCGATGACCCACGTTTCGGCAAGATGGGAAAGCAGAAGTGCGAAGACACCGGAGCGCTGACACGCAAGCGGATGGAAACGATTGACGACGAAGTCACAGCCGGAGCGATCAAGTTCATGGACAAGGCTGCTAGCTCTGGCAAACCATTCTTTGTTTGGTGGAACTCGTCCCGCATGCACACTTATACGCACCTCAGCCCCAAGTGGGAAGGCAAGACCGGCCTGGGCATCGAGGCGGACGGGATGGTTGAGCACGACACTGATGTTGGTCTACTGCTCAATGAGTTGAGAAAGCTGGGCGTCGAAGACAACACCATCATCATGTATTCCAGCGACAACGGCGCGGAGTTCTTCCTCTGGCCGGACGGCGGCACGACACCCTTCCGCGGCGAGAAAAACACGCAATGGGAAGGCGGCTACCGCGTGCCCTGTATGATTCGCTGGCCCGGTGTCATCAAGCCGGGCACGATCATCAATGACATAGGCGCTCACGAAGACATGATGCCGACGTTACTTGCGGCGGCAGGCGACTCTACTCTCAAGGAAGATTTACTGAAGGGCAAGAAGATCGGCGATATGTCCTACAAGGTCCATCTCGACGGATACAACTTGATGCCGTTCTTCAAGGGCGAAGTGCCAGAATCTCCGCGTCACGAGTTCATTTACTGGACCGACGACGGCAGCGTGGCAGCCCTTCGTTACAACAACTGGAAGATGAACTTCCTTCGGCAAAACTCCAAGGGATTCAAGGTCTGGGAGACCCCGTTCGAGGAACTGCGCTGGCCTATGCTCGAAAATCTACGCATGGATCCTTTTGAGCGCGCCAACGACGAATCTACCAGCTACATCGACTGGGCCGGACCCCGAATGTTCATGTTGGCACCTGCAGGTGCTTATGTCGCACAGTGGTTGCAGAGTTTCCGCGACTTTCCGCCACGCATGAAGCCCGGCAGCTTCAGCCTCGACCGAGTAATGGAAGCGGTCACTTCACCCCCTAAAGGCAGCAACTAACGCGACGGGAATAGACAGACATCACTCGGCGGGCGGCTCGCAAGGCCGCCCTTAGATCCATTGAGGAGTAACTCATGAAAAATTTGCTGATAAAGGTTCTGGTTGCCTTGCTGTTGCTCCCCATCGCCGCATTTGCCGCGGACTCGTTGCCTTCCTGGAACGATGGTTCGGCAAAGCAATCCATCATCGCTTTTGTTGAGAAGGTGACGAAACCCGGATCGCCTGACTTTGTTCCCGTGTCGGAGCGCATCGCCACGTTCGACAACGACGGCACGCTTTGGTGCGAGCAGCCGGCGCCCGTTCAATTGTATTTTGTGCTCGACCGCGTGAAGGCGCTCGCGCCGCAGCATCCCGAGTGGAAGACCACGGAGCCATTCGCCTCCCTGCTGAAGGGCGATTTGAAAACGGCGCTTGCAGGCGGTGACCGCGCGATATTGCAACTCTTTATGGCCACGCACACGGGAATGACCACGGTGGAGTTCGAGCAAATCGTCAAGAATTGGATCACAACCGCAAGGCATCCCAAGACCGGAAAGCTCTTCACCGATATGACCTATCAGCCCATGCTCGAATTGCTTGCCTACCTGCGCGCCAATGGCTTCAAAACCTTCATCGTTTCAGGGGGCGGCATCGAGTTCATGCGGCCGTGGGCCGAGCAGGTTTATGGCATCCCGCCAGAACAGGTGGTCGGCAGCAGCGTCGAAACAAAGTTTGAAATGCGCGACGGCAAGCCAGTCCTCGTACGACTGCCAGAACTGAACTTCAATGACGACAAAAGCGGCAAGCCCGTCGCTATCAACCAGCACATAGGGCGACGGCCCATCATGGCGTTCGGTAATTCCGATGGCGACCGGGAAATGTTGGAATACACGCAGGGTGGAAGCGGCGCGCGTTTCGAGTTGCTGGTGCTGCACGACGACGCGACGCGCGAATACAACTACGGTCCGGCGAAGGGATTGCCGGACGTCAAACTCGGTGCCTTCACACAGGCGCTGTACGACCAAGCGAAGAAAAACAATTGGACCGTTGTCAGCATGAAGGACGACTGGAAGCAGATTTTTGCGTTTGAGAATTAGGATGTTGGTTTCACCACCAAATTTAAGCACTAGAAGGAAGCAAAGATGAAACTTATCGAGACCAAACTCATCCGCCGGCTCTTCTGTGGAGCAATGGTGTATGCGATGGCCCTGCACGCAGGAACTGCCATGGCTCAGCAGGCGAATGCCGGCGCCGCAGATAACAAAATTACGGCGATTGACATTCTGCTGGAGCCAGACGCCACGATGCTCAAGCATTGTGAAGCCAACAACGCCCGCTTGCTCAAAGTCTACCCGCAAGGATTCGCCCTGGACGCGGCTCACCGGCCACACATCACGCTAATCCAGCGTTTTGTACGCACGGCGGACCTCGAAAAGATGTATGCCGCTGCAGGCAAGGTTTTCGCCGCCGCCAATTTGAAAGAGATGAAGCTGGAAGCCTTCAAGTATTACTACCTTCCGACCAAAGACATCGGCGTAGCTGGCATTGTCGTGAAGCCGACTCCCGAATTACTGAAGTTGCAGGAAGAATTGATAACCGCAGTGGCTCCATTCACCGTGGAAACTGGGCCGATCAGCGCGTTCACCGCTGGGCACGATGATCCGGCCATCGACGCGGCCATGATCCAATATGTGACGACATTCGTGCCAAAGGCTTCCGGCGAGCATTTCAATCCGCACGTTTCCACGGGAGTTGGGACGCAGGCCTACCTCGACAAAATGGTTGCCGAACCGTTTGAGCAGTTTAGCTTCTCGCCTGCCGGCGCAGCCGTTTATCAACTCGGCCCATTCGGAACGGCCGCAAAGAAACTCAAAGTATGGGATTTGAAGCATTGAGGCACGAGTAGGACGTGCAGATGAAGTTCGCACGAAATCTTTGGAGGGTACAAATGAATCGCACCACGTCAATTAGCAATCGCAAGGAAGTTATCACTAGTGCTGTCGCTCGGATCAGTAGAAGTCTGGTGGTGGGAGTTATAGGGCTGGCTGTCGCTGTCCCGGCGTTTTCTCAGAATCCTGAACTTCAGGAAAAGGTCGCGGCCGTGAAGCAAGCTGCGGCAGAAAACAAGCAGAAAATCCATCAGTATCAATGGATCGAAACAACGCAGCTCACTTTGAAGGGTGATGCGAAACCGCCAACGAAGAATAGTTGTCAGTACGGCCCCGACGGAAAAGTCCAAAAGACATTGATTGGAACTCCACCGCCGCCGCCAAGCGGTGGCAGGGCAAAGCAAAAGATTGTTGAGAAGAAAAAAGGGGAAATGAAAGATTACATGCAAGACGTGAAGGCCGTCCTCGCCTTGTACGTGCCACCTGACCCTCAGAAGATGCAAGCCGCCTTTCAGACAGGCAAGGTCTCCTTGAATCCCGCGCAAGGTGCGGCGAGCCTGGTGTTTGCGGATTATGCCCAGCCCGGCGATAAAATGACCATCACTTTTGACACGGCAACTAAGAAAATCACCGGCTTGAGCATCAATACCTACATGGGACAGGAGAAAGATGCCGTGACGTTACAGGTGCAAATGGGAAGTCTGCCCGATGGCACCAACTACGAGCAGCAAACAATTCTCAACGCGACTGCGAAGCAATTGGTGGTCACAACCACAAACTCCGATTACAAAAAGCTGGGTGCATCGTAGGGCAAAGGCAATTTAGCGCCGAAAGGACACAAGATGAAAAACGCCCGCATCCGAAACTTTCTGACTGTGGCACTCAGTTGCGCGCTGTCGATGACGGCACACGCTGCTGACACCAAGAAGGAGAAGAGCCAGAACGAAATCCGGAAAATGGCGCGGGACACCCTCCAGACTCTCTATAAATCTGAGCCAAAGTCCAAGGCCGCAGTCAAACACGCCGCTGGCTATGCAGTCTTCAGCGACTTAGGAGTAAAGATCCTCCTCGCGGGCTCTGGCAACGGAAAAGGGATCGCCGTTAATAACAAAACGAAGCACGAGACCTTTATGAAGATGCTCGAGGTCCAGGCCGGACTCGGAATGGGCGTGCAAAAGTTCCGCGTTGTCTTTCTATTTGATAGCGAGAAGGCCTTCAATACCTTCGTTAACTCCGGCTGGGAATTTGGCGGGCAATCCACCGCAGCAGCCAAAAACGGCGACAAGGGTGGCTCGATGAGTGGAGCGGCGTCAGTCTCGGATGGAGTCTGGATGTACCAATTGACGGACAAGGGCTTGGCCGTCGATATCAGCGCAACGGGCACTAAGTATTACAAGGATGACGACCTGAATTGAAGCGTGAAGTCGGAAGGAGTACGACCGCTATGCTTGAGAACCGAAAATCCCGGCATCCCATAAACCGCAAGTTCCCGGCCTCCCAGCGACACCAATCGCTAGCCGAGCTCCAGGCGATGGGAAAAGCGTTGCGGGAGAAGTGTCCGCGAACATCGCACGCCGAGTGGAGACCGCCGCACACCCGGCCGGATCCAGTCCACTTAGTGCTGAAGGCCGACGAAGGGCGTCTCCCTGAACTCCTCCCTCTTCGCCACGGGCGCATGGTGGCATCTCCGTTCACTTTCTACCGTGGCTCGGCGCTCGCTATGGCCGTGGATCTGGCGGGCCTGCCGTCTACGGGCATCCGAGTCCAATGTGGGGGAGACTCCCACTTGGTGAACTTCCGGGGTCTCGCCACCCCGGAGAGGCAAGTCATCTTCGCCGTCAATGACCTCGATGAAACCCTTCCAGCGCCCTGGGAGTGGGACCTCAAACGACTCGCGGCGAGTTTCGTGATTGCTTGTCGCGACAACGGCCTCAGCGAATCCGCTGCCAAGGACGCGGTCCTCACCTGTGTTGGGTCCTATCGCGAACACATGGCCGAGTTCGCCGAGATGAAAGTGCTGGACCTGTGGTACTTCGCCGTCGAGGCCGAGATGCTGATCTCGGGTGTCAAGGATACAGGGATTCGCCGCAGCGCGCTGAAGCGCCTGGCGAAGGCGCGTGAAAGCAGCACATCGGAAGGCCTCTTCCCGAAACTCGTAGGCGAAGCTGGCGGGTCGCCCGTCATCAAAGACCAGCTTCCCGCAATATTTCACTGGAAAGGTCACAAGGCCGGGGATATCCACCCAGAGGTGAGAGAAGCATTCGCCAGCTATCGCGAATCCTTATCGCCAAACCATCGCATGCTGCTTGACCGCTACGAAATCAAGGACGCAGCCGCCAAGGTTGTCGGCGTCGGGAGCGTTGGTACCCTCTGCTGGATGATGCTGTTGATGGCGGGTGAGGGAGATCCGCTCATTTTGCAGGTCAAGGAGGCGCGCGCCTCGGTCCTGGAGGCCTATGCAGGGAAGAGCATTTACCCCAACCGCGGACAGCGTGTCGTGAACGGGCACCGGCTTATGCAGCCTGCCAGCGATATCTTCCTTGGATGGACCGAGGGTAGGCGAGGTCGTCACTTCTATATCCGCCAGCTCCGCGACGTCAAGATCAAGCTTCCCGTTGAGACGTTCGATAAAGCCAGGATGACTGTCTTTGCTGAATGTTGCGGCTACTCGCTGGCGCTCTCACATGCACGGTCCGGGCCAGCAGCAATGATCAGCGGGTACTTGGGCAAGAGCGACAGGTTCGATGAAGCCATCGCCGAGTTCTCGGTTGCATACGCCGATCAGAACGAAAAGGACCACTCCGCGCTGAAACGTGCAATTCGCGAGGGAAAGGTGAAGGCGATCATTGAAGAGAAAAAGTAGCAGCTCGCGCATGATGGAACCGAGTGCAGCACGTTTCCTAAGGTCCAGAACTTGACGCTGCGACGCGACGCCGTCGTGTCGATGGTGGTGATTCTTGTGATCGCCATTTCGCTACCGTTTGCGATCATGGACACCATCGAAACGGGTCGCGTGTACGTGTTCTCGAGACAATTCCTTGAGGAATTACCGCAGCGGTTCACTGGGGCAGGACGCTTACGCTTCATCCTGCAGCCGATAGTTGCCATCATCCTGGGGATTCGTGGTGGCCTCACCGATGCCAAGGCGGGAAATCCTCCCTACTTGTTCGGGCTGCTCTTCAGTACTGATCGTCGAAGAGAATTGCTGCGAAGTGGCGTGGCGGCCATCCGGAACATGGTCGCCCTCGGAATCATCATGGACCTCGTATTTCAACTGATCCTCTACCACTCGGTGCATCCTGCCGCAGCCTTGGTGGTTGGGCCGATTCTCATTTGCTTCCCCTACGCGGTGTCCAGAGCGCTAACCACGCGCCTGGCACACGGGATGATGGAGAGATAAACGATACCTGTCTCAACGCCGATTTGGGGCCTTGACCTCGCATGACCAAGGAGAGCATTGGCCTTCTGCCAAGACCTATATGGAAGTCGGTAATCCGGAAAAGTGGCGTTCGGAAGAGTGCAGTGTCGGTGGAGGAATGCGAACCATTTTTAGACTAGTCTTTACGGCTTTGCTCGCAACCTGCTCCGTACAGAGGCTTCGTGCGCAGGATCTCGCTCCGCGCGCTTACATCATCACGCCTGTCCATTGGAACGCGGTCACTTTGACTTATTCTTTCTCGGACGGCGGCATTCTCTTCAATAACATCCTTCCAGTTACGGACGCACATGCGACACTCAATGTTCCGATCTTGAGTTACTTCCATTCGCTGAGCTTCTTCGGTCGTTCGGCTAACATCACTGCCTCGTTGCCCTATGGTGTTGGGCACTTTCAGGGAGTATTCCAGGACAGCGAAAGCAAGATCTACCGATCCGGCTTGCTGGATTCTTCCTTTCGTTTCTCCGTAAATCTCAAGGGCGGCCCCGCAATGTCAGTAAAGGAGTACCAATCGTGGCGGCACAAGACAATTCTCGGCGTGAGTCTCAGGGTCGTGGCTCCAACGGGTCAATATGACCCGACGAAGCTGGTCAACAATAGCGCCAACCGCTGGGGCTTCAAACCCGAATTTGGTTATTCCGAGCGCTGGGGCCATTGGGTTCTGGATGCCTATGGGGGGGTGTGGTTGTACACGACGAACCCTGAGTTCTGGTCGCGCAACTCGTTCTATCCCGGCACACGGACTCAATCCCAACAACCCATTGCCTCCTTCGAAGGGCACTTGAGTTACGACGTGAGGTCTCGGTTTTGGGTCTCGCTCGACAGCAATTTCTGGTATGGCGGTCGGACTAGTTTGAATGGCGTAGAAACTCTCAACACCTTGCAGAAGAACTCCCGGGTCGGATTGACGGCGTCAGTTCCCTTGAGCAAACATCAAAGTCTGAAATTCAGCTACAGCTACGGTGCCTACGCCACCTTCGGGGGCGACTTCCAAAATGTATCGGTGGCGTGGCAGTATTCCTGGCTGGGCAAACCCAATTAGAGCTTCGCGAAGCATCGCATCTTCCCACTCTTACATAGTCCGCTCTGCTAAGTTCGCGTAATCGAACGAGTGTCCGGACAAAATGACCCGACCATCGACGTGGAGTACGCGTCACATTCGCACCGAAGGCTTGGCAATTCGGATCCAAGCCAGTTTTTGTCAATTTGCAGCTGTGTGAAGTGCCTGGCCTTACCATTTCTGCTCGAACGGAGGGTTAAGTGGATATAAAACGCACTCGGCTAATTCGCACGGAACTTTACGAAAAGGTTTGGGCCACACCTATGCTCCAACTTGCCCAAGAGTTCGGGATATCTGATGTAGGCCTCGCAAAACTGTGTCGACGGCACAATATTCCGCTGCCCGGTTTGGGTTATTGGAGAAAGCGAGAAACGGGGCACGACCCCGGTCGTGTTCCGCTTCCTCCTGCTTCAAATCAAACTATGGAATCGATAGAAATTATCGCCTCACAGAAGCCCGAAGATATCAAGGCTCTCTTAGCTGACCAGCCGCAACCGCAGGTCACCGTCAATCTGGACGGACCTATAACTCATCCTTTTGCATTGCGAACCGAGAAATCGCTAGTTAAGTCGAAACCAGGCGCAAAAGGCCTTCTGATTCCGAAGGATGGAAAGAGCGGGCATCTACTGGTCTCGCCAAGTTCGCTTCCGCGGGCCCTCAAACTTCTCGACGCTTTCTTGCAAGCTTGCGAGGCACAACACTATTCACTCAACTGGCCTAAAGAGGTGGATTCCCAACTGAGCGTGATGGTACTCGATGAGACAATTTCTTTTCAACTCTGTGAGATGACGGACGCTAAGGCTCACGAAGTTACGAAGGAGGAGCAGAAGCATCCCTGGATGGCTCCCAAATGGGACTACGAGGCAACCGGTAAACTGCGGATCGAAATAACGAACCTGCCCTATTTCGACTACAACGTGCGACATTCCTGGGGTGACGCAAAACACCAACGATTGGAAGACTGTTTGGGAAAGGCGGTCCTTGGTCTGGCCGTTGCTTCGATGGCGATAAAGAAAGATCGAGAAGAAAGACTACGCAAGCAGAAGGAACGGGAAGATCAGGCACGAAGCGAAGAAGACGCAAGAAAGCGTCGAGAGGAATTCAAGAGAAGAGCAGAAGTGCTGGCCGGTCTCATGGACAATTGGCGGAAGAGCCGACAGATCGAAGACTTCCTTCACGCCCTGCAGACGGAGGCTGACGGGAGAACTCTCAACGAGGAAGAGACCAAAAAAATTGAGAGCTTTGCTGAATGGACCAAGGCGTACGCGGAGAAGCTGAATCCCTTTGGAAGGCTAATGGAGTCGGTCGAGGAATTTCTAAATCCGCCAAAACCCAAGTACTACTATTAGCCTGGAACGTCTTAACTGCAGTTAACTCTGGTGCACAATTGGTGCACAGGACTCTGCAAATGAGGTGTTTTCCTGCGAATTACAGCATCTTAAGTTGTTGAAAATACATGAAAAGCGATGGGCACAAGCAGGGCAGATTGAATTAGCAAACCGCCGCCTTCAGCCTCTCGGCCACCTCTCCGGCGTTTGCTTTCAACATCCTACCACAACTGCTCTAATTCACGTGGTGCACTCTGGCCCATCGTATCCAAAGTCTTCTCCAGCTTCTGCATGGCGGACAGTAAGCCTGGGTCGAAGTTCTTGCTATAACGACCCTTGGTAACGTGCGATTTTGCATGACGCAGGATGCGTTGGACTACTTTCTCACCCGCTCCCAGCTCATACAAATTCGACGCGATGCCACGACGAAACCCATGCCGGCCATACCCATCGGACATCCATTGCCGAAATGAAAAATCACTCCAGAGGTTGGATTAGGCATGCTCGTGCGATACTCGTCCAGAATCTCTGCCAAGGCAGGAACAACGGTACGGAATTGCGTCTTGCCGCGGTCTTCGACTGACAGACGACCGATTCCCCTGTAGATCTGCAGATCGCTATTTCCGCCCCACTGAAGTCCACCCACACAAAGGGGCTATCTTGAGCAAGAGATGCCAATGCTGTTTCAAGGTGGCGCAAATGTCATACCTCCGCTATGCCGGTGTACAAGTCGCGACCGTCGAGTTCGTTGAGATCAATTACATCGTGAAAGGGATCTGTTAGTCGCGCCCAAAGGTGTGGGGTGAAGGGAAACTGAAGGGGCCCTGCCTAGGTGCAGTAAACTGCGGCACGCCACATAGCACTTAACCGTTCCGCCTGGTCGCGGCCGACAAAACCTAATCTACGAACAAGGCGACCGAAATGGAGGAATACACTTGGGCCACAGGCCACTTTGCGACTTCTGATTGATCCGGACTGACCCCGGGGCTTAGAGTTGGGGCATTCTGGACCCAAATTAGTGGATAATCGGGGAGGTTTTGGCGTCGGCCAGCTGACCAAAAACAGAGTTCTCGCGTCTAATTATGCGGTGGGTAGGTCCGGGCAATTGGCAGCTTGGTGGGCTGCTACAACTCTTTTCTTTCGTTTATTTTGGACCTACAATGAAGAAGTAGTGCGCTGTGTGCAGCCCAGCAGGCGAACTGAAGGTACTGGAAAATCACCAGGTCCATAGCGGCCTCATTCAAGTTGGTACCCACCTGCGAAACATTTGACCCTAGTAGGTCGTATTAAAGGTAGGCGCAACGGCATAACTGAGCTTAGGTGTCCCCCCGCGCGGGTGGTCCGTCGCGGAATGGCGAAAGGAAGAGCATGAAGACGTGGCAGAAGATCGCAATCGGTGTGGGCGCAGTTGCGCTCGTGGGCGGGATCGCATGGTTCAGCATTAACCAGGCAAATAAGGGAGTGGTGACGGTACAGACTGCCAAGGTGACGAAATTGGATTCCCTAGTCTCCCAGGTGACCGCCTCGGGCGAAATCAAGCCCACTACCTACACCAACATCACAGCACAAGGGTTCGGCCGCATCACGGAAATCCTGGTAAGAGAAGGCGATCATATCAAGAAGGGCGACAAGCTGCTTCTTCAGGATAACGTCCAGGCCAGTGCCGACGTGCAGGCACAAGACGCCGCAATCAATTCTACCGAATCGGGTGTGCAAGCTGCTGAAGCGAGCTACAAGGCGACACAATCGGATTTGGTCATGCAGGAAGCAAATTTGGAGAAGGCCAAGCTGGACTATGAGCGCGGGCAAGGATTGTACAAGGATGGTCTAATTCCGAAGCAAGATTTCGACCAGCGCAAGACTACGTACGATGCTGCGGTGGCTACGGTGGAGGCCTCGAGGGCGCGTATGCTGGCCCAAAAAGCGCAGCTCGAACAGGTACGCTCGCAATTGGCTCAAGGCAAGGCAGTGTATGTGCATACAAAGGACATTCTGTCCAAAACCACTTATGTTTCGCCGATCAGCGGTATCGTGAGTTATCTCCCCGTTCGAATGGGTGAGTACGTCGTGCCGGGCATCCAGAATGCGACTGGCAGTTTCCTGATGACGCTTTCGGATATGTCCGTGGTGACTTCGGAAGTGAAGGTGGACGAAACGGATATCGTAAATGTGAAAGTCGGACAGGATGCAGACGTGACGATCGATGCCGTCCCTGGAAAGGTCTTCAAAGGGAAAGTAACAGAAATCGGATCGCAGGCTGTTCTACGCAGCTCAGGTCTGGCAACCACGCAAACGACAACGAGCAATCAGGAGGCGAAGGATTTCAAGGTGGTCGTTACTTTGGAAAATCCTCCGGACAACCTGAGGCCAGGCCTGTCCACGACAGCAAAGGTCAAGACTGCGGAGCGCAAGGACGTGGTGGGGATCCCGATCCAGGCACTGGCCGTAAGATCACGCAAGGACTTGGAAGAGGCAGCCAAGAATGCGAAAAAGGATGGCAACGTGACCCTGGCAGCTCCCCCGCCTCCGGCTGCAGGGGATCCGAAGAAGGATGAAGTTCAAGGCGTCTTTGTAGTGAACGGAAAGAAAGCAGTATTTCGCCCCGTGGAAACCGGAATTTCGGGCGTCACGGACATTGAGATCACCAAGGGGCTTCAAGCGGGTGATGAAATCGTAGTGGGCAGCTACAAGGCGCTCAGGACGCTCAAGCCCGAAGCTAGCGTAAAGGTGGATAACACCGCGCCAAAGAAAACCGAAGAGTCACAGTAAGGAAATAGCTCAATAGGGAGAAAACATGCCCGCGGAAACGACAGCGCCGGAATCATATCGACAGGATCTGGTAGATTCTGGAGTGGCAATCCGTACGGAAGGATTGACCAAGACGTACGAGATGGGCGCGGAACTTGTACACGCGCTGCAAGGCATCGACGTTGAAATCCGCAAGGGCGAGTATGTGGCCATTATGGGGCCCTCCGGATCGGGGAAATCCACGCTCATGAACTTGATCGGCTGTCTGGATTCACCGAGTGCAGGCCGCTACTGGCTGGCAGGACGGTTGGTGAGTGATCTCGATGACGACGAACTGGCGTACATCCGCAATCGGGAAATCGGATTTGTATTCCAGACCTTTAATCTTCTCCCAAGGGCGACGGCATTGCACAACGTTGAGTTGCCATTGATTTACAACGGCACACCGGCCGAAGAACGCGTGGAGAAAGCAAAACAGGCCTTGCAGCGGGTTGATTTAACTTCACGCATGAGCCACAAACCGAATGAGCTTTCCGGCGGTCAGCGGCAGCGCGTTGCGATCGCTCGAGCCCTGGTAAATAATCCCTCCATCGTGCTGGCGGATGAGCCTACTGGAAATCTGGATTCGAAAACCGGCGAAGAAATCATGGGCTTGTTTGCGAATCTACATCAACAGGGGAATACCATCATTCTGGTGACTCACGAAATGGACATCGCGCAACACGCCCACCGGATTATTTTCATTCGCGACGGCAAGATTGCCTCGGACGAAAAAGTAGTGAAAAAAGAGTCCGTGGGCGATTGAAGCAGTACCTAGACCTCTGATCCAACTAGTTTCCTCGTTTTAGTCGCATCCGCGCCCGTTCGGCCACCATCTCTGGCATCGCAAAACGTGTTTTTTGATGAGTTCTTGATCCTCGCGGAACTGCCTGGATATTCGGCGGGTGAAGGTGCGGGGGCTATCCGCATTTCTTCATCGATTCCGCTCACAATTCGTAAAGGTATCTTCTGGCGCCTTGCGCGAGGCGGCCGGATGAGAGTTGTCTTTTTCTCCCATTTCTCCGAAAGGTTCGATGCGCGCAAGGTATGTGTCGGACAAACGATCGTGCCACGTCAAGCCATCCTCATCCCAAAGGACCCAGAGAAAACCCAGAAAACACGTGCCTGCCGAGAGAATGTATCCGAGTGCGCGTAGCACGTATTGCCGGGGGGTCGGGACGTCGCCGGTGAAGCTGGCCACCTGAATGCCGGAGACCATCATGCCGGGTGTGCTACCCCCAAAAATGGTGAACAACCCGAAGTACTGGAGATAAACGAACGCAAAGGTAAAGAAGCAGACAGTCGCGCTGAGCTTGCTCAGCGTGAAATGGCCGCCAAGCGAGCCGAAAAGGGCAAGAAATGCGCCGTAAGCAAACGCGAGGCAAGCCACATCGATCACTAAAGCGCGACGCCGTTCGTCCAACGAGGCGATGGGAAAAAGGGCGTTCTGACCGGATGGCAACGGCTCCGAATCGGATTCCGAAACTTGTTCTTCCAGTTGCGGTGGAACAGAAACATCGATGAGCAGCCGCGGATCTGTCGTTTCCGCCTTCCTGGCTACGCGGCCAATCGCAATCGTAAAGGCGAAATCGTCTGCCGGAGGCCGCTCTTGAACGGGGCGGTCTTCGACCTCGATGGCGACATCATCGGCCGGAGCCGAAAGGTGGTCGCCAAAGGGAAGCGCCGTCTGCCCCTCGCTCGAAGAGGCCTTGCGGCGACGCGCACGATAGGCTTGTAGGCGCTGATCTAGCTCACCCCGCCACTCTTCATGAGCCCGCGGGTTAAGCGCAAGATTACCGCGGGCAGAGACGTTGTCTTCCGTTCGTGGAAGTACTTCTGTGGAATCACAGAAGTTACACACGCGCTCGCCAGAGGCAAGCACGGAACCACACTGCGAGCATATTGTATTCACCGGTGCGTTTTGCGCTGCGGACGCTCTCACTCCGGCGAGGAGGAGCGCACTTAGAATAACATCACCAGCGGATTTCAATCACGCGCGAATCTGCGAATGCATCGTAAGAGACAGCAGCAAAGTGCAGAGGGTCAGAATTCGCCTTGCTGGGCGATGATTTCACGGCTGAAGGCAATGCGGCGATCCAATAGCACAACGGCAAAGTTAGCGCAGCCTGCGCGCTCCTGCTCAGTCCACATGTTGAGCGCTGGCAGAACTCGCGCTACGGTCTTTTCGATCAATCCCAGGATGTCGTAATAGAGTCCCACCGCTTGAAGACCGGTGCGATCTTGCGGCCGTTCCGGGCACAAACGCATGAGTTGAATGACGCGAACAAAGTCTCGACTCGAAGCGGAGGCGGGGATCCCGGTGACATCACGTACTTCCCGCGAAAGAGTGTGCCGGGCCGAGGAAGCCATCAACGAACGGCAGTAGGAGACGAAAAACATCAACAAAGTGACTAGCGAAACTACGAAAATGAGCGCTGCCATCATCGGGGCACCGCCACCAATTGAGCAGGCACCAAGCGAGCCTCCTCTGAATAGCGCCAAATGGTGATCGTCCACGAAAGTGGCAGCAAACAGCCAAGAATAGGCCCCATGAGGTTTATAACAGCGTATTTACTGGCCAGATTGACGAGCGCATAGCTCGCGGCATAGGCGCTGAAATAGAGTCCAAGGGCTAGAATGAACTGCACTAACCGAGCTCGCGTTTCTCGCAACTTCACCACCGTACCCCAGAGCAGATAGGTAAGTACAAGGCCGACGAAGTAGAGGTTTTGCGAGAGTTCATACGCGAATTTGGTCGACAAGCGCTCTGTCGACTGCGCAATTACTCCATAGGAAAAGACTGCGGTCCCCAAGAGCAAGAGCACGGCGCTCAGGCGCACGTATTTGCCGAATCGAAACTCGCCCAGCACATCGGAAAACAGGCTTATCAGGGCAACATAGAGAGCTAAAGTAAGGAGCGCATCTGTGTAGAAATAGGCGTACCGATATTGATCGGAGGACTGGCCAAAACTACTCAGAATCAGATGCCGGCCGACACTCGAGCCCACGGCTAACAAGAAATAGAGATTCAGGAAAAAGTAGCGCAAGAAGGATTTACGAGCGATTGAACACACCACAAACGCCAGCTCTAAGGCCGTTCCCAAGTACCATATAAGTGAAGCTACGGAACCAGGCATGCATCTCTTTTCACCTGGCTCCTTCCGGGGATGCGAACAATCGTTCGCGCCGGAACTGACCAGGTTACGGCTTCTGCGGCGGCGGCGGCGTCGGCAGTGGATCTGGACCGTTCGCCACCAACACTGCACCGCTCGCGTGACTATTGCTCAATGCGGTTTTCAAGCCCATTGAGCAAACGAGGATGCCCAATACAAGCGTAAGTGCCCCAAGTTTCCGTGACATGGTGCCTCCGAGGAAATGAACGTTCGGAGACACTCTATCCTTAATACGGATAGTGTCAAGTGGGACACACTACGACCCTGTTAAGAAAACATCAATAGGAAGCCTCGACCTGCTTTCGCCATACTTTCGTATGGGCAGCAGGTCGGCGTCTTCCAACGGATGGCAAATTAACGTACTGTCCCGTAGGGCAACAACAGTACTGAGGTCCTATCCCTTTGGTACTAAAGTACTACGAACTTGGAACGGGCCCGGCTCGTGAGAAGCACAGAAAGCACCTGTGCCGCGTGGCGGAATGTCGTTTCCAGCCTAACTGGCCCGTGCTTGACACCCTCAGGCGTTCGTTCGTACGATGGAAAATTGCCTAGTGCCGGCGTAGCTCAGTGGTAGAGCGAGGGTCTCATAATCCCTAGGCCGTGGGTTCGATTCCCCCCGCCGGCACCACTACAAACTTTTGAAAACACAGTCAGTTAATTTGTTCCCGCCTGCCGTGTACCCCTGGTGTACCCTTCGTTTGCATAAGCGCAATGGGATCTTCCCCCCAAGCGCGCTGTAAATCGGCTTCAAGTTGTTCCTGACGTGACCTCGTCCACGGCGCATAGTGCCGCTCAGTAACCCGAATGCTTTGATGTCCAAGGAGCACCGAGACTCGATCGAGAGGAACGCCAGTAAGAAGCAACTCGACCGCAAATGTGTCGCGAAAACGGTGGGCATGCCCACCACTAACTCCAGCTAAGGAGAAAAATGTCTGCAGACTTTGCTGCAATACCCCGACAGCCGTATGCAGTTTTGATTCGCCACTCCAAAAGAGAAAATGTTCACTCCTTTTCGGCGCTGCCTCTATCTCACGGACTACAAAATCAGGCAAAATACATCGCACTGGCACCCCGGTCTTTTGCGTGTAGAGGAAGAGTTTATTTCCTTTTAGTCGATCAGGTCCGCATTGAACTGCATCGCCAATCCGCATACCTGAATAGCGGAGCAGAAGCACAAACGCACGCAAACGCTGCCCACACGCCGCACCAGCCCGGTTTGCGTACTCGTCGAGCGCAACTAAAATCTTCATCATCTCTTCGCGCGTGAACGGAAGTGTAGGGCAGTTGGTAACTTTCGGCGCTTTCATATAAGTGGCCGGGTTTGTGTCGATCCATTTTCTCCTCTCGCAAAATCGCAAGAACGCCTTTAAGCGTTCTAGTTTTTTTAGAGTTGATCGAGGGCCCTCTTTCCATTCGGAACGAAACTGGTCGAGGATTGGCAGGTCGAGCTCCTTCAAGTATCGAAGCCCCTTTCTTTTGGCGAAATCCTCCATCCGATTAGACAGTAAGTTGTATTTGTAGATTGTGCAGTTACTTAGGCCACGGGACCTCACATCCACGAGGAAGTTCTCGCACGCTTGGCCCAATGTGATTGGCTCATTTTTATTCTCGGGCTGAGCTTGTAGCGATTCCCATTCCCGTATCGTCTCTTGTTCTTTTTGCCAGTCGGCTGTGTCTAGGGACATGCGGATTTCTTGCCCCCCGAGGAAGCCATCTACCCAAATGGGGCAGCGAGAGCGGCGATATTTCCGCCCGTGGCTCCGGTGCGGGCAATCCTTTCGGTGTCTGCGGTAAATAGTAAGCATATGGATAATATATACTATATAGTCTACATAGCCACAAGGGAGTTGCGTTTATGTACTCGTTCAAGGACTGACTGCGGGATCCTCAGCGTCCGGTAGCGTCGTTTGCTCGCCTTTGAGTGATTGCCTAGAATCAAGACCCCAGGCTCGTTTTGGAACATTCGCCTGACAGCATCCTTGCTGAGATTCCAGATGGCCGCGATATCCTCGACTTTCCAGTGTTTCTCAGCAAATACACCTGTGGCTTCGCCTTGCACCTTTGAATGCTTGGCTTCTGCGATCGTGTGTTCACTAGGAATCGTTTTGGATCGAAGCGCCAAAAAGTGATTCCTCCAGCTATATAGAACACGCGCTTTTCAAAAAATGGACACACCGACAGAAGATTTTTGGGGCAACAGCAGGAACTATCCAGAGAAGTAGAAGCAGTCGGGAATCAGGTGTCAGACACAGTTGCGATAAGGTACAGGCCTCTGAAGAAGTGCACGGTCAACAGGTGCATTGCTCACTGGCTTGGCCTAGATAGCCGAGTCCGCATCTGCAGCTGTTATGCAGGCATTTTGTTGGTCTCTTTTTCGCAGAAAATTCACGGCTGGCTGAATCTAAGGTCTGCTTGCTAGGTAAGCCGGTTTATATCGGTAAATGAGGACCCCACGCGCAAACTTGGGAGGCCCGTGTAAATCCACAATATTTTCGGTACCAACGGATTTGGCACCATTCTTGTCCTGCCGCATAATCCCATGTTCCAGGAGACACTTTAGACCTGCCAAAACCACCATGTCTCAAGGCTTGTAACTCACTCAATGTGGAGGATCGAAATATAGCTATCAGGCTGCCAAGATCAGGTGTTTTTCGGCAATAGCCGCTGGAGCGACGGCAGTATAAGCGTCGGTTGGATGTGGGGTCGAGCATGTGAGGGGGTAGCGGATATGGACGCGAAAAAGGGCCCCCCATGGAATCCGAAAAAATCCCGGTATAAGCGCCCCTCGCGCAGAGGGTCAATCACATGGAGGGGTAGTATCCTTCGGGAAAAAATAAGCTACACCCGCCCAATTGGGAGAGAGTGAAACCACCCTATTTGTACAATTTACTAAAGTCGACGTGAATATTTTTAAAAATTTCCTGTTTCGTGAACCATTCGGATATTAAATAAGCCGACTTTGACAAAAAGAGGTTTTCACCGTGCTGGTTGGGTGCGACAAACCAGATGAGTTGACTGAGCACCCTCCGGATTTGGCAGACGCCTGTGAGGCAAATGTTATTCTTGACTCTGAAGATAGAGGTCAGCACGGCCGCTGGAGCGCGTATAGACGATGGTGGAAAGGTTGCGGGAGAAATCGTAGGCGGAATCCTGATGAACCCACATGGGGATAGAGAAGGGCGCAGAGATGGCGACTTGTGGTGTGCCGATCAGTTTGCCTTGGGTCCAAGCCTGGCGGTAGATGGTGAGCTGACCGCGCGAAGGAACCGCGTACAAAAAGGACTTTCCGTCGGGGGCAAAAACGACCTCTAGGGTCCGTGCCCCTGGCACGAGTGACGTACATTTCTTGTCTGAAAGAGAAAGCTGGAAAACGCAGTAGCCTCCGCTCGACAAGCTCGGCCCAATCAAGTACTTTCCATGCGAGTCAACGTCGGAGATGTCGCAACAGCTGTCGACGAGTTTCTCCTGGTTGGAGCCGTCCGCACTCCACTTCCAGATCTGTGGTTCTACGGCTGTCCCGTATATGGTGACATAAATAGATTTCTGGTCTGGACTCCAAGCCGTGTCCATAATATCGCCTTTTGCGACGGCACTCATCTGGCGAAGGTCGCTGCCATCACTCCTCACGACATACACCTTGCCCCCGGCCATATCATCCTCAAGAAAAGTAAGATGGAAATTGTCCGGGGCCCAACGACCCGAGAACAACCGTCCGCCAGAAGCGATTTTCAGCCGGTTGGAACCGTCAAGGTCTGAGACCCACAGGTCGTTCTTTTGTGGAGAGAAATACGTAATGTACATGAGGTGTTTACCATCCGCCGAAATGACGGGTTCACTCGCATCATCCGACGTGATGTCCGTCGCTTGCTTGGTGCGGACGTTGTAAGAGGTCAGGAAGCCGATGGACCTGCCATTAATATAGTAAAGTCCTCTTCCGGACGGGTCTGGCATGGGCGAAAAATCCGGACCGGTTCCGAAAGTGATTTGCGTCAGGCTGCGGTCGATGAAACTGTACTTCCAAATGTTCGTGAGACCGTTCATGGTATGGCTGAGGTAAATGGACTTACCAGGTTCGGCCCAAGTGATCTCCCGACTGCTGCCGGCGATGTCCACCTCGCCCAAATCCTCCGACTTGTGGGTGGCTAGGTTGATCTTAAGGAGGCGGTTGCTCGCTCCATACATATAACGCGCACCGGCTGCGAGCAGATGTTTGCCATCCGGAAACAACAGGCGCACGCTGTAAACACGGCTGGTGTCTTCAGGCCTGTAAATCACTTCTTCATTCAATCCGGACTTCCCCGCTCGAAAAAGCGCCTGACCGCCGCCCGTAGCGTAGAAAATAGAAGAGCCATCCGGCGACGGTACCAGATATTTGGCAGATATCACCCGGCGCGAACTGCCACCGAGGGTGGGGACAGCCCAGATTTCATCAGTGCCCAAGTCCTTTCCGTAATAGACCTCCTTTCCATCAGGAGAGAAACTGTCCATGTACTTGTCGCCTTGATCGTTGGTGAGTTGCAGCGGTTCGCCGCCCGAGGTGAGCATCAGAAAAACCTGGGAAACGCCTGCGACTGGCGCATCGAAAGCCACCGCATGTCCGTCGGGGGAGAGCCTGGGGTTATCCATCGGTTTGTTCCACTGGCTGATCTGCACAATTTTCACCGAGTCTGACGCGGACTTCGAACGTTGCAAAAAACGGTATGCCAGGTAACCTCCAGCGAGAACTGCCAGTGCACAAACCACGGCTAGAAGCATTTTCAGCCTTGACGACTGGCGTGCTCTCGCGGCTGGTGCTGCCAGATCCGCATCGGGAGAAACCTCGACCCAGGATTTGTCTGCGGGCAGATCAGCCGGTGCTGGCTGCCGAGCGATAGGCTGTGGGCTCCCAAGTGAGGTCAATGGATACACGAACCGGTACCCCCTGCGGTGGAGTGTTTCGATATAGCGGGGTGCTTCGGGGGAGTCACCCAGTGTGGCCCGAAGTTTGGCCACCGCCACGTTGACCGCATGGTCAAAGTCGCCGAATGAGTCGTCCGGCCAGATTCGCCGCTTCAACTCCTCGCGGGTGACCAGTTCTCCGGGATGTTCCAGCAACGCTAATAGGAGCTGAAAGGGTTGCTCCTGTATTCGGATTCGGGTTCCACTTTTTCGCAGTTCGCCCGCGCGAGGGTCAACTTCAAATACCCCAAAACGAATCGTCGCATCGGCTCTGTCGGCGTGTTCCATCCAGTCAACCTCGCGACCGAAGTACAGAGTGAGCTTGTGTTTAGCTCAGCGGAGACATACATCCCTAAGTAGTTGCGTTATCAGATCATTGCACCTTGAGGAAGTCAATGCACAAAGGAGACTTGCCGTGAATTGAGGTACCCATACGCCTGCCCCAACCTTGGCCACCGCTACCGCGGCTGAGGTGACTATGATGAGGTTCTCGTTCGGGTGGCTCGTTCTGGGACTTGCTTCCCTCTTTTGCCAAAGAATTCATGCGCAACAGCTTCTAAGTGTCGCCCAAACTGACACAAACAACACGATTCCATTTCAACTGAAGAACAACTTCCTGATACTGGTAGAGGGCCGTATTGGCGACGTCGGGCCCCTGAAATTTATTCTCGATACGGGATTCACCCATACCATAGTGGACGCAAGAGCCGCGGGCAATCTTCCTTTGGTTCGCCAAAAAGGAAAAGTGCTCAATTTTGACAAATACGTTCCAGTCGATTGGACGGAGCTCCCCGAAATCCAGCTAGGCCCGCTCCGCGCACAACACGTACCCGTCATGGTCGGCGATTTGAAGCAATACTCCGAGCTTGCCGCGGGCGTGGACGTCATCATCGGGTTGGACTTGCTTCGGGTCTTCCAGAGCGTGCGCGTTGACTATCGCAGGAGCCTCCTCACATTCAAAACCTCAGACCCGGGAAGTTTCTTGAGCTCAGGGGATGTGTCAGCGCTCGTCGTTCAGTTTACGATTCAAGGTCAGCCGGTTCGCCTGATTCTTGATACGGGGCTTCAGGGAATACTTCTTTATACTGACCGGTTCCGCAAACATCATCTCGGAGTAAAGTTAAACGGCCCGATCACCCGGGGTCACGAAGGACGACTCGCGGGCGAGCAGGTCATGCTCTCGGGAATCCACTTCGGCCGCGACGAGTTGCAGGCGCCCGCTTTTTTCATTCCCGCAGCTCCAAATTTGTTGCCCGCAGATATCGATGGCTACGTGGCGCCAAATATCCTAGGTGCGCAAATGATCGAACTCGATTTCGCCGCCAACACCATCCGTTGGCAATGAGAGAAGCCGAAAAGGCGTGGAAACGAAGGCAAACGCGGCCGCGCGGGACCTGCATTCCAATTCGTGCGAATGGGAACTTAGGTTTGTCCCCAGCCTAAGATAATTAAGAAAACCTTGGCTAAGTCCCGGTTACAGGAGAAGTGGCTCCCAGTACTTGACTTTACCGATTACGGCGTTTACCAAGCACTATCCCAATGGAGTCCTGACGATATACTGTGGGTGCTTCCTTCTTGGAAATCATGCGTGTTCATGGGCAGAAAGGCGCAAGATGGTGGAACCCATCTCACGGTGCGAAGTAGGGCAATCATTGCGGGCCGTAAAGCTCGGTATAATATTCGGATTTGTAGCCTGTTTAGCGTACCCACTCACTGTTTTCGCCCATCTACCAAAGCTGGCGACCGTAACGTTGGTGGCATGCTTCGGTCCTGCCCTAGGTCTCGCGTGCTACGGCCTCCGCCGACTACTCGATTGGGAAAGACCGACGATTTCTAGTTCACTGGGTCTGATGTTGAACGCACTTGGCGGCGCACTGTTTTCCGTCATGGCTTTCGTCCAACTGGCCGTTGGAAACTCGGCAAATGGCGACAAAGCCTCTTCGCAATTTGTGGCCATCTGGTTGGGGCTGGATGTAGCTTGGGATTCCTACATCGGTATCGGAACCGTGTGCTTCGCAGTGGCGATGCTTCGCCACCCGCGCTTTGGCGCAATCTTCACTGTTTTTGGAGTCGGCATCGGGGCCGGTCTATTGGTGCTCCATCTTTACACATTTCCGACTCCGCCACAGAATGCAGGTCTTATCGACCTCGGCCCAGCGTTGGGCCTTTGGTACTTCGTCGTTACCATTCAAATGTGGCGCTCCCTCCGTTGGGCAAGGCAACATATCCCTGCAGCCTAAGTGTTAAAGTGTATCGCGCTGATCCTGCGTCTGCTCAAGGTCCCGCATTTACCAGGGTTTAGAGGGCTTCCGTTATCCCTACTTGCCAGTCCGCAAAGCAATCAGGCGCGCCTAGCGATTCCAGGGCCACGATTCAAACCGCTGGACTCCTGGGCGCGCCCGATCCTGTCGCGTGTGCCGAATAAACACGCCGTTTGTGGCGCGCCTTACGGCTAGCTAAACTGCCGCTCTACTTTCTTTTGAGACTGCACCGACAGCCGCTTCTTCGATAAGAGAAGCGACAGCATCCGGGCGCGAAACGAAGACGGCATGGCTTCCTTTGGTCTCGACGACCTTAGAGCCTGCACGCTTGGACATTGCCCGCTGAGCATCAGGCGGAATCATTTTGTCTTCGGTAGTAACCAGGTACCAACTGGGTTTGGACTTCCAAGCGGGTTGGCTGACTGCTCCAGCGAACGCCTGCACGCCCCAAGGGACCTGGGAGTCGGCCATGAAAGCTGCCAAGTCAGGATTCACGTCCGCAGCGAAAGCGGCTACAAACTTCGAGCGGTCGAGAAGTAGAAAGCCGTCTTGTGGCGGCAGAATTGGAGGGACGGGCGCTCCCGGAGGCAGGTTTTGAATCAGAGATTGGATGGACTCTCCTGCGTCGGGAGCGAATGCGGCGATGTAGACAAGTCCAGCCACTTTCGGGTCGTTGCCCGCTTCAGTTACGACTACTCCGCCGTATGAATGGCCGACCAGAAGCACTGGACCAGTTTGAGCTGCGATGACTCTCTTGGTTACGGCCATATCGTCAGCCAGCGAGATCGTGGGATTCTGAACGACGGAAACGTTATAGCCTTTCTTGGTCAAAACCTTGTAGACACTTTCCCAGCCCGAACCGTCCACGAATCCGCCATGGATCAGAACGATATTCAGTTTCTCGGTCATATCCTGCTCTCTTTTCTTGAATTTGAACTGCTGCCCATCGTGCATCCCGTTTCAGATGTTTCAGCGGGAGGGAAGGATACAATTTTCTTGAACGGTAGCTCCTGGTTTGCGTCGCGAATCGGAAAGGGCTAGTACGTATTTCGGCGGTGCGTTTCCCGGGACCTCAGAGCTTACTACCATTTGGACGTAGCGCTAGGGTGATGGTTTTTGAACGTATATCGTTCTCGCTTTCGACATCAGTTCGGCTTTCTTGCATGTTGCGATGCCCAACTTACAATCAAATCGAGATAACCGGGAGCGTAGCGCAACCGGTCGTGCGTAATTGTCGCAGCGTAATCGGATTCTCCAACGAAGAGATTGTGCCCGGCATTCTTAAATACTTTGACCGTGACGTCCTGATTCCTGGCCTTTTCGGACCACGCCTTTACGTTTGCGACTTGTTCCCGCACCGCTTCTGGAGTATCTAGCTCCCCGAAAACGAATAGCGCCGGGCAGCGTAGCCGTTCCAAAACAGTGGCAGGGTCGTAGAAGTAGAAAGAGCGCGTCGCTGCCCAGTATGAATCGTCCCTGGAGTCTGGCCCCCAAGCGTCAGTATTCCCAAAACCGTACCATTTCTTGTTCTTTTCCTTTTGCAGCAAGGTGCTGTACGCGTCCCAATCTTGGCCAGTCCGCATAAACTTATTTTTCGCTGTCTGGAACGCAATGGCTTCAGCGACTTCATTAGCCGAAAACCCAGCAGTCTGAAGATCAGACCTCGTGTCCAGCAACTCCTGGCGTTCCGGGGATAATCCTCCACCGGAAGCTGTTATTACGAATGCGGATTCGCGGAAGCGAGAAGCGGCCAGTGGGGCAATCCAGCCTCCCTGACTCAAGCCCCAGAATCCAATCTGTTTCTGATCGATATCCTCACGACTTTTGATGAATTGGGCTCCGGCGACGGCATCGTCGGCTAGCTCCTCGAAACTGGCGTTTTTCCAATCTCCCGTGGAACCACCCATTCCCCGCTTATCATAAGTGAGCACGGCAAAACCTTTCCGAACGAGCAGTTGCTCCAACACCCCACGCTGCCGCAACTGGGGCCCCGATCCATGCGTAAAGACCATAGCGGGATGCGGTCCCTTGGTCAGAGGCACCACCAACGTGCCAGCCAGAGTCACTTCCTTGTTACGGAATGTGACCGTCTCTTCGCGGTACGGGCTTGTCTTCTTTTCATAGAATTTTCTCGTGCTGTTTTTTTCTTGCCAGGTGAGCCCAGTGATCTCTCCCCGTGCGTTTCTCTCGAACGTTACTTCCAATTCGATGGGGAAAATGCGCGCCAAAGGACCGCCCGACACGAACTTGGTCTCTGAAATGGGAAACAGCGACCCAAATCTTCCGGTCTCAGTGTCGCAATATTGCACTAGCAAATGCGTCAGATCGAAAGATTGCTCCGGCCACGGCGAGATTGCAATCAGATGACCTTGGCCTGCCTCGTAGCCACCTGCATATGCGGCAGGGTCAATCGTGGCAATGCGTGCTAAATGGAATGTGCCTTGGACGTCGGCGGTTTGCACTCCATGGACGGAACCCTGCATTTCACCAGACATCCGTTTGCCTTCAAACGTGAGGTCCCCCAACGGTGTGGGCGCCAGAAACGATACCGCGCCGGCATCTCCGCGAAACTCTTTGAGTCGAATATCTGTCGCGCCCAGCAGCGGCATATCCAGAGTGCCCTGCACCCCATCTGAGTTCTTGGAGAGGTGAAGCTGCAGAAGTTGCCAGTCGTTCTTGACGATCAGCTCGCCTGCCCACTCCCCCTGAATTGGAGCCCGTTTCGCCGAACAAGCGAGAAATGAACAACAGAGCACAAAGGTGCTTGCGATAATGGACGCCCTTCGCATCGAATTATCCCCTTTCGCGTGGGAACGCACGAAGTAAGCAGATTATAAGCAGCCATTTGCGCATTTCCACTCCGAACTTCCTATCTTCGTGGAAGCGGCAGTAGTCTCGCACACGCCGCTAACTCCCGGTATGTCGGAAAAATGGGTAATTGTACGCCACAGGTTCGACATGCTGATTCCAGTGCAGATTGAAGCATCGAGAGAAGAGGGACAACGTCGATGCTTGGATACATTCCGGCGCGCCTATCGCTTCTGTTTGGTTCTTGGAAACCGATCCGGCCGCCACTCTAGCAAATCCCCCGGTGTGCACTTAAGCGCGTAACAAAGCTTGTTTAGAACATCAGCGCTGTAGCCCTTGCTTCTGTTGCGATAGAGTGCGTGAAGGGTCGGGTAAGAAATACCCGTCTTCTTGGCAAGCCTGTATCTTGTCATGCCCTTGCGTTTCAGGATGTTCTTCAATTTACACTCGATCATACCCTCACCCTAACAAAGCAAAGCACCTATGTAAAGGCCTTCATATATAATATATACTTTACATAACATCTAAACATTGGTAAAATAGGCGCTGGTAGGTTTTAGTTGGGTAGCGCAGTCGCTTTATGGGGTTTGGGCCATTATTCAACCTATCGTGCGCCTACGGTCATGCCAGGGCCCTTAGAAGTCCGTTTAAAGCGCCCCAAATAAAGCCCGGCAACCACTAACCTACGGCATTTTGGAGGGCATAAATATGAAGGTAGCCATTTATGCGCGTGTTAGCACCCATAACGGCCAAAACCCAGAAATGCAACTTGCCGAATTGCGAGAATACTCCCAGCGGCGGGGGTGGGAAATAACCCGTGAATACGTAGATGTTGGGATTTCCGGAACCAAGGAGAAGCGCCCACAGCTCGATCAACTTTCGGCTGATGCAAAGCACCGACGTTTTGATGCCCTTGTTGTGTGGCGGTTTGACAGATTTGCTCGGAGCGTTTCACATCTCCTGCGTGCACTTGAAGAGTTTAGGGCGTTAGGTATCGAGTTTATTTCACTCTCCGAAAACGTGGACACGTCGACTCCGACGGGCAAGATGACCTTTACCGTTCTAGGGGCAGTCACGGAACTTGAGCGCAGCCTAATTGTGGAGCGTGTGCGGGCGGGCCTAAGGAATGCGCGGGCGAAAGGCAAAAAATTGGGCAGGCCCCGCAAGGTTACCAATCCGGCCGCAATTAGCAGCCTCAGGTCGCAGGGGGCCTCCTGGCGGGTTATTGGCAAGAGCCTGGGGGTAAGCCATGTAACGGCCCGGTGCGCAGCTGCAAGGCTTTCTAAAGGCAGGAAAGAAAAGGGTACCGCAGGTGGGGCGCTAAGTGACTCATTGCAGTAGCCCAGTTTGCGAGTTTTGTGTGGAAGGAAATCAGTAGTTTTTTATCCGGTGGGCGGTGGGCTAAAACACCTTGAATTTAAAACAAGGGGGTGCCAAAGAATGACGATAGTATTCTTCGTGAATGAAAGGCTTGCTTTCGGGAGCCGGGTCACCCGAAAGACGCACTGCGAGAAGCTAAAATCCCTCGGCATCACTCATGTCGTGAACCTGCGGACAACGAAAGCTAGAAGGCTAAAAGAGTTCAAGAGGATTTGGCTCGGGTTCAAGGACGATGGGAAGCGTAGGCCAGCGTCGTTTTACCGCCGCGCCCTATCCTTCTATTGCAAGGCAATCAAGCGACCGGGAGCAAAGGTATTCGTGATGTGTCGGATGGGACGACACCGGAGCGCGTCGCTAACCTATTTCCTGCTACGTGCCTCGGGTGCATCTTCTTCCGCAGCTGAAGCAGCAATTCTCCGAGCTCGCCCATGCGCGAGGATTGTGAAGGCATACCGTGAATCGGGAGAGAAATATCTCGATCTGGCTTGCTAGCAGGTAATTGACCGGTTTTCCCCTTGGAAATCTGAATTGGTACCTAATCTTGGGAGACCTTCGTATTTCCCCACTTTTTCCGAGACCGAGCGATTTGGCACTTGGTTATCTTTTTTCTAGCTAGAGACAGTAGGGTCTAACTATGGACAGGTTGACAGACTGTGAAGGTAAGCCTCGTTCATCGCCACACAGCGGTCCTCGCTCAGAAGGATGTACTACTTCGCACCCATCGGAGTTGGGATCGTTCGGCAAATCGCGATTAAACCACCAAGAACGCCTGCTTAGGTCCACCGTGATTCCTCGCAGTCGGACTTCCGTCGTACTCCCTGATCCAAGACCGTCGACCGAACTGATCTTCACCCAACATGCGCGGATCGAGAATGTGAACTGGGCGGTTACCTTGAAGCGGCTCACGTCACCGGAACGGAAAGACACGAAGACAACGTCTACGAAACAGACTCTGCATAACGTGGAACTGCCTTCGTCACAACCGGCATTCCCGTTTCGGGCGCAAGATGACAAGAATGTAAGATCCTTGTCATCCTGGCGTCAGGTCTCCGCTGCTAGCCTAGGACTCCATAGGGAGCCCGTACCCCTGATGAAAAGGAGTCCAAGGAGAAGACCGTATATGTTGCGAAAATCCCCTCGAAGTAATTCGAGGATCAAGTTTCTGCGTCCGCTCGCCGGCCTGTTGGTAGCGGGGCTGGGTTTTGCGGCGCTTGCCGCTGCTCAGTCCGTGCCGTTTCCGACCTACCAGGTAGGTGAGAACTCGAACAGTCCACAAGGTCCGAACTATCCGTCCACCCTGCCCAAGCCATGGGTGGTCAGCAGCGGCCAGGTCATCACTCCGGCCGGCACACCGGTCTACTTGGGTATCACTACCCGTGCCAAGGCCATTGCGCTGAATCCGAATACGACCACGCATACAGCCGCTATCCTTCAGATGAGCGCCCCCCAAGCCGTAACCATTTTCAATACCCAGACCGGCGCGATCGTGCAGAACTACACACCAGCCTACCTCACACCATACGGGCCCGATTCCGACGGCAGTCACCTTGGTATCTCCTACACCCCAGACGGCCAGTATTTGTTGTTCAGCCAGGACGGCAACAACTACTATGGCAGCCTGCAACAAGGCGCGTTCGTTGCCATCGCTAAGGTCGATCCGACCAGCGGCATGCTTTCAGACTATGCCCATGTACCCGTTCTTATGGACGTCAACGCCGAGGGCTATCTAAAGAACGTCAACTGCTTCCCGAACAGCCCGGGGGGAACCTCCGGCAGCTTTAACATCCCGTGCGGCTTTACCGTTTCGAACTTCTCCGACGCTGTCTTGACTGCCTATCCTACCGGCATCGCCATTTCACCTGATGCCAAGACCGCCTACGTTGTGCTGGACAACAACAACACGCTTACCAAGATTGATCTGACTGCAACTTCCCCTGTGCAAGGGCCGGAGTTGAATGTTGACAACATGCCGCACAGTGTCGTGATTTCCCCGGATGGCAAGACCGCCTACGTTTCGAACGAGGGTGGCCGAATTCCGACCCAAAGCGACTTCCAGGAATACTCCAATGGCTGGCCAGTCGTCGCCTCTTCAACGGGCTCCATGGCCAGCGGTACTGTTTCCGTGATCGACCTCACCACCTTTACAGTTACTGCCAACATCGAAACCGGTTTACACCCGACCGGCATGGCCTTTTGGGGCAAATACCTCCTCGTTGCCAACGCTTACAGCGACAGTCTCTCCATCATCGACACGACCTGTAATCGCGAACTGGGAAAGATCGACCTCGGATTGCCCATCCGTGTGCCCGGCGAACTTCGTCCGGCCTACGGCGCGGGTCCGAATTCCATCGCCGTTGATGCCCGTAAGAAAATCGCTTACGTTGCGCTCTACAACGCCAACGCCATCGCCGTTGTTGATCTCAGCAAATACGAAGACTGCGACCGTTGGGGCTACCAGAGCAACGACGACGACCACGGCTGGGATAGTGCTGTAGTCGGGATGATCCCGGTCGGCTATGCGCCAAGTTCCGTCGTGCTCGATGCTGCCGACGATTCGCTGCTCGTTGCCAACGATAAGGGCATCGGCACCACCGGCTTCGACGTCGCCCCCCCTCCGACGAATACTGCCGAAAATTCGTACGCTAAATATTACGACGTATACTCCTTCAACACGCACCAGGACCTTGGCTCCGCCAGTATCATCCCTGTGCCGGATCGCTTCCAGCTTTGGGCCATGACGGCTCAGGTCTACCAGAACAACCACTGGGATCTCTTGGAAAATATCCAGGCTGCCTCCGGTGGCAACCGCTGGGCCAAGCCGGTCGCAATTCCCAAGAGGATCGGCGACCCTTCGACCATCAAGCACATCTTCGTGATCATTCGCGAAAACCGCTCCTACGATCAGATTCTGGGCGACGTGGTCGGCGGCAATGGCGACCCCTCTCTGGCGGTTTTCGGTGACAACTCGACTTACGCCGCATATCCCGTCGTCACCCCCAACGCCCACACCCTAGTGACGCGCTTCCCGCTTCTCGACAACTTCTACGACCCAAGCCGCCAATCCGCCGACGGTCACAACTGGATCGTACAGGCCATGGCGCCGTACTCCGACGACATCCAGTCGCCCGACTGGCTCCGCGACTATCCTTCTAACGGTGGCGACGCCATCGCCTACCAGAAGAAGGGCTTCCTGTGGGATCAGGCTGCAAAGGCCGGTGTCACTGTGAAAAACTACGGCGAGTATATTGAGTACAACACCTTCACCGTGCCGGGTTGCACGCTGAACAATTTCACCCAGGCTAATTCTTACAACGGCCCGGGCTTCGCCGCAGAGTTGCCCTTCATTGTCACCGACAGCTGCGAGCCAAGCTGGACTCAGTTCTACAACGACACCCTGGAATACGAGGCTGGCAACGAGACCCAACTCCAGTACTACAACACCATCACCTCCGCCACCCCGCTGCCGAACCTCTATAAGGTCACGGTCCAAAACTACCCGCAATTCGATTTGGGCATCCCCGATCAGTATCGCGTCGATGTCTGGAAACAAGATTTCGCCAAGGATGTGGCTAACAATTCGGTTCCCCAGTTGGAATTCTTGTGGATCATGAGCGACCACACCACTGGTCCTCCGAATGCGACTGCCGAACAGGCCGACAATGATCTGGCCGTCGGTCGCGTAATCGACATCATCAGCCACAGCAACGTGTGGAATGACTCGGCGATCTTCATTGAGGAAGATGACGCGCAAAACGGTGTCGACCACGTCGACGGTCATCGCAGCCCGGGTTATATCGTCAGCCCCTATGTCAAACAGCAGGTAAACAAAGATGGCACCGGCGCCGGCGTCGTCGCGGACAGCACCTTCTACACGCAGGTCAACCTGACCCGCACGATCGAGCAGATCCTCGGCATTACGCCGATGAACCAGTTCGACCTGGTGGCCTCGCCGATGAGGACGCTCTTCGTCGACAAACCACCTGCGAACAACTTCCTGCCGTGGAGCCACGTGCCCAATCAGGTTCCGTTGTGCTACGGCGTCGAGGGATATACGCCTCCGGCGAACATTCCTCCCAGCTTCAACACCTGCAACACCACAACCGCCGGCGTGCAAGACAGCCCCAAAGTCAAAGCTCTTCGCGATGGCTGGATGAAGATGAAGTCGCAGGTCTTCGCCGCCAGATATCACGTTCCCGACTCCCTGAACCCGGACCTCGTCAGCCACTTCGACTGGTACGAGGCCACTGGGTTTAAGGTCCCCTTCCCCGGCGAGAAGAAGGTTCGTCCCGCGAGCGACTTCAACAAGGCGGTGTCGGCCAAAGTCGACATCGACGACTAAAACACGTTTAAACCACGTACCAACTTCAAAAACCCTCTCCCCGGTCGTCGGGGAGAGGGTTTTTTGTTGTACGTCGTGCATGTTCGGCAGCTGGCGGGTGAAAGTCCCGTCCCAATGGAGGTGAAGGGTAGCGAAGGGCAAGGGTGTCACCGCGAGGTGGGGTCTGAAGGAAGAAGGAAGCGTGGAGGTGCGCCGGGATAAATCGGCGGGGAGTAGCGAATGACTCGGGGTCGGTGCGGCTCGCTAGGCCTTCACCGTACGACTCTCTCTCATGCGTGGACAGTCCCAGCTTCGGCGCGCAACCGCCGGATTCACAACCAGGGCGATCGATGATACGGACTTCGCGGTCACGTGCCCGCTCGTCCAGCACCGTATGCCTCAGATCCAGCTGTTGTCGGGCGTGGAGCGACCTGGCAGAGTCTAAGTGATGCTCACGCTGGCGTATCTCTCGGTATTGCCTTCCGCCCGTGGAGACGGCGTCGGCACTCTGGTTTCTAAGAATTCATGAATGGCCACCAAGATCTTGTGGGCTACCGCTACGGCAGCGCGCTTGTAACCTCGTCGAGCTTTGAGTCGGTAAAATTTCTCTCTCAGGTACGTGCCTTCGGTTTTTGCCGCCTCGTTGGCAGGGCCAGCGTTGGGCTATAGCGCGGCGCCATCTTCGCGGCCTCGATTATCGTGGTCTGCAGATGTTTGGGCGCACCAGCAATACTTGCTGTCGCGAAGAACATCAGAAACAAACCTGCAAGCGCGTAGCTGGCCGCTAACCGAAAGCCCAAATTTCGCCACAAGCGTGAGAACGGTGGGATGCTACTGGTCCGGTTCCAAGACATAACCAGCGCCCCGAACGGTACGGATCAATTTGAGCGGGAAAGGATCGTCCACCTTGCTGCGAAGCCTGCGCACATTGACGTCCACGACATTGGTGTCGCCGTCGAAGTTCAGGTCCCAGACCTCTTCGGCGATCATGGTTCGCGAGATTACCTCGCCCGCGCGCCGCGCAAGCAATGATAAAAGGAGGAACTCTTTGGAAGTTAGATGCAACCGATGACCGGCGCGCGTGGCACGTTGGCGCAATAAATCGATTTCGAGGTCGGCCAAGCGAAGCGTGCCTTGTGCGTGAGGAGGCTCACGGCGCAGCAGCGATCGCACGCGTGCCAGCAATTCGGAAAAGGCGAACGGTTTTACCAGATAATCGTCCGCACCCAGTTCGAACCCTCGTACCCGCTCGTGTACGGCGTCGCGAGCGGTGAGCAAAAGCACCAACGCACGCCGGCGTTCTTGGCGCAAGCGAGTGAGAACGTGCCAGCCATCCAACCCCGGAAGCATCACGTCGAGAATGACGAGATCGAACTGCAATTCCTGCGCGAGGTGAAACCCATCCAGCCCATCTCGGGCAACCTCAACGACAAAACCTGCCTCCTCGAGTCCCTTCTTCAGGAACTTGGCGGTCTTGGCTTCATCTTCGATGACCAGAATTCTCACGAATAGCCGACCAGAACGCCCCCGCGAGCAACACCTGCTTGCCATTGGGCAATCAACTTAGTTTAAGCACATGTAAGAGGACATAGGCATGACGTGGAGATTACATTTTTGTCATCTTGCGCAGGAGGAAGGCATGTTTTGGTCCGCGGCTACCTACTCGTAAACATGTTCCAATTTCTGTTCTCCCTTGAGCACTGATTTGCGAGTGCAGGGGCCACTAACCCTGTATTGTGAATTGCAGATTGAAGCTCCTTAGCGAATGTGCGTCGCTTTTCTCCTGAGAAGCAGCTTCATCCCGAAATTAGGAGGCGCATCATAAGTTTTCTAACATTTCTAACAATTGGGATGGAGTGCGGCTGGTAACCCCTCGGCAGATGAGACTTAGAAGTGAGGGGACGCGATTTCGGTTCCCCCCGCTCCTAGCGACATCGCCGCGTATCCTAGTTTAAGTCGCCGCTGGCTCCGGGTTCACTTCTTCGTTCACTGGGAATGAATTGTGGTCGGCCGCTTTGTAATCAGAAATGAGGGCTCCACCTTGCGTCTTTGCGGGTGCAAGTCTATCCAGAATTTTGGTGCGGTCGAAATCTATTGCTGCCCCGTATACGCTGTGATTCAAGTTTCAAGTGAGAATTAGTTCTCACTGGTCTCTTCTTCTTGTCTGCTTAAATTGGACATGCAGGTTTTTGACGCTAATACACGTTAAAGTGCATTCTGCCAACGGCTCTTCTAAAGATCAATTTTCGAATCGTTATGAATCTTTTTGAAAATCGCCTTGTGTTGAATGGCCCGGCCGCGATATTCGACGGTCACGCTCGCATACAGCGTACAATTGGGTCTGCTTGGCACTCCAGACGGAAGCACTCCTGAAAGCAGGCTAAGTCCATGGCCGACATAGTTGACTGGCAGCGACCTCCGCGGAGCCAGCGCAGGTTTCTTTTCCTTGTTCTTGTCATTCTTGCGGTCGTCATTTTCAGCAGCCGGACAGCATTATCCTATTACGTCGATGCCCTCTGGTTCGGGTCGCTCAGTTACGGAGATGTGTTTCGGAAGACAGTAACCCTTCAATGGGCAGCCTTTGGGGCGTTTTTTGCTGTTACATTTCTTTTTCTGTATGGATGGTTCCTGGCGCTAAGGCGCGCGTACCAGCCCGATTTGCCGGACGATCACATGATCGTGGTCGGCGGGCAGCCGCTGAAGCTGCCAGTCGCACGCATCCTGCACCTCCTCGGTCTTGCGTTTTCCCTAGTCGTTGCTGCCGTGACTGGTGCCAGCGTCATGATGGAGTGGCCGACATTCGCACTCTATTGGTACGCACCACTCGCGAACAATGGCGCGGTGGATCCAATCTTCGGCAAGCCCATCAACTTCTATCTCTTCACTCTTCCCGCATGGCAATTCATCACGGGCTGGCTTCTATCGCTAGCCGTGCTTGCCTGTGTTATCGCCGTTTTCTTTGTTTTCGTTACCGGCAGCACTCGAATGCTCTCGGGACGCCGGGGCAGATACATCTCCCTGCCATGGCGCGGGTTCTCCATTGCGTTTGGTTTCTTGTTGCTGATCCTCGCCATGCGCGCGTATATCGCCCGATTCGAGCGCTTGTTCGACGAACATACGATCTTTGGCGGGGTGAACTACACGGATGCGCACGTCATGCTTCCCGGTATGCTCGCAGTCTGTGCCGCGCTCGTTCTCGGTGCTGCCATTGCAACCATCAATGTTGTGTCGGCCCCACGCGTGCGCTGGCTGGTGGCATCGGTCGCTCCAGCCGCAGTGTGTTATCTCGTCCTTCAGATTTCCGGCTGGTACGTTAGCAGCTTCATTGTGAAGCCAAACGAATTGGTTCGCGAGCGACCCTACATTGCCTACAACATTGGCCTGACACGGCAGGCCTACGGATTGGACCGCCTCGCCCAGCGCGAATTTCCTGCCGAGACGACCGTCGAAGCGGCCGATCCAGCGAACAACCAGGCTACGCTGCAAGACATTCGCTTGTGGGACTGGCGCGCACTCCAGGACACGCTGCGTCAGATTCAGGAAATCCGCACCTACTACGACTTCCCCGACATCGATATCGATCGGTATGAAATCAACGGCACAATGCGCCAGGTAATGCTCGCCCCGCGCGAGCTAAACGTGGAAAAGCTCCCCGAGAGCAGCCGCAATTGGATCAACGAGAAGCTTATCTACACACACGGCTACGGTATCACCATGAATCCGGTGAATGGGTTCACTCCGGAAGGACTGCCGACACTGATTCTCAGTAATATGCCGATTCAGAGCACCGTCCAGAACATCGTTGTAAAGCGCCCGGAGATATATTTCGGCGAACTCACCAACACCGACGTGTACGTGAAAACGCGGCAACAGGAATTCAACTACCCGCAGGGCCAAACGAACAGCCTGACGTCTTACGAGGGCAATGGCGGCATCGTTCTTGGGGGTTTCTTTCGCCGACTCCTCATCGCGTCCGATCGAGGGGACCTCACGAAGCTCCCGTTTAGCGACGATATCAACCAGGAGAGCCGGCTGCTGATGCGTCGCAACCTGCGCGATCGCGTGGCGGCCCTAGCGCCATTCCTCACTTACGATTCGGACCCGTACATCGTTGTCGGCGACGATGGTCGCTTGTCTTGGATTATGGACGCGTTTACCACCTCAGACAGCTATCCGTACTCGAGCCACTATGCTCTCGGGAGCACCCCCATTAACTACATGCGGAATAGCGTTAAGGTTGTCATCGACGCCTACGATGGGACCACGACGTTCTACGTGTTTGACCCGCAGGACCCGATCCTCACGGCGTACCGCCAGATTTTTCCTGCTCTGTTCAAGGATGCAGCGGCTATGCCACCAACGCTGCGCAAACACGTGCGCTATCCAGAGTTGTTGCTTAAGCTGCAGGCGGCTGTGTACGGCCTTTATCACATGACCGATCCGCAGGTTTTCTATAACCGCGAGGACCTGTGGACCGTCGCTTCGGAAGTCGGCATGGATGAGTCTGGCCAGCAGAAGACGCAGGCGATGGAGCCGAACTTCGTGCTGATGAAACTGCCGGGCGAAACTGCCGTCGAGTTCGTGGAGATTCTGCCATTCACGCCGGCGAACCGGAACAATCTGATTGGCTGGATTGCTGGACGCAGCGACGGTGAAAAATACGGCACATCGGTAGTCTACGACTTCCCGAAAACTAAGCTGGTCGATGGCCCCCTTCAAATCGAAGCGCGAATCGATCAGAACGCGCAGCTATCGGGACAATTGACGTTGTGGAACCAGCAAGGTTCCCACGTGCGACGAGGCACTCTCCTGGTGATTCCTTGCGGCCATGCGCTGTTGTATGCGGAACCGATTTACCTGCAGGCCGAGCGCAGTCCGATGCCGGAGTTGCGCCTGGTGGTTCTCGCGTTGCAAGACCGGCTCGCGTATGGACCGACCTTCGACTCAGCGATGAGGGCTCTCTTTGGGGGAGAGGCCTCGGCACTAAGCGGCACAACTGCTCCCGTGGAAGCGGAACGAAGCGCAGCGGCGTCGGTCGGAGCGATCAAGCCTGGGACGGACGTGAACGCGCTCATCATGGGAGCGGCCAAAGACCTTGCCGACTACCAACGCTTAACGGCAGAGGGCAAGCTCGGCGAGGCTGGGCAGAAGCTTGAACAGTTGAAGCGCAAGCTCGACGAGTTGAACGCACATCGGAAGTGATTGTTTCTCCGAAGAGTGGCTTTCTACAGATTAGCCTTGGGCTCTGGACATGGCCCGCGAGTACCGGCGCGACCATTCGGTTCCGAGCCAAACGGTCTGGGTCCTCCCCCGCTGTGGCTGCCCTGGACCTTTTGCGTGAGACTGAAGCGGTACTTGCGGGTGCATGTATTGGGAGCCCGCCCTTGCGCGAAAATTCTGAGGGCATACCGCGAATCAGGCGAGCGATACCTACACCGAAATGGAATTTGACTCTCTGCCTCCGTGGAAGAGCGCCAGTACCCTCGAATAGCTTGCTTTCCTCAGCCGGTTTTCTTCGAACTGAAGGGAACCCACTTTGCAACTTAATGGATGTAATGTTGGTTTGCTGGCCCGCGACCAAAAGCCGCCTTACCCGCCCCCGTGTACCCGCCGTGTACCCCACTTCTGCAATTTGAGCGTTTTTGGCGTTTCTGGCGTTACGTAAAATGAGTAACTTACGTGTTTTCAATCTCCACATGCGGTAAGATTCCCCCCGCCGGCACCACTACAAGTTTGTACAGTCCGGAGAGTGAAAACACAGTCAGTTAATTTGTTCCCGCCTGCTGTGTACCTCTAGTGTGCCCTTCGTTTGCATAAGGGCAATGGGA
>Ga0181523_10000424_pt1 | contig 47598 bp, 37 predicted proteins | sample PEATcosm2014_Bin_43_FD_119752 | JGI IMG/M metagenome (GOLD analysis project Ga0181523, IMG submission 119752) | Peatland microbial communities from MTU Mesocosm Facility, Houghton, MI, USA - PEATcosm2014_Bin05_30_metaG | ecosystem: Environmental > Terrestrial > Soil > Wetlands > Peat | place... | reverse complement strand
GCCGACGTAGCTCAGTTGGTAGAGCAGCCGATTCGTAATCGGCAGGTCATCGGTTCAAGTCCGATCGTCGGCTCCATCTTTTCAAACACTTGCGATCAGTTCACCGCGACCTGCTGCACAACTGCTGCACGAGCTATTCTTGCCTCCAACTGATTCATGGCGTCGGTCACAACTTGGGGCACCGTTTTGATGTAGCTTCTCTGCGTCGTGCTGACATCTTCGTGCCGCAAAATCGCTTGGATCACTTTGTCCGGCACTCCGAGTTCGTGAAGGTTCGTGGCTAGACCGCGACGATATGCGTGCCAGCCCTTCCACTTCAGCCCATTTGCCTTGAAAACGGGTTTGATCACGCGGTCAGCGAGGTTGTCCAAATCTAACGCCCCGCGAATCGTATTTGGGAACATCCAGCCAGAAGCGTTCTCTGGCTTGATCGCATCAAGCAAGAGCCTCAGAGGCTTGATGATCGGAACGACGCCGGGGTCTTCATCATCCTCGTGGGTTTTGGTCTCATCTTTTATGTGAGTCCTCCACACCGAGCGCCGGATATTGAGAATATCCCCGTCGTCATCTTCCCACCATTGCCCCCGAATCTCGCCTTGACGCAAACCAGCGAATGCCGCCACTCCGATAGCCGCCCGGACGACAGTCTGAGCAATTTCGGGAGTGTACGCGCCATCCTCGGTGGGGATGACGATGGGCTTCGTACCGGAGAAAAGCTCAAGGTGCTTTTCCGCCTCCTCAAGAGTGTAGGCAAGGCGCTTCCGCCCGTGCCTTTTACCCTCGGGGATCGTGACTCCAGTCACCGGATTCACGCCGTCATAGATACCCTTACGTTTGGCAAACGTGAACATCGCAGACAGCGTCACCTTAATGTGTTTGTACGTCCCGTGCGCCAAGTCGCCAGTGAGCGACTTGTTCGCGGCTTCGATCTCGCACATAAGGTTTTCACCGTCTGCGGTTCTGAAGTCCCTGACCCGACCCTTAACGCGATCTCTAATGTGACACCGCCAAGAATCCTTGTAGCCTTTGACCGTGCTCATAGCCAGCCTCTTCTCAATCGCGGGGAAATAAACGTTGTCCGCGAAATCAACGATGCTGACTCCGACTTCTGATGTGAAGCCGATCCGATTGAGCCTGTCCATGAACTCGTTCTTTAACGGGATGACCTCGCTCTTCTTGGGGTATTCCGTCATACTAGCTAACCGATGGGCAACCGGGTTCTTCTTCCCATGCTCGCGATACCTTACATACCACGCGCCGTGGGACTTAAACAGACTTCCTTGCTGGGTTCTCATCACATGGTTCCTCCTTTTGGTGAGGACCCAGCCCTGCGTTGTTGTGTGTTGTAGCCAGCACGACGTTCAAGCCAAGCATTCAACTCGGGGGAGCCCCAGCGATAACGCCGATGCTTCCCGAGCCGGAATACTGGAATGGGATCAGCGGTGCGTGAACGCTTGCTCTGATCGACAACCCAGCTTTCCTTGACTTTCAGCCGTTGCGCTAACTCGGCGGATGTTAACACTTCGTAATCAATCGGCCTAGGCCCCAATCGCGATGCTGGTCTGGAATTGGAGCGGGCAGTCGGTACCGCTGGAGAGGTACGGTCTGAATGGGACCCGCAGGCGGCTTTGTCGCCGGAATCAGACTTGGACGGTTGGTTTGGGCGAAGCGAATTGCGGTGGAACTCAGTTGAATACACGAGCGCGTACCTTGGCCTGAAATCACCAAGAACGCACCCCCCAAACCTTTTACGATTTGCCGACGAGGAAGTTTATTTAGGATGATCGCATCCACATCCAACGTCGGTCAGGGATCGCCCGGCTCGGGCATTAGTTCGGCGGCTAAGGACGCTGGCTAACGCCCCATCCGCACAGGCTGCACGATCTTATTGGTCGTTATTTTAGATGCCGTCTGCCGTGCTCAGGATTACGAGCGGTCCCGCCTCGGCAAAATCTAAATATCCGATGCATGGCACTTCAGCGGGCGGTGAGGTTGTGGATATCCCCGATTGACGCCGAGTCTCCGATTTGCTTGTCAGTTGTTGTTGGTGTACGCTCCAAGCACACCGAAGTAGGGTCGGGACAAAGCTCGCTCCGCGAAGGGCCGCTTCTATGTTGTTGGATGAACTGACGAGTCTCGGGCCGAATCATCCTCTCGCAGCACTCCACAGCGATCCGGGGTGAGCACAGTCCGCACGGTGTCCCTGCTGAGTTGCCCACCATTCGTCCAGATAACCTCCTCTGACTTCTTGCCCCCACGCTTGCCTTCGAGTCCCTTGATGGTTCGAAAAGGCCGAAACGGCAGCCAATCCGCTCCTGCGTTTTCGCAGACCATTACCTGACCCCTCCGGCTCATGCACCAGTCACCGAGGGCCGGATAATTAATGTCGTGGAATCGGTAGGCCCTCCCCGCCACTCGGTATGGTGGATCGATGAACCAACTGGCGGCTTGGTCAGGAATGTCGGCGTAGGACGCTTGAGTTATCGTCCAATGCCTGGAAAGGCCGCAATTAGCCCTAACTACGATTGAAAACAGTCGTTCTTCTACCAAGATTAGCCCAGTCTCCGCGACAACTCGGTTTTTCCGATTTTTACGACATTCTCGGTTTTCCTTCGGAACGTATTTCCCGGAACCAATCAACGCTCGACGTAATTGCGAGGCCCCGGCCGCCCTCCGCACACCTCGGGAATCTAAGACCGTGAGACAAGTGCTCAGCATGGCGAATCACGCTGGCGCAGACAGGGCGCGAATGTACTTCCGGATAAGAATCTCGGGGCCGCGTTTCGGCCCTTCTGGTGGTCGCGTTCATCTATTCCTACAAAACGGCAATCATGCGGAGACGGAAAAAGGAAACGTGCGGAAGACGATCCGAACCGAGGCGGCCTTCACGTATTGAATGTGGTAAGAGGCGAAGCCTAGAGATCACAACGATCGGCTGAGATGCCGCCCACAAACCAAGTCAAAAGTTGAGGTTTTATGGCAATAGAGAAAATGACTATCGCGGACACTTGGCTTCAGAGAATTGATAAGCCGATGACAGCAGGCGGCTTTGGTGCAGGAATTAGCAAGAAAGCCGTAGAGCTTATGCAGGAGTCGGCTGTGAACATCTTGCCGGACGCCAGTCCCCGAGGCACGGACATTTATGTTTTCGCTGACGGGAGCGGACTTTGGTTGAAACGACAGGATGACTGGTATCCGGCAGACGAAGATACCATCGCTGAATTGCTGGCAGAAGAGAACGGCGAAGACGGATGACCCAAGCGTCGGGTGCTTCGCCGATCCCCCTTATACGGCAGATCGGGCGAGCAAGGGGCACATGATTTTCTCCCACCACAAACTGAACGACCAGAAGATTCTCTCGATTCTGGCCGGATGGCGCGGACCGTGGCTGCTCACGGAGGATGACTCCCGCATGGTTCGCAATCTGGCGCTCTGCTACAGGTTCTCTTCCCGGCGAATTCGTATGGCCACAGGGGAGAACAAGAAAAAGAACGAACTGGTCTTGTGGCGAAAACGAAGACTTCTTTAGCTTCCCCTTCCGGGTTCCGTGGTAGGAATTCGCAGAAAAGGTGAGGTTCATCATGACCAAGAAAGTAGATGGAAAGAAAGTAGGCGCAAAGATTCCCTCTGTTGCGCTGCAACAGAGGTCCGAGAATGGCGCAAGAAGGTTTGCCAAACTGACGCCAAATGAACTCCACCAGCAAACGCTGAACGCACGCGAGGCGTTTCTCAAGATATGCGTCGGCGCGGAGACGTATGCCGTTGATGTCCTGTTGCCGTATTGCGAGGAGATCATCGCACGCTACAGGATGCCGGGCGTGGCCGCAAAAGATCGCCCGAACGGCAAGCCCACGGTCGAAGCGTACTTCCGGGGCATCAAGATGAATTACAGCACCGTTCGAAGCTGGATTCATCGCAAGAGGATGAGCACCGAAATGTTCGACCCCGATAAAACCGCCAGCCATAACGAAAACGGCAAGGTTCCCCACCTAACCGAGCTTGAAGCCCGACTGATTGGAACCGCCTCCGCTGGTGACAACCTCGTGAAAGCATTCCAACAAGGCGGCAACGTGGACGAGGCGATCAAGGAGTTCACGGAGCATGCCCCCACGCCGGAGCGCATCTTGGAATTCATCGAGCGCCCCGTGAAGGTCGCTGCCACCGAAGTGGAGAAACTGGCGGTGCAGCTTTGCAAGCTGATCGACCGGGACGACAACAAGAAACGGACAGAAGATTCTCTCTCTCGCTCGGGAACTGCTGACCAAAGCGGAACCCACCACCGTGGAGCAGGTGCTCGCCGAAGCACGCAAGCGCCCGCAGGGGGAATTGTCGCAAGCGGATTGGCTCTGATCCACCGAAACGATGAGCGCCCCACGACTCAATCGAGTCCGGGGCGCGTTCGTTTCTGGGACCGCCAACGACCTAGAATGACTCAATGCACTCCGATTTCAGCGATGCTCTGCTCGGCGTCCATGCCGTCCAATGCTACCTGCCACCAGCTTGCCATACGCAGCAAGCCTGACCGCTAGTCCGTGATGATGATTTTCTTTTTTGTCGTCACGGTTCCGGTCTCGCTAAACACGATCTTGCACTGGAACTGTTGCTCCTCGATCATCCAACTGTTGCTTTCCCGCTCTTTCTCGTCCAGTCGAAGGTTGCGATCTCGAACCAGCTTTGTGACGGCATCCTTGGTCATGCCGAAGGAAAGATCGTCGCACAGCGAGCGAGCGGTCAGATTGAGGCGTTCGGCGGGTTGTGTTTTCGCTTTCGTTCTGACGCCCGGTGGCGAGGGTACCGCGAGGTCTCCAAGCCGCCTGCGCCAAATTTCGCGGCCATCCGCTGTCATGGCCCGAACGTAGGTGCCGTCCGGGCACGCTTCTTCAACGTAAAGATCGGGGCCGTTTGCGGTTGGAACGGCTTGTGATATTTTCCCGGATTTGCAGCCGGGCAGGTTGGTGATCGACCAGATCGCCGTCCCCGGAGCCAATGCAGCGCCGGAATGAATTTCGATGCTGGCCTCGGCGGAGCCTTCCCCGGCGTGAGCGGTCAGGACTACGGTTGCGGATGGTTCGGTTGCTCGCAGGGTCGCCTCGTCGCCGTCCGTCGTAAGTGTAGCGGCGTTTTCAGGTGATACATTCCATGTGACATTTTGTTGCTTGCGGCCATCCTTCCCTACGGCGCGGAAAGTGCGAGTGTCGCCCACCAACATAGTCGCTTTGCTGGGGACAACGAGGAGCGCGGGCGGATTCTGCGCGAGGGCCATCCGACCAATCACGCTGATCGTGAGCAGAGCAAGGAACGCAGCGCAGTTCGTCTTTCGCATTCGGTATGTTTCCTCAGGTTCCTGCTTCACTAGGCTACGTCTCTTGGAATGGCTGCAAAAGTTACTTTGGAGACAATCTCGGATCAATTGTGAGGCGGCGATCCTCTCCGGCTCATAGCTGAAGTACACCGCTCCGCCCTTTCTGTTGGATTATTATGTGTGCTCGAACGGAGGATGATCATTTTATGGCGGATCGCAGTGCTGCGCAGAAGGGGGCTCAAACCAGAAAGCGCCGGGCGGCAGGCAAGAAAGCGGCGAAGACTGTCAAAAAGATGGCTCTCCCTTCTCCATCAACATCCTCCCAGCGATGGAATGCGGCTGCCTATGCCGATCATGCTCATTTCGTGCCCGCTCTCGGGCAGCCTGTCCTCGATTTGCTTCAGCCGCAATCGGGCGAACGCATCCTCGATTTGGGTTGCGGCGACGGTGTGCTGACGGAAAAACTGGTTGCGCTGGGGGTGCAGGTGGTTGGCATCGACAATTCTCCGGACATGATCGCTGCCGCTCGCCAGCGCGGCCTTGATGCCAGAGTAATGGATGCCCGTGCGCTGGTCTTTAACGACGAATTCGATGCCGTCTTCTCCAATGCCGTCCTGCACTGGATCAAAGACGATCCGGATGCGCCGATTGCGGGTGCTTTCCGTGCTCTCAGGACTGGAGGAAGATTCGTGGGCGAGTTGGGCGGGCATGCGTGCGTCGGTGCGATTACCGTGGCGTTAGTGGCTTCGCTTGAGCGTCGGGGCGTCAAAGATGCCGCTTCGTGGATTCCGTGGTACTTTCCGACCGTCGAAGACTATGAACTGCGGCTGAGCAGGGCGGGGTTCGTGCCCCGGAGCGTACAACTGATTCCGCGCCCCACGCCTCTGCCAACGGGAATGCGCGGGTGGCTCAACACGTTCGCCAGTCCGTTCTGCGCCGCGCTGGCTAGTGAGGAGCGCGAGGGGTTTCTCGATGAAGTTACAGCATTGCTCAAGCCCGTTCTCTGCGATGCTCACGGGCGTTGGACAGCGGATTATACGCGCCTTCGCTTTGCTGCTATCAAACCCTGAAGTGAACCCGTCAGGCTTTACTTTAGGGTAACCCTACTACGATCCACAGCGGGCACGAGATTCGTAGCGCAAGCATCGACGGTTTTACAATTACCAAGATTGCAGTGAGGTGTCCGTGACCGAAGCCGAACTGAAAAAACATCTCGACACCGCCGAGGAAAGCCCCAAACAAATTGCTGCCGCCGTGCTCGGTCTGCCGGAGAAAACGCTTCGCTATAAACCTTCCCCGGACAAATGGTGCATCTGGGAGATGCTTGGACATCTCGCGGACATGGAAATCCTCTATGCCTATCGACTGCGGCAAATGCTGGCCGACCATGACCCCGTAATCGCGCCGATTGATCAGGATGCTTGGGCGAAGCATTTGGGGTATCTGGAATCCTCGCCTGCGGAGTTGATCGCGCTCTATGGACTCAACCGCCATGCCAATGTGCGGTTGCTGAGACGACTGAAATCCGTAGACTTGCTGAAATCCGCTCGCCATCCTGAACTCGATCACCGGGTCACAGTTGCGGACTATGTGGCGATGATGTCGAAGCACGGGCCGAATCATCGGGGACAGATCGAGCGGCTGAAGAAAGAATCGATTCGGAAACAGAATCAAGCGACCCGACGACCATCAAGCAACGGTTAGGAATGGAGTGGCAGATGCATCTGTTTCCTTGCAGGAGGCTTCGTTCTCTCCTTCGCCTTCTGGTCATCGGACCCTTGTTGATCGGTTGCGGCCATGCGCCGCTGCGGCGAGCGAGCGTAAACCAAGAATTCGCACCATCACCGCTTTTGTGCGGATTGACTCCTCGCAATACCGACAGCAGATTGAGGAAGGTGTCGCTGTGCTTCGTCAAGCGAAAACCGCGTTTGAGCGAGGCGGGTATCTGCGGCCACACATGGAACACATTCGACACACAGGGGGAGTTTGCCCCCGCCTGTCTTCGCCAGTGGACTTCGACCCAGTGCCTATCCTGTAGCCGCTGGTCGCGGCATTCGGACTGGTATGCTCAGTGACTAGAAGGAGGAGCACCCATGGTAAAGGTCAGCGTGTTGTATCCGAATCGAGAAGGCACGGAGTTCGACATGGCGTATTACCTCAACCACCACATCCCCCTGGTTCGGCAACTGCTGGGATCGGCCTTGAAGGGAGTATCAGTCGAGCAGGGGATTTCAGGCGAGGAACCGGGATCGCCTGCTCCGTATGTCACAACATGTCATCTTCTGTTTGACTCAGTTCAAGCCTTTCAAACGAGCTTCGGCCCGCACGCGCAGGGGATCATGGAAGACATCCCCAAGTACACGAACTCCGAGCCTCTCATTCAGATCGGCGAAGTCCAACTCTAGCGTTCACGGACTGTGGAATTTGCCCTGATTCAGAGTCAGCTATTCTCATAGCACGATGACCAATGACGAGCGAATGCAGCGAGAGTCCAACCTCATCGCTACCATCAGAAAGAAGCTTTCTGAGTTCGTAAACATGACGCCATGAGGGATTTGAACAAGCAGGAACAAACCGCCATCGAAGCGGTCGCCAGACGGTTCTCGGCAACGTGGGTAAAGGGTAATGATCCCCCCGACGCCTATATCATTATCGCTGGGAAACGGGTTGCTGTTGACATCGCAACCCTCAAATGGCGCGGCGCTCTCCAAAGTAGCACCGCCAAGCCTCGTTTGAGGTTCGATAGGGTTGCAACGAGGCTCATTGAACGTTTGCAAGCCACCCTTCGCGAGACCGTGCCGCACGGCATGACAGTGTTGCTGACCATCACTGCTCCCATCCGTCTGCCATCGAAAACCGCTGCCGCGTTGGAAGGCAAAATACAAACTCTCCTCGACCGGGAATCGCCCGGCCGAGATGAGAAAACCACGATTCACGGGAATCGTGTCCAGATTCGAGTTTTGATCGGGGCATCTGAGCGAGCGCCAAAAATGATTGGGTTTGTACACAATTCCGATTCGGACCCACTTCTAATTTTGAACATGACACGCGAATTGCTTGAGCGAATCAGCGACGAGGCTGGCAGGCGGGCGGCGAGGCTTGCGGGTGATCGCTGGCTCGTTTTGATAAGCGCTGGCGACATTTCATGGTTGGAGGTATATCGCTACATCTATTCGCAGCGCCACATGGCGACCGACTTTGAGAAGATTTTCATGATATTTGGCGATGGGCGTGTCGGGATATTGACGGGATGAAAGCAGAAACAGCACGTCCGGCGATCCTCTCGCTCACGTCGTTTTGAATTCACGGCTGCTCAGTAAACTGAGACCCAGTACCTCTCGTGCAGCCGTTGGTCGCCGCAGTCGGATTGATATGCGGAATGACATCTTCGTGTGCCGAATGATTTATGGCGGAAAGAGACGCAACAATGGAACAGCGGGTTAGCCTGATCACTCTTGGAGTAGCCGATTTGCAGCGCAGCAGGAACTTCTATGAACGCCTCGGATGGAAGCGTGCAAACGCCAAAGCCGATAGCATCGTGTTCTTTCAGGCCGGAGGAATAGGTCTCGCTCTGTACCCGCGAGTGTCGCTCGCAAAAGACGTAAACATGTCCCCCGATGGACAGGGCTTCGGCGGAATCACGCTGGCGTACAACGCCCGCACTCGCGAAGAGGTTGACTCCGTTCTCGGGCAGGCGGAAACCGCAGGTGCAAAGTTGCTCAAGCCCGCACAGGAGACCTTTTGGGGAGGATATGACGGGTATTTTGCCGACCCGGATGGATTCTTATGGGAGGTCGCGTGGAACCCGTCCTTTCCTATCGCCGAAGATGGGAGTATCCGAATACCCGCGGAACTTTAGCTGTTCACGTCAGGCAGTTGGATTACTGGGCAGCAGATTCGGAAACACGCCTACGAACTTTACGAGCAGCGCGGAAGGACAGACGGTCACGACTCGGACGATTGGCTTCAAGCCGAGCGCGAGATAAAAGGTACGCAGGCGAACGCAGGATAGCCTCCGGGCATCACAAAGGTCGAAGGGTCGAAGACGTGTCCGACTTCTTGAGACCCTCCGATGCTCTACAGATGCGATGATTTTCCGTGAGCAGTCGGATCAACAGTGCGGTGAATGTTGCAGAGGTTCAGCGTAGGTTTTTTCTCTTAGGCGTACGGCAAGCTGTTCCCGACCGGGGTTCTGTCTTCGCGCTTGTAGCTGAAATAAACGGCTCCTCCGATAATCAGTGCACCACCAGCCAGAGCCGTAATCCCCAAGACCTCATGAAGCAACGAAACCCCGAGGATCGCGCCGACCAGTGGTTCCAAATTGACGAAGATTCCTGCCCGCGATGCGGGAACCTGCTTGAGTCCCCAATTCCATAGCACCGTGGTGCTCGCAGTATTATGGTTCACTGGGAGAGGCAAAACAAGGTGACTGAGGGAGCTCTATGGAATATGGCGGCGTTCTCGCACGGCCGCTCCGGCATCCAGTTCAGAGTCTCCCTGGGCCGGAAGTGAATTTTCGCCATGCAAGTTATCTGAACTGGCTTACGCGGAACTTGCTCCGTGGCGGCGAGCCGACAGTGGCTTTGGGTTACGAGTGAACACTTTCTTAGGCAGCGGCTGGGGCCGGTTGCTTTCGTCTGTGCCAGTAATCCAATGCCGCAAACAGAAGGACGGCAGGCACGCCGGTCAGTCCGCAAGCGATAAAGAAGATGCCGTAGGCGTGAATGAGGCCGTGCGTGGTGCTCAGGCTTTCGACCTCAGCGCCGGAAAAGCCCTTCAAGATCTTTCCCAGCCAGGCATAGGTTGAACTCAAGAGCGCATACTGCGTCGCGGTGTATCCCAGATTGGTGAGACTAGACATGTATGCTACCAGCGCAACGCCTGCAAAGCTGATGCCGAAGTTGTCACCTGCCATGACCAGCGCGAAGAGAGGAATACTCGTGCCCGCGAACGCGAGGGTCGCATACGCAGTAATCGCAGCAGCCTGCAGAATGCCCCCGATGATGAGCGCGCGCATGTAGCCAAGCTTCAGCGAGCAGAATCCGCCCGCGGCGATGCCTGCAAACGTAGCGATGAGCCCGATTGAGCCGCGCACCGCTCCGACTGTTTGCTTCGAAAGACCGATGTCGTGGTAGTAGGGATTCGCCATCGGGCCCATGATGAAGTCCGGCAACCGGTACAGACTGATTGCCGCTAACATCACAAGCGCGAGCCAGCCATGTGCTCGGAAGAAAGCTATGAACGGTCCCACAACAGCGTCAAAGAAACCGCGCGGCGTCCAAAGCGGCGCTTCGCGTTCTTTATCATCCATCACCGCATCCGCGCGTTCCGGTTCCTTCGCAAACCAGGTCGCGACCATTCCAATGGCCATACATGCGCCGTAAATACCGTAGGACATGCGCCAGCCTACGGTCGCTGCCAGGATGAGGATCACGGAATCCGTAGCCAGGAGCGCCAGACGGTAGCTGAACTGATAGGCGGACGCGAGGAGGCCTTGTTCTTCTCCGTCGTCTGCCGATTCAATTCGCCAGGCGTCGACCACAATGTCCTGTGTCGATGAGGCAAACGCGACGACGAGCGCAAAAGCGCCAAGCCGGCCGAGCCCCGCTTTCGTGCCAATTCCTCCCATAGCGGAGAGCGCCAGCCCGACGACAATCTGCGAGAACATCATCCATCCGCGCCGATGTCCAAGCCGTTTAAACAACGGCAACTCGACGCGATCCATCAAGGGCGCCCACAGAAACTTCAGCGAATAGGCAATGCCCACCCAGGAAAGAAACCCGATCGTCGTTAGGGAGGTGTGTTCATCACGCAGCCAGTAGCCGAACGTATTGCCGACCAGGAGAAAGGGTAGGCCTGAAGAAAACCCGAGCAACAACATCGCCAGCGTTTTGGGCCGCAGGTAATCGGCGATCCGGTGCTTGTGCGGACTCACGCGTTCATTGTCTACCGCTGCCTTACGAAACTCAACCCTGTGCTGCTTCTGGCTACGATTCGCCGTCTTAATGAATCCGCCCACACTTGGCACACTGAGGGTCACTGAAATCCCCAGGGAAACGCGTTAGCCGGTCAACCGACAGTCAATCGCGCAAACGGTACTGCGAGCTTTCCGAATCTGGCACACTCGTGGCACACAAGGCTTCGGTGCGCCTGCTGGACAGGTTCCCGAGTGGAGCTCGCGACCGAAGGTCTCTTCACGCCATGCGAGTAAGCGCAATAGGATATTTCTGTCTTTTTGAAATGCGCGAAGAGATCCAGTCAAGGAGACGGTGCGACTGCTTCTATAATTGATTGGATGGCCCTTAACATGAAGCCGATGGTCCTCACAACTGGGTTGTTTCTCCTATTCCTGGCCACTCCCCTTTTTGCTGCCGACAATTATCCTGTCAAGGTCGAACGCGGCGTGTCCGTTAATATGCGCGATGGCGTCATCCTTCGCGGCGACATCTTTCGGCCCAACACGGACGGCAAATTCCCGGTTCTCCTCCAGCGCACTCCTTACCGCCGTGCCACCTGGGGCTACGATGTGGACTTTGCCCAACGAGCCGCAGCGCGCGGCTATGTTGTCTTTCTGCAGGATGTGCGCGGTCGCTATACCTCCGACGGCGAGTGGTACCCCTTTCTCCATGAATCAGAGGATGGCTACGACACAATCGAGTGGATTGCCGCCCAGCCCTATTCGGACGGCAGAGTGGGCATGTTCGGCGGCTCTTATGTGGGAGCGACACAAATGCTTGCAGCCATCGCGCATCCGCCGCATCTGGCGGGCATCTGTCCGGTTGTGACTGCCAGCGACTATCACAACGGCTGGACCTACCAAGGCGGCGCGTTCGAACAGTGGTTTGATCAATCGTGGACCAGTGGCCTCGCACAAGACGCACTTGCAAACCAGATTGAACGCATGCCCAGAGCTCCGGAAGAAGTTAACGTTCTCCCGCTGAAGGCCTATCCGATCTTCAACGGGAATCCAGCAAGTGTGATTAATGTTTCGGCTTCCACAATCGCACCGTACTTTCTTGACTGGCTTTCCCATCCGTCTTACGACGACTACTGGAGACGCTGGTCCATCGAAGAACATTACACGGACATTCGTGTTCCGGCACTCCACACGGCCGCCTGGTATGACATCTTTCTTGGCGGTTCCTTGCATAACTACGTCGGCCTGAAAGCGCACGCTGCGACCGAAGAAGCCCGCGAGGGCCAGCGTCTCCTAGTCGTCATCGGCGGGCACGCGGGCGATGGACGCAAGATTGGCGAAGTCGACTTCGGTCCAGAAGCCGGTAAGTTCAACGCAGGCGAGGTTACCCTTCACTGGTACGATTTCCTCTTCAAGGGCGCTCGAAACGAGTTCGCCACCGGAAACGCAGTCAAGATCTTTGTCATGGGAATTAATCAGTGGCGCGATGAAGACGACTGGCCGCTCGCCCGTGCCAAGTCGACCAAATACTTTCTCCATTCTCAGGGCCGAGCGAACACAACGCACGGCGACGGCTCCCTCTCTATCGCGACACCCGGGGCCGAACCGTCTGACGAGTTCGTCTACGATCCCGGCAAGCCCGTCCCCACTATCGGCGGTCCCCTATGCTGCGATGGAGATCATCTCGCCCCGGGTCCGCGCGACCAGCGCTCGGTTGAAGAACGCAATGACGTCCTAGTCTACTCGACTTCTCCCCTCGATCACGACCTCGAAGTGACAGGACCTGTCCGCCTCGAATTCTTCGCCACATCTTCTACTGTGGACACCGACTTCACCGCTAAACTCCTCGACGTTGCACCGGATGGTACAGCCATCAACCTCACTGAGGGCATCCTCCGTGCTCGGTATCGGGATTCCCAAGCCACCTCTGTTCCCCTCGTTCGCGGGCAAGCCTATCTGCTCTCAATCGACCTTTGGGCCACCAGCAATGTCTTCCGCACCGGCCACCGGCTCCGTCTCGAACTCTCCAGCAGCAACTTCCCGCGCTTCGACCGCAACCTCAACACTGGGGAGTTAGCGGCAAACTCCGCCACGTGGGTTACAGCCACGAACACCATCCTGCACGACAAGACCCACCCTTCGGCCTTGATCCTCCCGATAGTGCCTTGACCGGGGACGTGCGATGTCAGTCGGAACTACCCGCGCTCCATTCTGGTCATACATATTGTGGGAGTGCGCAGCTCACCGGTGTCATCGTTCCAATTGCGGACGATGGCCCTCGGGCATTCAATCTCGAGCACCTCGTCGGCAATATCTCAAGTTCGGTTTCGTTAGCGACGAGCTCGGCTTTGGGAACTCTTCTCCAAAGCCGGCTGACCGACAGTAAGTCGGCCCCGCAGGCGTTTTGCCCGGTACCTTCGCGGTGTCTTGAAGTGCCGAGCGATCCCGATGACAAGAGGTTCCTGGAATGTGCCGATGTGGCCCGCGCCGATTACCTGGTCACGGGCAATCTGCGGCATTTTCCGAGATTCTGGAAGAGAACCAAGATAATAACGCCGCGTGAGTTTATCGGGCTTGTGGCGCCGCACTTGATTACGTAAGAAGCGTCGCAGGGCAGAGGGCCGGAAGCCTCCCCGCGGAGATTAGGCACTGACAGCCCCAGGGTGATCTGCTACTGATTGCGCAAGGAGAAGGCACCCATAAGCGACGTTGCCATAAACAGGAAAGACCTCAGCGAACGCGACATCTGCTCCAAGTTCATCGGTCCCGCCGTCAAGCGAGCGGGCTGGGACGGGATGATGCAGATCCGCGAGGAAGTCGCTTTTACCAAAGGACGCATCATCGTCCGGGGAAAGCTCGTTACCCGTGGCAAGGAATCGCGTGGACGATCGCCTTCGCCGCAGGTCAGCTGCGTTCGGAGCGGGCCGGCAGCCCCAGAAACGGGCGTCGGGGAAGTTTGACCCAGATCAGGACTGGGAAACGCCCATAGAGCCGTGCATTTTCCCACCCATCTGATCCTGGAATTCTGGCGCTATGCCGACTTGAACGAAGCCGCGTTGCGGCGGACGCTATCGCGTGTTGGGGAGCCGACGGTCGAGGTGATCTGAGCTAGTTTGTGGCGCAGAGGAGGAACTCTCTGTGACCCACCTACGCCAGATCATGCTTGAGGAGTTGCGGCGCCGCAACTACGCCGAGTCCACCATCCACATTTACATCCACACGGTCGAGCATTTCAGCCGGCACTTCCATCGTTCGCCCGATCAGCTTGGCCCCGAGCATATTCGCCAGTATCAGGCCGCGCTATTCACGCGGTGGAAGCTGGGCCCGAACACAGTCACGCAGCGCCTGGCAGCCTTACGCTTTTTCTATGTTCAGGTGCTGAAGCGAGGCTGGAGCGTTGCCGAGACACCGTATCCGAAGAAGGTTCTGCACTTACCGCAGGTACTGAGCCAGGAAGAAGTTGCGCGGCTGATCGACGCGGCCGACTGCCCCTTTCATCGCATCCTGCTGATGACGCTGTATGCCACGGGCGCGCGCCGCGCAGAAGTGGCCCACCTCAAGATCAACGACATCGACAGCCAGCGTATGGTCATTCATATTCGGGGAGGTAAGGGACGCAAGGACCGCGATGTCATGCTCAGCCCGAAACTGCTCGATGCACTGCGCGTCTACTGGCGCGGGCTGAAACGCAAGCCCACCGACTGGCTGTTTCCCGGCAATCGATGGCATACGGCGAGTCGTCCGGTCTCCACCAAGGTTCTCTGGCACGCCTGTCAGCAGACCGCCGAACGTGCCGGTCTTGCGCATAAGCACATCCATCCTCATACCCTGCGCCACTGCTTTGCCACGCATCTGCTCGAAGCTGGCACCGACCTGCGCACCATCCAGATGTTGCTGGGTCATCGTGACTTGGAGGAAACGACGATCTATTTGCATCTCTCCCGGCGGCATCTCAGCGCCACCGGCAGTCCGCTAGATGCAATCACGATCCGAGGAGAAGGAGAACCGACGCAGAGCGCATGAACCCGCCTCCTCTGGAGGTGGCCGACATCGTTCGCTGTGCAGGACAGTCCTTCGTCGAGCGCAGTCGCAAGTGGATCAACGGCCAACACGAGAAAGTGTTGCTGGCCATTGCACGCTGCCGCACCGCCGCGTTGGGTGGACATCGCGATCAGTGCTCGGACTGCGGACATACTGCCATCTCGTACAACTCGTGCCGAAACCGGCACTGCCCCAAGTGTCAGGGCAACGCCCGCCTGCGCTGGCTCCAGGCGCGAGCGCGGGAGTTGTTGCCCACCAGCTACGTGCACGTCGTCTTCACCCTGCCGCGCGAACTCGCTCCGTTGGCATTGCAGAATAAACGGCTGATCTATAACCTGCTGTTTCGCGCCAGCGCCGAAACCCTGCTGCCGATCGCCCGCGATCCCCGCCACCTGGGAGCCGAGATCGGTTTCTTCAGTGTGCTCCATACCTGGGACCAGCGACTACAGCATCATCCCCATGTCCACTGCGTGCTGGCTGCTGGCGGTATCGTTCCCGACCACCCCCGCTGGATCTCATCGCGCCCATCCTTCTTCCTTCCGGTCAAAGTGCTCGGCCGTGTCTTCCGCGGCAGGTTTGTCGCCGGACTCAAGACTGCCTTTCATGCAGGCGCACTCCAGTTCCACGGACATCTCTTACCGCTTGCGGAACCGCGCGCCTTCGCCTCCTGGCTGCGGGTACTGTTCCGTCACGATTGGGTCGTCTACTCCAAACGGCCTTTCGGCGGGCCAGAACATGTGCTGCGCTATCTGGGCGCCTACACCCATCGCGTCGCCATTTCCAACAGCAGGCTGGTTGCTTTCTCCGAGGGCAACGTCACCTTCCGTTGGCGAGACTCTGCTCACGGCAACAAAAAGCGGCTGATGACTCTGCACATCGATGAGTTCCTGCGACGCTTCCTTCTGCACCTGCTGCCGCGCGGCTTTATGCGCATCCGCAATTTCGGATTTCTTGCTAACCGGAGGCGAGCGGAGTTTCTTCCGCTCTGTTTCCGGTTGCTCCAGCCATCCGATCCGCCAGTAGCAGACGCCCCCTCACCCGCGCTGCCCATTCACTCGCTGTGGCAATGTCCGCTTTGCGGCGGAACCATGCAGGTTGTCGAGCGCCTCTCCGCCGCCCAACTCCTCCTCCGGTCTCCGCCTCATCCCAGCCGGTGCGCGGCATGAATCCACATCTCCAGCCTCGAATCTCGCTCGTGCTTCGGCGCGCACACTGGTGCTCTGTCTCGCATTCCTCAGAATGCAATATGGTTGTGCCCTCCAGACTCTCCGATGCACCGCCCCACGACCATTCTCTCGGCGACCTGCTACTGAAACCCAAGCGCTTTGCCTGCAACCGCAAACTAGCAAACGATCAAGACCGGCTCATCCACATACAAATCCCATAGTCCCCCGGGGCGGCTTCCTTCAAGTCGCTGTATCTGAAGCGCCCCTCCACAGCGTCTCCACTCCCAACTCTTCGCTCATGGGCGCTTCAGATACAGCACTAGGACTTATGGACCGCGTAGTTGAGAGTCTGTGGTCGCCATAACTTCCGATTTGCCCGGTATCCACAAGTGACGGGCCTTTAGAGCACCCGCACAACTGCCAATGTGGCATCATCCGCTTGGTGCTCCTTGGAGAAGTCATCCATTGATTTGAAGATCGAATTGACGAGATCTCCGGCGTCTTGAGAGTATTGCGCTCCACAGGCGACTGCTTTCAATAAGCCCTGAACTTCCCATTCCTCCCCGTTCTGATTCGTCGCCTCGATGAGTCCGTCAGTAAAGGCGATTAGCAAATCACCGGTTTCGAGCTTTACGATGCCCCCCCTATATTCCGAATCAGCAAAAAGTCCAACTGGCGCGCCACCCGTTTCCAGCCAGTGCATTGAACCATCCCGCCGAATCACAACCGGCGGATTATGTCCGGCATTTACATAGCGCAGAGTCCGGGTCGACCCGTCGAATACTCCATAGAATAAGGTCGCGTATCGGTCCTCGGACGATGAAACGTATGCCTGATGATTTACCACCCTGAACAGCGCGCCCAAATCATCTCCTGTGAACAATGCCGCTGTCCGAAGGGAGGACTGCACGTTGGCGATCATGAGTGCCGCGGCCAGACCTTTGCCCGACGCATCTCCAACGACCACCGCCAAGCGGTCACCCTTCAGTGGGATGAAATTGTAGCAATCGCCGCCGAGCGCCCTGACCTGACGGCAGCGGGCGCTATAGTCCAAGGAATCGCTAGCTGCACAGGCCGTCTCCATAAAGCCTTGCTGAACGTCGCAGGCCAGTACCCAGTCCTGACTAACGTCCACTACATTTTCGCCGGTCGTCATTTTCTCGCCTCCACTCGTATGTCGGTTCAGGCGCTCGTAAATCGACATCGAGTGATGACTTGTTGGCTCGTGAAATATTTCTGACGTAGATGTAGATAATGGCGGGACGGCTCCGACTACAGGATGAAAGCGCAAATCGCAGGCGCTATAACGATGAGAACAGAATAGGAGCAAAGGACATGAAATACATTTTGCTGATGTCGGGCACGAGGGCAGGCGTTGAGACGTATCACGCCTGGTCGAAACAGGATATCGAGGCGCATATGGCGGTTCTGCAGCGCATCAACCAGGATCTCACCGAGTCCGGAGAATTTGTCGCGACACAGGGTTTAGCTGAACCGAGAGACGCCAAGGTGGTACGCGGCGAGAAGAACGGCTTCCCAGTCACCGACGGTATTTTTCCCGAATCGAAGGAATTTCTCTTGGGCTACTGGGTTGTTGATGTTCCGAACGCCGAGCGCGCTTATGTCATCGCGGGACGGATTTCCTCAGCACCCGGTCCGGGGGGCAAATCCACAAACATGCCAATTGAGGTGCGGCGGTTCGCAACCCATGAAAGCAAATCCCGATAAACAAATGTCGAGAACGCTAGCTTGGTTCCGACCAGTGGATAAAGGCGCCAGAAAACAGCGCCCACTGAACTCGATAGGAGACGAACATGAAATACATTCTGATGATGAATACGATGCGAGCCGGCCACGGTGTGCCCGCCTGGCCTCAGAAAGACCTGCAATCGCACATTGCCTTTATGATGGGCCTCAACAAAGAGCTTCGAGAGTCTGGAGAACTGGTCTCAGCCGAGGGATTGTCGTTTCCCGATCAGGCCAAGTTGGTCCGAGCCGGCAAGGACGGAGCTCCTGTTACCGACGGAGTGTTTCCCGAGAGTAAGGAGTTTCTCGCCGGGTACTGGATAGTCGATGTTGACTCTCCGGAGCGAGCTTATGTCATCGCCGCGAAAGCTTCTGCTGCTCCCGGGCCGGGGGGCGCACCTTTGAACATGCCAATTGAGGTGCGCCCCATTATGAGCGGGCCGCCACCGGAAATGCTGTGACGGAAATGACGATGACCAAGCCATGGGATAAGACCTCCGAGCATCTGTTGCGGGATCTCGCGCCGCAGGTGCTCAGCGCGGTCGCTCGGCGTTTTCGAGACTTCTCCGCGGCCGAGGACGCTGTCCAGGAAGCGATGATTGCGGCGTTCACCCAATGGCCTGAAGAGGGAGTTCCCGACAATCCACGTGGCTGGTTGATTCAGGTCGCATCGCGGCGCATGACCGACCAGATTCGCAGCGAAATTGCCCGCCGCGAAAGAGAAACGGCAGTGGCCGCCGAAGGGAAAAGCTTGCCACCTACCCTCGATATCGAGGCCGACATGGATCCAGACGACACGCTGATTTTGTTGTTCATGTGCTGCCATCCCGCGCTCACTCCGTCCTCAGCAATCGCGCTGACGTTGCGTGCGGTTGGCGGTTTGACTACGGCCGAAATTGCAAATGCCTTCCTGGTTCCTGAGGCCACGATGGCGCAGAGGATCAGCCGCGCGAAGCAAACCATCAAGGGTTCGGGCGTACCATTCCGTCTGCCTTCTCCGCACGAGCGAACTGAACATCTGCCCGCAGTGCTGCATGTACTCTATCTGATCTTTAGCGAGGGATATGCCAGCAGCATAGGGTCGCATCTGCAACGACTCGACTTGGCGCGCGAAGCGATCCGGTTGACGCGCAACACGAAAACGCTACTCGCCGATAATCCCGAGGTTGCAGGCCTTCTGGCGCTGATGCTCTTAACCGACGCGCGCCGCGCAGCCCGAACCGGTCCGAATGAGGAGTTGATTCCCTTAGATAAACAGGATCGAACTCTATGGGATCGTGCGGAGATTTCTGAAGGCATTGCGCTTCTCACGGCCGCGCTGTCGAAAGCATCAGTGGGCTTGTATCAGCTTCAGGCAGCGATTGCCGCTGTTCACGACGAAGCTGAGAGAGTAGAGGACACCGAGTGGCCACAGATCCTGGCTTTGTATGAGTTGATGAAACGAGTCGCCCCCAGTCCCATGGTCACCCTCAATCACGCAATCGCAGCGGCTATGGTGCACGGCCCTGCCAAAGGCCTCGAACTACTTAGGGCTCTCGATAAGGATCCGCGTATTGCCAGTCACTATCGCCTCGACGCCGTTCGCGCCCATTTATTTGAAAAGATGGGCGATCACGAAGCCGCCATCAAACACTACCGAATTGCGGCCGCGCGGACGACGAGCTTGCCGGAACGCAATTACCTCATAACGCAAGCAGCGCGTTTGGCTGGCGCCTAACCCCCAAGTCGTCGGAAAACCGGAAACTATCCTGAAACGGGCTTCTAGGAGATCACTTTTTTGCTCCTGACCTGTACTCGAACATGTCCTCGAAGAGGACTTCGGGATCTTGCGTCGATATCCCTTTGAGAGGCAGTTCCTCTCGACAGTAGTGCTCCCAAAGAGTATTCACGGTTGTTTTCTGCAGGTTCTTTCGCTTGGATTGATTGTTGATTGTTAACCGAAGAGCATCTGCTGCCGCACATGCCGCTGATTCGTTTGGATATCGTTCCAAACATCCCAACTGCACCTTGCGACGTATTGGCTTTCCCGTGATGTCGTTCTCCCACCACCGGTAGACCCATACTGCGGAACCTCTCTTTCGCTCTTCGAGCCTGAGACTTTGGTCCATAATTTATTCGTAAAGGTCAACACTCTATCGCGTAGCAGGCGTTTGTGCGGGTCTCTTGGCTGCCAAGAATCAAGTGTTCCCGTAACGGTGGACTTGATTCCGACTTGAAACCGCACGGCGATTCAGAACGAAGGTAAACAACGGTCGGTGGGTGGTGAATTAGAGATATCGGTCCATTTCAAGTTCGGTGCTTGCCCATCATCGTCCATGGGCGTCATCGTCGGATTGAGATGCGAAAACCCGTCATCGAGCCCCTTCAACCGTAAAGCAAGAAATCGAGCACGCCACTTCGTGACTTCGTGGAGGCACATACCGGTCTCTTGAGCGACCACGGTATCGCGTTTTCCCTCTGCGCACGCCAAAATCATCCGGGCTCGGCGTGTGAGCGGGCCTTGATACTTAGGGCGTTCCGTCAGGCTTTTCAGCATCACGAATTCGCGCTCGCTCAGCATCACGACAGGAGGCTTCCGGCCGCGCCGCTCGTGGCACAGGCTGCGGAGTCGCAAGGCCGCAAACGAGTCGCACCAGTCAGCAACCGTTGCTTTCGACGTTCCCAACTCACGTGATATTGTCCTTTCGTTCTTGCCCTCGGCGAACGCCAGAATTGCACGTGCCCGCCGTGTCAGCGGCCAGGGGAATTCGGGGTACGATGCCCATTTCTCCAGCACCCAGCGTTCGTCCGGCGAGAGGTTTAGTTGAGGAATCGGCTTTTTCATGCCATCACTTTTGTCCCCTCGTGGCTTGCGTGCATACAGGCTCAAAAGTCCATTCGCAAGGCACGCTGTCCTGTCCGGTTCCTGCCCGAGCATTCAACCCCCGCTCATTTCGTCTGTAGCGAATCAATGTAGCGACTCAGCTTGGAGATCCGCAGCGCTGCCGGTGCTGACCGGCCACCCCCAAGGGAGCTGAAGAGGGGTCCCCAGATGGGCATGTCTTTGGATCCATGAGATCTTGTGTCTCCAACTCCGTTGCGAAGCACGGCGCCGACATAATCTGCTGGGAACTTCCCGCCGTGGCGTTGCGCCAGAGTAGTCAGGTCGGGCGGCGGCACTCTAAGCGCAGGAACGGCAGGGCCATTTCCCTTCGCGTCCTTCCCATGGCAAACGGCGCAGTACCTATTGAACATCTCCACCCCGGAAGCTGGAGACGCTCCTTGAACTGGGACCGTCCTTATGGTTGTTTGGCTCTGTTGCGCCGTCAACCTAGCAATCCAGAACAACAATAAAACTCCGGCCCGTAGCGCTGTATTTTTCATCGTAATCCCTCTGTTTCCGATCGTGGGTAGCAACGAATGCATTACGCGTAAAGAGGCGGGTGCCGCCCGCTGACCCGACCGGCATTTCTCAAAAATCGAAACGTACGGCTAATTGCCCGGTGCGATTTCCGCCAGAGCCCTGTGGCAGCACAGATGTGAGCACTCCGAAGGTTGACGGGTTGCTAAAATTCAATGCAGGCGGCGCGAAATTGGAGCGGTTGAACACGTTGGTGAACGACGCCTCGAAGCGTAGCCGCATTCGTTCACTTAAATTGACGACTTTGGCCACAACCGTAGGCTTGCGATTCAAAACCCAGGCGAAATCAGATTTCTTGACTGGGCCTTGCCCGGCCGAAAGGCCCAACATGGACTTAATCGCTTTGTTCACGCGCATGCACTTCCACACGGCAGTCACTTCATCGTTCGGCCCGCCGTTCTTCCCGTCGCCCTGCTCCATCGCCCATTTCTTAAACGCGAGGATGTGCTGGCGGTCTATTGCATCCAGATAGACTTTTTTGTTACGTGCGTGCTTCGTGTTCCATTCCTGAAACTGCCTAAGAGCGAACGTGTGGAGCGGAACGGTGTTCCCACGCCCGGTGAGGACACTCAAGTACTCGTCAATGCCCGCTGCGATTGTCAGCCGTATATTGCCCACGCCGGGATCTTCGACGTGCAATCCTTTAGCGATGCTGGTTAGGTAGAGTTCCTTCTGTTCTTTTGCCGTGATTGCGTCTTTCAGTGATCCATGTACGGGGTAATACCTCTGCTGCCCGCCCTCACGCCAGAGCAAGTAGAAGCTTCCGTCGCGGCAATCCTTGACGTAAAGGCCTTTCCCGTTGGGTTTGGACTTGGGGATTTTCACAGGGAGATTTGTCCACTTGCCGCTGGCAAGTTTGACCTTCTCGATTATTGAAACCTTGAGATTCGCCACCGATTTCTCCTACTTTCTCCTACCGTTCAATACCCAGTCGGGAGCGAGTCGCAGGATGTTCCGCGAAAGAAAAAACGACGAAAGCGGCTACAAAACGACTACAAGCGGATTGGGGGATTGAGCATCTCGCTTGGAATCAGCGAGAAACGGGAGGTATGGTAGCGCTACCGGGAATCGAACCCGGGTTTGAAGATTGAGAATCTTCCGTCCTAACCCCTAGACGATAGCGCCACTTGGGTGGATTTGCGACGAATTTCAATTATAACAAAGCTCGTTCTAACCGAATTGGAGCTCCGAGTCTCGCGGTTTTCGAGACCCTGGGAGTGACCGCAAAGTATTGTAAATCTTCACCTTGCACTTCTGGGCATGATCCTGGCTGAACTGCCTTGACAACAGCAGGCCGAAGAGGGATACTCACGTAGGCGAATAAAAAGCGAAAATAGCGACGCTCGCCCAGGGCTGATCCTGCCCTTTGCGTTCCCTGACAATTGCGAGAAAGTATGTCTGCCTCTCCGGTTTTTTCATCGGCGGCCATGGGCCGCCCTTTTATTTTTTCTCCGCAGCCTTCTCCGCGCTCGACCGTGGAGATGACCGCAAAGAAGACCGCGGAAATTTTAGCCCAGGTCGGCGCCATCCCCAAGCTGGCCGGGGTCGTTTCCGCTTCGCGCCTCGAGGTGCGTCCGTCGCCGGAAATGGTTTCGAGCGGCATTCCGCAACTCGACTCGCTGACCGGCGGCCTGGCTCGCGGTTGCCTCACGGAAATCTGCGGCACGGCGTCATCGGGAAGGACCAGCGTGCTGCTTTTCGCGCTGGCCCGCGCCACCCAGCGCGGAGAAGTTTGTGCGCTTGTCGATGCCAGCGATGCGTTCGATCCCGCCTCAGCGGCGGCTGCCGGCATGGCGATGAGCCGCTTGCTGTGGGTGCGATGCGGAGAAAAATATACATCGCGTAAACATGATGATGACAAAGATCATGCGATTGTGCGACAGGCAGGCTGCGCGAAAACAGGCGTTTCGTATCAGGGTATGCCTTCAGGCATACCGCAAACGGCTGGAAAAAGGTTCGGCTTTAGCCGCTGGGAATCGCAGTTGGCGCAAATGCTCAAAGTTACCGATCTGCTGCTGCAGAGCAACGGTTTCGGAATGATCGCTCTCGATCTCGGCGATGTTCCGGTACGCAGCGCGCGGCGAATTCCTTTGGCATCGTGGTTCCGCTTCCGCCGTGCGGTTGAGCACACGTCGACTGCGCTGCTGGTGTTGGAACAGCAGCCGATTGCAGGCAGTTGCTCGTCGATGCTGGTGAAGGTGTCAGCTATCGGTTCTCAGCTCTCAGGAAATCGGCCGGCGCATTCGGAACTGCCGCATTCGGGATTATTGGACCAACTCGAGATCACCGCCGAGTTGTTGCGCTCGCGCTTGGAACGAAGGTTGGAACGCAAGCCGGTGCAATCGACGGCAAGTTTCAAAAGTCGAGCCGCATGGGCGGGATAGTTCATTCCGTAAGTTCGAAATCACTAGTTCTCAGTTACCCGACTCAGAAATTCTTGTCGCCATCATTCGTCATTGTCATTTAAAGCATGAGCCTTTACTGAGAGCTGACAACTGAGAGCTGAGAGCTGCACTTCCATGTTTGCCTGCATCTTCATCCCCGATTTTTCCGCGCAAGCGCTCATTCGTTTCGAGCCCGAGTTGCGCGCCCGCCCGGTCGCGGTCCTCACCGGACGCCCTCCGCTGGAAAAAGTCGTGGCGCTCAACGAGAGCGCCCGGCAAATGGGCGTGGAAGCAGGCACGACTAAGTCGCAACTTGAGGCATGGGGAAACTTAGTGCTGCGCGCGCGCTCGGAGCCGCAAGAGACAGCGGCACACGCTGCCCTGCTCGATTGTGCGCAATCGTTCTCTCCGGAAGTGGAAGACGCGTCGCCCGGCACCGTGCTTCTGAATCTTGCCGGGCTCGAGCCGTTGCTCGGTCCGCTGCCGAAGATTGCCCGCAATTTAGCGCAGTGCGTCTCTCAGACGGGATTGGAAGCGAACTTTGCCGTAGCCGCGAATCCAGATGCCGCTTTGCTCGCAGCCCGCGGTTTTCCCGGCGTGACCCTGATTCCCGAAGGACGCGAAGCGGAGCGGCTGGGAGATTTGCCGGTGGATGTATTGCTGGAAAGTTTTTCTTCCGATGCAGAGGAGGCCGCGCGCTGGGTGGAAACGTTTGATCGCTGGGGCATTCGCAAACTGCGAGCGCTGGCCGCTCTTCCCGAAGTTCCGGTCAGCGAGCGCCTGGGGCAACAGGGGATCCGTCTGCAAAAGCTGGCGCGGGGCGCGGCGTCGCGCAACTTGCGTGTGCTGGAACCGAAACTGATTTTCGCCGAGAGTGTGGAGCTGGAATATCCCATCGTGCTGCTGGAACCGCTGGCATTTTTGCTGAACCGCCTGTTGGAGCAAGTGTGCGCGCGCTTGCGGCAGCGCGCGCTGGCGGTGCAGGAGTTGCATCTGACTCTTGAACTCGCAACGACGCAGCCGCAGGATTGCGCGTCATTCACCCGAACGTTCGCCCGCACTCTCACCCGAAAGTTCACCCGCACGCTGCGGCTGCCCACGCCCATGCTGGACGCGAAAGTGTTTCTCAAATTGTTGCAGCTGGATTTGCAGGCGCATCCGCCGGGAGCGCCCATCGTGAAGATTCATTTGTCGGCGGACCCGGTGCGGCCTCGAGCGCTGCAGAGCGGATTGTTTCAGCCGGTTTTTCCCGAGCCCGAAAAACTGGAGCTGACGTTGTCGCGCATCGCAGGCATTGTCGGCGAGGGAAGAGTGGGATCGGTGGAATTACTGGATACACACCGCGAAGGCGCGTTCGCAGTGCGGCACTTCGCACCCGTAGATCCTGCGCCGGTAAAGCCCAAAGTGAAGCAGTCGATAAAGCAAGAGAGGGATATGTCCATGCCAGAAAATGACAGCGTGTATGAGCTTGATGAAAACATAAGAGAACACGCAGAGGAACAAATGAGCGCGGTGATTGCGCTGCGCCTGTTCCGTCCGCCGCTCGGCGCCAGCGTTACGGTGTGCGAAGCGAAGCCGGTGCGGATGCGATGCCTCGAACGCGAGGACATAGCCGGCGAAATCGTCTGGACCGCCGGCCCCTGGCGCTCTTCCGGCGACCGGTCGCAACAGGAAGGCTGGTCGCGCGAGGAGTGGGACATTGCCATCCCCGCCGAAACCGGACTCGTTTTGTATCGCTTAGTACAGGACAAGCTGACTGGAAACTGGTTTGTAGAAGGAACGTATGACTAAGGCAGTTCTCAGTTTTCAGTTCTCAGTCTTACGAGAGCTAACTGAGAACCAGAACTGAGAACTGATGTACGTTGAACTCCATTCCCGCTCCGCGTTCAGCTTTCTCGAAGGAGCTTCGATTCCCGAGGAACTGATCGCAGTGTGCGCGAACCTGGGAATGCCGGCGATGGCATTGCTCGATCGAGATGGAGTGTACGGCTCCCCGCGCTTCCATCTCGCCGCAAAAAAGGCGGAAATCAAAGCGTATATCGGGGCGGAAGTGACAGTGGCCGGTGGTCAGTGGTCAGTGGTCAGATCAAACGGCCCCATGCCGAGGCTCGCCTTGCGTCCATTCGAAAGGCGTGTCGGTGAGGAAGAACCGTCCGGTTTGGTACTGACCACTGACCACTGGCCACTGGCCACTGAATTCCGTCTCCCGCTTCTGGTCACTTCGCGCACTGGATATCAAAATCTCTGTCGCTTGATTACGAAAATGAAGTTACGCGCTGGCCGCAAAGAAGGAGCATATGCTTCGAGCTCGGATCTTAGTGAGCACGCCGATGGGTTGATTTGCCTGACTGGCGGAGAAGAAGGACCGCTAGCGGCGGCTCTAGCACGAGGTGGACCACCGGCCGCGTTCGAAGCGGTGAAACGGCTGACGGAGATTTTTGGCCGACTCAATTGTGGCCAATCTAATGTTTACGTCGAATTGCAGCGGCATTTTCATCGCGAGGAAGAGTATCGAAACCGGGTTGCAATCGAAATCGCGGAAGCTTTGCAGTTGCCGCTACTCGCAACTAATGGCGTGAACTATGCCACGCCTCGGGAGCGCGAATTGGCGGATGCCTTCACCGCGCTGCGTCATCGCCGCACGCTGGCCACTGCCGGACGTCTGCTGGCGCGTAATGCCGAGCGCTATCTCAAGTCTCCCGCCGCCATGCGAGCGCTCTTTGCGGATCTTCCGAATGCCATCGCAAACACGGTCGGACTTTCTTCACGGCTTGAGTTCACGCTGAACGATCTCGGATACGAGTTTCCGCGTTATCCCGTACCCGACGGCGAAACCATGATGTCGTTTCTGCGGGAGCGCACGCGGGAGGGAATGCAGAGCCGGTATGGACGCGCGGATGCCGAGTTGAAGAAGCGCGCGCGGCGGCAGATCGAGCGCGAGTTGAGTTTAATCGAAAAGCTGAAACTCGCCGGATACTTCCTGATTGTGTGGGACCTGGTGCGCTTCTGCCGCGAACAGAAAATTCTGGCGCAGGGCCGCGGATCGGCCGCCAATAGCGCGGTTTGTTACTCGCTCGGCATCACGGCGGTGGATCCGATCGGCATGGAATTGTTGTTTGAACGATTTCTTTCCGAGGAGCGCGGCGAGTGGCCCGACATCGATCTCGATTTGCCCAGCGGCGACGAGCGCGAGCGCGTTATTCAGTATGTCTATCGGCGTTATGGGCAACGCGGAGCGGCTATGACCGCCAACGTGATCACGTATCGCAATCGCATGGCCGCGCGCGAAATGGGCAAGGCGATGGGATTCGATCCGGACACGCTGAAGCGAATATCGGCGGCGGTCGCCACCTGGGAATTCAAGGACGAGAACGATGCGCTCGACCGCCGTCTGCGCGATGCCGGGCTCGATCTAACGCATCCCCGCATCCGCAAATATTTCGAGTTGTGTCTGGCCGCGCAGGATCTCCCGCGCCATCTAGGCCAGCACTCGGGGGGCATGGTCATCTGCGAGGGGCGTCTCGATACCGTCGTTCCGCTGGAGCCCGCGTCCATGCCCGGCCGCGTGGTGGTGCAGTGGGATAAAGAAGATTGCGCGGACATGCGCATCATCAAAGTCGATCTGCTGGGCCTCGGCATGATGGCGGCGCTGAAGGATTCTCTTGAACTGATCCATGTTTATTACAAGCATGATCATCATCACGAAGAAGTGGATCTGGCGCATCTTCCAGCGGATGATCCCGCCGTATACTCCACGCTGCAAAAAGCCGACACGGTGGGGATGTTTCAAGTCGAGAGTCGGGCGCAGATGGCATGCCTGCCGCGCCTGAAACCGACAAAGTTTTATGACATCGTGGTGCAGGTTGCGATCATACGGCCGGGACCGATCGTGGGAAACATGGTCAATCCATTTCTCAAGCGGCGGCAGGGTCGAGAGGCGGTCACATATCCGCATCCGTCGCTCGAAACGGTGTTGGGCCGCACGCTGGGCGTGCCGCTGTTCCAAGAGCAGTTGCTGCGCATGGCCATGATCACCGCCAACTTTACGGGCGGCGAAGCGGAGGAGTTGCGCCGCGCCATGGGTTTTAAACGTTCTGAAGCGAGAATGAAAGTGATTGAAGAAAAGCTGCGCGCCGGCATGATGCGCAACGGAATCTGCGGCGAAACGCAGGAGCAGATCATCCAGTCGATTACTTCGTTCGCTCTTTATGGATTTCCGGAGTCTCATGCCGCCAGCTTCGCCTTGATCGCCTATGCCAGTGCTTATTTGAAATGCCATTACCTGGCGGCGTTCACGGCCGCGCTGCTGAATAATCAGCCGATGGGCTTTTATCATCCCGCGACGATTGTGAAAGACGCGCAACGCCACGGATTGAAAATGCTGCCCATGGATGTGACGCGGTCGGATTGGAAGTGCACGCTGGAGCCAATTTCAAGCTCTATCATCCTGAGCGAAGCGAAGGACCCATGCATCGCTGCTGGCACCGCCCAAATGCATAGGTCCTTCACTCCAGTATCGGTTTCGCTCCGCGAAAACGATGCTTCCGTTCAGGATGACAAACAGGATGGTGGCAGTCTGGAATTTGCACTGCGTCTCGGCTTGAAATACGCGCGCGGATTGCGCGAGCCAGCGGGGCAGGCTTTAGTTCGGGAGCGCAGCCTAGCGCCTTTCGCTTCGGTGCAGGATCTGGCTCGCCGCGTCCCCGAATTGCGCAAGGATGAGTTGACGACGCTGGCGGAGATTGGAGCGTTGAATGCGATTGGGGATTCACCACAGAGTCACAGAGACACAGAGAAGAATGAAAAGAATTCCTCCGTGCCTCCGCGTCTCCGTGGTGAAAGGGTCTTTCATCGCCGCGACGCGCTGTGGCAAGTGGAGCGTGCCGTGCGCTGGCCGGGGCCGTTGCTGGACGAGTTGCCGGAAATTGATGGAGAGTCTCCGCTCGCGGCCATGACGGACGAAGAGCGCCTGGTAGCAGATTTTCGCGCAACTGGGCTGACGGTTGGCCCGCATCCCATGCAGTACCGGCGGGCCGAAATGAAAAAGCTGGGGATTTATTGCGCTTCCGATCTGGCACATCTTCCGAATGGGCGCCGCTTACGAATCGGCGGGTGCGTGATTGCCCGCCAGCGTCCCGGAACAGCGAAGGGAATGATGTTCATGAGCCTGGAAGATGAAACCGGGATCGCCAATGCGATCGTCGCTCCCGATCTGCTGCATAAAAATCGTGTGTTGCTGATTTCCGAGCGCTTTATGATGATCGAGGGAATTCTGCAGAATCAGGACAACGTGATTCACATCCGCGCGGAAAAAGTTTTGCCGCTCCGCGTCACGCGGGCAGAGACGGTGTCGCACGATTTTCGTTGAACGGCTCTGCAAGTCCGTCCTAGGCCGTCGAGAGCCTCCTGGCATTGTGCCGCAACGAGCGCCCCTCGGATAAGCCGTAAATCTCTTCCGCAAGATTCTTGGCGTGATCGCCAATGCGCTCGAGCGCCTGGGCAGCGAGCAGGATGTCGAAATTCTTCTGTCCAGTCGGACTGTTGGGCTCAGCCAGATGTCTGTGAAACAAGGAATGGCACAAACGGTCCACTTCCGGATCGGATTGCAGAACGCTCTGCGCGTACGACACGTCGCGCTTGAGGAAGCCCTGATGAACCTGCTCCAGCATTTCGCGCAGTAGAGAGGCCATCTCAATGAGCTGGCGCGAATCGGCGACCGGCAATTTTTCTCGGCGCGACTGCAGCTGCATGACCGCGCTGTAGGCGAGGTCTCCGATACGTTCGAGGTCGGTGATGAACTTCAAACACGCCAGCAACTCACGCGCCTTGGCTTCTCCTACGCGGGTAATGGCTTCGGGAAGCTGGTCGTCAATCTTGCGCTCGATCTGGTCGAGTTCCTTTTCACAATCCTTGATCGCGAGAAATGCCAGGCGCGATCCGTCGGCCAGGTAGTCCCTGACATTGAAGACCGCGTCGCGAGCAATCAGGCAGCCGCGGACCACAAGGGCCGTGAGTGCATCTTCGGCCAAGTCTTCATTGCGCGAATGAGCCGGTCGCGGGCGAGCTTCCGTTGCTCGAGATCGCGTCGAAGCCGAGCGGCGCTTGATTCGTGAGGGCGGCGAGGGTTGTTTTCGGGCCATAGGAAACTCACGCGATTCGGGACGACCTAGAACTGTAAAAAACTTAGCATAAAGCGGGAATGTGAAAGGAATGTGAACGACCGGCGCCGCCGCGAGAGAGAAGTAACGAATCAAAGCCGCGGTCGATCTCTTTGCCTACTTCTTTCCCAGCGTTCCAACTTGCTCTTCAGCTCGCTTGGCATCTTGCTCTCTGCTTAGTCCGCGATAGGCTCTCGCCAGCAAGCGCAGGGCGGCGGCGTTTCGCGGATCGGATTTGGTGAACGCTTCGAGATCGGGCAGAGCGCCGGCAAAATCGGATTGCTCAATTTGCGCTTCCGCCAGTCCGAGGCGCCCGTCGCTGTTGTTCGAATCCACCAGCAGAGCCGCCTCGAACTGATCCTCCGCGTTCTTTGCGTCTTTCAATTGCAAGTACACGTGGCCGAGCAGCAGCCGCGCGGATATTTGACTGGGCGAGAGCTTCAAGCTCGATTCGAGCGCGTCACGAGCCCCGGCCCAATCGCCCGACTTCTCCCTCGCCTCGCCCAATTCGAAAGCGGCGGTGGAATCATCGGGACGAAGTTCAGAAGCCCGCTTCAAATGGGCGGCTGCTTTCGAGAAATCTCCGGCAGCGAGTTCAAGCTCGCCCAGTTGACGGAACGCGGTCGGCGAAGCGGGATCGATCTGCAGCGCTTTTTCCAGGAACTGACGCGCCTCACTCGATCGATTATCGTCAGCGGCGAGCATGGCGCGGTGCAGTAGATTCTGCACGTCGACTTTGTCTTTCGGATCGGGCAATGCTTCTGCAGCCTTGCTGGCGCTCGTTTGCGGCGGGAGCTTGGCCTCCCACTTTGCAATTTCAGCCTGCATGTTCTGTGCTCGTGAACTGTCGGGAGGGTAGAGATTCTTCAGCTCTTTTGGATCGGCGTGCAAGTCGTAGAGTTCAGGCCGGGGAGCTTCGATCCACTTCGTGTTTTCGGTGCGCAAAGCGCGCAGCGGGGCCCATCCCCAGCGAAGAGGATAGTCGGTTTCGCCGAAAAGCTCGCGATTGGACGGCGCTTGCGCGCTGGCAGCTTGTTCGATGAGAGGAAAGAGCGACTCGCCGTTCAGCTCTGCCGGTGCAGCCACGCCCGTCGCGGAAAGAATCGTCGGAAGGATGTCGGTGGTGCGCACCTCGGCGTCGACGACGGCGCCGTGATGAGCGGCTCCCGGCGTTTTTAAGATAAGGGGAATGTGCAGCGTCGAATCGTAAAGAAACAGGCCGTGCGTTTCTTCTCCGTGCTCGCCGAGGCCTTCGCCGTGATCGCCGGTGACTATGATGATGGCGTTGTCGTACACGCCTGCTTTTTTCAGAAATGCAATCCAGTGGGCAACGGCGGAATCGGCATAGGCGATTTCTCCGTCGTACAAGTGATCTTTATATTTCTCCGAATACGGCGGCGGCGGTTCATAGGGATCGTGCGGATCGTACAGGTGCACCCACACGAAGTGGGGTCCGGCGCGGTGTTTGTCGAACCATGCTTCAGCGTGTTCGACGACCTCCATGCCGCGGCGCTCGACGCGGCCCCAGCGAGGGTTATTCCTGGCGTCGGCGCTCTCGCTATCGGTTTTGGGAAAGTTATCGTAGAAATCGAAGCCACGATCGAGGCCAGGGGCGAGCGTGTTGCTGTCGAGAATCACGGCGCCGATGAAAGCCGCGGTTTGATAGCCGTGTTGCTTCAACAGTTCGGCCGCGGTCACATGCTGCGGCGAGAGCGGGACGCCAAAATCGGTGACGCCGTGCACGCTCGGCAGCAGGCCGGTGAGGATCGTAATGTGCGAAGTGTTCGTGATCGGACTATGGGTGAAGGCCTCGGTGAAGCGGACACCATCGTTGGCGAGCGCGTCCAATGCAGGCGTTTCGACTTGCTTGTATCCATAGCAACCGACATGATCGGCACGCAGCGTATCGATGGTGATGAGGAACACGTCAGGGGGAGAATTTCGCTGGACGCGCGTCTGGGCGGACGTTTGGCCCCCGGCCGTCGCTCCGAGCAACACGATCCCGACGGACATCCCGACGAACATCCGAGCGAACATCCGGGCAAAGATGATCGCCGGAAAAATAGCCAGCCGTCTCATAAACGCCCAGCCTATCACAGTGCTTCCGCTGAGTTGAGCCTCCGCCGTCCGCGCCTTTGACGCGATAACATGCGATAAACTGAACTCACCGATGCCGCCTACTTTTCGTCGATTGATTCTGATCCTGACGGTTCTCACCGCGCTTCATGCGGCGGCGCAAACGCCCGCAAAGCCGGCGCTGAATGTGGTCCTGATCACAATTGATACGCTGCGCGCCGATCATCTCGGCTGCTATGGATACAAGCAGATCAAGACGCCCAACATCGACGGCCTGGCCGCGGATGGAGTGCGCTTTGAGCGTGCGTTCGCGGTCGTCCCCGTAACTCTGCCCTCGCACACTTCGATGCTGACGGGAACCTATCCCATGTTGAGTGGGATGCATGATTTCAGCGGCAACAAGCTAAGCCCGCTACAACCCACGCTGGCTTCGGTGCTCAAACAAGCCGGGTACCAGACGGGGGCGGTGATCGGCGCGGCGGTGCTGGACTCGCGGTTTGGACTGAATCAGGGATTTGATTTTTACTACGACCATTTCGATTTCAGCCGCCTGGACGAAGCGAATCTCGACGAGATGGAGCGTCCGGGCAATATTGTGGCGGATGTAGCGCTGGACTGGCTGGAAAAAGACTGGCCGTCGAAAAATTCGCAGAAGAAGTTTTTTCTGTGGATGCATCTCTACGATCCGCACTTTCCCTATCATCCGCACGAGCCTTACAGTCGCGAGTATGCGGTGCATCCGTACGACGGCGAGATCGCTTTTGCGGATGAACAGGTAGGGCGGCTTCTCCACTTTTTGAAAGAGAAAGGGATTTATCAGGACACGGTGATCGTGCTCTGTGGCGACCACGGCGAAAGCCTGGGAGAGCACGGCGAAAAGACGCACGGTTTCTTCATCTACAACGCCACGATGCATGTGCCACTGATCATTCGATTGCCGGAGCAACTGCCGGGACAATTGCCGGAGAGAACCGCAGCGCGCACAATTGCCGACCCGGTTTCGCTCGTGGATCTCATGCCGACGGTGCTGGATGCCGTAGGACTACAGGTTCCATCGCAGGTGCAAGGACGCAGCCTGCTTCGCGACATTCGTCCCGATCCCTCCACCCCGGATGCTCAAGCGAACCGCGATCGCGTTCTCTATGGAGAAACATTCCTGCCCCGGATTCACTTCAATTGGAGTGAGCTGCGGAGCTCGGAGAACATCAAATATCACTTCATCGACGCACCGCGCCCCGAGCTCTACGATCTGGCCAAGGATCCGGGCGAAGTTCACAATCTATTCACCGAAAAAAAGGCAGTAGCCGAGGAGATGCGCGCCAAGCTCGCCGGCATGATCCGCGATTACAGCGCCGGCAAAGAGCTCGCCGAAAAAACCGGCCTCGATCCGGCGCTGATGGAGCGATTGAAGTCGTTGGGCTATGCGGGATTTTCGGGAGGCAGTGACCCAACTATCAGCAGCCGCGATCTGCCCGATCCGAAAGACCGCGTCGCAGTGTATGAACTGATCTCCGATGCCATTGCCGACAGCCAGCATGGCCGCTATCAGGAGTCGATCGACAAACTGAAGAGCGCAATCAAGTCCGAGCCCAACTCCGTTCCGGCGCATTATCTGCAGGGCCTGAATCTTTACCACCTCAAGATGTTTGCCGAGGCAGCGGACGAGCTTCAGAAAGCGGTTCAGCTCAGTCCCGATTACGCGCTCGCCTTTTTCAATCTCGGCATGGCGCAGGCCCATGCCGGGCAGATCGATGCTGCCATCGCGACGCTGCGACGGGCTCTCCAACTGGACGTCACCAATTTCGAAGCTGCCTTCAATCTCGGCGTGGCATTCCTCCAGAAACAGCAACTGGAGCCTGCGGCGGCCGCGTTCCGGCAATCGATCACGATTGATCCGGAGTTTGCTCGTGGACATCGCGCCCTGGGCGAGACCCTGCTCTACCAGGGCAAGCTTGACGACGCGATTGCGGAGTTGCGTCGCGCCGTGGAGTTGGCGCCGCAAGAGCCCGCCATGCACGAGTCGTTAGCGAAAGCTCTGGCCGCCAAAGGACTCACGGCGGAAGCAGACGGGGAGATGCGGCGCGCGCAGCAGCCAACGCCACAATAGACGCATGTTTGGGAGCCACTCAACATTCTTATCGACGCGCGTATGCAGGTTTTTGTCCGCGCTCTCATTCGCGGCCGCAATCACGCTGGCTACCGAATGCACGGCTTTCGCGCAGACCGGTACAACCAAGTCGTCGCCAGCAAAACCACAGGCAGCGTCCCGCACTACGCGGCCCAGCGTTATATTGATCACCATCGATACACTGCGCGCCGATCACGTCGGATGTTATGGAGCGCAGACGGTCAAGACTCCAACCCTTGACGCGCTGGCGCACGACGGTGTCGTCTTTGAGCGGGCAATCTCGCAGGTTCCACTTACCTGGCCTTCTCATGCGGTGATCCTGACCGGCACTTATCCTTTCCAGAACGGCGTGCAGGATTTCACCGGGCAGCCGCTGGCTCCACAATTTCGCTCCGTGGCCCAGGCCTTCCAGCAGGCGGGTTACGCCACCGGAGCCGTGGTCAGCGCCTTCGTTCTCGACCGAAGTTGGGGCCTCGGGCGCGGCTTCGACTTTTACGACGATGCGTTTTCGGCGGAAACCTTTGAGAAGAAAGATATCGGCCTGGTGGACCGTCGCGCCGGCCAGAGCGTAGCCCATGCCATCGCATGGCTGAAGAAGACTCCGCGCCGTCCGTTTTTTCTCTGGCTGCATCTTTACGATCCGCATAGCCCCTACGATCCCCCGGAGCCCTACCGCTCCGGATACCGCAGCCATCTCTACGATGGCGAAATCGCCTACGCGGATCACGAACTCGGGAACCTGGTGACTTGGCTGATGCAGAACCATCTTTATGATTCTTCGCTGATCGTCGCTCTTAGCGATCACGGCGAATCTCTCGGCGAACACGGCGAAGACGAGCACGGCTTCTTCGTCTACAACGCCACCGTGCATGTTCCGCTGATCGTGAAGCCGCCCGCTGCGAGCGGCATTGCGGCTGGCCGGCGCGCCGAGCCGGTGGAGACCGCGGCCGTGGCTCCGACACTTCTGCAACTGGCCGGAGTGAAAGACGCGGCGGATTCGATTCATGCGCAATTCCAGTCGCATGCTTTGTTAAGCGCGAATCAGGCAGCGACTCTGGAGGCCAGAGATCCGGCCTACAGCGAGACCTTTTATCCCTTCAGTTCTTTCGGCTGGAGTCCGTTGCACGCGCTCGAGAACGAGCGTTTTCACTTTATCGATGCGCCTAAGCCGGAGTTATACGATCTTGCAGCCGATCCCGGAGAAATGCACAACCTTGCCGCCGAGCAACCGGCCACGGTCGCGGTGCTTAGGGAAAAGTTGCAGGCACTTCTGGCGCGCAATCCTTTCACCCGCCAGGATGCTGGTGCTGGAAATCTAAGTCCCGACGCGCAGGAAAAATTGCGCGCTCTAGGCTATTTCGGGTTCCGCGCCGCCGTTTCTCCCGAGTCGCTCCAGCAAGGTCTAGCCGACCCCAAGGACAAGCTGTGGGAGCTCAACGCCATCCTCAAAGCCGAAGATGCTTTCCATCAAAGCGATGACGATCGAGCGGAAGCGATTCTCCGCCAGGTTCAGCAGCAAGATCCAAAGATCTATGTGATTCCTTTCCTGCTCGGCGAGTCGGCCTTGCGGCGCCAGAGTTGGCAAAGCGCTGCCGATCAGTTGCAGCGCTGCCTTGAGCTCAATCCCAATTTCGACAACGCCATGACCGGTTTGGCCCGCGCCCTGTCCAAGCTGGGCCGCGTCGACGAAGCCAAAAGCTGGCTGCAAAAAGCGCTGCAAGATAATCCCGAGAATTACCGCGCCTGGTACGAAACCGGCTTATTGGAGGCCGGGAGCGACCCAGCCGCAGCGCTGTCTTCGTACCAGAAAGCGATCGCCATCCAGCCCAACTTTTCGCCGGGGCAGCGCGAGTTGGGCCTGGCGCTGTTTCACGAAAAACACTACGCCGCCGCCGCCACTCACCTGAACAAAGCCATAGCCCTTGGCTTGGACGACGCTCACATCCGCAATTTCCTGGGGATTTGCTACAGCCAGACGCATCGCATGCCAGAGTCTATCCAGAGCTATCGCGCGGCGCTGAAGCTTGATCCGAAGCTGGCGGAAGTCCACCTGAATCTGGCTTACGAGCTGCAGCGCGCCGGCAAGATCAGCCAGGCGCGCGCAGAGTACCAGTCCGCCTGCCAGCTCGAGGCGAAGTTCTGTGCCACAGTCCCCAAATAATCTGGCGCGAACCGTCTACCGGTTTTGAAGCCCCGCTTGACTTTGCAGCCGGTTTAGCACTTCCTTGGCCTTGGCTGCCGTGGGAGCGCTCGGGAAAGCCTTAAGGAAATCTTGGAGCTGACGGATGGCATCTTCCTTCCGGTTCTGCTGGAGGTAGAGATTCACCAGTTGCAGATGAGCTTGCGACATCGACGGATCGACCTGCAAAGCTCCTCGCAGACTTTTTTCGGCTTGGTCGAACTTCCCGGTTCGCTCGAAGAGTTGTCCTTGCAGAAAACGGGCAAACGCGGAGTCTGGACGGCGCCGCAGGCCGTCCTCAAGAACGGTCTCGGACTCGGTATAGCGCCCGGTCAGCATCAGCACGTTGCCCAGGTTGAAATAGGCCTGCGCATCGTTTTGATTGAGGCGGACCGATTCGCGGAATTGAGCTTCCGCTAACTGGAAATCCGACTTGCTCAGATAGAGCGACCCAAGATTGTTGTGCGCGGGGTAATAGTCCGGAGCGATCTTCAGCGCGCCTTCATAATGCGCGATGGCCTCCTCCCGCTTGCCCTTGTGCTCGGCGTCGACTCCCCGTGCGTACTCTTTCACCGCTTTCTTGGGAAAACGTTTGTTGTAGTCTGCCGGCTTCACCAGATTGGGATTGCTACCGGATGCCCGCGAGCCGATGGGGTCATTTTTTTTCGGTGCTTCGCGAGGGCGCAAGGTGATTTGCACCACGGTGGTTGGAATCTCGGGATGGACCTCCGCTCGGACCTCCACCGGATAGTAGGCTTCGTCTTCGATGACGATGCTGTAGGGATTGGGCGGCAGGCTACTGAAGCTGAACTGACCTTGCGCGTCGGCGTATACGCTGTTCACGGTGGCTCCGCGCAAGCGCAGTTCCACCAGGATCTGGTGCGATGGGACATCTCCGCCCGCAACCTGGATTCGACCGGCGACATTACCAAGCATTTGTAATTGAGCGGGGAGAGTGCAGGAAACGAACACAATGAAAAGGAGCAACAACGCTGGATAAAAACAGAAGCGGCGGATCATGGCTTTCACCGCAGGAACCAAAGAGGAAAGGGGCCTGTTCTCATGCGAGAACAGGCCCCGGAAAAGCAAGCGCGGCTAGAAGCTGAACTTCAAGCCGAACTGCATGGTACGCGGTCCTTGACCGTTAATCGTGGTACCGCCCGCCTTGCCAAAATCGCCGTTGTGTATTTCGTTGTGCCCTCCGCCACCGGCGGTAGCCAGCAAGAAGTTGGCGCGGTTGAACACGTTAAACGCCGCCGCATCGAACTTCAGGGTGAACCGCTCCGTCAGCTTAAAGGCCTTGGAGAGCGTCAGATCCGTCGACCAGAAATTCGGACCGACAAACGTGTTGCGCCCCAAGTTGCCAAGGCAGCCGAAGCATGGATTGGTCAGCGCTGGCAGGTTCGCTTGGGAGAGGGTACCCCCGCTAGCGGCGCATTGCCCATTGAAGTAACTCCCGCCTGGGCACCAACCGTTAGCCCACGTGTCGTGGTTCTCGCTCCCGAAGTGGGTAGCGCTGCTATCCGGCCGTTCATTCCTGCCTCGGTCCAGAAGATAGTCGCCGCCCAGGTTTTCACAGTTTCCGTCATTCACATCTGTGGAGGTGCAATGGTCAACACCACTACCATCAACACCGTTGATTTCCCGCAGATTCGGACCACGTGAGTTGAACGGCTGCCAGTGCGCTCCAGTCTGGAACGCCCAGATACCGCTCAGCGACCAGCCGCCCGCAATTGCTCCTTCTGCGCCCTTCAGGTTGTGGCCGGGCATCTGCCACACGTGATTGACGACCAGACGATGGCGGACGTCATAGACCGAGTTGCCCCGATCGAACTCGGGGTTCGTCGGATCGGTGGTATAGCCGTCGCCGCCAGAAGCACCATTAGAGGTCGTGGCGCCGCTGTGCCAGGTCGAGCCGTTGTCAATCGAGTGGCTGTAGGTGTAGTTCACGTTCAACAGCAGTCCATGGCTCATCTGGCGCTTCAGCGAAGCCTGCATAGAACTGTAGTTGGAATTGACTACGTTCTCCCAAGCGCGCATAGTGCCGTAGTTGGGGTTGGGCCGGCTGCCTAACGTCGGCGTACTGTACGGCGACCCCGTTAGCGTCTCGCCCACGTTGTTCACAATCGACGAACCGGCGGGCAGCAGTGTGCCCGGCAGGCGGTTGATGTTTTCAGCGCGGAACAGCTTGTGGCCGGTGGTGCCCACAAAGTCGACCTCCAGCACGGTCTTGGGCATAATTTCGCGCTGGAACCCGAGGTAGTAGTTGTAGATGTAGGGGTCATCTACGCCTTGCGGGAAGATGATTCCCGTCAGCTCTGCCAGGTTGGGATTTGACCCATTCCAGCCGTTGATATTGCCGGTAGCTTGCGCTCCGCTCCCCTGTCCGGGGTTGCTTGCACCTACGCCGGGACCGCCCCCCGTTGGAGCAACGCCGCCCGGCGCAAGAGCTCCGCCGTTTGGCACGCAGTTGTTGGGGAAAGTCCCGCCGCCGGTGCAAATCCCGCCGCTGTTGGCCGTCGGGCCATAAACCACTGAGTTGACATCTCCGCCGATGAAGTTTTCGACGTTGTTGAAGGAATAGTACGGAAGGTTCCAGCGCGAGTTCGACAGAGGGTTGTAGAGTGTACCCTCGTACGAGATGCCGAAACCGCCACGCAGCGACGTCTTGCCGTCGCCGAACACATCCCAGGCAAAGCCCAGGCGGGGACCGAAGTCCTTGTGCCGACCCTTGCCCAGTGAGCTCGCCGGTGCAAAGCCACCCGGTCCGCAGACGCCCTGCACTTGTGCCATGGCAAATGCCGCGGGGTTCGTCGCCTGAGTACAGTCGTAGGTGACGCCATTAATCGTTCCCACACTTCCGGCGGGAACATTCGCATTGATCAACCCATGTATCGGGTCGCTTCCGGGCCCCAGGATGAAGGTTGTCGCTGTATTCGCCTCTTCGTTGTGACGAACGTACAGGTCCCAACGAAGGCCAAGTTGCAGGGTCAAACGTTTGGTGGCTTTCCAGTCATCCTGGAAATAGGCTCCCGTTTCCACGTTGCGCCAGTGCCGGACGTTGCCCGCCAGTTGCGCGCTTGGAGGTACGCCGCCCTGCACCAACGCCTGTATGGTCGATTGTGAGCAGGGTGGCGCGCAGATTTCGGGATTGACGCCCGCAGCGACACCATACGGGGAGTCTGCCGCGAAAAAAATCGGATCTGAGAAGTAGTAGGACCCGCGTGCTACGCTGAACTGGCTGTTCTCGATATTGCGCCGAACATCCGCACCGATCTTCATGTTGTGGTTGCCATGGCTCAACGACACCATGTCAGAGTAGCTGTAGATGTTCTCCCTGAAGTACTGTGGATAACCGTTGTAGGAACCGAAGCCCAGGGACCCATCGTCAAAAGCGATCAACGGTACGCCCGGCTTATTGGTGCCAATCAGGTTCACGTTCTGCACATACCCGGCCTTGAATTCGTTGAGAATTGTTGGGCTAAAAGTATGGGTAAAACTAAACTGCGCGTTGGGGGAACGAATGATCTGCGGGTTGGAAAAGCCGCGGTCGCAGGCGGGGCTGCAAGGCCCGAATTCGTCCGAGTCCCGCTGCCACTGGAAGTTGGCCGAGAGGCGGTTGTTGGTATTCCAGTTGTAGTCGAGGCGTCCCGACATCCGTCTGCCATTGAAGAAGTTGCCCTGGCTTCTGGAACTGGAAGTCGCGATACTCGACTCCTGGAAGTTCAGGCCAGAAACGCCCGTCACGTGGTCTCGTCCTATCGTGCCCGCCTGGGCGGTCAAAGGTGTGCTGCATACCGCGCCCGTATAGGTGAGAGCGGTGCCGTTGTCGACAGTCGGAACCACACCAAGGATGGACTGCATTCTCGCGGCAATGGCATTAGCCTGGGCCGTCGAGCCACCCATGCCGCCGGGACCGTAGCTGTCCGGGCACAGATAGTCCGCGTAGCTGGCGAACCCGCTGGTGCTGCCCGGTGATACATTCTGGATGTAACTGTCGATCGTGACCGGATTGAACCCCGGATTCTTCGGAGTGTAGGTGCCGTATAGGAGACTGGCGACCGAATTGACGGGAGTGTCGTCGATGCCGTTCGCATCGGCTTGGGCGACCGCACTCCGCCAAGCGGACGTTTCTTGGGTAATCGTGGAAATGTTCGAAGTCTTGAAGTCGCTCTTCTCGTAGGCCAGGAAAAAGAAAAGCTTGTCTTTAATGATCGGTCCGCCGACCGTGCCGCCGAACTGGTTCCAGCGATAGGGATTTCGCGCGGTACCAGCCTGGTTCGCGAAAAAGTCGTTCGCGTCGGCGTCCTCGTTGCGCAGGTATTCAAACGCGCTGCCGTGGAGCGCGTTGGTTCCACCTTTGGTTACCAGGTTGACAGTGCTGCCCGCGCTGTTGCCATACTGCGCCGACATGTTCAATCCCAACTCCTGAAATTCCTCGACCGAATCGTTGATCGGCGTGCTCTCTTCACCGCCGCTCAGGCCCTTATTCGACACGCCGTTAATGAGGAACCCGTTGAAGTCCTCACGGACGCCGTTGACTACCGTGTTGTGGCCGTTTTCAAAGTCGGTGCCCGCCACGTTCACAGCGCCCGCGCTCAGTTGCATCAAGTCAAATATGTCCCGGCCACTCAGCACCGTGTTGCTGATCTCGGTGCTGCTTACCGTGGAATAGAGCTTGGCATCGTCCGTCTGGACGGTGACCGCAGCGCCCGTCACTTCGATCACTTCCGTGGCTTTGCCGATCTGCAGCTTGAAGTCCACGTGCGCGATGACGCCGGCGTTCAAAACGACGTTAGTGTCGGACTCCGTCTTGAATCCGGAGGCTTCCGCCGTCAGCTTGTAAGTGCCGATCGGAAGTTCCTTCACGATGTAGTTGCCGCTCTGGTTGGTGGTCGCGGAAACGGTTAGGTTGGTGCCTGTGCTTACAACCGTAACCTTGGCGTTGGGAACTGCCGCGCCGGACGGGTCCGTTACGGTGCCGGCAAACTGACCGTTTTGCACCTGTGCGAATGCGCTGAAGGTTAGAGCCAGTACGGCAAATACTGCAAGGCAAAACTGCAATCTTCTCATTTACCTACCCCCTGGAAAACTGTGGCACGTGGTTTTTGTCGTATGCAACCGATGCACGAAAACTTTGCTGCGAACCTGAGTCGCCAACTCCGGTTGCGGCCCCGGCTTTACAATCCAACAACCGAAATCGCTTTGGTAACGCGCCGCAAAACTGCCACTCTCAAGTAGCGCAGAATTCTGCGCCTCGAACTGCTGTCTTGTCAAGGCTATCTTGCTGATTCTGTTGAGTGCAGCCGGTAAGAAGCTCTCAAAGCAACTCCATTTCCGCCAGAAACAGCAATAGATAGTACTTTTGAGGTAGTTTGGCACTTGTCGCACCAAACGACAGGGCCCAATATTTCAAATACTTACGAGTGCGCGGACTAGCGCGCCTATGACTAACTGAAGATAGAAGTGCGCCGAGCTACCAAATTCTGTAGATTTGTCCGAACTCGCGTTGCGGTGGCTGGCGCGGATCACCCGAGGTTCGTTCATCGAGGTTCCTCCAAAGATAACCCCGTCAGCGGTGCGGTCAGCGCCGTTCGGGGTTTCTTGCAATGACACCGCGTCCCTCTTGGACGACGAGTTCCTGATCCGCCGCTTCCGGTCCCAGTTTGTCGATTTGTCCGCTAGGCCAGCGAATGACGATCCCATCGACTCTGGTCGCCGCGCCCAATCCAAAATGAACGCGTGGATCGCTCGAACTCTCAAAGCTGCTCCCGGCGCGCACTTCCGCATAGCGGGTTGAGCCCTCGGCTGTGATCTCGATCTTCGCCCCAAAGCCATCGCGGTTCGACTTGCTGCCAACGGTCTTGATCCGCAGCCAGTGGCCGGGGGACGGAACTTCGTTTCGCAGCAGCACCGGGGAGCCATCGACGGTCGTCATCAGCAGGTCCTGGCGGCCGCGATTCCAGAAGTCCGCTGTTAACGCCGCGCGGCCTACATATTTTTTCGCCAGCGCGCCGCCCGACTTCTGTCCCACTTCTTCGAACTTACCGATCTTCGACTTGTCGGCCGACAGATTGTGAAACAGAAACGGCTGCTCGGCGTAGCCTACGCCGAACGACTGCCCTTCTACCTGCGCATCCACGTGGCCATTGGCGATGAAAATGTCGGGCCAGCCGTCGTTGTCGTAGTCGAGAAACTTCACGCCAAAACCCAGATAGGGATTGCTGATAGCACCTACGCCCGCCGCGCCGGCAAGGTCGGTAAACTCGCCATTGCCATCGTTGTGATAGAGATTGTTGTCATCGTCGGAAAAATTGTTCTTCGCAATGTCGGGCCATCCGTCGCGATCGTAGTCCGCCGAGTCGATGCCCATGCCGGCCTGTTCTCGCCCGTCGGAGCTGTAGGCCACGCCCGCATCGGCGCCGACCTCGGTGAATCCACCCTTGCAGTCGTTGTGATAGAGCAGGCTCGGCGAAGAGTCGTTGGATACGTAAAGATCGAGGCAGCCGTCTTTATCGTAATCCAGCCACAACACGCCGAGGCCGTAGTAGCTTCCGGTGTCGATGCCGAGTTTCTCCGTAACATCAGTAAAGGTGCCGTCGCCGTTGTTGTGGTAGAGACGGTCGCGCCCACCCTTTAATCCGCGCGGCCCGCAATTCACCGGGATGCCCCGATACTGGCAGAACACGCCGTTGCCGAACTGCGGCAGGTTGTTGATATCCAGGTCCACGTAGTTGGCCACATAGAGATCGAGGTTGCCGTCGTTGTCATAATCTCCGAAAGCCGCGCTCGTTCCCCAACCATCGGCGTTGGCGACGCCGGCTTTCGCGGTGACGTCGGTGAACGTGCCGTCGTGGTTGTTGTGGTAAAGGGCGGATCCATGGAAACCGGTAATGTAGACGTCTTCCCAGCCGTCGTTGTCGAAGTCGCCGATGGCCACGCCGTATCCCCAACCGCAAAAATTCAGCCCCGATTTCGCCGACACGTCGGTAAACGTACCGTCATGGTTGTTGTGATAAAGCCGCGGCGGATGGCACTTGCCCGCGCGATAATCTTCGATGGTCGAGCCGTCAATCAGAAGAATATCCATCCAGCCGTCGTTGTCGTAGTCGAACGCGGCCGCGCCACCGCATTGGGTTTCCACGATGTAGAGCTTCTCCCGGCTGCCGCAAGTCACGCGAAAATCAATTCCAGCCGCGCGCGTGACGTCAACGAACAGTGGCGGGTTCGCCGTTGGAGTCTTCGCACCCGGCTTTTGTGCGGCCGCCGCAGGCTTCACCGCCGGAACTTTGCTTGTCGGTGCACTGGTCTTTGGCGCAGTCGTTTGCCCGGGTCCGTGCACTATCAGTGCCATGAGCAGAACGGCCATCGCCACCGTGACGCGCAAGATTTTCATCATCGCTATCGCTGAATCGCTTTCATTGTTCTGGATCGTCACTGGTCGCGTCCGGTGGCCATGCCTGCCGTGGCCGGTTGCGCCTTCTTCAGTTCCGCGAAGCGTTCCCGTTCGCCACGTGCTTCATCCGATCTGCCAAGTTTTCCCAGGACGCGCGCCAGTTGATAGTGCGGGCTCGGATCCTTTGGGTTCAGTTCCGCCGCCTTTCGCAAAGGCGATTCCGACTGAGCCGCGTGCCCCGCGAGCGCCAGCGCCTTGCCCAGGTTGTACCAGACGTCGGGATTCGCCGCGTCCAGTTCCGTGCCCCGCTGCAAGTACGTCACGGCCGCATCGTATTTCCCGCTCTCCAGCAGCGCGCGTCCTAACTCGCACACCACCGCGGGACTCTCTCCCGACCGGCGCAATTCTTCCTTATATTCGCTGATGGCCTCGTCGTTGCGCCCCAGGCTGTAGTAGGCAAACCCCAGATGATAATGTCCGAGCTTGATCGCCGGGTCGAGCCGCAGAGCGGTCTTGAACTCGTCGATCGCTTGCAAGCTGCGATTCGAATTCAGATACGCCCGCCCCAGCAGGATATGTGTAAGGGCGCTCGCGTTCGCATTCGCCTGCGGAGGACTGAGTTTGATCGCCGCTTCCAGTTCATCCGCGGCCCCCGCGTAATCCTGTTGGCTCAATAACACCAGCGCCAGGTCAAAATGGGTGGTGGAATCTTTCGGGTTCAACTCTCGTGCTCGTGTGAGCTGCTCCTGCGCCTGCTTGAGATCGCCGGTTTTGAAGTAGGCCACACCCAGATAATGGCGGAATTGCGCATCGCGCGGCCAACGCGAAACCGCTTGCTGACCAAGCAGGACTGCATCCGGCAACTGGCCCGACTCCAGTTCCTGCAGCAGTTGCTGGCGCGTTTGCGCTTGGGTCTGATTTGGCGTTTGCGCTTGCGCGGACCCACGCAACAGGCACAGTGGGATGGCAAGAACAATAACAACGAAGACGGGCGCCAGATTCTTGGTGGCGCGGCGCTTCGGCGCTGCGGTCAAACTGTGGCAGAGAGAATACCCAGTCGGCGTGCTGTTTAGCCGCATTCGCTCCGCCGTACCAGTCATCGCATCATGTAACATCGTGGCGTCTGTCATCGTACGTCTTTGCGGTTCCTCTGTGAACCCCTGTGTCCCCTGTGGTTGAGACTTCCCCCTCAACCACAGGGAGCACAGAGGGGCACAGGCAAAGCCGCAACCGCAGATCTTCGTCGGCTTCGCTGAGGTTGAGAGATCCTGATGTACATTCACTGCGATGGATCGTGGAACAATACTGCGCGTCTGGCTGCCCTTGGTCGTGGGCCTGTGGGTTCTCGGCCGGCTGTTTTACTTCGTACCGGGGCCTCGTGGACTCGAGCGCTCGATCGGTCTTCTGCTCGGCTTGATTGGCCTCGCGGGCGTGATTCTCTCCCGTTACACGCTGGGACGATCCTTCTCCATCGTTCCTAAGGCGACGGCGCTTGTCACCCGCGGCATCTATTCGCGAATCCGCAATCCTATTTATATTTCGGGAATGGTTTGCGTGTTAGGCATGATTCTCATGGTGCGGCGATTCGAACTTTTGGCAATTTTTCTGATCCTCATTCCGATGCAGATCGTCCGCGCGCGACGCGAAGCCGCGGTTTTGGAGGCAAAGTTCGGCGACGCCTATCGCGAATACTGCAAGCGCACCTGGTTCTGAAGGCTCGTGTGGTGGCGGGGCTTTGCCCCGCGAAGACGGGGCAGAGCCCCGTCCCCACACGATCGAGGCTGCTATTATTCCAGCAATGAAATCAGCGTCGACCAAACTCCTCCCGGCGTGGCTCTGTCTTCTTCTAGTTGCCAGTCTTCAGGCCGCCGACGAACCCAAGCCCGATCCCCTCCCGGCGCCCGTCTCGAACAATGCGGTTGCCATTTCGCATGATGAAGGCGGACCCAGGATTTTTTCCTTCATGGGTATCGGCCCGAAAAAAACCTGGGATGCTATCACCACCAGCGCCTACGAATTGGATCCCGCTACCGGCAAATGGAGGGAAAGGCGCGCGGTGCCGGGCGTAGCCGGGCGACTCGCGGCGTCGGCTGTGGCGCTCCACGACCAGGTCTTCATCTTCGGAGGCTACGTCGTCGACGCGCAGGGCGGGGAAAACACAGTGTCGGACCTGAACGTCTTCATCCCGATTGAAAACCGCTATTATCGCGGCCAGGACATCCCCGTGCCCGTCGCCGACGCCGTGGTCGGCCTCTATCGCGACCGCTACATTTTTCTCATCGGAGGATGGTCGTCGGCGGCGCCTGGGTCACCGCATGGGCCAGGGACTGGGTCAACCAAGGGCGACGCCGTCAGCAACGTCCAGGTATACGACACCGTCAAGGATACCTGGATGCAAGCCACACCGATTCCCGGCACGCCCGTGTTCGGTCATGCCGGCGCCATCATCGGCAACACTATCGTTTACGTGGACGGCGCCTACAAAAACCGCGGCGGCATAGGCCCCAGGTACCTCGCCTCCAACGAGTGCTGGATGGGCGAGATTCCAAATTCGCGGAAGGCTGACATCACAAAAATCAAATGGACGAGACTTCTCGCGCATCCCGGCAACGCGCGCTATCGCATCGCCGCGGGTGCGGGCCCGGTGGAAAAAAGAGCAGGCAGAATTTACTTCTCCGGCGGAACCGACACCCCCTACAATTACGACGGAGTCGGCTATGACGGCCATCCTGCCGAACCTTCCCCACTGACTTTCGCCTTTAACGATTACACCGGCGAATGGGAAACGATCGACCAAGATACTCCCGAGCCCACCATGGATCATCGCGGCCTGTTGGTCACGCGCCATGACCTGGTCATCGTGGGGGGCATGGAAAAAGGTCAGCAGGTAACGGCCAAGGTAACGGTTGTACAACCTCGCTTCAAGCCGTAACCACTGTCGCATTCACGCTAACAGAAAGATTATGCGTGCTTTACTGCATCTAATACATCGCGTTCCATGCCCCAATCCTTGCGCCCGATTATCACGAAATCCAGTGACGCCTGTCACGGCGGAGCTTCCCCTCCCGGCATCTAATCATTACAGCCGCAAATTTCTGCGGCATCCTGTTTGACAATCCGTTCATCACCAAAATTCGGAGGCAAGCCTATGACTGTTATGGAACCGCCCAAGATTAATGCTGCGGCGGAGTACACCAATCAAATTCTCAACCTAGTAAAAGCCAAGAACCCAGCCGAACCGGAATTCCACCAGGCCGTCCTCGAAGTGTTCGAATCCTTGAGGCCCGTGTTGGAGCGCCACCCTGAATATCACGAAGCCAAGATCCTGGAGCGTATTACGGAGCCCGAACGCGTCCTTATGTTCCGCGTGCCCTGGTACGATGACCGCGGAAAAGTGCAAGTCAATCGCGGTTTCCGCATCGAGATGAACAGCGCCATCGGCCCCTACAAGGGCGGACTGCGCTTCCATCCCTCGGTGAATCTGGGCATTCTGAAATTCCTGGCGTTCGAACAAGTCTTCAAGAATTCGCTCACCACGCTGCCCATGGGCGGCGGCAAGGGCGGAAGCGATTTCGATCCCAAAGGTAAGAGCGACGCCGAAGTGATGCGCTTCTGCCAGAGCTTCATGACCGAGCTGCAACGCCACATCGGCCCCGACACGGACGTTCCCGCCGGCGACATCGGCGTGGGCGGACGCGAAATCGG
>Ga0181523_10000423_pt1 | contig 47687 bp, 46 predicted proteins | sample PEATcosm2014_Bin_43_FD_119752 | JGI IMG/M metagenome (GOLD analysis project Ga0181523, IMG submission 119752) | Peatland microbial communities from MTU Mesocosm Facility, Houghton, MI, USA - PEATcosm2014_Bin05_30_metaG | ecosystem: Environmental > Terrestrial > Soil > Wetlands > Peat | place... | reverse complement strand
TGGAGATTGCGGGATTGCAGAAGCTGTTGCACTACATCTGCGAGCAGGGCTTCGAGCACCACGTCGCGGCGAATTTCTCGACAGTTGCCCCGATGGTGCATGAAGCCGCCTCAAGATATCTCGGCTGGGACATGTACGCCCATAAGGCGTAAGACCACGGCCGAAGCGAAGAGAGAACGACACACATGGCAATTGTGGCAGGAGTGGATTTTGGCACGCTCAGCGTGCGTGTCACGCTGGTGGATACGGCAAAGGGGCGCCTCGGCTCCGGCACCGCGGAATATCCTCTGCACCGCACGAAAGAGGATCCCGATCACGCGACGCAGAGCCACGAAGACCACATGCGAGGACTGGCCGAAGCGGTGCAGCGCGCCCTAATTGCGGCGAAAGTCCCGGGAGACCAGGTTGCCGCGCTGGCCATTGATACAACTGGCTCCAGCGTCATTCCGGTTGGCGAAAAGTTAGAGCCCCTCAACGAATACTACCTATGGTGTGACCATCGCGGCTGGCGCGAGGCTGCGCTGATCACCGAGACCGCTCACCGCACCGGCCTCGAAGCCATCAAGTGGTGCGGCGGAACCTACTCTTCGGAATGGGGTTTTTCCAAGTTGCTTCACTGGTTGCGCCACAATCCAGATAAGCGCGGAAAATTCGCCAGCGCTTTCGAGCATTGCGATATGGTTGCGGCTGTCCTTTGCGGGATATCTGACGTGGCCGCGGCCCCGCGCTCGATTTGTGCCATGGGCCATAAATGGATGTGGAATGCTTCGCTCGGAGGATTGCCCCCGGAAGAATTTCTGGTCGCAGTGGACCCTTTGCTGAAGGGAGTGCGCGCCAAACTCAACGGGCGCTATGAAACCAGCGACAAGCTTGCTGGTGGCCTCAGCGCGGAATGGGCCAAGAAACTTGGCCTGAAGCCAGGGATCCCCATCCCTGTTGGCGCATTTGACGCGCACTGGGATGCGATTGGGGCGGGCGCGCGCACCGGTGATGTTGTAAACGTTGTCGGCACGTCCACCTGCATCATTGCGATGAGCGACGATTCCCGGCTCATCCCGGGAGTGTGCGGCGTGGTGCCGGGTTCGGTGCACCCAGAGAAAACCGGCGTCGAAGCTGGGCTCTCGGCCACCGGCGATATTTTCGATGCCATTGCGCGGCGTGCGGGGAAGAGCGTTGCGGAGCTTTCGCAGGGGCTCGAGAACTTCCGGGCCGGGCAAACCGGACTGCTCCGATTGACTTGGGATAACGGTGACCGCACGGTGCTGGTGAATCCGGAGCTGGGCGGCGTGACCTTTGGTTGGAATCTGACACATTCCGCGCAGGATGAACTCTTCGCCGCGATTGAAGGCACGGCATTTCACACCCGCGTGATTCTCGAACGCATGGAGCAGCACGGCGTGCCCATACGGCGTGTCATCAATGCCGGCGGCATTCCACAAAAGAACGAAGTGTTGAACCGTATCTACGCCAACGTTCTGAATAAGCCGGTGCTGATCCCGCAATCCGAAGTGACCAGCCTCGGGTCGGCGATTTTTGCAGCGCAGGCGGCGGGGGCATTTCCCTCGATTGAAAAGGCGCAGGACGCACTCTGCCCTAAATACCGTGTGGTTGAACCAGACGCCAAAGCGGCCAAGGTGTACGAAGAGCTTTATGGGCTCTATCGCGAGATGTATTTTGGATTCGGGAAAAACGAAGGCGCGCCGGTCGCCGCGGGACGCATCCTGCCAACCTTGCGGCACATTGCTGCTGCGGTGCGAGGAAACGCATGAACCTGAAGAAACTTCGCGAAGAAGTGCTGGAAGCCAATCTGGAATTAGTTCGCCGGGGCCTGGTGCTCTACACCTTTGGGAATGCCAGCGGGATTGCCCGCGAGCAGGGTCTGGTGGTCATCAAACCGAGCGGCGTCCCCTACGAAACGATGAATCCGGAAGATCTCGTGGTTGTAGATATGGAGGGCAAAATCGTGGAGGGGACTCTCCGCCCATCCTCCGATTTGCCAACGCATCTGGTGCTGTACAAGGCGTTTCCGGCGATTGGAGGAGTGGCGCATACCCATTCGCGCGCTGCTACTTCTTGGGCTCAGGCGCGGCGGGAAATTCCCTGTTTCGGCACAACGCATGCCGACTATTTTCACGGGCCAATTCCGGTGACGAAGTCCATGAAACCCGCGGAGATTCGCAAGGATTATGAGCTGAACACAGGACTGGCGATTGTGCGGTGCATTGGGAAACGCGACCCTCTGCATACCCCGGCTGTCCTTGTGGCAGGCCACGCCCCCTTCTGTTGGGGTGCGACACCAGCAGCGGCAGCGCACAATGCCGTCATCGTCGAAGAGATCGCGGCTTTGGCGCTCCAGACACTTACCGCATATCGGCAGGCACGGCCCATAGATAAGGTGCTCCACGAAAAACACTTTTTCCGTAAACATGGGAATACGGCCTATTACGGCCAAAAATAGACCGTTGTTCGCGGGCACGACGCTTGCTTGGCAGAATTTCCTCAGGATTGTTTGTTGAATCCAACTAGAAAATACAATGGCACTCAGGCAGCTTGGACTTCTGCTTTCTTGCCGCCTTCTAGTTCCTTAATTGTTTCCCGTAGCCACTCCCTCACTGCGTTCTCCAACTCCTCCTCGGTGCCCCACTCATAAAAGGAGTGGACCGTCTCTCCTCGCGCAGTCAGTGGGATGTGGCGGCAGGGAAATTTGTCGATGCGGTAATCCTCCGGCACAAAATGGATTAGCGGGCATTCCGTGCAGGGGCGTTGCTGGTCATGGGCCAAGAAGTTGATGCAGGTGGGAGAATCTTCAAAGATGAAATTGGGGCGGAAGGGATAACGCGGACCTCTTCGGTAGCCGCCTTTTTCCAGGAAGGCGAGCTCTGCCCTGAGGATCTGCAAGACATTCCGGAGGTCCCGCATCGGAATCCCCCAAGTTACAAATAGTACAGAATGGAGGGCGGGGTCGGTGATGGCTATCACGCCCTAACGTGATTTGCATCACGGGAGTCCCTCGCGTCGCACGGTATAAGGTCACAGAGGCGAGTGATTTCATGCTTACGGGCTGGCGTCGCAATCCCAGTCGCTTTCAGTTTGTAACAAAGCTGGATGGGGGTATACTCCAAGACGGCACAACTATGCGTACGCCTTATGGTTTGGAGATTATCGAGAACTGTCTCTCCTGCCCACACCGGGAAGAGCGGCTCTTCTGTAACCTGCCGGAGCAGACGGTAAAAGCTTTATCTGCAATTACTTCTTCCGCTTCCTATCCCAAGGGGGCAACACTCTTTGTCGAAGGCCAACCCGCCCGAGGCGTGTTTATTCTGTGCAGCGGCCGCGTCAAACTTTCTACCTCTTCCGCGGACGGAAAGACGCTAATTCTGCGGATTTCGGAACCAGGAGAAGTGCTGGGGCTACCAGCGACCGTCACGGGCACATGTTACGAGCTCACAGCAGATGTGGTAGAACCGGCACAGGCGAATTTCATTGCACGGAATGACTTCTTAGGTTTTCTGAAAGACAACGGCGAAGCGGCATTGCGTGTTGCTCAACAGTTAGGCGAGACCTACCATGCGGCTGTTGCCGAGATGCGCACGATCGGCCTCTCCCATTCCGCGGGAGAAAAGTTGGCGCGGTTCCTGCTGGAATGGGCTGCGAATTATCCGGAAGAAAAAGGGCAGATCCGCTTGAAGCTGACCCTGACGCACGAAGAGATAGCCCAGATGATCGGCTCTTCCCGAGAGACAGTTACCCGCCTGCTCGCGGATTTTCGAAGGAAACAACTGCTACAGGTGATGGGCTCAACCCTGATCATCAAGAACAAGGCTGCGCTGGAAAGCATCGTCACCGGCTGATTCAAACCTTCCCCGAAAAAATCTCCTCAGTTCGCTCGTCTGGAGGATGCGGCACCCACTTCTTGCTGTCTTCCGATGTGCGCTCCACGCGCCATCATGCATCACGCTGCAATACTTGTCCCAGGTCTCCGGAATTTCTCCGACCGAGGTAATGTCAAACCGTCACTCGCCGCGTAGCAGCAGTTTCCCTTATGGCAATGCACCCTCCTAGCCCCTTCGAATCGCCCGATCAACCAACGACCCGAAGACGATAGCGATCCAATACACCGCGATGTCCCAGACGGAGAAGAAGCGCCCAAGCAACAGAACGCCGGGAAGCGTGAGTCGGAACGCGTCCAACCCGGGCGAGTGGTAGAGCTTGACGAGTTCGACCAGCGTCGCAAGGACTCCCGTCAGCACGGCGACAGCAGGGAGACGCCACGAGGGGAGCAGGGTCGAGACTAACCAGTAGACCATCAAGGCCCAGAGACTCGAGCCGCCATACTTCACGAGGACGAACGGAAGACCCAGTGGAGCGAACCTCACTGCAAGGCCACCTGTAACTGTGGCAAGTGCGAGGGCTAGCGAAAGTCCGACAGGGCGCGCGGCGCATGTTTTGTGAAGCATATTGTCTCGCCGATGGGGATATCATTGCACAGGGTTGTTCAGTGTGATCCGAAACAGTGAATCAAGTGGACATCCTTTGTGGTCCAGGTAGACGCAAAGAAGAGTCCCCCCGAGGAGTCTTTGGTGCGCGAAGGGTGCGCCATCCGGCGCGCTGTGAAACTGCGCGGACAACGGCTGTGTTACTGCTTGTTTTCCGCGAGCGCCTTTTCAATCGCCGAAGTGACTTGCTCGGAATCGGGCTCCACTTTGGAATCAAAGCGCGCAATCACTTTTCCATCGGGACCAACGAGGAATTTCGTGAAGTTCCAGCCGATCTCTCCCCCCGTGTCGGGATGCGCGGTTTTGTCTGTCAGAAACTGGTAGAGCGGAGTGATGTCGCTACCTTTCACCGAAACTTTGGCCATCATCGGAAACGTCACGTGGTATTTGGCCGTGCAGAAGGTCTTGATTTCCTGATTGGAGCCTGGTTCCTGGCTCCCAAAATTGTTGGCCGGGATGCCCACAATCACAAAACCGCGGCCCTTGTATTTTTCGTAGATGGATTCCAGCGCGGTGTACTGCGGCGTGTATCCGCAGCGGCTGGCCACATTCACCAGCAAGACAATTTTTCCCTTGAAGCTGGAGAGCGGTGTAGGCTGGCCGTCAATCGAATTCATCGTAAAATCATAGATCGTCTTTTCAGATGCCATAAGGGTCGTCCCCAGCAGTGCGAACAGCACAAAGAGTTTCTTCATTGGTTTCTCCTGAAGTCCTTGTTTCATCCTCACCGAACACTGGAAGGCTGAGAGGCCGAGAGAGGTCCTTCCGAGTAAATAACTATACGCGAGGCGGGGCTTTCTGGGGAGCAGGAGTTGTTTCTATTCTGTAAATTCCATGGCCGTTTCGCAACCCGCCTGAAAGATCCCCACGACAATTCAGTGCAGTTCAAATATGGTAAGGCTCTGTGCGGGGAGCTGCAGCCGAAGCTCCCGCCCTGCAAGGTCTGCCTGGCCATCCCCCAAAAGCAGCGAAATACCCGAAGCTTCCTGCGCAGGTGTATCGCGGAGGGAAAGCTTCAATTCACGGCTGGCGGGACCGTTGTGGAAGGCCACCACGATTTTATCTTCCTCGGTTTCCCGTAGAAATACGTAGGACGAATCGTCGGACGCCAAATGCCAGAGCTTCCCGCCGCGCAGGGCCGCGTGCTCGCGCCGCACCCGGAGCAAGCTCTGCACATATCGCCAAAGTTCTTCTTGATCGCGCGTGCGCCCCTCGTGCAGGAAGGCATTCTGTTGATCGCCAATCCAGCCGCCCGGAAAATCGCGTCGATTGTCAGGGTCGCCGCCTCCAAGCATTCCGATTTCATCGCCGTAGTAGATTTCTGGAATGCCGCGCAACGTCAGGGACAGCCCGAAAGCCAGCCGCAACTTTGCCGGCGTTGCGCTGTTCTCTCCGGCCATGCGAGTCATATCGTGGTTCGCGAAAAAAGGTACAAGATACTCCGGATGGGGATAGAGCGAATCCTGGCGCAAAACATTAGCGATGCGCCCGGCAGGCGCGCCGTGCAGCAGGACATCGCGCAGTGTAAAGCACATGGGGAAATCGAAGACGGTGGTCAATTGCGTATCGATGCCGTCCCAGCCCTGGCGTCCCCCAGCGAAGAAGGAAGTCACGGCAGGATCGCGGTGGAAGACTTCTCCAATCGTGGAGAGTCGCGGATAAATCTGCCGCAGGCCCTGATGCCACTCCGACCAGAATTTGCGCGGAACATAAGGGACGGTATCAACGCGGTAACCATCCAGTCCGGAACTTTCGGCCCACCAAATGCTGTTTTGCAGGAGATATTGCAGGACGAGAGGATTTTCGGTGTTCATGTCAGGCAAAACGCCAGCGAACCAGCCCTCTGTCAGGTTTTTGTTAAACTCTGATGGGGCATGAGCGTCTTCCAAAGATTCAAGCGGGTCCGTAGGCGGTTGCTTTTTGTCTAGTACACCGTAGAAACTTTCGTTGATCGGCGAAGAGGCACGCAAATGCTGGTCCAATTTTCCATGAAACCAATCCGGCGTGGGTGGATCTTTCACCCAGGGATGCAAGGGACCGACATGGTTTGGAACCACATCGAAAAAGACTTTCATATGCTCTTTGTGCGCGGCTTGCACAAGGTCCTGATAATCCTGCATCGTTCCGAGATGGGGATCAACACTGTATAAATCAATGGCGCCATAGCCGTGATAGCTTTGAGCCGTCCCGTTCTTCACGATCGGCGTCAGCCACACCGTCGTCACCCCAAGATCCTTCAGGTACCCCAGGTGATCGCGAACTCCGCGCAAGTCGCCGCCGTGATACGCGCGAGCCTTCGAACGGTCAAAAGAACCTGGAAACTCCACTGGCTCGTCATTGGTAGGATCGCCATTCGCAAAGCGGTCCGGCATGATCAGGTACAGGACGTCATCCAGTGAGAGCCCCTGATTTCTGCCGAGAATTTGTTTTCGCGTTGCAATGGGCAACTCGAACGTGGTTTCACCCTTGGGGGTGACAAGGCGGCACACGGCAGTCCCGGATTTCAAGGCTGCGCCGAATTTCAGCCATACGAACAGGTAGTCCCCGTTTGCGGAGGATTGTGTCCGGCTCACGATAACTTCCGGGATGTTGCAGCGGGCGTGTGTCGCTTCCAGATGTTTGCCCGAAAGCAACAACATCACATCCGGAGTCAGCCTAACCCACCAGTTTGGGGGTTCAACCTTGTTCACCACTGGCGCGTTGGGATTGCTGGCCTCTTGCGCGGCGGAAGGCAGGCCGTTCAATAGCAAGAAAATGAGGAGAAATAAGCAGGCCTCCAGTCGCCGGGGGAATTGAGGACTCAAGCATAGTGGTTTTGTTCGCATAGGAATCCCATGCGAGCTTATCAGAAATGACTTGCATGACTGGAGGGGAGAAAGTTCCTATTCGCGGAACACTAACTTGCCGAATGCTCCCGGAACGTGGAAGTCAGGCTCGGGCGAAAAGGTCGGGCTCCACGAAGAATAAAACCTTGGCTCTGCCGCGCCCTCCACGCGGAAGAAATTTACGCGCCAGCTTTGTTGCGGGTCAAAGTGTGGTGTCAGGCTTGACATGGGGATTGACAATTCGGCGGTCCATGTCTTTGTTTGGCCATTTTGTACGACGCGCCGCAGCATTCTGCTATGCAGTTCTGTGTACTTGCGATTGACTATGTCCAAATCGAGCCAATAACCATTCGGGCTAACCTCAAATTCCTTGTATTTCCACGGGTCGCGCGAGTCGGGTTGCAGAAAGGCTTCCACGACGTCGCGATTCCAGAGCTCGTCGCGCCAGCCATCTTCTCGAGCGTCGGGGAAAACCGTAATGTTTCGATACCTTGCGTGAAACCTCAAAAACAGCGTATCTGGCGTCCAGAGCAACTGCACTTCTGTCGCTCTGTCGGGATCGGGGTTCTGGCCTTGCCAGTCGTGCTCAAATCGCGCGAGGGGGGTTCTTTCCCAGGCGTTCTTTTCGGGAAAGCCTTGGGCATCGAGCGGGCCAGTAAGCCGTAGAGCAGATGCCGTGGGCAGTTCATTAGCGTTTGTTGACATGGGAAGATTCATCCTCCAGACATTGTAGTTGAGCGCCGCTGCAAGGGTCGCCAACAAAACCGGCCAAAGGAAGAAAGGAGCAGAAACGCGCCATACTTTGCCAACTGGCCGGAATGCCAGCAAACTCATTGCGCACTCCTTAACGAACACGGACCACCCTTTGATGTACCCCATGCTAGCATCAGATTCGGCCCGCATCCGGGGTGCCTCGGAAGGAGAAACCCATCGTGGAACGCCGTCCTAGCGTAGAAGTTCGCACAGAGCCCAAACGCCGCGACCCTCAGGAGTTTCAGCATGTGCAGCTTCGCCTCACTCCCGGCGTGGCTCGCATGACGCTTAATCGACCGGAGCACAACCTCCTGAACGAAAATATGCTTCGCGAGCTGGTGGATGGCATCGCGTTTGTTGCGGAGAAAGAAGAGGTGAAGCTCATCGTCCTGGATTCCGCCTGCAAGGTTTTCTGCGGTGGTATTGATATAGGCGAGTACACCTCCGAGCGCGTATTCCAGATGCTTGACGCTTTCCACTCCGTGTTTGCGGGGATTTTGGAAACATCCAAGCCCGTTCTTTGTGTGGTGAACGGCCCCGCCATCGGCGGGGGGGCGGAACTGGCGGCGTTTGGCGACCTGGTTATTGCCACACCCAAAGCGCGTTTCGCCCAACCGGAAATTACCATTGGCGTTTTCCCGCCGTTGGCCACCACCATTCTCCCATTTCTCGTTGGTCCTAAGATCGCTCTTGAACTCGTGCTCCTCGGCGAAGCTGTCACGGCAGAGCGCGCCCTGGAGCTGGGACTGATCAATCAGCTTGTTCCGGAGTCGAAGCTGGAATCCACTGTGAATGAGCTGATTGCGCGCATCACTAGCCACTCGGGCCCGGTGCTCACGATGGCCAAGCGCGCTATCCTCAGCGGGATGGGACTCTCTCTCCGCGACGGCCTGAAACAGTCCATGGATATTTTTCTGAATGAACTCTACCGCCTGGAAGATTCCCAGGAAGGATTGCGCGCCCTGGTGGAAAAACGCAAGCCCAATTGGAAAAACCGCTGATTTCCAGGCAAGAAAATTTCTTTACTTCCATTGACACTCCTGCGATCGCACCGTACACTGAATTTACAACTTGAAGGCTCGGGAAGTGGGGAAGTGCCGTGCAAATCGGCCGCGGTCCCGCCACTGTAATCGGCAGCATTGCCGAAAGCCAGGCTACCCTCCCAAGCTGAAGAGGTTGCGTGTTCTTCGCGAGAGAGAACGCCGGCGCTCCAGCCCCAATTCTCGTGGGGCTTTTTTATTGTTCGTTCTCGCGGAACTCTCGTCAGGGGAGATTCGTGCATCGCATTACTTCCATCTTGGTGTCACGACCAGCGGGCCTTGTGCTCCTCTTTTTCTTAGTAGCCACGCTTGGTGTCTTCGCGCAGGCCAATTCTCCCCAGCCTTCGTCGCCGGCTGCTACCCGCGAAGTGGTGGATGAGATGGGGCGAAGCGTACGCATCCCCATTTCACCGGTGCGCATCATTTCTCTTGCGCCGAGCATCACGGAGACGATTTATGCCCTTGGCCTGCAGGGGCACCTCGTGGGCGACACAGATTTTTGTGACTATCCTGCCGACGCTCAGAAAAAACCCAAAGTCGGTGGCATCATCAATCCCAATCTTGAGGAAATTGCCGCGCTCCGTCCGGATCTGGTCCTGGTCACGAAGAGCATCAATCGCCTCGACACCGTTCGCGCCCTCGATACTCTCGGTATTCCCAGCTATTCCGCCACCGATCCCCACAGTGTTGCCGAGATCATCTCTTCCACGCAGAAGTTGGCCGATGTTCTTGGCGCTTCAGAGTCCGGCAAATCCCTAAGCGAGGAACTTCAGGGCCGGCTCGCCGCGTTGCAAAGCAAACTTGCCGCTGTACCTCCGCGCCGTGTCCTGTTCATTGTCTGGACCGAACCACTTATTTCCGCCGGCAAGGACACCTTTATCGCCGATGCACTTCGCAAAGCGGGTGGCGTCTCCATCGTCGAGTCCAGCCAAGATTGGCCACAGATGGGCCTGGAGGAGGTTGTTCACCTGCAGCCGGAGTATCTGGTCTTTGCCGCATCCCATTCGGAATCCGCCGCGCGTGATTTCGATGCGTTGGCTGCGCGCCCCGGCTGGCGGCTTCTCGATGCCGTGCGCAATCGCCATTTTGCGGTGATTAGCGATGCTGTTAATCGACCCGCGCCGCGAATCGTTTCCGCTATCGAAGAACTTGCCCGGCAATTGCATCCCGAAGTTTTCCAGGATTTGCGAGCTCCGGAAAAAACTCAGCCGACGCTGGACGCCTCGCCGCCCGCGTCTCCCCGCGCGGCACTCTCATCTTTTTCGCCAAGTAACTGCCCTAGTTTCACGGAGTCTTCATGCGTCCACTAACTCTGGGGCGTCTCCTGTTCCGTTGTGGCATCCTGGCGGTTATTTTGTTTGTGGTCGTGGTTATTGCGCTAAAGATGGGCGCCGTTCAAGTCTCACTCTACGGCCTCGGCCGCGACCTCATCCGCGTGCTGCTTGGCCAGAGCAGCGCTATCTCCACCGACTACGGCATGATCGTCATAGATATCCGTTTGCCGCGCATTCTTCTGGGGATTGTCGTTGGTGCATCGCTTTCAGTGGCAGGAGCGAGTTTTCAAGCTCTGCTGCGCAATCCCCTGGCGGATCCTTACGTTCTTGGCGTCTCTTCCGGCGCGGCCGTTGGCGCGATTGTCGCCCTCATCATTGAGAGTCACCTCGCCTTGTCCCCTGAGCTTGCCGGACTCATCACCCCGTTTGGGGCATTCCTTGGCGCGGCACTCACCATTGCCGCCGTTTATTTCCTGGGCCGCCGCGATGGCCAAATTGACAGTAGCACGCTTCTTCTCGGCGGCATCATTACCGCCTCCTTCCTTTCCGCCATCATCATGTTCCTCATGAACACCCTCTCGGGCAGCAATCTTCGCGGCACCGTTTTCTGGCTTATGGGTGATCTCTCTACCCCGCAGCCTAGAAGTCTGCTCTTCTTACTCTCATTTGGTTTTCTGGTGGCCGCTGGTGCGATCTACACCACTGCTTCTGACCTGAATCTTCTTCTCGCCGGTGAAAAAGAGGCCATGCATCTTGGCGTGGACGTCCGGCGTGTGCGCATCGTGGTGTATCTTGCCGCATCCATTCTCACCGGCCTTGCGGTATCGGCAAGCGGCACAATCGGCTATGTTGGGCTCCTCGTGCCCCACATCATGCGCCTCATCTTTGGCGCGGATCACCGAATGCTCCTCCCTGCTTCCGCGCTCGGTGGGGCCATTGCGATTGTCGTCGCGGATACGCTGGCGCGCACAGTTGTGGCTCCTTCCGAAGTTTCCGTCGGAGCAGTAACGGCGATAGCCGGCGCGCCGCTCTTCATCTATTTGCTTCGCAGGAGAATGACATGAGTAGCCTCCCTCGTACCCCCTTGCCTTCTTCGGAACAACCGCGTGCCGCGTCATCAGACGTGCGCCTCAGCGTCGAGCAGGCCAGTTATGCGTATTCCTCCAACCCTTCGCAAGCTCCGTTGTTCACCCTGGAAGCGCTCAGCTTCCACGCCAAGCCGGGCGAAATCGTCGCCATCCTCGGCCCCAACGCTTGCGGCAAATCCACCCTGCTCAAATTGATTTCCGGCGCGCTCGAGCCTCTATCCGGCCGCATCTTCCTCAATGGTTTCGTCACGCACTCGCTTCCGCCTCGGACGCGCGCTCAGCGGATCGCGCTGGTGCAGCAGGAAAGCCGGTTGCTCTTCCCATCGCGCGTTTGGGAATTTGTGCTGCAGGGACGCCACCCCTATGGTTCAGGATTGCGCTTCGAAACCGAGGATGACGTAATCATCGCTACGAACGCGCTGACTCAGGTTGGTGCCAATCATCTGAGTGACCGCTGGATGGACAAGATTTCCGGCGGGGAAAAGCAACGCGTGATTCTCGCTCGCGCCCTTGCCCAGCAACCGCTTCTACTGCTTCTGGATGAGCCTACGCTCCATCTGGACATTGGCGCGCAGGTGGATCTGCTGCATAACCTTCGCCGATTGGCTGCGGAAAACCGCTACACGGTGCTGGTCGTGACGCACGAATTGAATCTGGCCGGAGAATACGCCGATCAGGTTGTACTGCTACAGAAAGGCAAGTGCCTGCGCGTGGGCCCGCCTTCAACGGTTTTCCAGCGCGAATTGCTCGAACAGGTTTTTCAAGCGCCGCTTTCCGTGGAGATGACCGCTTCCGGCCGGCCGCGCGTTACGCTTTTTTCAAATACGTAGGCCGTTTCACGTTCACCTCAACCCGGCGCCCCCGAGCAGCCGAAACTCGTAACCCGCAGCGGGCTCTGCCCCTCCACAATCACCGCGGACTTCGTGCTCGGGAAGACGGTGCAAAACCGTTGCCGCCGCGCGACTGTAAGGCGGGTATTTCGCTCGTGGGCCACTGCAGCCCCTTTCGCTGCGGGAAGGCCGCGAGCGCGCTCCAAGCGAGTTCTGTTTTTTGCTCAGGCTCACGCAATTGAGCGTTCTTTCCCGCCAAGCCAGGAGACCGGCGAAGTCCGCAGCCAGCGCAAGTTTCTTTGCGCCGGTCAACCTTTACACTCCCGCGCGTGAGGGAGCCGAGGAACCCATGAAAAAACCAATTCTTATCGCAAGCATTCTGGCTATACTTCTTTTTGTCCGGGCAGTTCCTGCGTTTCCGCAATCCAAAGTTTCCGATGCTCTGGTCAGTGGCATGCTTACCGATCATTCGGGCGCCGGAGTCGGCGGCGTTCAGATCACTGCTCAGTTGGAAAACTCCGCGGGCGCGCCACCCTTCGCCACTACTTCTTCGGAAGATGGCGCCTATCATCTTTCACTTCCGCCGGGCCGCTACCTCGTCCATTTCATTCACGATCCTTTTGCCCCTCGCGACTTCACATTTGATCTCGCTCCCAGCGAATCGCGCAGGTTTGATCTCCGGCTTGAGTTGCAGCGCCTGTCATCCAGCGTGGTTGTTACCGCCGAAGCCGAGCCTGTTTTGAGTTCGCAAACGATCGCGCCAACCGATGTGATTACGCGCGAGGAGATTGATCAGCGGCAGCCGGTCACGCTCCCTGATCTGCTTCTCTTTTCTCCGGGCGTCGCCATTGACCGCACCGGCCCCTTTGGCGGTACATCTTCACTTTTCTTGAACGGCGGCAATTCCGATTTCACGAAGGTTCTCGTGGACGGCACGCCCATCAACCCTCCCGGAAGCGCCGTGGATTTCTCGAGTCTCACCACGGAGAATATCGACAAAGTGGAAATTGTGCGCGGTGCGGAAAGCGCTATTTATGGCAGCGATGCGGTCTCCGGGGTCGTGCAACTCTTTACTCATCGCGGCGAGACTCGCATCCCTTCCGCTGACCTGTATGCGGAAGGCGGCAGCTTCTCTTCCGCGCGCGGCGGCGGCGATTTCAGCGGCCTTCTGGGCAAATTTGATTACTCCGGCGCGGCTGCCTATTTCCAAACAGACGGGCAGGGTCCGGATGACGCGTTCCTCAACCGCACGTTCTCTGGAAACTTCGGCTACTCATTTTCAGACACAAATCAGCTTCACCTCTCTCTACGTAACAATGCCAGCGATGCCGAGATCCCCGGGCCCACGCTTGTTTTGCCGCCCGTCGCGACTCAAGGCTACGCGCAGCATATTTTTTCAGCCAACGCGCGCTGGGAGTTCGTTACCGGTTCTCATTGGCACAACCAAGTCACCGGCACGGAGTCCTATACTCGCCAGGACAGCTTTGAAACACTGCCCGTCAGCGCGGCCTACAACACGCTGCTCGAGTTCAATCGCGCTGGGGTTGGCGCCCAGTCCACCTATGTTTCCCGCACCTTCCTCGCCACCGCCGGTTACCAATACGAAGTGGAAAATGGCGGCATCAACTATGTCGTGCCGGGGCATCTTCGCCGCAATAATCAGGCCGGTTATCTTGATTTTCGTTACACGCCTCTCTCCCGGCTCTCGCTCGACTTCGGTGTTCGCGCTGAAGACAACGCCAGTTTTGGCACTCGCGTCGTTCCCCGCGCCGGCGGGTCTTATGTGCTTCATTACAACAAAGGATTCTGGGGCGACACGCGCTACCGCGCCTTTTATGGTGAGGGTATCAAGGAACCACGGTTCGACGAAACCTTTGGCACCGACCCCTGCTTCCCAGGGAATCCCGATCTCAAGCCAGAAGCCAGCAAGAACTGGTCCACCGGTTTCGAGCAGAAGCTGGCCTCGGATCGCTGGAAAATCTCAGCCGATTATTTCTACAATCGCTTCTACGACATTGTGAGTTTTGCGAACTGTTTCCCTGGTGGGCTGTGTACAGCCCTCCCACCAAGTACCTGCCCCTTCGGGAACGGAACATACTTCAACACGGACCTCGCCTTCGCTCGTGGTCTTAACCTCGCCTCAGAATGGCGCTTGCGCAAGAATCTTTTCCTCTTTGGAAACTACACTTACGACGACACTCGGGTCCTGCAATCAGAAAATCCCTATGCTGACCCGGCGCTCATTCCCGGAAACCGTCTTCTCCGGCGCCCACTTCATTCCGGTTCACTGGGCCTCAATCTCGCTCTGGCTCGCGTGAACTGGAGCTTCATCGGCTATTTCACGGGGGTGCGCACGGACAGCGACTTCATCGATTTCATTAAAGTGAATGACCCGGGATACGCAAGGTTTGATATGGCTGCCAGCTACAATGTTACGCGCGGCCTGGCTTTCACTGCGCGTGCCACCAACATCTTCAATAAACAATACCAGGACGCTTTTGGCTATCCTGCTCTGGGCCGTGACTATCGCTTTGGCCTGCGCTACCAATTCGCAGGCCATAACTGAGCCATGCCTCTTCCCGTCCTCTTTTCCTGGAGTGGCGGCAAGGACAGCGCCATGGCCTTGCACGCGCTGCTTCGCGACCCGGAGTTCGAGGTGGTCGGTCTTCTTACCACAGTGACGGAAGGTTACGAGCGCATCAGCATGCACGGTGTGCGCCGAGAACTTCTTCAGCGACAGGCCGAGTCCATCGGCTTGCCGCTGGAAGAGGTCCGCATCCCGCCCCAGTGCGTCAATCCGGTATATGAATCTCGTATGGGCGAGGCTATTTTGCGATTTCGCGATCGCGGGGTTCTGCACGTTGGATTTGGCGACATTTTTTTAGAAGACTTGCGTGCTTACCGCGAATCGAAATTAGCACAGGCCGGCTTGAGCGCCCTTTTCCCTCTCTGGAAGATGGATACGCGCCAGCTTGCTGCGCAATTCATCCGTGATGGCTTTCGCGCCATTACCGTATGTCTCGATCCCACCAAACTGCCGTCCTCCTTCGCGGGCAGAGAGCTCGATAGCAGTTTCTTCAGTCAACTTCCGCCAAACGTGGATCCTTGCGGTGAGAATGGTGAGTTCCATACGTTTGTGTTTGCTGGACCGATCTTTGGTTCGCCGATCTCAGTGAAACTTGGGCAAGTCGTCGAGCGCGAATCGTTTGTGTTTTGCGATTTACTGGCGGACGAAAAAGGAAATAACGCGTGATTCCGGTTGAACCGCCGCCCAGCCCGATTTTGAGACATGGTCTGATATAATTTAGTCTTTGCCCATGACCAAGTTCGCCACAGATTCGGCCATGTCCCCGGAACTCCTCGCGAAGTATGAGGTGGTTATCGGTTTGGAAGTCCACGCCCAGCTTCTGACAAAATCCAAGATTTTCTGTAGTTGTTCGACGCGCTTCGGCGATCCGCCTAACTCCAACGTGTGCCCCGTATGCCTCGGGCTTCCGGGAACGCTGCCTGTCCTTAATAGGCGTGCAGTCGAGATGGGGATGCGCGCGGCGCTGGCGCTAAACTGCACAGTTCACGAACATTCCCGCTTCGCCCGCAAGAACTATTTCTATCCCGACCTGCCTAAGGGCTACCAGATCTCGCAATACGAACTGGCGCTTGCCACCGGCGGCTGGCTGGAAATCGAGCACGACGGAAAGACGAAGCGCATTGGCATCACGCGCCTTCATCTTGAGGAGGATGCCGGCAAATCTCTGCACGATGGCCTGGCGCAGTCCGCGGACAAGACCTACGTTGACCTGAATCGTTGCGGCACGCCGCTTAGCGAAATCGTCTCCGAGCCGGACATGCGCTCACCCGACGAGGCCTACGCCTACCTCACTACGCTTCGCCAGATCCTCCTTTACACCGGGGTGAGCGATTGCAACATGGAAGAAGGATCGCTGCGCTGCGACGCCAATGTCAGCGTGCGGCTGCGCGGCGCCAAAGAATTTGGCACCAAGGTTGAGGTCAAGAATCTCAACTCGTTCCGCTATCTAGCTAAAGCACTCGAGTACGAAATCGAGCGCCACATCGGCGTCCTGGAGGCGGGCGGCAGCATCTCTCAGGAAACGCGGCTGTGGAATCAGCATGCGGGACGCACGGATTCCATGCGTTCGAAGGAAAAGGCTCACGACTACCGCTATTTCCCGGAGCCGGACTTGCTGCCTGTGCATGTGAGCTCCGCCTGGCGCGACGAAGTCCGCGCTTCGCTTCCCGAACTTCCCGCTGCCAAGCGTGCGCGCTTTGTCTCTTCCTTCGGCATTACCGCTTACGACGCTGAGGTCCTGACCGATACGCAAGCCCTCGCGGGTTACTTCGAATCCGTTGTGAAGGCAGGCGCTCCCGGAAAAGGTGCTGCCAACTGGATGCAGACGGAATTGCTACGACGCTTGCACGATTCCGGCAAAGAAATTAGCGCAAGCCCCGTCGCGCCTGCTGCGCTGGCTGAGCTTGTTTCCCTCGTGGAATCCGGGAAAATTACTGGAGCAGTGGGAAAGAAAGTATTCGCCACGATGTTTGACTCGGGGCGTTCCGCCGCGGAGATTGTCGCCGCAGAAGGACTCGGTGCACAAGTTAGTGATGCAACCATTGAAGAAGCCGCGCGCGACATCATTGCCAAGAGCCCCGACAATGTCGCCAAATTCAAATCAGGCAACGAGGGAGTCTTTAAATTTTTCGTGGGCCAGGTCATGCGCGCCACCAAAGGACAGGCCAATCCGCAATCCGTGAACGACATTCTCCGCAAGCTTTTATCTTGATTTGAAGGACTAATCCATGCTCAAGATCGGCGATAAGACCCCTGACTTCACGCTCGCCTCCGACGAAGGTAAGGAAGTCTCGCTGCAAGATTTCAAGGGCAAGCGCGTCCTGCTCTATTTTTACCCCAGAGCTAGCACGCCCGGCTGCACTATCGAAGCCTGCGAATTTCGCGACCTGAAACCAAAATTTGATAAGGAAGATGTTGTTGTTCTCGGCGTCAGCGCCGATCTGGAAAAATCCTTGAAGGATTTCAAAACCAAGCAGAAGCTCAATTTCCCCTTGCTCGGCGATCCAACGCACAAGATGATCGAATCCTACGGCGTCTGGCGGATGAAGAAATTCATGGGCCGCTCGTTCAAGGGAATCGTTCGCAGCACATTTCTAATTGGCCCTACAGGCAAAATCGAGCAGATTTGGGACGAAGTCAAAGCCAAAGGCCACGCAGCTGAAACACTATCGCAGCTCTCCAACACGTAATCTTTCCTGAGTAGAGCATTCCAATAGCACTGCGAGTCGCGCCGCGTTCACAGCTCCGTCCTTAATTCCTCCCCGTCCGCCCCAATCAACAGATTGTCAATCAAGCGCGTTTTTCCGATGAACACCGCCAGCACCGCGTAACTTCTCCGCGCCACTCGCGCCACTGGCTCAAACGTCTCCGCATCCACGATCTCCGCGTAATCTACCCGGGCGCCCGGTTCGCTTGCCAGGATTTTATGCATTGTTTGTTGCAGATGCAGAGCATCGCGCACTCCCGAGCCTAACTCCTCTGCCGCAGCACGCAACGCGCGCGACAACACGGTCGCCGCTTTTCTCTCTTCCGTATGCAGATAGACGTTGCGGGACGACAACGCCAGGCCGTCCGCTTCCCGCACGATCGGACACAACACGATCTCCGTGTCCACATTCAGATCACGCACCATTTGCTGTACCATGCGCGCTTGCTGCGCGTCCTTGCGCCCAAAATAGGCAAAGTGCGGCTGCACAATCTCGAGCAGTTTCAATACAACGGTGGTCACTCCGCGGAAATGGCCGGGGCGCGACTTGCCTTCGAGTCGTTCGCTCAACCCTTCGACATGCACGAAGGTGGAAAACCCCGGCGGGTACATCCCTGTGGCATCCGGCAAGAACAAGCTATCGATTCTTGCGGCTTCGAGTTTCGCGGTGTCGTCCTCGATGGGCCGCGGGTATTTGGACAAGTCCTCCTTCGGGCCAAATTGTTTCGGGTTCAAGAAAATGGAAGCATAGACAGGGGAGCATTCTTTCTTGGCGCGTTCTACAAGGGCCATGTGTCCCGCGTGCAGTGCTCCCATGGTTGGCACAAGCCCAATCACTCTTTGTTCAACCCGCGCTTCCTTCGCCTTCTCCTTCATCCAGGCGATTGTTCGGATCGTCTCCATGCGCCACTCAGGCTCCCGCCGCCGTGGCCTGCTCGCGGTAGAAGTGCATCAAATCCGTCAGAATTGGCTGCGCCCCAAGCTGCCGGAGCATCGTGGTGATCTGTCCGCGATGATAGGTTCCGTGGTTCACCAGATGCAACATCGATTGCCACAGGGGATTGCAGTACACGCCATACTTCATGGTCTTGTACTCCATCACCGCATCCAGGCCTTCCTGCGTCAATCCGCGCACAAAGTTCAGCATCTTGGGTTCAAACGCTGCCCAGCATGCTCTTAGGTTGGTAATATCCGCGAACGCTGGGTCGTTAGGGATTGCCGATGGCGAGTGTCCCTGGAAGCGCTCCAGCCACAGCCATTCGACGCCGTAGATATGCGCCAGCGTGTCGCGCACCGAGGAAAAACTGGAGCCCAACTGTTTGGTGAATTGCTCCTGTGTGAGTGCGCTTGCCGCTTCCAGCACACGGCGGTCTGCCCAGGCGTTGTATTTGAACAGGGCTACCATCTCCGCAGGTTTCATGTTTTCACCTCGCCGCACAAAGTTACAGGGGCACCCCGGTCTGCTCAAGGCGCCCCTGTTTGAATCCTCTGCATTTCCATTCGCTCATCGCGCAATCGGAATCGTCTTGCGTCCTTTCACGCTTCCCGGCGCATGATACGACTCCGCATCCGAAGGAAAGCTTCCGCTCTGCACGTCGGCGCAATACTCTTTCACTGCTTCCAGAATGGTTTGCCCAACGTTGGCATATTGTCGCGCAAACTTCGGCGGCTCCCGGAAGGTCAAACCCAACATGTCGTGGAGCACTAGAATCTGTCCGTCGCAATCGGGCCCAGCGCCGATTCCGATAGTAGGAATCCGGGCCGAGCGCGTAATCTCTGCCGCCAATTCCCGGGGCAATGCTTCCAGCACGATGCTGAACGCCCCTGCGGCTTCCACTGCCCGCGCGTCGCGCATAATTTGCTCTGCCGCGTCGTGCGTCTTCCCTTGGACTCGATATCCGCCAAGGGCATTCACTGATTGGGGGGTCAGGCCGACGTGTCCCATAACGGGAATCTCCGCCTCGGTAAGCCGGGAGATTAACTCCAGACGCCGCTCGCCACCCTCGATCTTCACGGCTTCTGCTCCCGCCTCCTTCACGAAGCGCATGGCGTTGCGTAGGGACTCGTTCAAATCGCCGTGATAGGAGCCGTAGGGCATGTCTGCCACGACCAGTGCCCTGTGGACGCCGCGGCGCACCGCTTTTGTATGGTGCAGCGCCTCCTCTAGTGTGAGAGGTAACGTGCTGTCATAACCCAACGCCACCATGGCCACCGAATCGCCCACCAGCACCACGTCCACCCCGGCTTCGTCCAGCAGCCTCGCCGTCGGATAGTCGTATGCCGTCAGGCAGGTAATCTTCTTTTTGTTCAGGGAAACCGCAGCGTCGGTCTTCCGCTGCAGCAAATCGGGCACGGTCACTTTCCCGTCGCCCCCGGTCGGGATGGAACTCATGTCGGCCTCCGGTGCCGCTCCCTGAAATCGGGATGCAGCCCGCTTCCAACGCCCCCACTATAGCAAAATGTGATGCTCATCACCAATATTTGTGATTCGACCGCCTTTTCCCAAGGCCTCAGCCCATCCGGCTATACAATGGTAGACAGGCTAAATATCACAGACACGCGGTTCGATAACATGAAGTCCTCTCCCCTCACGCTTAGGCGATTCTTGCAGCTCCAGGGCATCTACCTCGGCGTTGCCGTAATAGGAACCGCCGTGTTTTGGGCCATCGGGCAACCGATCAATCCTGTCACTGTCCTTGTGTACTCTCTTTGCATCGGGAATTTGATCCAGCCTCCGATGAACCGGGTGCGCCGTGTGTACGGCCATCGCCCCGTTCCTTACAATTGGCTGACATACTGGGCCGCCCTGGCAATCCTGACGCCGGCAGTCTATGTGATTTCGAGCGTAATTGTGTGGTGGATTGCTCCGCCCTCCAAACAATCGCTGGGGCATTTGCTTAGAACGGGCTGGAAGTTCCCTGTTCTGATCATAGTGGTCTTCGCTGTCCTTTCGATCTTGTTTAGCGAAACGAAAAAACGGCTCGAACAGCGCAATGCGGAACTGCAGCGGTCGGTCGAAGCGAGCGCCGCGCTACTGGAGAAGCAGGATCAAGACCTGGAGCGCGCGCGAGAGATTCAGGAGTCACTGCTTCCAAAGGACATTCCCCAGCTCACAGGATTCGAGGTCGCGACCGCCTGGAGCCCCGCCCGGATGGTGGGAGGCGACTATTTCGATGTGCTTCGGCTAGGCAAGAACCGGATCGCGATTTGCATCGCCGACGTAGTCGGAAAGGGTGTATCCGCTGCTTTGCTCATGGCCAACATACAGGCAATGGTGCGGGCCTTTACACGCGACTCGGAGAGTCCTGCGTGGATGTGCAACCGAGTCAACACAGTGCTCTGCGGAAACATTGAAGCCGACAAGTTCGTCACTTTCTTCTACGGCATTCTCGACGCTGACAAACGAACCTTTGAATACTGTAGCGCGGGCCATCCTGCTCCGCTGCTCGTCTCTCCTGATTCGAGCCAACGTCTCCGTGGTGGTGGGGCCGTCCTTGGGGTATTCCCCGCCTGGAAATATGAGGATTCGTTTGTGAATCTGAATCGAGGGGACAGATTGCTCATGTTCACGGATGGGATCACGGAAGCGGTAGGAACTCTCGGGCAGGAGTTCGGGGAAGATAGCCTCGCCGCATTCGCCAGAGCCAACAGCGCGAGTTCCGCAGTTGAGTTGAATCGCCTGGTGCTCGCGCAAGTTACAGATTTTTGCGGGGGCAAGTTTCAAGACGACGCGACTCTATTGGTGATAGCGGTAACTTAACAACCGCCCTTGCTTAAGGCGCAGCTCTGACGGCTTGCGCGCGGCCTTTCCATTGTCCTCCGCGGCCCAGCCAATAACGCACAGCGGAGAGCCACGTAGCATAGGCATAGAACGTCGCGGCGACGGGAAGAAGTGGCGCCCAGAGCGGCGAAAGCCCGTAAAACCTTACCGTCGGGAGATACGTCACCGCCATCAACAACCACGCTGCCAGGCCCATCCGCCACACCATGGGTTGCGGGTGAAACGTCAAAACCACCGGCGCAATGTATGCTAGCAGCATGCCTGCCAGCGTGCCGAGCAGCAGCAAGGGCGAGTACTTGAGCTGGGTGAAGGCCGTCCGTGCAATCAGGTCGCGAACCTCAGCGAACGTCCGGCACTCCCGAAGGCTAACGCTTCTTCTAGTGAGTCCCATCCAGACTGCTCCGCCGCTGCGTTTTACGGCCCGTGCCAGGGCACAATCGTCAATTACCTCCGCGCGAATTGCCGCAAATCCCCCGATGCGCTCCAACGCCGTACGGCGCAGCAGGATGCAGCCGCCTGCCGCGCCCGCCGTTTTCGCCTTTGGCTCCTCAATCCACTTCGGTGGATAGAGCATCAGGAAATAATAGAGAAAGGGTGGCATCAGCAAGTGTTCTGGAAACGATTTCGCCTGCAGCAGAACCATCAGAGATACCAGGTCCGCGTGCTGTTGTTCCGCATGCGAGACCAGGCGCGCCAAAGTATCAGGTGCATGCACGACGTCCGCATCCGTGAACCAGAAATACTCGGGCGTATCCTGCGTGTGACTCTCGATTTCTTGCTGCAGCGCCCACATCTTGCCCGTCCAGCCGCTCTGCAGGGTTGCCCCGCGCATGATCTCCACGCGATTGGTTGCGCCTGCCTCCTGTGCAGCGGCCATCGCCAAAGTAGAGGTCGCATCCTCGCTCTGATCATCCACAATCACAATGCGCAATGGACCGGGATAGTCTTGTTTTGCAAGCGAAGCGACCGCACGCGCAATCGTTTCCGCTTCATTGCGCGCGGGCATCACGCATACAACACGCGGCCAAGCGGCTGGCGCCGGGTGCGGCGCAATATCATCGTCAAATGCGCGGAGTTGCCAGAAAGCTCCGCGAAAAAACGTCATGACAACCCAGATGAGCAGAGTGAGAGCGGCGAGGATTAGGGCGGCTGTGGGCACGCCCCATTCTGTCGCTATTGGCATCCTTGTGGCTAGAACAGATTTTCGGGGGGAATCAAGGGAGAAGGTACAAACTGCCGTCAGCGGCTGGTTTGCAGACTAGCCGCGCGGTGAATCGCTTTGCGGATGCGCTGATAAGTGCCGCAGCGGCAGAGGTTGCCGCTCATGGCGTCGTCAATCTCCAAATCCGTGGGATTCGGTTTCTTAACCAGCAAGGCCACGGCAGACATGATCTGTCCGCTCTGGCAATATCCGCATTGCGGCACATCTTCTTCGATCCACGCTTTCTGAACGGCGTGGGAACCGTCGGTAGAGAGACCTTCGATGGTGGTGATCTTTTTCCCCTCGACGCTGGAGACGGGCAGGATGCAGGAGCGCGATGCTTCGCCATTTATGTGCACTGTGCAGGCGCCGCACAGGGCCATGCCGCAACCGAACTTCGTGCCGGTCATATTCAGTGTGTCGCGTAGCACCCACAGAAGAGGCATTTGCGGGTCCACGTTGACGGTGGTGGCATTTCCATTCAGCGTAAACATAATGGGCATAAGTCTCTCCTTCGGCGCGCCCGATATCGTACAACAACTACCCGCATGTACGGAAATATATGGAAAAAATGACGCGTACACAGATGGACCATGCGGGTGGCGGTATTCAGTGTGGATCGCGCCAGAATTTAGCGGTGACCAAGTGCTGATAGAATGCGGCGCGTGGAAAGAGGAGGTAAGGTGATGAGCGAAAAACTTTGGAGCGTGCGCGGTTGGATGACGTTGGCAGCATCTACTTTGGCCTTGCTGCTGTGCGGAGCCGGGCAAGCACAGAACGCGGATTATTCGAAGGTGCAAATCAAGGTAACGAAAGTCTCCGGAAACATTTACATGCTGGAGGGCGCAGGCGGGAACATTGCAGCATCCGTGGGCGAAGATGGGATCGTGATTGTGGACGACCAGTATGCGCCACTGGCGGAGAAGATTCAGTCGGCTCTGAAAGATTTGAAGATTACGGACAAGCCCGTGCGATTTGTGATCAATACGCATTATCACGGAGATCACACGGGCGGGAACGTGCCCTTTGCGAATTCCGGCCCAACGGTAATTGCGCAGGACAACGTGCGCAAACGGCTGGAATCCGGCGGACCAGCGGGCAACGGGGGATCTATAAAGATGGATAATCCGCCGGCGCCAAAAGCGGCATTGCCCATAATCACCTTCGAGCACGACGTGACGGTGCACTTGAACAGCGAAGATATCCGCGCCCTGCATTTCCCGCCGGTCACACGGACGGCGACGCCGTGATTTTTTTTCCGAGGAACAATGTGGTGCACATGGGGGACGATTTTGTGCGTTATGGGTTTCCGTTCATTGATGTGGCGAGCGGCGGCAGCGTACAGGGGATGATCGCGGCGATGGAAAAAGCCACAACGATGTTGCCTGCCGACGTGAAGGTGATTCCGGGACACGGGGCGCTATCCAACCTGGACGATGTACGGGCGTTTGTGCAGATGCTGCAGGAAACTTCAGCGGCGGTGCAGAAGGCGATTGATGAGCACAAGACGATAGAGCAGATGAAGCAGGAGAAAATCCTGGAGCCGTGGAAGAAATGGTCGGGAGATTTTATTGACGCAGACAAGTTTATCGAGACACTGGACAACTCGCTGACAGGGACAAAAGGAGAATTCCTGAAGCACAATTGAGGCAGTTGTCAGTTATAAGTTTTCAGTTGTAAGTAAAGAGAAAAAGCAGATTCTTCGCTTCGCTCGGAATGACACCTATTGTGTCGCAGCTCAGCGCTAAATGACCACACTAGTATCCGCCCCGGAGTTAGAACAATCGGGGCTGGCGCTTTGGGAGATCGCGGCCGAAGTATTGGTAGGCGCGGGGAGTAGCGACGCGGCCTCGGGGTGTGCGGTCGAGCATGCCGATCTGCATGAGATAAGGCTCGTACATTTCTTCGATGGCGTCTTCTTCTTCGCTTAGGGCGGCGGCAAGAGTGCCGAGGCCGACGGGGCCTCCATTGTACTTATCAAGGAGGGCGAGGAGAAGATTGCGGTCGACCTCGTCGAGGCCGTGTTCGTCCACGCCGAGCATGCGCAGCGAATCTTGCGCAACTTCGCGGGTGATGCGTCCTTTGGCGCGAACTTCGGCGAAATCGCGGGCGCGGCGGAGCAGGCGATTGGCGACGCGCGGTGTGCCGCGGCAACGGCCGGCGATTTCCTCGGCCCCGGCCTCATCCATCTGGATATTCAGGATTTTGGCGGATCGGTGAAGGATGATGAGCAGATCTTCAGGCGTATAGAAATCGAGGCGATGCACGATTCCAAAGCGGGAGCGCAGCGGCGCGGTGATGAGGCCCGCACGGGTGGTGGCGCCGATAAGCGTGAAATGATTGAGATGAAAAGGATGGATGCGCGCACCGGGGCCCTGGCCGATTACCAAGTCCACGCGAAAGTCCTCCATGGCGGGATACAGGACTTCCTCGACGGCGGCCTGCAGGCGGTGGATTTCGTCCAGAAAGAAAACTTCCTTTTTTTCGAGGGCAGTGAGGATGGCGGTCAGGTCGCCTTTGCGTTCAAGAAGCGGTCCGGCACTGGTCTTGATGGGGACATTGAGTTCATTGGCAATGATCTGGGCGAGAGTCGTTTTGCCAAGGCCGGGCGGGCCATAGAGGAGCACGTGATCGAGGGCCTCGCCGCGCGAACGGGCGGCTTCGATAGCGATAGAGATGTTTTCCTTGACGCGTTTCTGGCCGATGTATTCGGCGAGGCGCTTGGGGCGCACACTGGCGTCGAGGCGAGCGTCGTCGTCGAGCGGCGCGCCGGAGACGATGCGAGGGTTTTTGGGTAGGATGTTGGGCATTGGCTTTAGGAGCGATCAGTGACCAGCGACCAGCGACCAGGAAGCAAGAGTATGTTTCGTATCATCGGCTGCTAGTTCTCCAATGTTGATCGCCGGTCTGCCTTTCGCAGTTCCTGTCCTTAAGACAATCCTTGCATGTGGCTTTCACGCTCATCGGGTCTGCGGGCCGCTTAGCGCTGACAGAGTAACACGGAGAAGTTGTTCGAAGCCGGAAGGGCCCGTGCGGCGGCGGGCATCAGCGACTGCGGCTTCGGCAGTGCGTTCGTCGTAACCGAGATTGATGAGAGCCGACTTGACGTCGGCCTCGACTCCCGCAGGCGAAGCTGGAGCGGGTTTTTCGGATTCGATCGTGACGGCTTCGAGCTTGTCCTTGAGTTCGACGACCATGCGTTCGGCCGTTTTGCGGCCAACACCGGGAATCTTCGTCAGGCGGGCGAGATCACCGCCACGAATGGCGGGCACAAGTTCTTCCACATTCATGCCGGAAAGAATCTTTAGGGCGAGCGAGGGGCCGACGCCGGAAGCGCCTAGGAGCAGTTCAAAAAGATGCTTTTCGCGAGCGGAAAGAAAACCATAGAGGGAGAGGGCGTCTTCGCGGACATGCGTGTGGATAAGAAGGGTGACTTCAGCATGCAGTTCGCCGAGAGCGGCGAAAGTGCAAAGAGGCACGGCGACGAGATAGCCGACGCCGCCGACGTCCAGGATAACCTGATTGGGCCGCTTTTCCAGGAGGCGGCCACGCAAGAGTCCAATCATCGTAGACGAGTATTGCCGTGAAGGAGGCGGCTGTCAACGATGGACGATCAGCGTGATGGGGATTTCCACTTGTTGAGGAAGGCGAGGATGTTGGCAGCGGGCAGTGAACGGGCGGCTTCAAATTCTCCCTGCTTCTGACTGAAGAGGAGCTTACCGCTGGAATCGAGGACGGCAATGGCGGGAATACCGCGCTTGAGGGGCACGTCATACTTTTGGGCGAGGTCGCCATTTTTTTCGCCATGGCCGATGTCCACATGAACGACTTCGAAATATCTTTGTACCGTGGGGGCGATGTCAGGGCTGTGAAAATACTCGTCGAGGACATGGCAATCGAAGCACCAATTGGCGCCGAAGACGACAAGAACACGTTTGTGTGCGGGCGAGGCGGAATGGAGAGCTTCTACGATTTCCGTTTTGGCGTCGGCGTTGGCAGGATAGAGCTCTCTTTGAGGGAGAGCTTGAGGCCGGGCAGCGGAGCCAGTAGATGATGCGCGCGGCATGGCGAACGGATGCATCAGGATCAAGGCGAGCGCCAGAAGACAGGAGTTCATAGAAGACCAGTATCGGAGACGTAGATTGGCGTGTCAATGCTGAGCAGGACTTGGAAGAACACCGTCAAGTCGTGTAGCCCTGGCGGGATTTTGCTACTTGTTGGGAGCAAGAGGGGCAAGGAAACGCTGGTCTATTGCAACCTGATATCCGGTGACAAGTTTGTTCGTTTCATTGGCCATGCCGATGACGGCCTGGAGTTCTTTGAACATTTCGGGCGTCATGCCTTTAGCGAAAGCGGAGGCGGTGTGGGAGGCGATGCAATATTGGCAATTGTTTGTGACGCTGACGGCGATGTAGAGAAGTTCCTTGGTGAGGGGATCGAGGACGCCGGGAGCCATGATTTCCTTCTGGCATTCCCAGGTGCGCCTTAGGAGTGCGGGGTCGTGGGCGATGGCTTTCCAGAAATTATTGAGGTAGCCGGTTTTGCGGGTGGCCATGATGTCGTCGTAAATGGCTTTAACGGCGGGGCTGGCGTCGTTGTATTCGATGAAGCCGAAGGTGGACATGGAGTTGCTCCGAAGTAATCCGATGGATGCGGGATGCATGTTATACGGGAATGGGAGCAGCGGGTAGCGAAAGGATAAGGCGTGCGCGTTCGGAATGTCTGCGTGATTGGTGACATGCCAGAGACGAAGCGGACGAGTGGAGTGGAAGTTCGTTAACTTGCTTGACGCGCATTTTGAGGCGATTAGGATAGGTGGACGCAATAGGGGCGGTCAGATTACGTGTTGAATCGCAGACATACTTTGCGGGTAGGAACGGCCTTGTTACGCCAGATCTTTTTGCGGGCGGGACGGGCGGCTGGTTGTTGTGTGGTCTTCGCGGCGATGGCGTTGGTGACCCCGGCGCAGCAAAGAGCGGGTTTGCAAGGGACAGTGGCGGACTCGACGGGATCAGCGATTGAAGGGGCGCAGATTGAGTACCGTTCGCCGGATGGAGTCATCCTGGCGAAGACGGACGCCGGCGGTAATTTCAGCATTGCGGAAACTGGTCAGGGCGGGACTTTGCGCATCAGTTTTCCTGGGTTCGCGGCCGCGACGCTGGAGGTCAAGCCACATAGTTCGCTGCAGAAAGTTCAGATCGTGTTGACACCATCCGCGAACATTGAGCGTTTGCAGGTGAAATCCACAGTGGAGGATCGCATTCCGGCCGTGCCGACGAGCGACTATGCGATTCCGGCAGAGCAGATGGAAATGGCAGGAAGCCTGGCGGTGGACGATGTACTTCGAGAGGTGCCGGGCTTCAGCACGTTCCGGAGATCAAGCAGTTTATTTGCGAACCCGTCGTCGCAGGGCGTGTCGCTGAGAGGAGTGGGGGCGAGCGCGACCAGCCGTTCGAGCGTGCTGCTTGATGGGATTCCGCTGAATGACCCGTTCGGCGGATGGGTTTATTTTGCGCGAGTGCCCCGGGCGGAGCTGGATTCAATAGAAGTGACGAATGGTGCTGCCTCCGATGTGTTCGGGAACGGAGCGCTTGGAGGGGTGGTGAATCTGCGCACGCGTTCGGCGGAGGAATCGTACGCGTTGGGAGAAGTTTCGTACGGGAGCATGAGCACGCCGGATTTGTCTTTTGCAGTAGGTGCGCCGTTGGGCAGTTGGCAACTGTCGGCAGCAGGGCAGGCGCTACGCACCGGCGGGTACGTGCTGGTGCCAGCAGATCAACGGGGAAGTGTGGACACAGATGCAGGCACAGCGGACTTGTCGGGGACAGTCGAGGTTTCGCGAAACCTTGGTGAGCAAGGACGATTTTTTGTGCGGGGAAGCGGGTTTGGGGAAAGTCGGCGGAATGGAACGCCGCTGCAGAACAATGATACAACGATCCCGGAGGTGGACATGGGGCTGGAGTGGTCCACGCGGGATGTGGGAAGTTTTTCCGCGCGGCTGTACGGCTCCACGGAAAGTTATCATCAGACGTTTTCGGCGGTGGCGGCCAACCGCGACTCGGAGACTTTGACCGATTTGCAGCGGAATCCTTCGCAACAGGTCGGATTCGTAGGGACGTGGGCGAGGCTGATTGCAGAGAAACACAAAGTAGCGGCGGGAATCGAGTCCAACGATGTGCGCGGTCACAGCGGCGACGAGAGCTACCGAGGAGGCGCGCCGTTCACGTTGGTGGATGCGGGTGGACGTCAGCACAACTGGGGTTTTTTTGCGCAGGACGCCTTCTTTTTTGCACCGAAGTGGTTGCTGACGATTGGCGGGCGCGTGGACGCGTGGGATAACAACACCGGCTACCAGAACACCAAACCGTTGACGACCGGGGCACCCACGACGGAGCCGTTTGCGAACCGCTCGGAGTCCGCCTTCAGCCCGCGCGCATCCTTACTGCGCAGCTTTTCGCACGGGCTTGCGTTAAGCGCTTCGGTCTACCAGGCGTTTCGTGCGCCGACGCTCAATGAGCTGTACCGGAATTTTCGCGTGGGAAATGTACTCACGCTTGCCAATCCGAATTTGACGGGCGAGCATCTCACTGGCGGCGAGGCGGGGCTTAGCTACCAGACGTGGGCAAACCGGCTGACGCTACGTGGGAATTTCTTCTGGAGCGACATCGACGATCCAGTCGCAAATGTGACCATCACGAGCACGCCGGCGCTGATCACGCGGATGAAAGAAAACCTGGGCGTGACCCAGGCGCGCGGATTCGAATTGTCGGGGCAATGGCAGGTGCGCCCCCGTCTGCAGTTCTCGGCAAGCTACCTTTTCGTGAACGCTACGGTAGTGAGTTACCCAAGCCCGCCAGCGCTGATGCCGCTGGATGGATTGCGCTTGCCGCAGGTGCCGCAGAACCAGTTCAGTTTTCAGGCCAGCTATGTCGGCAAGAAATGGAATGCAAGCCTGCAGGGTCGATTCTTGGGGAACCAGTTTGACGATGACTTGAATCAATACCCGCTGGGGCGCGCATTTTCGCTGGATGGGGAAGTGTCGCGCGAGTTTGTGCGGCACACCTCGGTTTTCCTGGCGGTGCAAAACATGACGGATGACAGATTCAATGTGGCGGCGACGCCGGTTTTTACGGTGGGGCCGCCGATCTTTGTGCGCGGCGGAGTGCGGTTTACGTTGAAATAAGCGCTGCGGGAAAATCCTGCTCCGCGGAGCCAAATTAACTCCCTGACGATCGGTTGCTACAAGACGAGTTGCATCTGCATGCGGCTGTTGAAATGTGTAATTCAGGGTCAGCGGCTGGCTTGGTTTTCGAAGAGTTGGAGATTTTCAGCCTTCCATTGCATGGCGTCGAAGATGCGCCGGCGGCCACTGGGGTGGTCAAAGAAAATGAATTCTTCGATGGGGCCAGGGCTCATTTTGCGATATTCCCCGAGGTGAATGGCGCCTTGTGCGAAGCCGTCAGGCTGGCGACTGGCGTTGATGCCGTACATGTCCGCTTCGTGTTCGTTGACGCGGGTTTCCGTGTTTTGGATGGGCGTAAAGAGGAAGCCCAACACGCTCGCGATCAGAAAGACCAAGGGCAACACGGCCACGTCACTTATGCCGTGAATTCTCCAAGACTGACCCCAGCGGGCGAGTGACCAATCCAGGCCCCAGCGCAGCAAAGAAAAGAACACCACGATGACGACAGAAATAAACAGCATGTCCTTATAGATGTGATGGAGCACGTAGTGGCCCATCTCGTGACCCATGATCGATTGAATCTCCTCCGGGGAGCCGCGACGGAGGAGGTTATCGTTCAGGGTGATACGCATGGTCTTGCCGAAACCGCTGACGTTGGCACTCATGCGCGTGGATTGCTTGGAGGCGTCTATCTGATATACGTCGTGAGCGGGAATGTCATTCGCATGGGCCAAGGAAAGAATCGGCGCGGTGATTTTGGGGTCATTGAGACGAGTCACCTTGTTGAAGAGAGGGAAAATAAACACAGGGGCGATCATCGCAGCAAACATGGCAAAGCAAATGCTGACTAACGCACCCCAGATGTGCCAGGTACGAGGAAGTTTTCGAGCGATCCAAAATAGGGCAGCGACGAGCACACCGCCCAGGATGGTGCCGACGAGCAGGCCCTTGAGTTGGTCACCCGTCCAAGGACCGAAGGTCTGTGTGGCCAGGCCATATTTGTGCTCGCGGAAATAACCTTCGTAGATAGAGAGCGGAGCGCCCAACAAAAACGTGAGAATCATGAACTGAATCCAGTAGATCAGGTCCTGAAGAAAAGGGAAGCGGCTAAGGCGCACCGAGAAATCGCGCATTTTTGCCGACCAACCGAAACCGAGCAGGGCCAAATAGATCAACGCCGCCATAAGGAAATCCCAGAGGATGAGCCAGTAGCCGCCCTCGAAGTAGGCGTCGCTGCGAGCGCGCGCGGAGGCAGGAATCTGCGCAAGATAGGCATTGGTGGCGGCTTCGGGGTCAAAATGGCCGGAGGGTAGCGCCTCGGGTGGGACCTGGATCACGGAAGGCATCTGGCTTTGTGAGAGATCCACCTTTTCCTGGGCGTGGACCAGGCAGGTTGAACCGAACAGTGAGAATGCGAGCGCGACGAACACGAAGTACTTTTTCATGAGGCACCTTTGCGAGAGATCGGGTAGCAGGTAAGTATACGACTGAGCGGGTGAAATAGTTGCAGGTGGGAGAAACAGAAAGTCAGTGCCGCCGAGAAGAGAAGAGGAATTCGTCGACGAGGAGTCGGGCGAGGCGGGGAGAATTGTGGCGGATGACCCCATGTTCTTCAAGGAGATTGTCGAGCAGGAGCTTGACCTTGAGCTTACCGAGCCTATCGGCGTCCACCACGACCGCTTCTGCATCCTGAGCGCGATAGCGCCGCGCCACTTCGGGAGAGACGGGCTTACGGTTGGCAACAACCCAATCGATGACGCGTTTACCCACATGCTTCTGGATGGCGCGCAAATGCTCACTGAGAGTGTACTGAGTGGTTTCGCCAGGCTGCGTCATCAGATTGGCAATATAGACGCGTGGGGCCTTGGAGCGGGCAATGGCATGGGCAATTTCAGGGATCAGAAGATTGGGAATAACGCTGGTGTAAAGAGAGCCGGGTCCCATGAGGATGAGGTCGGCATCTTGAAGTGCTTCAATGGCTTTGGGAAGCGCACGGACGCGGCGAGGCACGAGCTGGATTTGGCGGATGGGCACGCAGCTACGGGAGATTTTCGTTTCGCCGCTGACGCGTTGGCCATTGGCGAGTGTCGCAGTGAGGTGCACATTGGAAACCGTAGATGGAAAGATGCGGCCGCGGATGGCAAGGACTTTGCTGGAGACGTGAACGGCTTCAGCAAAATCGCCGGTCACGTGGGTGAGCGCAGCGAGGAACAGGTTGCCAAAATTGTGGCCGATAAGTCCGCGGCCGGCGTGAAAGCGATACTGAAACAGGCGGCCGAGCAACGCTTCGTCTTTCGAGAGAGTAACCATGCAATTGCGAATGTCGCCCGGAGGTAGCATGCGGTTTTCGCGGCGAAGACGGCCGGAACTGCCTCCATCGTCGGTGACGGTGACAATCGCAGTCAGGTCTGCAATAGGGCGTTCGCGGGTAGCGTGGCGATCCGTGCGCCGGACGACATGCTCTTTCAAACCGCGGAGCAAAGCGGAAAGGCCTGTTCCGCCGCCGAGCGCGACCACACGCAGTCCGCGGGATTGCAGAGCGTTCTGACGTCGAGACTTTTTCACGTGAGGCTCAACTTCCGAGTGACGCGAGCGGGGCGGCGATCCACTTTCCAAAAAAACTATCCTGAGTAACCGTCCTTTTCAGGATACAGCAATTCAGTGAAGCGAGGATCCTCCTGGAGGAATGCAAAATCCTCGTCGTTGCGCGCGTGGTAACGGTTGGAGGGGCGGAGTTCGATGGCCACCTTCAGATTGGTCATAGCGGAATCGGCTTCACCCGTGAGGCAATCGAGAGCGGCGAGTGCGTAGTGGACGTGATCGGCTTTGGGTGCGAGCTTGCGGGCCTTATCGAGACTTTCGCGGGCTTCATCCCAACGGCCCAAATTCATCATGGCCACGCCGCGCTGATAATGTTCTTCTGGCGATTTGGGATTTTGCTCGGCGCTAGGCTTCATGCGCTGTTCGGTGATGCGAAGATGGGTGCGCGCGCGGTCAGCAAGTTCCTTGCTGGGCCCCGCAAGCACCTTTTCGAGTTCCTGTTTGGCACGCTGAAATTTTTGCTGGTGAAAGAGGGCCATGGCCTCTTCATAGACTTTCATCTGTGCCTGCACGAGAGGATCAATCATTTCGACACCGCCACGCTGCGGGGGGTGATCCGGTAAGTTATTCTTTTTCTTAAGCTTAGACTGGGCTTTGGGCGAGGGTTTGCTCCTGCCGGAAGAGCCCGAGGAGGATTTCTGGGGTTTCGCCATGGCGCGAATGTAGCAGAGGGCCGCGCCTTCGTCAAACGGAACTCGGGAGGTGAAAGTGTTGAGTTAGATAGTCTTTACCGACCGGGAGCACGGAAGAAAATAACATTGCCGAGGTGCATGCTTCTCCATGAAACTAGAAGGAGCCTTGAACAGACAACGGGCACGCATGAGGAACAGTGGCCTGCCTTGCGTGTGTGTGTTATAAGTTTTAGACAGGATTCAGGTTGACGACTCGTGCCTTTCATTAACTTTCCTGCGCGCGAAATTAACTGCAAGCTGGTGTACTACGGTCCGGGCCTCGGCGGGAAGACCGCCAACCTGCAGTGGATCTACGACCATACAGGGCAAAACCTGAAGGGGAAGATGGTGTCCCTGGCAACAGAGACGGACCGGACGCTGTTCTTCGACTTTCTGCCGTTGGATCTGGGAACGGTGCGCGGGTTCAAGACGCGCTTTCATTTATATACCGTGCCTGGGCAGGTGTTTTACGAAGCCAGCCGCAAGCTGATTCTCAAGGGCGCGGATGGCGTCGTATTCGTGGCCGATTCCCAGGAAGAGCGTTTGGACGCGAACTTCGAGACGCTGGACAACCTGCAGGAACACCTGAAAGAACACAATCTGAATTTCGCGACGATTCCCTACGTGCTGCAACTGAACAAACGCGACCTGCCAAACGTGATGAGCGTGGAAGAGTTGACGAAGCAACTGCAGAAGAAGGGCGAGCCTGTGATTGAAGGCGTGGCCATACAAGGCCAGGGCGTGTTTGAGACGCTGAAGGAACTGGCGAAGATGGTGCTGGCGGAGTTGAAGAAGGGCAGTTAGCGTCCACCCAGTTTGACCTCCGGTACAAAGAGAATCCGAGAAACCATCTGCTTGTGACAAACCATGGTTTGTGGCATCGTGTGGGTAGATCATGAATACAAATCTGCTTAAGCGAATTACCATCGAGCCCGGCAAGTGCGGCGGGAAACCCTGTATTCGCGGTCTGCGCATGCGGGTGGTGGACGTGTTGCAACTGCTTAGCGCGGGCGCAACTTTTGAGGAAATCCTTGCCGACTACCCGTTTTTGGAACGGGAAGATATCCTGGCGGCAATTCAATACGCCGCCATACAAACTGATCACATTGTTCTGCAATCCATGTGAAATTCCTGGTGGATAACCAACTGCCGGTGGCGCTGGCCAAATGGCTGGTTTCGCGGGGCCATGAAGCAGTTCACGTCCTGGAAGTCGGACTTGGCGCAGCGACAGATGAGGAAATCTGGAAGCACGCAGCGGCGCGTTCGTTGGTGCTAATCACAAAGGATGAGGATTTTTCTTGGCGGGCATCGCGCCCGGATGCACCAGTCCAAGTCGCCTGGGTGCGTCTAGGAAATTGCCGCACCGCAGTATTAATTTCAGCATTCGATTCAGTATTCGCTCAGTTGCTGGCTGCATTGGAAGCGGGGAGCAGTCTGATTGAAATCCGATGAGGGCCAAGGCGTACTGTGCCTGCTGACGAGTTTAGTGCTCGCGGAGTTGAAGAAGGGTAGTTAAGTCCAATCTCAGTTCAGCCGAAAATTAACCTCGAAAGAAACTAGAACAGGAACTGGCTTGCCACTGAAGGTAGCCGGATGACATTTCCATGTATACATGGATTTGATCGCCGATTCATCAAGCCCGTATGGCGCACCCACCACAATCCGGGGTTCTTTAACAGCACCGTTTGTATCGACAATTCCTTCAAGTAAGATGACTCCCGCGAATTTGGCCGATTGCGCTTCCCCAGTGTATGGCGGATTGGGCATGTAGAAGCAGGAAGGCGAGGACACGCCATTGACACCGGCTCTACGGAGGTTCTCTCCGTTGGGTGTAGTCGTGATTGTTGGGAGGGTTGGGAGACCATTTGTCGGGTACAAGTCCACAATCACGTCATCGACGGAGAGATTCGCTTCGGCGCTGGGGCCGATTCGATTCTCGTCTTTCACGCTGAGTAGCCGCGCCGATAGTTGCACCGTGTTCTTTCCAATCCTCTTTGTTGTTCCGACAAGCACTATGTTCGCGTTCGATTCCTTGCCGAGCCAACGAGCAATGGGCTCTGAGTTTTGAAGCCGCGAGGGGATTCGATCCCGTTGCAAAAGGCCTTGCAGCAATGATCGGTCGATTACCTTGATGGAATTTCCCTGTTTGGCTATTTCGAAGGAAAGTTGATCCGCCAACTGCATGCTGTAGCGAGAGGTGTCGCCGCCGGGCAGGGCGAAATTCAATACTAGAATTTTGCAATCACCTATGTGGCAGCCTGCATCATCCGCATGATGGAGTAGCCGGGCTGCCAGTTCTTGCAGGGGCGCGGCCTCTGTTGGGGCAGCGGCAAGAGCGGTCGATTGCGAATCAGTGGGTTGTAGTGTCGTGGTCGGAGCTTGCGGAGGCGGCTGTTTTGACTCATGAGCAGATATCGAGGGAAGCAAAGTGAGCGCAAGAAACAAGAAGAAGACCTGGAATTGCCAATGACGAGGATTTCGCATGATGCCGCGAGTCTAGCACAAGGTACGTTGGGAGAAAGGTAATCAGGATCGAGAACAGCGAAGCTCGATACTAACTAAAGCTCTGTGCGGCGGATTCGGATTCAAAGGTGGGAATGGCTTCGACTAACCGGGTGACGGTGAGGGCATCGCGGACGCGGCCCTGTCGGATGACCAGATGCAAGACGCCACCGAGGCGCGCGAGGGAGATGGAAAGTTTCACCAGGACGGAGATTCCGGAACTGTCAATTTGCGGAATATCGTCGAGGTTGACGACGATTTTGCGCGCGCCTTGCTGGACGAGATCTTGGACAAATTCAAGCAAACGTTCGCTGGGATCGCCGATCGTGAGGCGGCCGTGCACGCCGACATAATAGATTCCGGCGTCTTCGCGCACGGAGACTTCCAGCGGTGGATGCAGGGTCATGGGACGTTCCCCTCAGTCAATTTCGAGCGACGTTGGTTCGCCGCAGGACAGTGGCAACGTTGACGGCAGATGCATTATACGATGATAGGCATGGAGTACAAGTCACGGGAAGCTGGCAGGCGTCATGCATGGAGAGTGACGCCGGAACGGGCGCGGGCAATCCAGAAAGAGTTGCGAAACGAATGGGAAGGCGAAGACCGCTTGCCGAAGATTCGCACGGTGGCGGGACTGGACGCGTCATTTGTGCTGACAGGCTCGCAAGCGCTGAAGAAACGCCCAAGCCGGTGGAATGCAATGCGCGATGCCAACCGCGCCATTGGCTGCGTGGTCGTTTTCCGGTTTCCGGAAATGGAAGAGATCGCACGAGCGAACGCGCTGGTGCCTTTGCATTTTCCCTATATTCCCGGGCTTCTAAGTTTCCGCGAGATCCCGGTGCTGCTAGTGGCTTTGCGGAAACTGAATAAGTTGCCGGATTTGTTGTTCTGCGACGGACAGGGCTATGCACACCCGCGGCGGTTCGGTTTGGCCTGTCATCTGGGAGTGCTACTTGATCGTCCTTCGATCGGCTGCGCGAAAAGCCTCCTGATCGGCACGCATGGCGAGTTGGGGGAAGGAGCAGGGAGCTGGGTACCGTTGATCGATGCAAAGGTGAATGGCGAGCGAATTGGGGCGGTCGTGCGGACACGCACGGGGGTGAGACCGATGTACATATCGCAAGGACATAGGGTGAGCCTGGAAACGGCCATCCGTCTTACGCTCCAAGTGGGGGAGGGTGTGCGCATTCCGCGGCCCACGCGCGCGGCAGATGCGTTCGCGAGTGAAAGAAAACAAAGGTTCTTGCACGCACAAGTATGAGAAAAACGAATCGGTGCCAGCAAAATTTCGCACTGCCCAGCCGGGTCTGGGTGGGTATAATCGGCGCGATACCCTGGTAAGTCCCCAAGACAAGAAGTGAGCGAACCTGAGCAGCGTGTCTTTAATCTCTTCGCAGCGGAGTATTCGATGAAGTGGATGGGCGTAGTGTGTTGTTGCCTCATGGTCCTGGTGCTAACTGCACTTCCTCTACGAGCCCAGCAGTCCCCCTCCTCCGCAGCAACCCCGGCCTCCACCGCAAGTGCCCCGACACCAGAAGTTCCCCCAGCCGTCACGGAAAAGTTGAATCAACTCGAGCAAAAAGCTGCTGCGGCGCAGTCTTCGGCGGACAACGCGTGGATGCTGGTAAGCGCGGCGCTGGTGCTGCTGATGACCGGGCCGGGGCTGGCGCTGTTCTACGGCGGGCTGGTACGTCAGAAAAACGTGCTGGCGATCATGATGCAGAGCTTTGCACTGATGGCGCTGATTACGGTTCTGTGGGCACTGGTGGGATACAGTCTGTGCTTCGGCGGCAGCGGGCCAGTGATTGGGAACTTCGAACATGCGTTTCTGCGTGGCGTGGGAGCGCTGCCGAATCCGGATTACGCCGGAACGATTCCCCAGACGACCTTCATGATCTATCAGTTGATGTTCGCGATTATCACTCCGGCGCTGATTACAGGAGCCACCGCCGAACGTATGAAGTTCTCCGGGACGGTCCTGTTCATGACGCTGTGGTTCCTGGTGGTCTACGCGCCAATGGCGCACATGGTGTGGGGCAAGGGCGGGCTCTTGAATGCCTCCCAAGGGGGACGATTCCCGACGCTTGATTTTGCTGGCGGCACGGTTGTGCACATCACATCAGGAGTTTCCGCACTAGTTTGTGCGCTGTACCTGGGGAAACGCACGGGCTACCCGAAGCAGCCGATGCCTCCTCATAGTCTGGTTTTGAGTGTCATCGGCGCGTGCTTGTTGTGGGTGGGCTGGTTTGGATTCAACGCGGGGAGCGCGCTGGCTTCCAACGGCCTGGCATCGAGCGCCTTCGTGGCGACGCACTTTGGTGCGGCGGCAGCGGCGATAGGATGGAGCCTGGCGGAATGGATCAAGAATGGAAGGGCCAGTGCGTTGGGTGCAATATCAGGAGCTGTTGCCGGGTTGGTTGCGATTACACCTGCGGCGGGATTCGTGGGCCCGATTCCGGCACTGGCGATCGGGTTTATTGCCGGGGTGTTCTGCTTTTGGATGGTGACGCGCTTCAAGGCCATGTTCGGCTATGATGACGCACTTGATGCATTCGGCGTGCATGGGGCGGGCGGGACAATCGGCGCGCTATTGACTGGCATCTTCGCGCAAGCGGTGTTCAACCCGATCTTTGGCGAAGGAAAACCCGTGGGCGGTTTGGACGGGCACTGGGGACAAGTGGGAAACCAACTGGTGGGTGTGCTGATCGCGTGGTGCATCGCGCTAGCAGGCACTTTTGTCCTTTTGAAGCTGGTAGACCTGGTGACGGGCCTGCGCGTTCATGAAGAGCATGAAATTGCGGGCTTGGATATTTCGCTGCACGGCGAAGAAGGTTATAACCTGGAAAGCTAAATGGAAGGGTGAAAGCCTTTCCAAGACGTGACGGGAGCGGAACTTCGTATGATGAAAATTGAAGCGATCATTCAGCCGTCGCGATTCGAATCGGTGAAAGAGGCCTTGCTGGAGATCGGCGTCGAGGGCATGACGGTGACCGAAGTTCGGGGCCACGGCCGCCAGAAGGGCCACACCGAAGTTTACCGGGGCCGCGAATATACCGTGGACTTGTTGCCGAAGATCAAGTTGGAAATGGTGCTCGCGGATGCGCTGGTGAATCGCGCCGTGGAAGCAATCCTAAAAAGCGCCAAGACAGGGAAAATCGGAGACGGTAAAATATTCCTATCGCGGATTGAGGAAGCGATTCGGATACGGAATGAGGAACGCGGCGAGGGCGCACTTTAAGCGTGATGATGGCCTCTCCCCGCTCAGGTCTCACATCCGGCTTTTCGTCGAAGAAGAAAATGGCCGACCAGGTAAGTCCGTTGTCAGCTCTGGGACCGCAATGCGATGCTCAGCGCGAACGGATTCGCAAGCTGTTCGATAACGGTGCCAGCGCGCAAGACACGCTGCGGCAGTTGTGTGAATTGGCGGACGGCACCATCCAGCAGGTATTCGTGGAACTCCTGCGGGTTCGCCAGTTGGCGCCGCAGGGATTCTGCCTTCTGGCCCTGGGTGGCTATGGCCGGGAGATGTTGTTTCCTTACTCGGACCTGGACCTGCTCTTTCTCTTCGGTAATGAAAAGGCGGAAGAGGAGTATCGTCCGCTGATTGCGGAGTTTTCGCGAACGCTTTGGGATTTGGGATTTCGCGTGAGCTCGGCGGGGCGCACGCTGGACGAATGTCGGCGTATCGAGGAAGACAACGCAGAATTCCACCTGGCGATGCTAGACCGGCGATTCCTGGATGGCGATCCTTCACTCTTTGAGAAGCTGGACGCCAAAGTGCTTTCCGGCCCGGAGAAACAGGCACGGCCATTTTTGCTGCACGAATTGCAGAGGCTAACGCGAGACCGGCTGAATCGTTACGGCAACACGATTTTTCACCTGGAGCCAAACGTCAAGGAAGCGCCCGGCGGCTTGCGCGATTACCACTCGACTTTGTGGATGCGGCAACTGGCGGGCGACCGCCGCGACCCGCGCATCAGTCCCGTAAACGAAGACGAACTGACGCGCAACGCGGTTGAGTTCTTGAGCGCCATCCGGTGCTTCCTGCACTATAGCAATGCGCGAAATGACAATACGCTGACGTATGAATTGCAGGCGGGTGCCGCGGAAAGGTCGCTGGGGATTGACGACAACCTCCGGCGGAACGCTGCGGAATGGATGCGGTTGTATTTCCGGCACGCTCGCACGCTGAACCGTCAATTGCTGCGCTACATGGAGCAACGTCCGCCAGCCACAATTTCGTTGCGCCAGCGACTGATGAACGCCACGCTTGGAGGCCGAGCGGAAGCCACGAATGGCAAGCCGTTCATGGTGCGCGATGGTTTGTTGGAATTAACAAATGAACAGGCCTACGCGGATCGCACCGCCACCTATGCCCTGTTGACCGAAGCTTCGCGAACGGGCGTTCAAGTAAGCCGCGAAGCCGAGCGCAGCATCGCGTACATCATGACGCATCCGGAACTGCCGCAGCGGAATTCGCGGGTGGCGTGGCCGGTGCTGAGCGAGATACTCGGTGCAGATTTCCCAGGGATGGCGTTGCGGCCGATGCACCGGCTGGGATTGCTAATCGAAGTGCTGCCGGAGTTCCGGAGCATTGATTCGTTGGTGGTGCGCGATTTCTATCACCGCTATACGGTGGACGAACATTCTTTGCGCACGATCGAGCACCTGCAGGAACTGGCGGAGCCGCCGGATTCGCGTGGCTTCCATTTCACCCAACTGTGGCGCACGGTCGAGCGCCGCGACCTGCTAATTCTCTCCCTTCTTCTACATGACATCGGCAAAGGCATGCCGGTGGAGAATCACGTTGCGGGAAGCCTGCAAGCGCTGGAAACAGTAGCCGACCGGCTGAAGCTTGAGCCTGAAGAGAAGGCGGAAGTCCATTTTTTGATCGAGCACCATCTGGATATGTCCGCGACGGTGCAGCGGCGCGATATCTTTGATCCCGCGACGGTTTCGGCCTTTGCGACGAATGTAGTGACGCATGAACGATTGCAGCGTCTGTGCCTTTTGACCTACGCGGACATCCACGCTGTGAACCCGGAAGCGCTGACGCCGTGGAAAGCCGAGATGCTCTGGCGACTGTTCGTCTCCACGTCGAATTATTTCAGTCGGACTCTGGATCGCGACCGCCTGCACGCCTCAGACGAGGCAATCTTGCTCGAGCAGGTTCGACAGCTGGCCGTAGGGGCATCAAAGATGGAGCTTGAGAGGTTCCTGGATGGATTTCCGCGGCGGTACCTCGCCGTGCACTCACCGGCGGAAATTGCCAGTCACTTCTCTCTGTATCGAAAGCTGGGCGCGGAACCCGTTCAAACGGACGTCAGGGCGACCCACCACGCGTATACGCTGACACTGCTCTCAGCGGATCGGCCCGCGCTATTTGCGACGATTGCGGGGGTGCTGGCGGCGTGGGGCATGAACATCGTCAAGGCCGATGCGTTTGCAAACGCGGCCGGAGTGGTGCTGGACACATTTCATTTCGTGGATATGCACAGGACACTGGAGCTGAATCCCGGGGAAATCGGACGGTTCCAGCAGAGTATCGCGGACATCGTGAACGGAAAGCAAGCGCTGGAGCCACTATTGAAGGGCAGGTTGGCAGCAGCACTGGCGCGGCCGCCAAAGGTGGCGGTGCCAACGACGCTGAATTTCGACGATGCGTCGTCGGATCAGTGCACCCTTATGGAAATCGTGACGCAAGATCGGCCGGGTTTGCTGTATGGGATTGGCTCTGCGTTATCGCGGCTGGGCTGCAACATCGAGGTGGCGCTGATTGACACGGAAGGTCAGAAAGCCATTGATGTGTTTTACCTCACTGGGCAGGGAAAGAAACTTGTACCCCAGAAGCAAGATTTGCTGCGAGAAGTATTGAATGCGACGCTTTCCTGAGCGGCAAGTTCCCCTCAAGCGAAAGAAAAATCAGGACGAAACTCCGCTGGCCGTTGAAATCCCGGCAAGATGGTACGCAGCAGAGTTGCGTCCCTGCCCTTCACTTTGGCAGGGCAGCCATTTCTATTGCGGAGGATTTCCGGGCGTGTTCTTGGCGAAATTGAGCAAGGCTGCGATTCCCGTAAGTGGGCCGGAGTGCGCGAACTCCATAAATTGGATTTCGGAGGCGCGGAGTTTCAGTTCTTCCGCTAGGTTTATTAAGGACGCGCGATTCTGTGCCGTGTCGTTGCTGACAAACCATTTTGCCGGGAGCAAACTTCCGTCTTTGGCCGAGTCGGCGCTATCTCCAAGATAGAGCGTTCCCGCAGCTAGATAAGCCGCGCTACCGTCCGTGTGCCCCGGAATCAGGTATGCAGTCACCAGCACTTTGCCGAGTTGAAACGAGTCGCCGTTTTGCAAATACCGGCTCGCACGGATGCCCGAATCTCCTTTCCCAAACAAGAGCCCAATTGGGGCCCTCACTCTCGTTCGGCCCTCCAGGAGGGATTGCTCTGCAGCCATGGCAAAGATCCCTGCGTTCGGGAAAGCAGTGCAACCCGCGTAGTGATCCGGGTGTGCGTGGGTCAGCAGAATCGTTTTCACAGCTTCGCGGCCCAAGCCCATCTGCTTCAGAGCATTCAAAATAGCTCTCGCAGCGCGGTCATTCCCACAATCAACCATAATGACCTGGCCATCCGCGGAAGGGATGATTCCCACGGAGACCATGCCATCCTTCACTTGGAAAGCGCCTCCAGAAAGCGCTTGATGGTCCTTCAGGGGAATCGTTCGCGAAAAAGAATAGAAGATAAGCCCGAAGATCAGGGCAACGACGAGAAGAATCCCGATCAGGATATTTCGAATGATTTTCACGGACTGAGTCCTTTCGCAGGTAAGATCGGTGCTTGAAGATCGATCAGTAGAACAGACCTAAAGATTCCAGAAAAGGGGAAACCAAGTCCTGAATGTTCGCTCTGGAATTTGCTTGACCTGCCGGTCTTCCACTGCAACCTGGTTCGAGTGTCGAGTCTCAACGGAAGACTATCACCCAGCCCAGTGAAAGTCAGAGCAGAGTTCGTCCTCAAGTGATTTGGCTCGTCCCCAAATAATCGTGGGAATTCATTCAGTGGCTGGGACTGGCCTTTTCAGCACCCAGTCCAGTGTTGGAACGCACCAGAAGTTCGTTGAATTTATGCGTTGAGGATGGTTCGTGGCTAAGCAAGGTGCCGAGAATCGCGCCGAGAAAGCCTAGAGGAATACTCACAATGCCGGGATTCTCCAGCGGGAACCAGGCTTTTGCTTGAATCAGGTGGCGCGCCGTGCCGGTGACGGTTGGCGGATCAATGGCCATCAAGCTGGGGCTCACCAGAATAAGGCCAATCGAAGCAATGAGGCCAACTCCCAGGCCCGCAACCGCGCCAGCTGTGTTGAAGCGGCGCCAAAAAATGGAAAGGACGATGACCGGCAAATTGGCGGAAGCAGCCACCGCGAACGCCAGCGCCACCAGGAAAGCTACATTGGCGGTGGGGCCAAGCAGTATGGCGATAGTGATAGCAACAGCACCGACCACGAACGCGGAGAGGCGCGCGACGCGAACCTCCTCGCCGGGCTTGCGCTCAACACCGTTGTAAATCACGTTCGTCCAGAAGTCGTGCGCGAATGAGGTGGTGGCGCTGATGGTGAGTCCAGCGACGACCGCGAGGATGGTGGCAAACGCAATGGCACAAATGAAGGCAAAGAAGATGTCGCCCGCAAGAGCCTGCGCTAGAAGTGGGGCGCTCATGTTGGTGCCACCATGTGCGCCGATGAAGTCACGGCCAACGATGGTGGCGGCGCCGAACCCAAGGAAGGTCGTCATGATATAAAAACTGCCGATGAGTGCCATGGCCCAAACGACGCTGTGGCGCGCGGTCTTGGCATCGGGAACGGTGTAGAAGCGAACGAGGATGTGCGGGAGACCCGCAGTCCCGAAGATTAGCGCGAGACCCAAAGAAATTAGTTCGAGCGGGCCGTAAGGCGGTTTGTAGCGCAAGCCGGGTTGCAGGAAGTCCTTTACGACTTCTTGGCCTTTGTCGTGATACGTGACATGGCCAATGGCGTCAAAAAAGGCAGCGAAGCTGAAATGAAAGTGCGACATCACGAGGATGCTGAGAAGGACAGTGCCGGCCATGAGCAGGATGGCCTTGATGATTTGCACCCAAGTGGTGGCCAGCATGCCGCCGAAGACGACGTAGACGATCATAAGGATGCCGACGCCGATGACTGCGGTCGTGTAGGAGATGCCGGAACCCTTGAGTAAGAGAGCGACGAGTGCGCCGGCGCCTACCATTTGGGCAATCATGTAAAACGTACTGACGGTGAGGGTACTGAGAGCAGCCATCGCGCGCACAGGGCGCGGTTTCAAGCGGTAAGCGAGAACGTCCGCCATGGTGTACTTGCCAGCATTGCGCAGGGGCTCCGCGATTACCAACAGCACGGTGAGATATGCGACGAGCCAGCCCACCGAAAACATGAAACCGTCGTAGCCCTGGAAGGCGATGATCCCCGCGATGCCCAGGAAAGAGGCCGCGCTCATGTAGTCGCCGGCAACGGCGACGCCATTCTGCCAACTCCGAATCTGGCGGCCGGCCGCGAAATAGGCGCTGGACCCGGAAGAACGTTTGGAGGCCCAATAAGTTATTGCCAGAGTAATGCCGATGAAAATCAGGAACATGATCAAGGGAACAGACATGACCTATTTGCTCCCTTTGGCGTTTTCGTGGGTCAGCGCTTTTTCGACGATGTCCTTGGATATTTCATCGAAGTTGTCGCTCGCGCGGACATAGAGGCCGGCAATGGTCCAGGCCATGAAGAACTGCGAAAGCGCGAACAGATAGGCCAAATTGACGTTGCCCCAGACTTTGATGGACATGAATTGCGGCGCGTAGCCCACCAGGAGTGGCAACAAAAAGTAATAAATCAGAAAGAAAACAAATGCGGGAACAATAAAGATCTTTTTGGCGGCCATGAGGTGCCTGAACTCTGGACTGGCCGCTACACGATCCCACATGGTTTGAGCGTTCTGGTCAGGTTGTGTTGTGTCTGGCATCGGTACCCCCGTCAGGAGATTCGTAAAAAGATTTGGTTGTTACGGAACGACTACGGGTCAATTGAACCGAGCGCATCCTATAACGAGAGCGGAAGAGTTGTATACAACCTGGCGCAGTTGATGTTGGACGAGGGAATGCCAGGGAGAGGCGCGCCTGCAGTGACGGCAATCAGGCCATGAGTTCGCGGACTTGGGCGACCAGTTGGGCGGAATCGTAGACAGGTTTCTCTAGATAACCGTCGGCGCCGGAAGTCTCCAGAAAGCGCTCGCGGTCGCCACTCATCGCGTGGGCGGTGGCAAGAAGCACAGGGAGACGGCGGGGGGATTTTTCCTTCAGGATGCGGCAGAGTTCAACGCCATTGACGCGGTGGCCGTCCCATTCGGCGTTGGAGAGGGAGACATCCAGAAGAACGAGATCGACTTCGCCGGCGGTGACTTCGCGGAGGATCTCGGGCACATCTTCGCTGACCATACAAGAAAAGTCGCCGGCACGTTCCAATGCCATCTGGAAAAATTTGGCAACCAGGATGTTGTCTTCGACGATGATGATGCGCTTTTTCTTTCCCTGCGAGACTGTTTCACTCATGCGCGGCGTGTCTCCGGAGGTTTTGCCGGCGTAGCCAAAGGAATGGTGAACCACGCTATGGAACCATTGCCATTGGTACCGCTGTCTAAGCCGATGTTACCGTGCATCATTTCAACGAGCCGCTTCGCGATGGCCAGGCCGAGGCCCGAACCTGCAATGCCGCGTAGATCTGCGCGATCGTGACGCACAAATTTCTCGAATGCGGAGTCACGCTTATCTACAGGAATGCCGATGCCGGTGTCCTCAATCTCAATGCGCAGGAATCCTAGTGGGTAATCGGGTGTGGCACGAATCGTAACCCCGCCGCGGGGCGTGAACTTCACGGCATTGGAAAGCAGGTTCAGGAGCACCTGACGAAAACGGATCTCGTCGCCCCGCACCCGCGGGAGTTCTTGCTCGAGAGTTTCATCAACCAGCCGCAGATTGCGGGAAGCCGCCTGCACCGCGACGAGCGGGAGCGTGGAATCCAAGACCGCGCGCGGATCGAGCTCTTCGAGCTCTAACGCCAGCTTGCCCGCTTCGATTGAGGAGATGTCCAGAAGATCGTTGACGAGCCGAAGAAGCAACTGGCCGCTGCTGAACACATCGCGCAGCACTTCTTTTTCCTCTTCGGGACTGATGCACAAGCCATCGAGGACCAGTTTTGTAAAACTGAGAATGGAGTTCAGAGGCGTGCGCAGGTCGTGGGAGACCTGCGCGAGGAATTCATCCTTGATGGCGTTGGCTTCGGCCAGTTGTACGCTCGCCTGTTCAAGTTCCTGATTCAAAGTCTGCAGGTGGGCCATAGTAGCGCGGAAATAGGAATCACACATCAAGTTGAGGTCAAGGTCGAGGATCTTGCTGAGGGCTTGGGAATAGGCCAAGCGTTCCTCGCGAGTGGGAAATTCGTCGAACATTTTCTCCATAAGGAAGGACCGCACGACACCCATGGCGCTGATCACGTATTTTTGGTCCAGAGTGATGCGCACGTGGCGGAAACCAATCTGGAAGCGATCGTCCGCGTAGTGTTCATCGTAGACGCCGTTGAAGAGACCTCGGCCCCAAGCCTGAAGCGTTGATTTGAGCCGGAGAACCTGGGCCTCGCCACCTGTGAAAACACGGCTCGCACCAGGGTGGTGAGGAATCTGAGCGTAGAAACGTTCCGCCATTTCGGGAAGATATTTTTCCATTCTCGGGAGGAGCCGTTTAAGGAGGATGGCGTCGCTTTCGCCAAGGTGGAGGTAGCGCTTCATCTCTTCGATGAAAGTCTCTTCGCGGGGTTTGGTTGGAACGGGGGCCGACATCTTGGGGATGATACCACTGGTCGCCGAGCCCGAAAACCCAGGCGGGGGAGTCGCAGAAGGAGATGGAAAGCGGGGGGTGGGGTGGGGGGAAACTCCCCAGAATTGGGTGATCTGCCGCAGAAGGCCGAACAGAGAGAATAATGGTTTGCTAAACCATTCATTCGTAAATAGTTACGGACCTCCCGTTGGTCTGTGACGTGCATCACTCATTTGAATCGGCTTGTCACAGAAGTTGCTGGAGCGCGCACAGTTCATGTCCACTGGGAAAGTCACCGTCAGAGACGAACAAAGCCAGCCCGTTGCGGAGTTCCGTCGCATCCTGGTGGCCACGGATTTTTCCGAAGGCGCGCGCGCTGCGCTAGAGTACGCGTTGACGGTGGCTCGCCGGTTCAACAGCAAAGTGTACCTGGCGCACGTAATTCCCTCCCAGGTTTTCCACTTCGTCTCGCCAGAGTCCTCGGCGGACGCAATTCAAAAAGCCAAGGTTTTTGCGGGTGGCGAACTGCGCCGTTGGATCGATGCCGGGGCGATGAGTGACGTGGAACACGAAGAGTTGCTCATTGAAGGGCAGGTGTGGCCGGCGTTGCAGGAGTTGATCGAGGCGCACGACATTGATCTCCTGGCGATGGGGACACACGGGCGGACTTCGCAGAAGAAGTTGCTATTGGGAGCGGTGGCGGAGGAAGTATTTCGTCTGGCGGAATGTCCGATCCTGAGCGTGGGGCCGGAGGTGCGGCTGGACGCTGGAAAGAGGACAGAGTTGCAGCGATTGCTCTACGCAACTAATTTCAAGCCGCACGCCGAACGCGCGGCGAGTCTGGCGTTTGCATTGGAACGCGCCCACAAAGCCAAATTGACTGTTTTGCACGTGGCGGAGGAGGGCGGGGATCCTTCGCTGGACGGACACGAGATCGTGCGAGATTTTCTGCTGAAACGCCTGAAGAGGGTCATGCCAGCGACCTGTAAGGATGTCTGCGAGCCGGAGTTTCAGGTACGATTTGGAGAGGCCGCAGAAGAGATTCTCCGAACGGCGACGGAGCAGGATGCTGATCTGCTCGTTCTGGGATTACGAGGCGGGCGAGGATTAGCGGGCCAACTGCCATCAGCAACCGCCTATGAACTGGTGCGGCAAGCGCCGTGCCCAGTGCTCACTCTGAGGTCTTAAACCCACGCGTGAATCGAACATGGAGGAGTGAATGAGGCGGCCAAAGCGATATGTCTTGGGCATGCTATTCGGAATTCTTGTGTGTACTGGGAGACTGA
>Ga0181523_10000422_pt1 | contig 47699 bp, 40 predicted proteins | sample PEATcosm2014_Bin_43_FD_119752 | JGI IMG/M metagenome (GOLD analysis project Ga0181523, IMG submission 119752) | Peatland microbial communities from MTU Mesocosm Facility, Houghton, MI, USA - PEATcosm2014_Bin05_30_metaG | ecosystem: Environmental > Terrestrial > Soil > Wetlands > Peat | place... | reverse complement strand
GGAAGGGAAGGAGTGAGAAAGGGATAAGAAAGGAGCTCGCAGTGAAATCGGACAAACAAAAACCCCCGCATAAGGGGGATGGGGGGTGGTGGGAGGGTGGGGTTGTGGGGGGGGGGGGGCGGGGGGGGGAGGGGGGGGGGGGGGGGGGGGGTGGGGGGGGGGACATAGAATACTGGGTAATATCCGAACGGTAAACACTGCAAAGAATGAAGTCCATTCAAGAGCAAAACAAAAAACCCTCTCGACACACCGAAAGGACAAAGTTCGGGCTAGCCCCGACATAAGCGATGTGGCTCACGAACTGGTGGCGCGAGCAGAATGCATAGGTCCTTCGCTTCGCTCAGGATGACAAACCGTAACTCAGGTGACATCGTGCGATGCTTACTGATTTCCCGCCTGCTCAATCGTGATCACATCGAACGTCTCGGTCAGGTCGGCGTGTCCCGCGAGCGTTTCTCGCGTTTTGCCTTCCACCAGGATGTTGACCCTCTGGATCCCCGGAACGTTGACGGCCAGCGTCTCCACCAGCGAATTCACGGTGAGTTGCTCGCTCTGAATGCCGGAGCGGTGCTGGTCGGCGAAGGCGGCATTGAGATCGATGACCGCCGCTCCCGGATCGACCAGGTAGATGGCGCGGATGTCCGCCGCCGGAGCCAGCGGATGCGGCGCGCCCGGTTGCTGGTAGATGCGCAGCAGGGCGCGCAACAACTCTTCGGCTCGCTGCTGGCGTCCACCGGGAAGAGGAATCTGCGCCGAGCGCGGGCGGAGCGTGCCGGCGGCGTCATCCGCCACGTACAGAGTCACCGTCTCGGTCGGACCAGAGGCTGGCGGAACGACGGGCAAGGCGTCGGTCGCCAGGGAGTCCAATTGCCGCGCCTGTTGCCGCATGTGGCGAGCGTAGATTCCCATCGCCACCACCAGCACCAGCAGCGCGGCTACTCCGATGAGAAGATGGCGCGGGATCATGTTTGTACCATCATTGTTGAACTCCCAGACGGTCGCGGACGGAAGCTACGGCGTCGGCAATCGCCGACGCGGCTCGCTGCTGATAGTTGGCGGAGGTCAAGTCGGCGACACCATCCGTTCCGGGCGCCAATTCCACAGCGACTGCGGGCATGAACACATTGTTCAGCGGCCGGAGCGAAGCGGCGGAGGTTTGAACCGGGAATTCTCTCTTCTGCATCTCGGCTACGATGGCCGCCGAAACGATGCGACTGACGGGCAAAGACGGCGCCTGGGCCGCATTCCAGGAATGAAATACTCCCTTGCTGGGTCCTTCCACGGGCAGCAGCGCGGTGTAGACTCGGACGCCGCTGCCTTGCGAAACCGCGTGCAGGCTGAGGTAGATTCCGGCGCGGGCAACGTTGGCGGCTGCGGCGCGCTGATCGAGGGTCAAACTGTTATCCGCGTCGCGCAGCAAGGCGACCGCGAAGCCGCGAAGCTCCAGTTCATGGCGCAACAGGCGAGCAAATCCTAGGGTGACGTCTTTTTCGGCCAGCGTATCCGATAAGGCCGCGCCGCGTTCGTTGCCGCCATGCGCGGGATCGACCACGGCGAGAACGCGATGGACATTGCCTGCGGTGTTTGCCGCCGGTGAGGCCTGCGCCGGATTCTGAGGTCCGGCGCTGCCCGGTGTCGGCGCCGGTGGGACGGCCGAAACCGTGATCGTCCTGCGGTCGTTGCTGAAGCTGGCCATCAGCGGCTGATTCGCGGTCACTTCGACCTCGGCATCGCCGTTGTTCTCCGAGTAATTGGCATGGGTGATGACCGGGTTGTCAAAGGAAATCGACTGGCTTCCCGGGGAAACGACCGGGTCTCGCCTGAAGACCATGCGCAGCTTGCCCGGTTCGGTGGAGATCGTCGGATTCACCGGATTGCTGAAGTTCAGCGCCAGGCGCGGCGGGGCGCTCGCGTCCAGTAGGAAGCTGACTTGAATACCGACATCGCCGACGAATAGACGGCGGGCGCTTTCGTGAAAGTTAACCGGCGTTTCCAGGAAGCGGGGCAGCAGCGCGGCCAGCGAATTGAGCGGAACTAATCCGCGCGAGTTCTCGATCATGAAGGGCGCGGAAAGATCAAAATTGTGCCCGCGAATTTTGGCTCGCGTCTTTCCGGCGGCAAACTCTGCATCCGCCGAGTTATAGCGGAGTTTCCAGCGGCGGCCATCCGACTGGCTGCTTACGCGGCCGAGCGGTTCGAGAAGTTCGAGCAGGCCGACGTACTCGTGGCCGGCGCGGTCCAGAACCGGGAGCGAGTAGATCGCGACTGGAGAGTAGACGGAAATGTGTTTTTCGTCGGCGGAAGCCGCCGCGGAAAGAAGCATTACACTGGCCAGGAGGATAACCGTTCTTGCTGTCGCGAACCCCAAGGCAGCTGCGGCCACAGGCGGCTGCCGAGCTGGGCTCGGCTTGGACGGCCGAGGGCGGCCGTCCCTACACGAGCTAGTGCTACTCCAGCGCATAGATCGTTAGGCCACTTAGCAACTTGGGGTAGAAATCGGTGGACTTCTGGGGCAGCACTTCGCCGGCGAAGGCGATATCGCGGACCTGCTCCATGCGCACTGGGTTCATCAGGAACGCCGCCTGGGCCTTTCCACTTTCGACTTGAGTCAGCGCTTCCGTGGCTTCGCGGCAATAGGAAACGTTCTCCTGATTGCGAATGGCTTCTTCGGAGATATTGAGAACGCCTTCCAGCAGGCACCGGTGCAGTTGCACTACGTCGAGCGCTTGCTGGCGGAGAGAGAGAGTACCGAACAAGCTGGTGCCAATCGCCTTTGGCGTGTGCAGCAGAAATACTCGCTCGGCAGTGACTGCGAGCAGCGCGGTTCCTGCGTGCCCAGCGTTTTGCAAAATGGCAGTGGCGCGGGACGCGTCGATGGTGGCGTCGACTTCTTCCACATTGAAGAATCTTTGGGCTGCCCCATGAAACTGTGCAGTCGAAAAAGATGGCAAGCCGAAAACGAGCCGGTGGGTGGGCAGAATGACCAGGCCGGGACGATCCATGTCGACGAAGGTCATCATCACCGAATCGTAAGGAGCGGGAACGCCTGACCCCGTCTCCGCCTCAGCTCGGCGCTGTTTGCGATAAGTCAAGGCAGTCTCATAGCGGTGATGGCCGTCGGCGATGATCAGCCTCCGATCCCGCATCTGCTCCTGCACGGCGGCAATGGCCGCGGCATCGGAAATCTTCCAGACGCGGTGCACTACGCCGTACTCGTCGGTGACTTCGATGTCGGGAACGTCGTTGGCGGCCGCCGAATCGAGGAGCGCGTCGACCTTGCCGGCTGCGCTGTACAGCATGAAAATCTGGCCAAAGTGGGCTCGATTCGCGCGCAGCAGGTCAAGGCGGTCGGCTTTCGGCTTGGCCAGCGTCTGCTCGTGGCGGAACACTACGCCGGCGGAATATTCCTCGATCTGGCCGAGGGCTATAAATCCGCGGCGCTCGGCTTGCGTTTGACTTCCAGGAACACCTCCCGGAATTATGAACGTCTGGGAATAGCGGTAGAGTGAGGGCTCGGGATCGCGCCGCAAAACGCCGGTCTGGCGCCAGTTCTGAAAGGACGCGGCCGCCCGGGTGTAGACGTTCTCGGCGTCGCCGTCCTCGGGCAGGCGTTTCCCGAGAATGATCCGAACCAGGTTATAAGGACTGGCCTGGTAGTAGCGTTCCTGCATGGCAGGGGTGATTTTGTCGTAGGGTTGGGTCACAACCTGTTGAATCGGCACGCGCTCGGGGTCGTAGCGCCAGGCTCGAAATGGAAAAATCATCGCCATAACATTGCCATAAGGGAGACGCCGAATTGTAACAGGGACGAACCGGCGCCGGCCTCACGGGCAAGAAATTGGAATAAAAGAAATAAAGATGCGCAGGGTCAGAGGCCACCTTCGGACCGTCCGCCGAATCTAAGGGTCGCGTTACGAAAAATTGACAACACTTTTTCGGGACTGTGCTAGTATCCGCCTTAGCAGAGCTTATTGTGGCCCGCCTTTTGGGATGCGGGTCGCCTCCCTTCACGGCGCGAATTTGGTGGGGCCTATGTTGTACGGCAGAGAGTTTTCGGCTCGCGTCTTCCTCTTATTTTTGCTGATGGTGATTGCTGTGTGCAGCGTGCTTCCGCTGCTTGCGCAGAACTCGAGTGAAGACGTCCACATCCAGCCCCGCATTCAGCCACCGGCTCCGAAAGAGCCGGATATCGATCCGGCGTTCAAGACCCATACCAAGCCCTACAAAGTGCAGGTGGATATGGTTCTGGTGCCGGTCACAATCACCGATCCCTTGAACCGGCTGGTGACCGGACTCGACCGCGAGAACTTCAATCTCTTCGAAGGCAAGGACCAGCAGGAGATCAGAACTTTTTCCAGCGAAGACGCTCCGGTTTCGATCGGCGTGATCTTTGACATGAGCGGCAGCATGAGCAGCAAGATCGAGCGCGCCCGCGAGGCGGTGGTGGAGTTCTTCAAGACCGCCAACCCGCAGGATGAGTTCTTCATGATCACCTTCGCCGACCGCCCCGAGGAGATTTCCGATTTCACCAGTTCGGTGGACGACATTCAGGGCCGGCTGGTCTACACCATTCCCAAGGGCCGCACCGCGCTACTGGACGCCATTTACCTTGGCGTCACTAAAATGCGGCAGGCCAAGTATCCGAAGAAGGCTTTGCTGATCATCTCCGACGGCGGCGACAACCACAGCCGCTATACCGAAAACGAGATCCGTTCCATGGTCAAGGAGGCCGACATTCTCATTTACGCCATCGGCATCTACGATCATTTTTTCCCGACCGAAGAAGAGAGGCTTGGACCGGGCCTGCTCAGCGATGTCACGGAACTGACTGGGGGCCGGGCTTTTACCATCGATAACCCGAACGACTTGGCGGACGTTTCCACAAAAATTGGTATTGAGTTGCGCAACCAATATGTCATCGGATACCGTCCTAAGAATCCAGCGCGCGATGGCAAATGGCGTAAAATAAAGGTGAAGCTCTTGCCGCCAAAAGGCCTGCCGCCGCTGAAGGTCTACGCCAAGACGGGTTACTATGCGCCGACGGAATGACATTCCTCTGCCGATCCTCTTCCTCCTGATAGCTACGCTCCTGGCGACATCGCAAGCGCGAGGCGGAGCTGCGAGCCAGTCGGCTGCGGTCCCCGCTGCGAGTTCGCAATCGGCTGCGCCGGCGGGTTCCTCATCCCCAGCGCCACCCACCGCGCCTCCGACAGCGTCCGTTGGGCAGGGAGCCGCTGCAAACTCCGCTCAGAATCCGGATTCCTCCGACAGCGGCGTCTTCGTTTTCCGCAAGGAGGTTGAAGAAGTCGTACTGCATGCCACGGTGGTCGACGACAAGCAGCGCATCGTCACCAGCCTCGATAAGGGAGATTTCAACGTCTACGAGGATGGGCATCCCCAAACCATCACCTCGTTCCGGCACGAAGACATTCCCGTCGCCATGGGCATTGTGGTCGACAACTCCGGGTCCATGCGCGAGAAGCGGCAAAAGGTGAATGCAGCGGCGCTGAATCTGGTGCGGTCGTCGAATCCCAATGATGAGGTGTTCATCGTCAATTTCAACGATGAGTACTACCTTGACCAGGATTTCACCTCCAACATCAACAAGCTGAAAGAGGGGCTGGAAAAAATCGAGACGCGCGGCGGTACGGCGCTTTACGATGCGGTCGTAGCCTCCGCCGACCACTTGAAAAGAGAAGCGAAGCTCGAAAAGAAAGTTATTTTTGTGGTGACCGACGGAGACGACAACGAGAGCGGGGAAACTCTTGAGCAGGCAGTGCGGCGTCTGCAGGGCGACGGCGGACCGACGGTTTACGCCATTGGCATTCTGGAGAAGGACGAGCATCCGAAGCACGCCAGACGCGCGCTGCAACTGATGTCCGAGAGAACGGGCGGGATTGCTTTCTTTCCCCAAACGCTGGACGAAGTTGACGCCATCAGCCGCAGCGTGGCCCACGATATTCGCACGCAGTACACCATCGGCTACAAACCGACGACGCCGAAAAACCAGGGCGGCTATCGGCAAGTGAGAGTGGACGCCCGTTCGCACAACTACGGCAAACTCACTGTGCGCACGAAGAGCGGGTATTACGCCGGGAGCGAGCCGGCTGCCGGGGCGCAGTAGAGGGACACTGTGAATTGTCATCCTGAGCGAAGCGAAGGATCTATGGATTTGAATGCGCCCCAATGCATAGGTCCTTCGCTGCGCTCAGGATGACAAAATGTGAATCAGCACACTCCCTGCATTGACGCTTCCCCTTCTGTTCCTTACTCTGGAATGTGCCGACAACGACCTCAAACTCCCGCCTGCGCGTCAGCGACGATATATCGAAGCTGGTCGGCGAAACGCCGATGCTACAAATGAAGAGGCTGGCGCCTCCGGGATCGGCCGATATTTTCGCCAAGCTGGAATACCTGAACCCAGGCGGCAGCGTGAAAGACCGCGCCGCTATTGGCTTAATCGCGCGCGCCGAGCGCGAAGGCAGGCTCAAGCCGGGAGGCATCGTCATCGAAGCCACCGCCGGAAACACGGGCATCGGCCTCGCGCTGATCGGCGTGAGCCGCGGCTACAAGGTTCGGCTGTTCGTCCCCGAAAAGTTTTCGGAGGAAAAGGTAATCATCATGCGAGCCCTCGGCGCCGAGGTGACTCGCACTCCGGAAGCCGAGGGCATGCAAGGGGCTATTAATCGCGCCAACGACCTCGCGGCCACCGACTCTTCGGCATTCATGGCCGCGCAGTTCGAGAACCCCGCCAACCCCGACTACCACTACGAAACTACCGCGCGCGAAATCTTTGAACAAATGGAAGGACGGATTGACGCCGTCACCGTGGGCAGCGGCACGGCCGGAACTTTCACGGGCATTGCGCGGTTTCTAAAAGAGCGGCTTTCGAGCGTGCACACCGTCGTCGTGGAAACTGAAGGGTCGGTACTCGGCGGAGGCAAACCTGGCCCGCATAAGGTGGAAGGGATCGGGTCGAGTTTTATCCCCAAGAATTTTGACCGTTCGGTATGCGACGAAGTGATGATGGTCAGCGACGTTCAGGCCTTTGGCATGGTCAAAGAACTGGCCGCGCGCGAAGGCGTGCTGGGCGGATCGAGCGCTGGAGCCAACGTTTACGCGGCGGTCGAGATTGCTAAACGGCTTGGGGCAGGGAAGCGTGTTGTTACTTTGATCCCGGATTCGGCCGAACGGTATTTGTCGAAGAAAATTTTTGAGGGCGGAGTGTAGAGAAGCTGTTGGCTTGGAGCTCCTGGCTGTTAGCTTGGAGCTCACGGCCACGAGCTTCGGGCCACGAGCCACGAGCCAAAAGCCAAAAGCCAAAAGCCAAAAGCCGCACCTGACTCAGGAGAAACTCTTGACCACTAAACCATCCGGTTTCGCTACCCGGGCCATCCACGTTGGACAAGAGCCCGACCCTCTCACTGGGGCGGTCAGCGTGCCCATTTATCCGACTTCCACTTATGTTCAGGAAGAGATCGGAAAGCACAAAGGTTACGAATACTCGCGCGTGTCGAATCCGACGCGCGACCGGCTGGAGACTAACCTCGCGGCGCTCGAAGGCGGAACGGCGTCGCGCGTTTTCGCCAGTGGAATGGCGGCGATCAACGCTATCGCTTCCATGCTCAAAGCGGGCGATCACGTTGTCGCAGGACACAATCTCTACGGCGGGACTCCGCGCCTTTTCAATCAGGTCCTGGTTAATTTTGGTCTTACATTTACCTATGTCGATACATCCGACCTCAGCCACGTGGAGCGCGCATTCCAGAAAAACACGCGGCTGTTGTTTCTCGAGACCCCCACCAACCCGCTGATGGATCTTTGCGATCTTCGCGCCATCGGGGAACTCAGCCACCGGCACGGTGTCGAGGTCGTGGTCGACAACACTTTCATGTCACCTTATTTTCAGCGTCCGATCGAGCTTGGCGCCGACATGGTGGTCCACTCGACCACGAAATTTCTTAACGGGCACAGCGATGGATTGGGAGGGGTCGTCGTTTGCACCAAAACGGAGCAGGCGGAAAAGCTTGCGTTTCTTCAGAAAGCGGCGGGCGCCATCCTTTCACCCTTCGAGTGCTGGCTGATCCTGCGCGGCGTCAAGACGCTGGCGGTTCGCATGGCACATCACGATCGCAACGGCCGCGAGGTCGCGGACTATCTCTCGAAACACATCAAGGTGCGCAAGGTTTTTTATCCCGGACTGCCCGATCATCCGCAGCACGAACTGGCTAAGCGCCAGATGTCGGGCTTCGGATCGATGATTGCCTTCGAGACCGGATCGCTCGCTAACGCCAATCGGATGCTGCGGAAGGTGCGCGTATGTTCGCTGGCCGAGTCGCTGGGCGGCGTCGAAACCCTGATTTCGCATCCCGCCACTATGACGCACGCGGCCGTCGGCGAAGAAGGCCGCCGCAAGATCGGCATCACCGACGGCCTGGTGCGGATCTCGGTTGGTATCGAGGACGTGGACGACATCCTTGCCGATCTCGACCAGGCGCTGGCCGCGATCTAAGTTCTTCCGGCTGTCCGAACTAGGGGACGATCGTTGACGGTTGCGTGCTGGTTCAGCGTGGCGTAGGCGTGCAGAGTTCACATCTCATGCGGGCCGGGGGCATGGCCATATTTCTTTTCGAACGCAAGTGCGTATTGACGTCTGTCTTCTTCCGCTTGATCTGATTGTCCAATGGCTGCATACAACTGAGCTCGCTGTTTGTAGAGCGAATCAACTATCGGAAGTATTTCCGCATTGTGAGCCTCCGAAAGAACGATAGAGAAGGCGTCTATCGCTTCCTCGTACCTCTTCTGGTCCCTGAGCAAGTGGGCCAGGTCGTCTGCCAGGTACTCTTTGCGGTGGCATTTGTTAATCCCGCTTGTTAGTACGTTGATTCCAGCCGATGGATCTTCTTTCGCGAAAAAGAGCGTGTAGTCTCCGAGCTTTTCAATCCCGATAGATGGAATCATCGTTCCATTGAGTACGCGACGCCCTCTTCCTCGAGTGATGCGTCCCGCTGTCTGTAGGAAATAATGCTCGACGATGCGTTCCGGCAAGACCAAATCCAAATAGCAAGGTTGCGGCGCCGCATCAGCCGTTACCAGTTGGGCCGCAATGATGAACAGTCCTTCAAAGGGCCCGTCAACATCTTCTGGCGCCAGAGTTTGGCCCGTTAGAGGTTGCAGGTCCCATGCACCGAAATTGTCCCAATCCTCCTCCCAGTATTCGCTCGAGACCTGATAGGCCTGCCACGGCGCTTTGAACAGCGCCTCCGCGAGCTTCATTGCAAGCTCCTTAACTTTTGCAACGGCCACCCCTTTACTCTTACCGCACCGAATCTCCAATCCATTCCAGGTACGCGGCGCTTCCGTCTTCGATGGCAAGCTCGATACACTCGGGAAGTTCGTAGGAGTGCAGCTTACTCAAAGCTTCGCGCAGACGATCGAACGCGTCGGCTGTTGTCTTGATCACGAGCAGCCACTCCGTTGCCGTCTCGATCTCGCCTTGCCAGCGATATACCGATTCAATTTGGGGAGCGATGTTGACGCAGGCTGCGAGTTGCCGCTCCACCAGCGCGTGGGCGATGCTCCGAGCTTCTTCTAGAGAACCGCACGTCGTAAGCACAAGCCTTTTATCGGTCATAATAAAATCAAAGCTTCGAGTTTCAGGGTAAAAGTTTCACTCGAAGCATACGAGGGAGCGGATGGCGACGCAAATCAAGTTTGGCACTTCTGGATGGCGGGCCGTAATGGCCGAAGAGTTCACGTTTGCCAATGTTCGCCGAGCCGTGCACGGCATCGCGGGCTACGTGGCGTCGCAGAAATCGAACCGGGCAAGGGTTATTGTTGGCCGCGATCCACGATTTCTGGGCGAAACTTTCTGCGCCATGGCCGCCGACATCCTCTCCAGCTACGGCATTACGCCTTTGGTCATCGCGGAGCCGGCGCCTACACCCACGATTTCCTATGCCGTGATCCAGTCCAAGGCCGACGGCGCCATCAACTTCACGGCCTCGCACAATCCGCCTGAGTACAACGGCATCAAGTTTTCGACGCCCGACGGCGCGCCCGCGCTGCCGGAAGTCACCGGAGCTATCGAGCGTGAGGTCGCGGCCTTCGACGCGCATTCGCTGGCGCCGGGCGCAACAAAGGCTGAGTCCCAATCGATCGACCCTCGCCGCATGTATCTCTCGCGTTTGCGCGAAATCGTCGATCTCGACGCGATCAGGAAAGCGGGCGTCAAGATCGCCTTCGATCCCATGTGGGGCTCTGCCCGGGGCTATTCTGATGCGTTTCTGCGCGAGGCTGGCGTCACCGTGGCCACCGTCCATGACACCCGCGATGTGCTCTTTGGAGGCCACGCCCCCGAGCCCGACGATCATCTGCTCGAGGACCTGCGCCAGAAGATGCGCGAAATCGGCGCCGCCATTGGCATTGCTACCGACGGCGATGCCGATCGGTTTGGTATTGTCGACGAAGACGGCACCTTCCTCCAGGCCAACTACATTATTGCGCTGCTCTTTGACTACCTGGTCGAAACGCGCGGCTGGACGAACGGAGTCGGGAAATCCGTCGCTACCACCAATCTCATCAACGCGCTTGCCGAAAAACGCAAGATCGAGGTCTACGAAACTCCCGTCGGCTTTAAATACATTGGCGAACTGATCAAGCAGGACAAGATTCTCATCGGCGGTGAAGAAAGCGCCGGTCTCTCCATTCGCAAACACGTTCCGGAGAAGGACGGCGTGCTCGCCGGCCTGCTGTGCTGCGAGATGGTCGCTCGCCGTGGCGTTTCTCTGGGCAAACAACTGGCCGACCTATTTGGCAAAGTTGGTTCCTTTTATCCGCTGCGCGAGAACTTCCGCTTGACGCCGGAAGTAAAACAGAAGTTTACTGAAAAGTTACGGGGCGATCCGAACGAGTTTTATGGCATCAAAGTTGCCATGGCGGTGAGGACGGACGGACTCAAGCTCGTTCTCGCCGACGGATCGTGGGTTTGTTACCGGCTCTCGGGCACGGAGCCAGTGGTGCGCGTGTATAGCGAAGCGCGCAGCCGGGAAGACCTCGCAAAGTTGAGTGCGGCAGCGAAAGCATGGATCTTCGACTAGGACCACCGTCGCGAGTGCGCATCCTTCCACGAACGGAGGAAGGGCTGCGCGCGGTCATGAATCAGGCCATGGGTCAGGCGATTGATCAGGCCAAGGATCAGGCTCCGAAGGCAGAGGCCGTGGCGGCGCGATGGGTGGAACGCACGCGGCCCGTCTGGTCGTGGCTGGCGCGGGAGTGGCGTCGTCTGGGAACCGCGGCGGCTATCGTCCTTATCGTTGGATTAGCGCTGCACGCCATGTTCGGAGCTAATGGCATGGTGATTTATCGGCAGAAGCGGGCCGAGATGCAGGCGCTGCAGCGTGAGGTCGACCGCCTGCAGAAGGAGAATAGCCAGTACGTCGACCAGATCCGATCGCTCAAATCCGATCCGGCCGCGATCGAGAAGGAAGCCCGCGAGCAGCTTCACTACACCCGGCGTGGAGAAGTTGTTTATGTCGCTCCCGATCCTCCGCCGAAGCCAGCCACCGGCCGCGCCAGGAACGACGCTAAGACTGAACGTTAGGAACCAACGTTAAGAGCGACAGGTAGACGCTGGTTGGAGAATCTTCGCGGCCCAGCCTCGGCTCCTTCTGTGATAAAGTGCAAAGATCGCATCACGTGTGGGAACCAATCTAAGGTGGGAACTAATCCAAGAAGGAGGATGACATGCGGAAACTTCTCTTGTTGTTACTTGCCGGGGTGCTAATTGCTCTGGTTGCCTCGGTGGCATTTGCCGGCGATGCCAAAACCGTGAACGGGTGGGTTAGCGATTCCAAGTGTGGGGTTAAGGGAGCCAACGCGGGCGCGGCAGAATGCACGAAGAAGTGCATCAAGGAAGGCGCCAGCCCGGTGGTCGTTACCGACAAGGACCAGAAAGTCCTGACGGTGGACAATCCCGATGCCCTCAAGGATCACTATGGACATCACGTTGCGGTAACCGGGCACATCGACGGAGACAAGATCCACGTTGACAGCGTCAAGATGCTGTAGGGCTGGGTCTGTTTGGTCGCGACTTAAATCAACTCTGTCATCCTGAGCGAAGCGAAGGATCTATGCATCGGTGCGCATACGAATTCGTAGGTCCTTCCCTTCGCTCAGGATGACAAAACCTTTGTGGCCCTGCGCCCACTTCTATCTGACAACGCCTTCCAGGGGCGAACTGGCAGTCGCATAGAGCTTGCGCGGCATTCTTCCCGCCAGGTACGCCTGTCGTCCGGCGAGGACGGCATTCTTCATCGCTTCCGCCATCAGCACCGGTTCCTGGGCGCCAGCAATGCCGGTGTTCATCAGGACGGCGTCGTAGCCTAGTTCCATGGCGATGGCCGCGTCGGAAGCTGTGCCCACGCCCGCGTCGACAATCAGCGGGACTCCCGTGATCAGTTCGCGCAGGATGCGGAGGTTGGCGGAGTTCTGAATCCCCAACCCGCTGCCGATGGGCGCGCCCAAGGGCATCACGGCCGAAGCTCCCGCGTCCACCAGCCGTTTGGCGAACACGATGTCGTCCGACGTATAGGCAAGCACTGTGAAGCCCTCTTTCGCCAGCACCCCGGTGGCTTCGAGCGTCGCCTGCACATCCGGATACAGTGTTGCCTGGTCGCCAATCACTTCCAGCTTGATCCAGTCCGAGAGTCCTACCTCGCGCGCCAACCGGGCGGTGCGGATGGTGTCGTCGGCCGTGTAGCAGCCGGCGGTGTTGGGCAGGAGGAAATATTTACTTTTATCGATGTAATCGAGCAGCGACTCCTTGCTGCGGTCGAGATTCACGCGGCGCACGGCCACGGTCACCATGTCGGCGCCACTGGCCTCGAGGGCTCGGGCGGTTTCCTGAAAGGATTTGTATTTGCCGGTCCCCACGATCAAGCGGGAGCGGAATTGCCTGCCAGCGATAATGAACGAATCGGTCATGAGGTTTATTGTACGGCTGCACAAGCTGTGGGAAAAAGTCGTCTTGCTAACTCGTCGCCTCAGCCCCTAAAGGGGCGTCTGATTTCGACGGAGTTACGGTATTGCTGAAGCGATACCCCGATACGAAACCGAAGTTTTTCAGCAGCCTGTAGGGCCGCCGTTGATTTCGCAATGCTTTACGGCGCGGCTGAAACCGCGCCCCTTCAAAAAGCCGGGAACCGCGGCGACTGCCTTACCCTCCGGCCGCCTCCGCCTGGGCATACATCTCGTCAATCAACGTCCGGTACCGATCCTCAATCCCCCTTCTCCGCACCTTGAAAGTATGGGTCATGGTTCCATCCGCTGTCGAGAATTCTTCGGCTACCAGAAGCACACGTTTCAGTCTCTCGAAGCGCGCCAGCTTCTGGTTCAGTTCTTCGACGATGCCTTCATACAGAGCTCGCACCTTGGCGTTCGCTACGAGGGTTCGTCGCGAACCAAAGTCAACCTGGTTTGCCCGCGCCCAATCCTCCAGAAGCGCGAAGTGGGGCGAGATCAGCACTGCGGGAAACTTCCGCCGGTCGCCAATCACCACCGCCGTCCCAATCAGCGGGTTCAGCTTCAGCGAACTCTCGATCGGCTGCGGCGCGATGAACTTCCCGCCGGAAGTCTTGATGAGGTCCTTCTTGCGATCCGTAATTGAAAGGTATCCGTCGCTGTCGAGGTGCCCGATGTCGCCCGTCTTGAACCAGCCATCCACAAACGCGTCGCGGGTTTCCTCCGGACGATTCCAATAGCCTTTGAATACCGAGGGCCCGCGCACCAGCACCTCGCCGTCGGCGGCAATGCGCACCTCGACGTTGGCGAGCGGCTTGCCGACCGTTCCCAGTTTGTGCGCGCCGGGCGTATTCACGGCGATCACCGGCGAAGTCTCGGTCAGCCCATACCCTTCGTGGATGGGTATGCCGATATCGGCATACCACTCCGTCAATTCGCGGCCCAGCGGCGCGCCTCCGGAGATGAACTCCTCCGCCTTTCCACCCATCCCCGCTCGCACTTTGGAAAAGAGCAGCCGGTTCGCGATCTTCCAGGAAAGCGCCGAGGGTTTGGATCCGGCCAGAATTTGGGCGCGGTGACGGCGCCCCACCGAGAGCGCCCAGCGATAGGCCGCGCTTTTCGGAAAGCCCGCGGCCTTGAGGACTACCTGTTGACGAATCTTCTCGTACACGCGCGGCACACCAATGAAGATGGCGGGTTGCACTTCCGTCAAAACTTGCGCCAGTTGCGTAAGGTCAGGACAATAGGCCAACGCCACTCCGCGATACAGCAGGGCGCAGTCCGCGTGCCGCGCCGTCACATGGGAAAGTGGCAGAAACGATATGCTCACCTCTTCCCTGGTTCCGATGCCGAATCCCTCCAGCGAGCACGCGATGTTCGACGCCATGTTGCCGTGGGTCAACATCGCTCCCTTGGGAGTTCCGGTAGTGCCTGAGGTGTAAATAATAGTCGCCAGGTCGTCGGGCAAAATCGAGCGCGCGCGGGCGTCGAATTCCGGATCGAAGTTAGTTGGCCCTTGCAGCATGAGTCCCTGCATGTGGAAGGCGTGCGCGGTTTCGACCGCGTCCATCACGATGATCCGCTCCACCGGCGTGTGCCGCTGAATCGTCTGCGCCTTTTCCAACTGTTGCCTGGTGGAGACGGCAATGACTTGGGCTCCGGAATCGTTGAGGAGAAACGCAGTCTGCTCCGGCGTCTGGGTGGCATAAATTGGAACCGTGACCGCGCCAAGTGCAAGCGCGGCGAAATCGGCGATCGCCCACTCCGGGCGATTTTCGCTGAGGATAGCGACGCGGTCGCCTTTGCCGATACCCCAGGATTCAAGAGCGCGAGCCACACCGACGACGCCGCGGTAAATCTCCGCGGAGGAGATTGGAACCCAGCCGAGGGCGCCTTTTTGCAGCATGACGCGGCCGCGGCGGTTCTTGCAAATCGCCAACAAAATGTCGTTCAGAGTCTGAAGGCTCATCGATGCGATGAAGGTCCGGCAATCGTCGTCCGACAATACTGCTCAGCAATGACGCGTCCGGCAATCATTGTCCGGCAATCATTGTACGCAGTCATGGGTGCGCAGTCATTGTACAAGTCCGCGGAAGCGCCTCGGCAGTACCCGAACGGTTCCGGGCGGTCAGCGAGGAGTGCCGGCGAGGTTGACCCTGCTTCACCGTACTGTGCTATGCTTTTACTGCGGGGTGGAGCAGTCTGGTAGCTCGTTGGGCTCATAACCCAAAGGTCGGTGGTTCAAATCCACCCCCCGCAACCAACCGAATACGCCCGTCTGGGGGAACGCCGAATATCGGCGCAAGTGGGTCAGTACCAAGCAAATCCCACGTGCCCTCGGCAATGTAGTACCAGCCTTCCCCATCTTCGGTGGGGAACATGCGAATCGCGCTCACGTGGCTGTGCAACACCTGCTTGGCTAGTGGCGAGTTTTCGTTAAGCGCTCCGGAAAGCTTGTCGATCCCCTCGCTGACGAAGCGAGCCATGTCATCAATCTTGGACTGGATCGAGTCAGGGGCTGCGGACAGCAGGCGGTCTGTGATAGCCGAAATCTCTTTCTCGCGTACCACGATTTCTTCGACTATGTATTTGGAGTGTTCGCTCTCGGCGATTGCAGCAGTCAAGTTGCGAATCTCACGTTTTCCTTCCGCGAGCGCATCTCCGTGAGGTCGTTGGACAGCCCGGCGAGTGAGGAGCGCAACTGACGACCGAATTGCTCGATGGCGCGGTTGATTGAATCGGGTTCCAAAAGCTCGCTGCGCATCCGACCGAGAAGACGCTCTTCCAATTCATCTTGGCGGATGTAAAGGTTGTTTGAGCAGATGCCCCGGTTGAAATATCCAGAGCACACGTATTTCGGTTTCTTCCCACCGCCACTCGCGATGATGGGCGATGCGACCTGAAAGTCGTTCTACGCGGATGCCGTGGGTTGTTGCAGCGAGAAGAGTCTCTCTGTATTCACGACCAGCACGGTTTTACCATTGCCCATAATCGCAGCGCCTACGTACTCCGGCACCTTGGCGAGCACACCGTTCAGCGGCTTGACCACGATTTCGACCTCGCCCAGGAAGTGGTCGACGACGAGGCCGTAGGGCCCTGAAGTCGTCTCAATAATCGCGACTGCCAGTTCTGCCCGCCTCTCCACCATCTCTTCGAATGACAAAGCATGCGCCAGCCAGAGCATGGGGAAAACGGTGCCACGCACGGGTGCGATCTGTTGTCCTTGCACGGTTCGAACCACCGATTTCGGAATTTTCACCATGTTACGGATGGTATCAATCGGCAACACGACCTCGTGCCCCGATACCGCGACCCGAATCGCCTTGGAGACTAACAGGCTCGCCGGAAGCTCGATACGGCAACTGGTTCCTTGTCCAATCTCGCTCTCAATGTGTACGACGCCGTGTAATGCTTCAACGGCGTTGCGCACAACATCCATGCCCACGCCTCGGCCGGATAAGGCGGTTACCTTGTCGATGGTGGAGAAACCGGCTAGGAGAATAATCTTGAAGGCTGCCTCCTCATCCATCGCCGCGACCGCACTCTGGGTGAGCAAGCCTTTTTCGACTGCGCGTCTTTTGAGCTTTTCGGCATCCAAACCCTTGCCGTCGTCCTTCACTTCAATCACTACATTGGAGCCGCGAGTGTAAGCGGTTAGATCGATGCGACCGACGGCAGGCTTGCCTTTCTGGGCGCGGTCGGCTTTCGACTCGATACCATGGTCGGCGGCGTTGCGGATGATGTGCGTGAGCGGATCGCCGATGGTATCGATCACCGTCTTGTCTAATTCCGTCTCTTCGCCGCTAACGTGCAGTTCGATGTTCTTGTCCAGATTGCGCGCAATGTCGCGTACCAGCCGGGGAAAACGCTGAAACACCTGACGCACCGGCATCATCCGGATGGACATCACGGTGGCTTGCAGATCGTCCGCGATACGGGAAACTTTGGCGCCTGAATCGCGCATCTCTTTGGCCATGCTCTTGGCCATGTTCTCGGGCGACTCTCCGCCTGCAATGCGTTCGACGCGCTCCGCGAAGGCGGGCAGCGCTCCACGGGCAACGAGTAACTCTCCGGCCAGCCGCATCAGAGCATCGAGCTTGACGGAGTCAACCCGGATACTAGTCGCAGCCACGCCTGTGGCAGCCTCTGGAGGAGTCGAGGATTCCACGACCGAGGGGGGAGCGGGAAGCAACGAAGTTGCGGCCCCCGCGGTTGGCGAATCGACCGCCAGGCGGGCGGCCTCAATCAGGAGTTTCACCTTGGCCAACCAGCCGCCATCGAGGGTTCCACCCTGCTCCGCCAGGACCGCATCGAGAACTTTCTTGGCCGCGGTCGTGGCTTCGCCCTCACCCTGAGCCTTACATGCCGAGATCAGAGTTTGTGCCGCGCGGTGCGCGGTCGCCAATCCCGGCTGCTCATCGCCGGACTGAAATTGTTGAAGCGCAAAACCGAGTGCGGAAAAGCACTGCAGGGCGGCACCGCGGAAGCGAGCAGCTTTGTCTTCGATTGCAATCGAAGACGCAGAGCAAGATGCACCCTCCTGACGCTCGATCGACACGTCGCAGTCGTCCTCGACAAACCGAAACACGGCCCGTACCTTGTCCTCACGCTCACTAGTCTCGACGCTGACCTCCCACCGCAAGTAGCAGTGCTCCGGGTCAAACGGGTCAGCGGCGAGAAGATCGCTCACATCGCAGCGAATTTCCAACTCTCCCAGATCGGTGAGCTCAAGGAGCAACGAGGCAGGGTCGGTTCCGGAAAAGAAAATCTCACGGTTCGGGCGAAAACCGATCTTGTACCGCGCCTCGGATGGCGCTATGCCGCTGGCCGCAAGCTTCTCTGCCTGTGCTTTGCCGGTGCCTTTGTCCATATCGGGCAGAAGGGGCCGCAATGCTGCGAGCACCTCGGTCTCCAGCGGCAACGGCGTATCGGAGTCCGTGCTTCCGAGCTCCAGAAGCATGGCACAACAATCGCAGGCCTTCAGCGTGGCGTCGATCAGTTCGGGAGTCGTCTCCAGTTGCTTGTTGCGGACCCGATTGAAGACATCTTCGACATGATGCACGAATTTTGCCAGCCTGCGGAAGCCAGCGCTCGCACCCGAGCCTTTCAGGGTGTGCATGGCGCGAAAAACGCGGTTGATCACCTCCGTATTGCGCGGGTCGAGTTCGAGCAGCAGCAGCGCCCCACCGAGATCGGTGAGCAGATCGTCGGCCTCATGACGGAAGGAGGCTTGTAGTTGTTCGAGATCCCCGAAGTCCATAACTTTGATCGACCTCCTCCCGGCTAAGATCAACTGCTACGCGACCGCGCTATCGTGACTGCTGTGATCCAAAAGTCGCCGGTGGAGAGCCGCGTGCGCGCGCTTGGGACAGGCGCCGCCCGTCGCTCCATCAGCAACGCAAGACTTTCGTGACTACGGCCAGCAATTGTTCGGGTTCAAACGGTTTTACGATCCAGCCGGTGGCTCCTGCAGCTTTGCCTTCTTGCTTTTTTCCCGGTTGAGATTCCGTCGTGACGAGGACGATCGGCGTGAATTTGTATTGCGCCAGTTTCCTGAGGCTCCGGAGCATTTCGATGCCCGTCATGATCGGCATGTTGATGTCGCTCAATACCAAGTCGAAGGTCTCCGCGGAGGCTTTTTGCAAGCCTTTCGCGCCATCTTCGGCTTCGACAATTTCATAGCCCGCGCGCGAAAGAGTCATCTTGATCAACTGGCGAATGGTCAGGGAATCGTCGACCGCTAACACTCTCTTAGCCATGTCCCTGCCTCGCGGCATTTGCCAAGGTATCCAATTCGATTGCCGGCTGGGGCGGCGGAGTTTGCGTTTCCGGCTCGGCTGGCGGTGGTACAAAGGATGGCGACACAAAGGACGGCGGCACAAAGAATGTTGCCAGGCCCCGTCCCTTGAGCGCCGAAACAAAGCCGTCTGAAGTTGCGTCGATCTGGAACTGGCCTGTCCGATTGTTCAACCGGCAGAGAATCTGGATGATGCTCGTGTCCATTTCGTCGAGCTCTTCGGCCTGCAACCGGATGCACTGGTTAGCGGCGAGTACGGGCTGCAGAGCGTCCCAGAGCGATCGCGCTTGTTGCACGCCGAGCCTGCCCACCAGAATGAGCTTCACTCCGTCGGCGGCCGTCTGCAGCTCAAATGGCATCACGTAGTCCTTCGCGTCCTGCTTCGCATTAAAAGAGTTCAACGTTGGCGCCGTAATCTTGCCCTTCAGCGGGTTTCGTCAGCGGTGCGCGATTGTCCGCTTCTCCACCGGAGACCAAGGCATGCACATCGTGTTGCTCCTGCATCGTATAGCCGGCGGAAGCCGCATCGAGATCGAACGGCCTGTCCGACTTCGGATACAAGGTCAGCAGCAACTCGATGGTGACATCGAGATCATCCAGCAGTCCTCTTGCTTCATCGACAAATTTCAGCGATCGCAAGAGGGTCTCGGTCTTTTTTTGCAGTTGGACCGCTTCCTGGCAAAGACGGCTGACCACGGCAAATTCAGTTCTTCGTGAATTGCGCAATGAATCGGTTACTGTCTCCGCCATCAGTGCGCTCCGGCACGACTCGACCTTTTGAACATCGGCGGTGATCACACCGGCCTGGGATTGGAGCGTCGCCCCGAGTTGGGAAAACTGGTCATTTTGATCCCTCGCGAGCTTGAGGACATCGTCTGAGGCTTCCGAGGTCCAGACCCCCAGTACTCCCAGACCCGGTGCCGATGGAATCTTGTGCGCGTCGACCAGAACATTGAGGGCTAGTCTTTTCATCGATCGCGCCACTACTTCCAACTCGCGGCTATTCGCGGTCAGCATTTCGCGAATGGGATCAATCTGTGTGAGAACGAAGTTCCCCATCTTCGCCTCCCCTGCCAGCAACGCAGCAACTTCGGCGCTCAGAGCGGCGAGGCGATCGACCGCCTCTTCGAACCCTTCCACCTGGCTGTCGCCGGACGACCCTACTGCTCCGTCACCGGCTATGCCTTGGGCGCAGCCGATCACGCTATTCAACTCGCGCTCGATGCGGCTTCCGGTGTTGACAACCATCTCCAGCAGGCACTTTGCCTGCTGGCGCTGCAGTAACAGCGCATGTCCAGGCTCATCCTGCTCGTTCTCGGCTTTGTCATTAACATTGTCTCTGCGAACGGCGGCCAGCGCGCCGAGGATATGCTCGAGGCGCTGACGAATCGCGTCGTGTCCCTGCAGGGCCTTGACCGCTTCCCCAATACTGGCAGCGAGCACTGTTCCGAGAGTGCTTGCCTTGTTCTGGACTCGCAGCAGGCTGCGGGGGACGAGCGAAAGGAGATCGAGATGACGCACAACTTTCTGCTCCGATTCGGCGGCCTGCAAGCCATAGGAAGCACACGTCTGCTCCACCAATCGCGTCGCCGCCGAGAGCTTGCCGAGAATCGTCAGCAGCGCGCTCTGCTGCGAATCGACTGCCTCGGTCATCAAACCCACCACTTGCTTTATCTCTTCATACGCCTTCACCACGGACGCGCTGTCTTTGGGAGAAAGTTGGGATGCCTCCAGGCGGAAATGAAAAGCTATGTGTGCCAGCGGCGCAATATTCTCCTGCAGGTGCCTGGCGGTGCCGAGTAGCCCTCCCGTCTCATGCGCGGTGCCGGCTAACTGGCGGCGCACTTCTTGGATTTGCAGGAGAAACTTCTTGAAGACAGCGCAAGCCTCCAGCATCCATTGGCGGATGACGTTCTGGTTTGCACTCGCGGCTGAGGTGTGTTCCGACAACTGGGCGGTCGCCTTCTGCACATTCTCCGCCATGCTCCAGCATGCATCGAGCGCCTGGATCAGGCTGGCAAACTCCGCTTCGCTGGTGTTCAGATAGCGGACGAGGCTCGTGTTCAGCCGCTCATAGTTCGCCCACGCCGACGAGAGCGATGCCGGTTCGTTCCCGCCCGGGGTCACGAGTCACCGCTTTGCTTGCCCCGCGAGTCGTCGAGCTTCGAGTCGTCGATCCCGAGAACCATGCAGATGTTTTCGATCAAGGGCTTGGGGTCCGAAGGCTTGACGATGTAGAAATTTGCGCCGGCGATGAAACCGCGGCTTTTATCCTCAGCCTCCGACTCGGTGGAGATGATGATGATCGGCAAATCGGTATACTCTGCATTGCTCCTCACCTGGCGTATGAATTCATAGCCATCCATGTTCGCCATGTTGATATCGGTGAGGACGAGATCGAAGGACTGGCGGTACAGCTTTTCGAGCGCGTCCGCGCCATCGACCGCGGTGACTACGTTGAAGTCGGCCTCGCGAAGAATATAGGAATGGTAGTTGCGGGTGAACTCCGAGTCATCGACGATCAGCACATTCCGTTTCATAGTCAGTCCTTCTATAGTCCGTCTTTCCATAGCTAGTCTTTCTATAGCTAGTCCTTGGCCAGTCAACCCTTCGTATAAAGCAGGTGCCCGCCGGTCTTCTTCAGATGGAACGCCGACGTGATCCGCCCGACAGATTCAGAATGACCCAGGAAGATGTAGCCTTTGGGGTTCAGCGAGTCGTAGAAGTGGTTCACTACATTGCGCCGCGACTCGTCATCGAAGTAGATCAGCACGTTCCGGCAAAACACAAAATCGTAGCCCCGCATGGCTTTCATCTGCTGCTGATCGTTCAGATTCAGTTTTTCCACGCGCACCATGCTGGCGGTTCCCGGAGCGATGCGGAAGCCCGTGACCGTCGGAATCAGGTGCTTCGCGTAGCTGTCGGGAACGTTCTTGACCGAACGATCGCCATACACGGCGTTGCGGGCTAATTTGAGGACGTTTTCATCGATGTCGGTAGCCGTAATCCTGACGTCCCAATTCACGGAATCGGGAAACACCTCGCGGATAATGATGGCGAGGGTGTAGGCTTCCTCGCCCGAGGAGCAACCCGCGCACCAGATGCGGATACGCCGGTCTGTGGTTTGCTGTCTCGCCGCAATCAGTTCGGGCAGGCAAACGTCGGCAAAGCCGGCCAACTGCTCGAACTCGCGGAACATGTAGGTTTCGTTGGTGGTGATGAGGTTGGCCAGCGCCTGCATCTCGCCGCCATGCGCATCGCAATACCCGATCTGGAAAAGGTACTCGTCGGCGTCATTCAGGCCCAGATCGGTGATTCTGCGTTCCACCCGCTTGTTAAGAAAGTAGAGTTTCTTGTCGTCGAATTGCAATCCCAGCTTCTTGTAGATGAGCTTGCTTAGTTTGGAGAACTGCTCGGCGGTGAGTTCCATCGCGGGCGCCTCCTGAGAAGTTCTTCCAGTTCCTCGGCGATCTCCGGATCGCTCTCGCTCGAAAGCAGGGATTGCAACTCGCTTTCGACGGCCGGATCGGAAGAATTCGCGAGAGACTCGACCGCGGCCAGAGCCAGCGTCCGATCGGGATCGTGTATATAAGGAAGGACCATGAGGGCCACGCGGGCGAGGCCGGTGAAATGTCCGAGCAGACGGACGAGATGAAAACGCAGGCCGGGATCGAGTTCTGGCGTGAGCAGGCCGCAGAGCGTGGCTTCACACCGCGGATTCAACTGCGAAACGTTGTGACGCAGCGCGATGTTCGTGACCGCGTCGATAGCGACTTCGTGAATGAAGTCGCCCTTCTGTTCGATGGTCTGGCAAATCTCTTCGATCGACTCCGGGCCGGCGGCGTGGCCCAGTAACTTCAGGAAAGGCTGCAGGTAGACGCCCGGCACTTCGGCGGCATTGGGATATTTCGCGCGCAGAGCGTCGAGTGTCTGCCGGGTTCCGATGAGTGCAAGCGCTTCCAGACACGCGCACACGGCCATCGGCTGCGAGCTTTCCACCGCCATGGCCAGCACGGGTTTGGCTAGACCATGCCGCCGCCTTGATCCGATGTTCTCGATGGCGCTGATCACCACGTTCATGTCTTCGTCCTTCAAGGCCGCGAGGTAGAGCGCGTCGGGAGCGCCGATGGTCGCTTCGCGCAGAATATCGACGCTGAACTTGCGCAGGTCTTTATCATCGCTCCGGATCAGGCGGTTGAGCGCTTCGATCACGTCGCCGGCGCGGCGCTGGAGCATGTCCGCAGCCTCTGCCCGCACAAAGGGATCGTCGTCTTTCAGCAGTTCGATAATCGACTCCACTGGATTCGCAGTCCATATCCGCGAGAGCCCGCGGAGAATGGCCTCCTTGACGGCACGCGAGCCTTCGCTGCGGAGCTGGGATACCAGTACGTCCGCAGCCCCGGGGTCGCCCGATTCGCTGATCTCCTGCGCGGCCGAGCGCCGCTCGGATTCTTCCGGCGCGCCCAGCGCCTCGAGTAGTTTGCTGTCGATCATGGTCATGAACTTGTCCCCGGTGTTATGAACCTGCCCCCGGTCGCGCGGAGGTCCGCAAGGATGTTCGGTCCGACGTTCGGTTTGACGTCCGTTGCAGCGAGTCTCCCGCCGTCCTGGCGCCGAGGATGCGGACCAGCCGGCCGGCAATTTCCCAGCTCGGAAGCACAATCTCCGCCCCACCGCGCGCGATGGCTTGATACGGCATCCCAAAGACTACGCAGCTTTCTTCCGACTCGGCGATGGTGACCCCACCGGCCTCGCGGATCCTGACCATCTGATCGGCGCCGTCGTCCCCGATGCCGGTCATGAGCACTCCAATGGTCCTCGACCCATATATCGACAGGACAGAATCCATCATCACCCCAACCGCAGGCACGAACAGCGTCTTCGGCTGGCTGGGGCGCCGGAGCACGACATCGCCACTCAGTTTGCGATAGGGACATAGATGAAGATTGTTGCTCGCCACATAACAACATCCGGCATGCACCGACGCGCCGGTTTCGGCTTCGACCACTTCGATGGCACACTCCTTCTGCAGCCGGGAGACGTAAGTCGGGATGAATGCCGCCGGCATGTGTTGCACCAGAAAAATCGCAGCGGGGAGGTCGGCGGGCAAGCCGGGGAGAAAGGTGCTGATCGTCGTCGGACCGCCGGTGGAGATTCCGATTGCGATGGCCCGCATTTCGCTCGATGGCGGACTAGCGGGCCGCACTGCCGGCCGTGACGCCATCAAGGCCGGCCGTGCCGGCGGCGCTGCCGCAGGACGCGGACGCCGGTTGACGCCCGATGCCGCCGCCGCGCGGACCTTGGTAATTAACTCTTCGGCAATCGAGTCCAGTTTCGCGGAGACTGTGCCGTCCGGCTTGCCAACAAAATCGAAGGCTCCCAGTTCCAGGCATTCGAAGGTTTCTACGGCGCCCTGCTGGGTCAGCGAACTGAGCATGATCACGGGGCAGATCTTTTTGGCTAGGATCATCTGCATGGCGCTGATGCCATCGAGCTTCGGCATGTTAATGTCCATGGTCACGACATCGGGCTTCACCTCCGTTGCTTTCTGGACCGCGTCTTCGCCGTCTCTTGCGGTAGCCGCTACCAGAATGTCAGAAGCCCTCCCCAGCAGACGGCTGATCAGATTTCGCATTAACGCAGAATCGTCTGCCACCAGCACGCGAATGATAGACCCATGCTTCATGAACTCGCTTCCAATGCCGCCAACGCGCGATTGCCGATGAAGCGCCGGGCGTCCCCGCCCGGCCACCTCAGGCCTGGACGGGCGAGATGCACCATCGCTCCTGCATAGCGTCTATGCGGGGTGGCCGAGCGCCGCCAGTTCGCTCTGCTCTCCGCGCGTAAGGACCTTCTCCACATCCAACAGAACGATCATTCGCTTTCCGTCCTCGACCTTGCCGAGACCGGAAATGAACTGGCCATCGGTTCCACTCGAGATACTGGCTGGAGGGGGTGCGATATTGCGCTTGGAAATGCTCAGAACCTGCTTCACCGAGTCGACAACCAGGCCCGTCTTGGCGCCGCCGAGATCGACAATGATCACCCGGGTGTGATCATCGGAAGCTTTCGTTTCCAGGGCAAAGAGCATGCGCGTGCTGAGCACGGGAATGACTTCGCCACGCAGGTTGGTGACGCCCTCGACGAACTTCGGCGCCTTTGGCGTCTGCGTGATCTTCGACAGCCGGTCGATCTCCTGTATTTTCTCAATGGGGATGCCGTACTCCTCCTGGCCCAGCAGGAAGGTAACCAGTTGCACCTCTTCCCCTTGCCCGGTTTCTTCTTCTTTTTTCTTGTCGTCTATCTTGTCGCCGGTTTTCGTTTCCTCCGCGGAGGTTGCAACCGCGGCGCCAGTGCCTTCACCTTCAGCACCTGCGGCGATTTTCGCCAACACCTTATGGTCTAAAAGGCTCCCGGTGGCCAGCAGCAGAATAAGCCGGTTGCCATCGTCCAGCTTGGCAATACCCGAAAGGCTGACGCCTTGATCATGCGCGACATTGGGCGGGGCCTCGATCGCGTCATCCTGAACTCCCAGCACTTCATTGACGTGATCGACGACGAGTCCGAGCTGGAAACCCTTGGAATCGACGACGATGATACGCTGGTCCTCGTGAATGCTGCCCTCGACCTGCTCCCCGAAGGTATCGAGCGCCGCGACGATTGCCTTGGCCGAAGCTACGATGTCCTTATTGAGCGCCTCGATCCCTTTAACATCCTGATCGGCGGCCGCGCTGGCCTGCTTGGTTATGTGCTCATTTAATCCTCGGGCCGTGGCCAGGGTCTCGGTGAGCGACTGGCTCGAACTGTTGAAAGCCGAGAGCCAGGTGCGAAGCTGTTCGGCCGCTGCCGTCACCTTGTGCAGGTCCGGGTTCGCGCCGGAAGCGCTCGCGGTCTGGGTCAGCCAGGCTTGGTATTCAGTCGAAGCCAAACGGCAGGCCGCGACCAGGTCGGCTGCGAACGAGGTCTGTCGCAGCAGGCGGCGCAGATCGACGATGGGAAGGATCTGCCCTCGAACCGTCAACACGCCCAGCAGGTGCTCAGGCGCCCCCGGCACTTCTTTCGGAGTTTGCACCCGCAGAATCTCGCGGACATGCTCCATGGGAAAGGCAAACTCTTCCCGACCGATTTGGAAACTGACGAGTTGCCGCACTTCGCCCCCCTTGGCGTGCGCCTCTTTATTGTTGTTATTGCTACTACGATTGCTCTGCGCCTCCGTGTTCTGCGCCTCATGGCTGGAATGCGCCGAGCTTTTCGCCAGCGCTTCCGCGATGGCGTCGGCGTCGCCAGCGCCACTACCGCTGCCAAAGGTGCAGACACGGCGCGCGTCGAGCGCAATGATGATGCGTGCGCCATTGTCGAGCTTGACCACGCCATCGATGTAGTCGGCAGTCTCGTTACGAATCGCCGCCGGGGGCGGTTCGAACTCGTTCCGCCCGACTCTCGTGACCTGGCGCACCCCATCCACCAGCAACCCCGTTCGCTTCCCCTCGATATCGATCACCAGCACCCGGCTGCGGTCGGTGTGCTCCTCGCGCTTCATTCCGAATCGTGTTCGGATGTCGAAGATCGGCAAGACCGTTCCCCGCAGACTCGATATGCCCTCGACATAGTCCGGGGTGTGCGGCAGTTTGGACATTTTCGGCAGGCGGATGATTTCCTGCACCGACATGATGTCGAAGCCGAATTCCTCATCCTTGAGTAAGAAAGTGACCAGTTGAGTTCCGTCCGCTCCCGCCTTGGCGGCGTGCTTCACGGTCTCCGTTGCCATTGCAAAGCTCCTTGTGTCCGGCGTGGCCGGAACCGCGTCTGGTTTCGTTTTAGCCGCTTTCGCCTTGGCGGTCGGCTTCAGGTTTTCCGGGGCCATTGCTGGCCCCCTTGTGTCCGGCGTTGCCGGAACCGCGTCTGGTTGCGTTGCATCTCCCGCCTTGGCGGGCTTCAGGGTTTCCGTACCCATTCAAATCCTCCTCGCGTCCGGAATTGCCGGACCTTGACCGTTTGATAAGTAGAGTGCCGGGCGTCCCCCGCCCGGCCACCTCGGAACTGGACGGGCGAGACGCCCATCGCTCCATTCGCAACAAGTTCGGCTCGGTCATGGTCCCTATCCGTGCTGGAGTTCGTCGGCTTGAGCTGCGATTTCTTCGACCGCCTGCAAGATTTCCTGGGCCGCTTTCAATCCCTGTTCGGCTGCGGTGGCGGATTCGGTGCTGGCGCGATTCATTTCTTCGGAAGCGGTGGCGATCTGCTCGCTGGCCTTCGACGCCTGCTGCAGAGCATTCACCGCTACCTCCGACCCCTTCGCAATGACGTTGATGCCGGTCTGAACCTCCTTGATGTCCTTGGCGATACGCTCCAGGTTCGCGGTCGACACCTTGGCGCGCTCGGCTTCGTCTTTGGCCTTGATGCCGGCGCCTTCAATGTCGGTGACGACTTTTGTGATCTGGCCCTGGATGCTCTTGACCAGATCCTTGATGCGGTCGGCGTTTTCGCTGCTCTCGTTGGCGAGCGAACGGATGTCCCCGGCGACTACCGAGAATCCCCGTCCAAACTCACCGGCGCGCGCCGCTTCTACGTTGCCGTTGACCGCCAACATGCGCGTCTGCACCGTCACCATCACGATGGCATCCACGATCTTGTCGATACGCCGCGTGCGCTCTTCCAGTTCGAGGACGTTCTTTGCCGAGCCCAGCGACATCTGGGCCGCCTGCCCGATATTGACGATCATCGAGTCCAGGGACTCTTTATTCGCGACTAGCCGGGTGGCAACGGCAACGCACTTCTCTCCGCTTACCGTGGCTTTCACGCCCATTTCCTTGGCGGCGTTTTCCAACTTCGTGCCCAAAGTCTGGGCGGTCTCGCAGGCTTTGGAAGCAACCTGCGCCGCGCGGCTGATCTCCTCAATGGCGCCCGAGATCTGCCCGGAAGCGCTCTTCACTTCTTCGGCGTTGGCGGAGAGTTCTTCGGCCGCCGCCGCCAATTCCTCAGCGGACTTTTGCGCGCTGGTCGAGGTTTTCAGTTTCTCGGCCAACTGGGCCAGGCTGTTGGAGGCATCGTTCATTTCCGTGTAGGCCCGGCCCTGCTCCTGCACCGCTTTCTGCGATTCCATCACGGCGGTGCTGGATTCTTCCGCCGCCTTGCCAATTTCCTGCGCGCCCTGCAAATATTCCTTGGCGCCGGCCAGTGCCGTGACCGCGTTGGTGACAATCGCGTTACAGCCCTCGCGCATCTCGGTCAGGTCGGTTGCAATGCCCACCATGTCTGTGGTGATCGCCTTCGCCTTCTCCACCTCTTCCAGACCTTTCTTTCCAGCGGTCTGGGCATCGACGGCTACAACCTTTACCTGGCCCTGGATCTCGGTTACCACTTCCTGGATTCCGCGGGCGCTTTTCTCGCTCATCTCCGCCAGGTTTCGCACTTCGTCCGCGACCACGGCAAACCCCTTGCCATGCTCACCGGCGCGCGCCGCTTCAATGGCGGCGTTCAGCGCCAGCAGGTTCGTCTGGTCGGCGATGCGGGCCACGGCGTGGACGATTTTGCCGATCTCCTCCGACTGCCTCTCCAACTCCGCAATCATTTTCGCGGAGTCGAAGTTTGCCTGCGCAGCGTCGCTCACGCCTTTGATCAGCGTCGTAACATCGGCGATCGTGCTTCGAATCAGCTCTTGGACGTTCACCACGAGGGTTAGCGAGGCTGCCGCTTGGGTATTCGCCTCATCCGATGCCTTTTCGATCTGGTTGATGGCGGCGCGAGATTCCTCCGCCGCCGCCCCAGCCTCTTCGGCTCCAGAAGCGATGGTCTGCATCGACTTCCCAAGTTGCTCAACCGTAGCGGTCGCTTCATTGATAGCGGTGGCTACCTGTTCGGTCGCGGTCGAGAGTTTTTCGGCAACTGCCTGAGCGCGGGCCAAAGTGCGGGCGCGCGTTTTGTCTTCGGCGATCTTCTTGCTCTGCAGACGGCTCGCCCCAGTGTCCGCGGCTGCAACGCTATGTTGTTCCTGCACCGGACTGGCCGTTTTTTGCGCGGCCATTCGCTTCATCCCCGCCACCGGCGTCGCTGTCCCATGACCATTCGTCTCAATTGCCTGTTCCAAGATTTCACTCATCGCTTACGACTCCTCTCGCCTCTGTTGCCCCTCATCGGCGTTAGGTCTTGGTTCATTAGCCCCGATTGGCTATGCCCAAATAATTCGCAATGCGGAAGAATCGGAAATAGGAGAAGAACCATTGTGGGAAGCACGCGGCAAGCGCAAACGCCCGGGCGGAATGGGCGAACCCGCTCTTGCATCACGTTGAAGTTCAACGTTTCTCTGCCGATTAGCACTTAAGGAACTCGTGTCTTCGACTTACCAATTACGGAAAGACCCCGCCTGCCGCAATTCAATGTGTCAACCATGTGTTTGCTCTTACACTTACTCCACATGCTCGATTTTGTCTGCTCGCCAACTCCGGCAAACAGAGCAATGATTTCGACGATGCTCGAGGTGATTGAGCAGCAGGGCGTGATTGTGAACTCGGGGAATTCGTACCATTTTTTGGGGCTATCTGCTCCCACAGGTGGCGCCGGAGGACAGTCTCCACAGCCGTGATCGCTAAAACGCTCAACTGTGCGCCAGCGGTTGAACGTCCCCGGTTTCCCGCGGCCAGAAATTGCCAGCCAACGCTCGCACGTTGGATTATTGAAGGTCTGCCGTTAATCTGGATTTGCGCTGGAAGGACTACGAGATGCGGAAAGGGTTGGAGATGGAATCTCTGGCGACATCTCAGAATACTGGGAACATCTTTTCGACATGGAAACTGGCTATCCGAAAGAAGAAATACAAAATGATTTCGAAGTGGTAGACCTCGATCTACTGATCATCGACTACGTCGCGATCTATCCGAAGTATCGGGGACTGAACATCGCTGAGTCCGCCATTCACCGTACTATCGGTATTTTTGGTATCGGGTGCGGGCTGGCAGCGTGCAAGCCTTGGCCGTTACAGTCCACCTCCGTCCGTTGCGGACGATCCAGAAGAGTTGAAAAGACTTGCGCCGCCCAACGTTGGCAAAGCCGCGGCCGTTCGGAAACTGAGATCGTACTGGTCACGGCTCGGATTTTGGCCGCTTGGCAACACCGGAATATATCTGCTGAGCGTATCTCAAAGGGGTTGTGATGTATCTTCTCGGAAGCGTGTGAAAGGCCTTCAATAACTCAGATAACCGACCGCCGCTGCGTCCGGTTAGAACGCTGCCCTGTCACCGAAGATCAGCCCCGACAAGGCGAACGTAGCGAACCGACTGCCTGAGCAGTCACGTCTTATTAGCGATGTGGGCCCACCAACACCGTGGAAACCCCCGCCCCCGTGAGGGCCTCCGCCACCGACACTTCACTACACTCGTTTCTCTTTGAGATGTAGTCGCAAATGAGAATGGTCAGATCGTCATCCTGTTTTCCCGACCATTGGCGGATGGAAGAAATGATCGAGTCTGCCGCCATCGCGGGGGATAGCTCTCGAGTTCTTGTCAGCAGATCGCACAATTCATCGTGACCGAAGAAATCTCCTGCAGCGTTGGAAGCCTCCACAACCCCGTCTGTATACATCACGATTCGATCATCTGTTTCTAACTTGTGGACGGCAGTCGAGTAGGACGCAAAACCGAACAGCGCAAGCATCAACCCATTCTCTTCAATTCGCGTGACCCGTCCATTCCTCACAACCAACAGGGGCGGGTGCGCTGCTGCCGAGTATCGCAGCTCTCCCGATTCGGAGTTCAGGTAGACATACGCTGCCGTGACGAACTGGTCTTGCGTGTTGCCCAATAAGGCCGAGTTCATGCCCGACAGCAAGCGGCATGGATCAGCAGCAATCGCTCGTTGCGAAGCTGCTGCGAGCTTGACCATGGCGGCGATCAGGGCGGCGGGAACCCCGTGCCCTGACACATCGGCGATCAACAATCCAACCTGATGGTCGTCCGCGATGATGTAGTCGTACAGATCGCCAGCCACTGAAGTCATGGGCATGTAGCGAGCCGCGACTCGGAAGTTCGTGGAGGGGGGGAATTCTCTGGGCAGAATTGATAGCTGAATACGGCGGGCTATCTCTAATTCGTTTTGGATCTCCTTCAACTGTCGATCTCGCCGCAGAGTACTTCTGGCGGCAACATAGCCTAGAGTGCCGAGAAACGCGGCAAATCCAAACGGCTCGAGTAGAGGCAAGGAAGTGTGGAAGAATTGAGCCGAATTTTGCCAAACCACTAAACCTACGAAGATCAGCAAGCCCCAGCGGATCACACCGAAATCAGCAGCCTCAGGAGCAATGCTCCTAGCAGAACCGCTCGCCATGAAGCGAACAAGAAAGAATCCCGACGCGCCGATGACGGCAATGCTGTTGATTCTCTCGTAGTGGGGCGAATCGCCGAACAGAAGGGTGGCCGCGGCGAGTAGGCAACCGAACCCAACCGCCACGTATCCAACTACCCGCTCAAATCGTCTTGGCAGACCCAGGGCGATGAAGAACAACAATGCGGGAATCAGAGTGACGTGATTGACGGCTCCACGCAGGCGCGCGTAGAAGGTCGCACCCTGAGCCATCATTGCAAGCATGGGCGACGAAATCCACAGGCGAAGGCCGTACAAGGCGGCAAACGATGCGAAGCAGATGAGGAGTGAGTCGCGCTGCCGTCGGAGAACGGCAAAGGCAGCGGTCACCATGCCGACAGCGGCGAAGGCCGCGCCTAAGAATAGATACGGAGCGTCACGCCGGAATGCGGTCAAGACCTCTTCAGCACTCATCTCAGATGCTCCACCACCCGGTCAGATACCGTCCGGGTACGCTCCCTCTCTTACGCAGCGGCTGATTCAGATTTCTAGCCAGCATCGCAAAAGTGCAGTAACTCACCGCATCGACCGGCCAGCGCGGCCTCGCCCGGATTTGGGGCTTCTGGTGGCCAGATTCGCCCATTCCCATTCTGCAAACCAGTTTCTACGGCATCTCCCTTCACATTGGAATTCCGACATTCTTCCCCCGCATTGTGGACAGACCAAGTTAATGATTGACGAGATGATGCTCGCGTTCGATTCACCCGGCAGTGTGTCAAAAGTGCTCATAGTCACTCTCCTATCCAGAGATCCTAAAAAGATGCGAGGGGCAGAACAGGGGCCGCAAAAGACGGAGATGTGCCGCGGGTTTTCGGCTCTCAGTTGCCCGTAGTGTTTGGCTGCGGAGTCCGTCTCGGCCACTAACTGGCTGCCGCCTCGCTCAGCCCACGAGAGTGCAAGCGCGATGCCAATACCGAATCGCGAATAAGAGCCGATAACAAAGTAGTTCCTGGGTGCGGTACTGGTATTAAATATGATGCTCCTGCCCCGCACTGGGCATGTGCCCAGATGTGGGCGAAACCTGGCACTTGAGTTGCGGTCAGTCTGCGAGACCGACGCCTTGCAAAGACATGAAGAGTCAACCGCGTTGAAGACTCTACCTCACGCTGCAGCCAATTGGCATGGAGATTGCGATCGAACGCAGGTAATCAGGGTCTGCTCTTGGCGAACGGTCGTTCCTAGGACCGGATTGCCGGACCAAGAAAGAACAAAACGGGAGGAGTCAATCGTGCGGAAGCTAATAGGCGTAATCGCTCTGTGTCTGGTCACATTTCCGGCTCTTTGCCAGTCCACATCGAAGTATCAAATAGGATTTATTACTGAAGTCAAGCCGCGTCAGGCTACAGGAGACGGCACGTCTGATCCCACCAGCTATGACGTTTCCGTCAAAGTGGGCGACACAATTTACGTGGTACTGTACACGCAACCGTTGGGCGAAATCCCCGCGAAGTACGCAACAGGGCACGAACTGTTAGTGCTGGTCGGAAAGAACACAATTACTTACAACGACATGTTGGGTCGGTCGCTTCAGGTGCCGATAGAAAGCCAACGACCTGCTACAGAGCACAAAGTCTCGAAATAGCTTCTGCTGGCCTGCTCCAGAGGTATTGCTCGAGTGCAGAGGGGAACCGGCACGCCCGATTCTGGCAGCAATTCGATGTACGGGAAGACTTACAGCGATCAGAACGCAATCAGCAGCAGATCTATTAGCCTGTGCAGCTCGCACGAGGAGCACCGATGAAAACTCGACAGATCCTTATTCCGATATTAATTCTTGCAACACTGTGGCACACGGCCGCAGCCCAGCCGAAGAAAAAGAACATCCAGGCAGAAGCGCCTCCGCTGGAGACCATTCTTGCGGGTGCAAGCATGCAATCCAACTTTGTTGTGTCCGATCTGCTTGCGATCAAACCCGAAATGCCCTTGGGCCCACAAGACATTCTCGAATCCTACGAAATCGCCATGAGCTTGGTGGCAGACAAGACATCGGCCGATTTCTCTGTAATCGTGCAGGCCCGACAAACAAATCAAATTACCCGCGAACAGGCGGAATATTTTTTGCAGCAGAGATACCGACTGGCAATGATGCAGTATCAGGTGCTTAGCGCGCTTCATGACGTTTTAGAACATGACATCGACGAAGCCAGCCAGCCTGCGACGCACTCGCTGAAAACCTCAAGCTCCAATACGGTTCTGGTGGTTCCATTTCCTGGATCCGTCTCTGCATACAGATGAAATCGAAATTCCAGATCGCTGGGGTCGCATGCAACTTCACGTGCTTCGCTGGCGACAGAGGGGCGCGAACATAACATGCCATCCCTGGAGAAATTGATTGAGGGCGGTCAGGGTGTCGTCCTGGAATCGGGGACGGCTTCACCTGCACAGATGGTAGCTGTTCTGTCGCATTGCTTACCGTCTCTTTATCGATACGCATATAGATTGTTGGCAAACAAAGCTGATGCCGAGGATGCGGTGCAGGATGCGCTATTGGCAGCTTTCCAGCATTTGAACCAATTCAGAGGGGAGGCGCAACTTTCAACGTGGCTGACTGCTGTCGTTATCAATTGCGCGAGAATGCAATTGCGCAAGCGGTCACGCTATATCCACGTATCTCTCGATTCACGAATCGGAGAAGACCAGAAGTATCCGCTGTCCGACACTCTGGTGGATTACCGACCCAATCCCGAGGATGAGTGCCACACCTCTACGTTGAATACGCGGTTGATGAAATCAGCGGCACAACTTTCGCCGACTCTGCGGAGAACCTTTCACCTCCTGTATCTGGATCATCTTTCGGTCTGCGAAACAGCGCGCGTTTTGGGAGTCCCCATCGGAACTGTGAAAGCGCGGAGCGCTCGGGCAAAGGCTAAATTGCGGAAGTTAGTACGAGGAGTACTCCACACGGGATCTCGTTCTCGTGGACGCCGCCGCTAGCACAAGCATTCCATACCCGCGCTGAAGTTGTCTGACACAATCTTCTTCGCATGAGCCAATCCGCAGCTCCAATCGCTCGCGCAGACCGCATTGCTTAAGTTGAGCCCAGAATGCAAAGGACTCAGTTGAAGACCGAACGCAATTTCCTAAGACACCATGTTGAACCTGTTGAACTGGGCCCTGTGGTCCTGGACATGAAAAGCAACCACTCCGAGCCGCTCGATGACCCAATAGGGTCACGATCCAAGCGCAGCTGACCTCATCTGCCCTTATTCGGGCGCGCCCGCCCGGATAGTGTCTAGATCGTTCACATCATCAGAGCATCTCCCGTGCAAGTCTTTGACGTGCCTAGTATTACGACTGCCCGCTAATGGCCTTACGCTTGCCATTAACAGTCTCGTGTTGATCTTGGCAATTGTCCGTCATGAGAATTTTGGACATTCCGCCGGGAAGGAACCGACTTCGTGCTGAGTGCCAACGCCAACAGGATCGATAAGGCGGAAATCAACATTGTCGCTAGCGAACATGGCGCTCTGGCGTCTTTGAAAGGCCGCGTAGATATCGATTCCTCTCCAGCAGTACGCGACCAACTTATCGCCCTTTTGCACGCACCACATCCGAGGGCCGTGAGTATTGACTTGTCGGGCGTCACCCATATCGACAGTTCCGGCGTTGCCACTCTGATTGAAGCGCTAAAGATCGCACGAAACTGCAAGACCGAGCTTAGGCTGCAGGGATTGCATGATCGCCTACGCGGCTTGTTTGAGGCGACGGGCATTCTATCCCTATTCAATGGGGGCATGGAGAGATGAACCACGTCTGGTTCGAGGTGGTCTGATGGCCAATGTTCTCGAAATTGCCGGCAGGGAGACTCTCAGTCAACTCGACTACATTGGGAGCCTAAACATTCAGTTGTGGGCCACCTTGCGCGGGATGCGCGCGGCTTTGCCCCTGGTTGGAAATCGACATCGATGGCGAGCAGCTGTTCACCAAATGCTAGAGATCGGGGTTGACGCGCTGCCGATGGTTGCCCTGATGGCTATGTGCAGCGGATTCATCCTGGCTATGCAAGGAGCATCTGAGCTGCGGCGGTTCGGGGCCCTGCACTTCGTCATCGATCTCGTCGCAGTCGGCTTCACACGCGAACTTGGTCCGCTGCTGACTGCAATCGCGGTCAGCGGACGATCGGGATCTGCATTTGCAGCCGAGATCGGCACCATGACGGTGACGGAAGAGATCTCTGCGCTTAAGGTCATGGCCTTCGAACCGGTGGAGTTCGTGTTAGCGCCAAAGTATCTGGCGGCACTGGTGGCGGTTCCGTGTCTTAGTATCGTCGGGGCCTTTTTCGGCATTCTCGCCGGGGGGCTATTTATGTTCTTCAGCACGCACCTTGATCTCCTGCTCTATTTCCGATACGTGCTGACCTCGATTGAGTTGCGAGATGTGGTCGCTGCGATGATCAAGAGCTTGGCATTCGCCACCATTATTGCTCACGTGGGATGCCTGGAAGGACTTCGTGTCCGTGGCGGGCCCGACGCAGTGGGTCGCTCGACAACTTCGGCGGTCGTGCGATCAACGTTCCTGGTCATCGTCGCCGATGCGATATTCACCACCATCTTTTACTTCGTAGGAAAGACTTAAATGTCCATCATTTCGGTGCGCGATCTGGTCGTGGAATACGGTGGGCGACGTGTGCTCGATGGTTTGAACCTTGACATCGAGGCAGGCGAGATCACCGTTCTGCTGGGAGGAAGCGGTTCAGGAAAGAGCACACTCTTGCGGCAAATTCTTGGTCTCGAGCAACCGAAATCAGGCAGCATCTCGATCAAAGGAACAGACATCACTACCTGTTCACAGGCGGATTTGAAGACAATCCGACGGTCGGTTGGGGTGGCCTTTCAGAGCGCTGCTTTGTTCAATTCACTATCGCTGGAAGACAATGTCGCGCTCACTTTGCGAGAGCACACCGCACTCGCTCCTTCAGTGATTGACCTGATCGTTTGGTTGAAGTTGGCCGTGGTGGGCTTGGCAGGGTTTGGCAAACTACACCCGCAGGAACTCTCAGGAGGCATGAAGAAGCGTGCGGCTGTTGCCCGGGCTCTCGCATTGGATCCCGAAATCCTAGTGCTGGATGAGCCCTCGGCAGGCCTTGACCCTATCGTGGCGGCGGAGCTGGACGAACTCATCGTATTTCTGAAGGAGACTTTTCAGATTACGGCTCTTGTTGTTACCCATGAGATGCACAGCGCCTTCCGAATCGCCGACCGGATCGCGATGCTGTTCGATGGAAGTCTCCTTGCAGTCGGCACAAAAGACGAAATACGCGCAAACCAGAATCCACGCGTGAGGCAGTTCCTCAACCGTGTGCCGGCCAACCCGATGCATAGGCCGGCAGTGGCCGCCTATTTGGAACGGTATGTGCAAAGTCAGGAGGCAAAACCATGACCACCGAAGCAAAGGTCGGCGCCTTTGTCCTCAGCTGTTTCGCGGTGCTCGCGTTCACTGTGATTTACCTGTTGAACGCGCAGTACAGTGGCGGCACGGTGCACTATCGCACTTACTTGCGATATGCCGGAGGTCTTGAGCCCGGAGCTTCCGTGCTGTATGGAGGCATGAACGTGGGCAAAGTTACAGCCGTGCGACCCGGGGCCGCGGATCCAACTCGAATCGAAATTCTCCTGGAAGTCAAGAAGGACACTCCGCTGAATGAGAAATCAGTGGCCAAGCTGGGGTTCGTCAGCGTGATGAACAGCGCGGCCTTGTCGATCACAACCGGCACCATTGATGCCAAGCGTCTTCCTCCAGAGTCAACCATTGCCTCACAAGAAGCGGCCAGCCTGGATGAGATTGCTGGGAAACTGGCAACCGTTGCGGACAGCGCGAATACGCTCATCACGCAGGCACAGGGGGAGCTTGAGGATATCAGCGGGAACGTAAACCATCTGCTTGCCAACCTGGACACGATGACTGGGCCGCGGAATCAGAACAAGGTCCAAGCCATTCTGGACAACATTGATCGATTGGTGACGGTCGAGCGCCCAAAGATTGATCGTCTTACAGATCAGCTGGCCAGGGTTAGCGAGCATGCCGATGACACCATTCAGAATGTGAATGGTACGGTGACGGATTTGCGCGCTCCCATGCGGAAAGACCTGACTGAATTACAGACCACGCTGGAAGAGGCCAAAGGCTTGCTGCAGTCCATGCAGATCATTGTTAGGGCTAACGATTACAAGATCGACGACACGGTGGAGAATCTGCGCGATGCGACGGACAACCTCAATCAGTTCACGAGTTCTTTAAAGCAGCGTCCCTGGAGCTTGATACGCACTACGCAACCCGGGGACCGCCAGGTTCCGAAATAGGCGGTCGGTGAGGAGAAACGATATGAAAAAACTTCTAAGCGCGCTCGCATTGATACTGGCGATCGTAACCGCCCTGACCGGTTGTGGTGGGAAGCTAAGATATCCGTCCTACTACACGCTCGATCTGCCGGCTCCGCCGGATCCGCCGGCCCCCGAAGGCGTCCGAACCTCAATAGCAGTCCGGGAATTCCAATCGCCGGGCTATCTGCGCCAAGGGCCGATCGTCTATCGGAGGACGCCGGAGGAAGTCGGCTTCTACGAATACCACCGCTGGGCGGCAGATCCGCGTGCGCTTGTGACCAGCGCAGTCATCGATCATCTGCGCGCCGGCGGTCAGTTCTCCATGGTCTCTATGTACGACGGCCGTCCGAATAACGACTACGTTTTCAGTGGAAAATTGGAAAACCTGGAGGAAGTGGATTACGAATCCGGGGTCAAGGTGGAAGTTGCAATGTCTGCACAAATCACCAAGGCAGCGACCGGTGCCACGGTCTGGAGCAATGCTGTCTCCGAAACTGGAACTGTGTCTCAACGAAATGTACGCGGGGTCGTCTCCGAGATGAATCGGACTGTCGATCTAGCCATCGACAAACTTCTTTCTACCGTTCCGGCGCCGGGGGCGAATGAGAGATAGGAATCAAATGGAATGGGACCGCTGAGTCTAGTAAACCGAGAAATTGCGGAGAGCACACGCGTCATGACTATCGCCCAAGATCGATATCGAATGCTGCTGGGTGCGTCCACTGCCCTAGCCGATCAGCCCACGGTAAAAGCCGTCCTGCAAAGCCTGCGAGGTGTTCTGTCGAGCACTTCCAGATTGCACGGGGCCGAACTCTACTTGCTGAGCGATGACGGCAAAAGTTTGTATAGCTTCGAATTTGATCGTGACGCGGACGCTCCCGCAATTAAACGTGGAGCCAAATTGTTACGCATTGGTCGGGTAGCGCAAGCGCTAGACGAACAGAAGCCGGTCTTTGTCCCGGACCTGTCGCTGGAGATATCGGAACATCCTGACCTGGCTCCTTTTGCAGCCGAAGTTGCCGGACGAACCGCCTATCTGTTCCCAGTGTCGACCGCGCAAAAACGCTACGGAATTCTGTCGACACCAAAGTTGCAGGGCCAGCAATTTGCCCCCGAAGACGTGGAGATGCTCAGTGCCCTGGCCTCCCACGTTGCGGTCGCGCTCGAGTGCGCACTGGCAAGGGACACCGCGGCGCTTTACCACCGAGAGGTCGTGAAGCAGCGCGATCGGCTCAGCTTGTTGCTGGAAATCAACAATCACATTGTCAGCAAGCTTGAAGCGGAGGAACTGTTTCAGGCTGTAGCGGGGTCGATGCGTCAGCACCTGGGCAACGATCTCACATCATTGTGGCTCTTCAATAAGCAGACAGGTTGTTTCGAACGTAAGTTCCTCGATTTCCCGAGTGGAAAAGGATTTCTAGAGAAGGTTGTTGTCACCGAGCCCAATAAGCTATGGAGCGAATGGGCACGCTTCCGCACACCGCAGTTTTACTCCACGACGGGAGCCGATATACCTCCGTCCCTCCGCGAGGCGTCCCGAGCTGAATCCCTCCTTTCGGCCGTCCTGGTGCCCCTTCTGGGCGCCAATGGCCCCTTGGGCCTGTTGACCATGTGCAGTCGCAGGGCCAATGGGTTCAACGAGGCGGACCGCGACCTGCTGTCGCAGATCGGCACCCAGATCTCTTTGGTACTGGAAAATGCTCTGGCCTATGGACGGCTCCGCGCGTCGCGCGACGATCTGGAAGAGCAGAGGCTTTACCTTGAATCGGAAATCGAATCTGAGTACAACTTCGAAGACATAGTCGGCAAGAGCGCCGCTATACGTAAAGTGCTGGACCAAGTCGCGATCGTTGCGCCAACCAGTTCCACCGTGTTACTGCACGGCGAGACCGGTACGGGCAAGGAGCTGGTGGCCCGAGCGCTTCATAATCTCAGCCCGCGGCGAGAGCGCACCTTTGTTCGCCTGAACTGCGCGGCGATTCCTTCGGGTCTGGTGGAAAGTGAACTGTTCGGACACGAAAAGGGTGCTTTCACCGGGGCACTCATCCAGAAGCGAGGCCGGTTTGAGCTGGCGGATCATGGCACTCTGTTTCTCGACGAGATTGGCGACATTACTATGGATTTGCAGCCAAAGCTTCTGCGTGCCCTGCAGGAGCAGGAGTTCGAACGCCTCGGAAGTACCAAAACCATCCACGTTGATGTTCGTCTGATTGCGGCTACACATCGGGATTTGGAAGGCATGATCCGCAATAATCAGTTTCGCGAGGACCTTTTCTACAGGCTGAGGGTGTTTCCCATTGAAATCCCGCCGCTGCGCGAACGACGCGAAGACATTCAACTGCTGGTCCACTTTTTTGTGTCGCGCCTCTCCCGCCGTATGCAAAAACGCATCCGGTCTGTCCCGAGACCCGCGATGGAAGCTCTGGTGAATGCCGATTGGCCAGGAAATATCCGCGAGCTGGAGAACTTCATTGAGCGCTGCGTGATACTCACGCAAGGGGACGAACTGAATGTGCCACGAGCAGAACTGAACAGATCCGCTGGCCGCACTGTCATTGCGGCAACGTCGACCTTCGAGCAAGCAGAGCGGCAGGCGATCGTCGATGCTTTGAAAGGCGCGTCCGGAAGAATCGCCGGCAAAGGTGGGGCGGCAGAGCACCTCGGCCTTAAGAGAACTACCCTGCAGAACAAGATGCGCCGACTGAGTATCACTCGCGCCGATTATTCAGCCTGACGACAGACTGTCCGGCTTCCTCCCTTCTTTCAGCTTCAACGCGGCTGCTTCAGCCGCCTTGATGCTTGCCGCGAACCTGCCCTCATGCTGGCACTGCCCGTTGTTAAGGGCGGCATACGCTCGACAGGCCGTTTAGTCTCAATAGGTTGCGCTCAGAGCCCCTGGCAAAACAGCTGCAAGGATGACTATAGCCAGCAGTTTCGCTGCTGACGGATGTAAGAGGGGCCCATCATGCTACGTGTACAAACGCAAGAAGTAGACGGTGCTTTGACTTGCCGGCTCGAAGGCCGATTCACCGGCAAGGGAGCTGAGGAAGTCCGGACGCTCGTCACGCGCTGCGATAGCAAACTGGAATTAGTTGTCGATCTTACGGACGTGATGTTTATCGACGCCATCGGGGAAGAGGTGCTTTTGTTTGTCAAGAGGCTCGGAGCTCAGTTCGTTGCCGAGACTTCGTATTCCCGGGACGTTTGCGAACGGCTTCATCTCCCGTTGATGGGCAAACGTAAGTCGAACATGCAAGTGCCGGGTAAGTCGCACGGAAACGGGCATCTTCCTCGCCGCCGATGATTCACACGCCAAACCGGCACCCACGTCCGGCGGTTGCACGACTGAATGCGCGACTTGTTCGCCTAAAATGAGAGAGAAATCTTCCTCTTGCTCTTGCAAATTTCCGGTTTGCCGACTAGTCCGGCCCTAGAACGTGCTAGAAAAAAGTGACCGTGCCGTATCCCGGGCTAACTGGACATAGTTTCCAACTACGGTCTTTTTGTCTGGTCATACACTTCACGGATAGCCTTAATCAGGGTCTCCGGCTCGTCAAACTGGATGTATTCCGAACTATTGCGGGCGAAGATCTGTTTAGCGTTGGAAGATAGTCCGAGCCACCGCGCCTGAGCCAGCGTGGTCTCGTGCTCATATTTGAGGTGCTTCGGTGTGTCCGGAGGCTTGCTCTCCAGGTGGCCCACACCGTGGTTTCCCGAGGTGAGCACGCGGATGGGGCGCGATCCAAACGAGCGGCGGTGCTGTTGCAGGCAGGTTTCGTCCGCCGCTGTTTGTTCCATTTCCGACGAATAAGCGTCATACATGGCAACTTTGGTTTGCGCAATCTCCAACACTTTGGCGTTCAATTCCGGAGACCACGCCGCTTCCGGCAAGCCCCGAAAGAAAAACTGTTGAGCACAGGTCTTTGGTGGCTTGCCAGGATCCGACGTTACCGGCAACGGCTTGTGCTCGGCAATGGCATTACGACAGTTGCGCAAGTCAGAAGGAATCCCAGCATGTCCTCGATGTGCCGCCTCTCGCATCGCCTTCGGTTCGAGGTCGTCGGGATCGGCGTCATCCAAGACCAGCCCCGCAACCTCGTCCATGTACAGGTCGGCAAACGTGCGCACATTGTCGCCGCCGAAGGCGGATCCCACCAGAATATAGGGCCCGGCGATGCCGGCCTTATGAAGCGCAGTGCGTAGCTCCTCGGCGATGTGCACGCTGGTACGCGGCATGGGACCCGGTTCGCTGAATCCCGTGCCGGCACGGTCATAGCTGCAGGCGCGCGTCCATTCGGCGATCTCTGGCTGCACCTTCGACCACGCTGGCGCCCAGTCTCCCCATCCGGAATCGAAGACGACGGTGGGCGAGCCGCTCCCTATGCAATAGAGATTGAGCCGAAATCCGTCTACGCGAACGAGCTGGCCGGGTTGCGCATAGAGGATGTCCGTGGGAGAGCTGCCGCCGCTGACTGCTTGCTGGCCGGAGACCGCGATTGCGGAGATGAGCACTGCCAACAGAAGGCCGGTCCGGGATTGCCTCATCGTCGGTTCCTTTAGGGCTGAGAGTGACTGCGTCTTATAGACGGGTGACTCTGAAGACGGTTAGCTGAACGTAGGACGGGCAAACCGACAGCGCCGCTTGCACAACTCGGAGCGGCGAATCTTGAGACTGCCCCTTGTTCGATGCCCCGCTGTCTAGCCCAGCCGTAGCCCACTTACTTTGCGACCGACGAGGAGACGATACCGGCCAGTGCCCGCATGAGGGCAGCGCGCATCGACCGGATGTGGGCATTCTTCAGCATTCATGGGCGCCCGCACTTCTGATTCAAGAACTTGCAAGGAACTCCAGGTTGGCATGGCACCTGCAATCTTGGTGCACACGAGCGGCAACAGGATTCGCTCAAGTTCAAAGTGCCGTCAGGCCTCAGCCAAAGTTCCAGGTAAAAGAATGATGAAATCGAACCATCTCGCACTGCTTCTGACAATTCTTGTCTTTGCATCACCGCTGGGGTCGTCTGCCCAACAGGGTGCTCAAGACGTCCCGCTTCTTATGCTTGACGACGCAGTCTCCATCGCACTCTCAAACAATCGGCTCGTGAAGAACTCAGTCTTGGAAGCGCAGAAATATGACTTTCAGGTGAGCACGATTCGCAGCAGGCGCCTGCCGCACTTTCAATTTTCCGCACTCGGTGGCGAATTGCTGCAGCCGTTTGATTTCACATTTGCGAAAGGAGCCTTCGGGACGTATCCAGGGGTTGGGCCCATTCCTTCAACTGAAGCCAAGGTTCACACGCCAGCTCAGTTAACCGCCTTCTTAACTGGCGGCATGGATGTGCCCCTGTCGCAGCAGTACAAAATCGGGCTGGGAATTCGCGCCACAGAACTTGGGCGCGACATCGCTAAAGAAGACGTTCGCGCGGAGCGCCAGAAGATCGCGGCCGAAGTGCGAAGTGCATATTTCGAGCTTGTAGCAACCCAGGCTGCGGTGGATGCAGCACGGGAAGGAGTGCGGACTCTGGAAGAGGCACAGCGCGTTACGCAGCGTTACATCACAGAGAAGACCGTGCTCAAGGGAGATGCGTTGGAGGTCGACGCGCGTTTGACCAAGGCGCAGTATGACTTGTCGGTTGCGGAGAACGGACTTGCCACCGAGCACGAGCGCCTGAATCAACTCTTGGCACGGGATCTTGCCACCACTTTTCGCGTTGATTCCACCCCTGAGGAAGACACGACTACTCTGAGTCTGGAAGAGGCGCGACGGCAGGCGTCAGAGAATCGGCCTGAGATCCGCCAGGCTCACCTCAAGGAAAAACAAGCCGACTACGACCGCCGCATCGCCAAAGCCGAGTACATACCGGACTTCGGTATCGCCGTCAGCTACATGGGGGTTCAGAACGTGCAAGTCCTTCCGACGAATGTCGGTGTCGCCGGCTTTGCGTTGACTTGGGAACCATTCGATTGGGGACGCCGCCACAATCGAGTACGCGAAAAATCCAACACCCTGGCGCAAGCGCACAACGGGGCACAAGAGACAGACTCGCAGATCGGGGTTGAAGTCGGGTCGAAGTACCGCAAGTGGAAAGAAGCTGCGTTGCTGTTGAAGGCCACCCGCACCGGTCATGAAGCCGCAGACGAAGAATTCCGCGTCACCAGCAACAAATACAAAGAACAAGCCGCACTCGTAAGAAATCTTCTGCAGGCTCAGGCTCGCAGTTCGGAAACAGCTTTTCAGTATCAGCAGGCGCTCTCTTCTTATTGGAGTTCCCTTGCAGATTTGCGCCGCGCGATGGGAGAGGAATAAACGTGAGAACCACAATTGCAATACTTTCGTTGATGTTCGTCATGGCCGGCTGTGGCTCGAATAAGCCACTGGAGCAGCCCCCGCAGGGGGTCCAAGCTAAAGCCATAGAGAAGCAGGCGGGCGTCAGCGGCGACAGCTTGCGCTTCTCGGCCGTAGTGACCCCCGATTCGGAAGTTCCATTGAGTTTCCGGATTCCTGGGTACGTCATTTCGCTCAAACAGGTGCGCGGCCAGGATGGCAGGATGCGCGATGTTGCGGAAGGGGATCGGGTTAGCCGAGGAGCCGCACTCGTCCGCATCCGATCGTCTGAATACGAGGACAAGGTACGCCAGGCGTCCTCGCAGGCAGCGGCCGCCGAAGCTGTCGCACAGAAAGCCAAGCTCGACTTCGATCGAGCTACGCATCTGTATGACACTCAGAGCATTACGAAGCCCGACTTCGATTCCGCTCGCGCGCAATACGATGCCAGCGAGGAGCAACTGAAGTCCGCTCGAGCCCTCACGAGCGAGGCGGAAATCGCTCTGCGCGACACCTCTCTGATTGCGCCCTTTGACGGCGACATCGTAAAGAAAGCCATCGAGCTCGGCGCGTTCGTCGGACCTGGCGTTCCCGCATTCGCGCTCGCCAAGACCGACGTCGTGAAGATCGTGGTGGGAGTGCCCGATACGGTTGTCCGTTCCGTAAAGGTAGGCCAGCCCGTTGATGTTGCCATAGACGCGTTCCCCACACGCACATTTCATGCACGAATCAGCCGCATGTCGTCGGCAGCGGACACGGTGACACGTAATTTCGAGGTCGAAGTCGCTATATCGAATCACGATCACTTGCTGAAGGTGGGGATGATCGGCTCCTTGCAATTCGCGAATGACGACGGCGCAAGTCGAACGTCGGCTCTGCTGGTGCCACTCTCCGCAGTCGTGCAGGCGAAAGACGGGAAATACGGCGTGTTTGTCGTCTCAAACTCGAGTGCCGGAGAAGTCGCTCGCCTCCACAGCGTAGGCATCGGCGCGGTCAATGGCAGTGAAATCACAGTAGTCAGCGGTCTGCAAACCGGAGAGCGCATCATCACCACCGGCGCCAACCTGCTTAAGGATGGGCAACCTGTCGAGGTCCTCCAATGAAAGCCGAGAACCCCAAAGACAGTCGTAACGTCGCACGATTTTTCGTCAACAACCGGCAGATTGCCTGGGTCGCATTGTTCGCAACGCTGGCCTGGGGCGTGTTCGGGTACATGAACATGCCCAAGCGGAAGGACCCCGACATCCCCGTGCGCATCGCGCTGGCAATCACCCCCTGGCCAGGTATCTCGGCAGACAAGGTCGAGCAACTGGTCACACGGAAGGTCGAGCAAGCCATCACCGGAAACAGCAAGGTGGACCGTGTGGAGTCCACCACCCAGGACAACATTTCTGTTGTGCAAGTCAGGCTGTTGGACAACATCAAGAACACCCAGCAGGAATTCCAGGACATTGGACAACGACTGAACCAGATCACGGACCTTCCCGACGGTGCAGGACCAATCACCTGGATCAGCGACTTCGGAGACACGGCCGCGCTGATGCTGACTGTCGCCAGTCCGACGGTCCCGGACCTTGAGATCGCGTTGCGCGCCCGCGGTGTGCGGGATGCGATCGAGAAGGAGCGCCTAGGAGATACGAGCAAACGTGTCACCGTTCTCTACTGTTACCCGGCATCCGTCTCCCCTGCGGTGATTGAGCGGCCATTTGTCATGCTGGCTGCGCAGGCAGAACGGGACAGGTTCGCGCACGATCTTCGTTCGTTGTCCGTGGGAAGTTGTTCCGGAATCGACTTTGCGACGGCGAAGTCGGATGACGAAATCCGCGCGTATGGACAGCAGTTCATTGAGAAGAAGCTCCAGGAGTACGACTTTCATCCCGACGCGTGGGGTCCGATTATCATTCGCGATCCTCAATCTACGAAAGAACGAATCGCGGAAGTAGCCAATAACCGGTATTCGTATCGGCAACTGGATGACTTTACCGATCTGATCCAGCGCACGTTGCAACGTGTACCCGAGGTAGCGAAGGTGCAGCGCGTGGGCGTCCTGCCCGAAGAGATCTATCTGGAATACTCGGACGCGCGGCTGGCAGCATTGAAATTGCAGCCCACGAAGATCAAAGACGTCCTGAACACGCGGAATGTGACGGCTCCTGGTGGAATCGTCCAGACCCAATCGCGAAACGTCCTGGTTGACGCAACCGCGGAGTTCAAAAGCACGAAGGATATTGGCAATGTGCTCCTGGCATCGTCGCCCACTGGAGCACCGCTTTATTTGCGCGATCTTGTGGACATATCGCGTGCATATCAGACGCCCGCCCGGTACCTGAACTACATGGTCTCTCGCGAGGCGGACGGAAATTGGCATCGCAACCGCGCCATCACCCTGGCCGTACAAATGCGATCGGGAGAGCAGATCTTCAAATTCGGCGCGGCGGTAGACAAGGCTCTAGCCAACGTGCGCCCGCAACTGCCTGCCGACCTTATTGTAGCTCGCACGTCGGACCAGCCGCGGCAAGTGAAGGAGCTTGTCAGTCTGTTGATGGGTAGTCTCTATGAGGCGATTGTTCTAGTCGTGATCGTTGCCCTGGTTGGATTCTGGGACTGGCGTGCCGCCATGCTGATGGCAGCTTCCATCCCCCTGACGCTGGCGATGACCTTCGGCATCATCCACGTTCTCAACATTGATATTCAACAGGTTTCAATCGCGACCTTGATCATCGCGCTCGGCTTGCTAGTAGATATGCCGGTTGTGGCAGGAGACGCGATCAAGCGCGAGTTGGGCTCCGGCTCCACGCGCGATCTTGCATCCTGGCTTGGACCGACCAAACTGGCGAAAGCGATTGTGTTTGCCACCATCACGAACATCGTCGCCTACCTCCCGTTCCTGATGCTGACCGGCGATACTGGCTTTTTCCTCTACAGCCTGCCGGTTGTGATGACGTGCACCCTGATCGCCTCCGTCATTGTTTCTTTCACCTTTATCCCTTTGATTGCGTACTACATGATCAAACCACCCAAGCATCCCGATCCGCCCATGTCCGAGCGACGACAGCACGGCTTCCCAGCGCGCTATTACCGGGTAGGTGACTTCGCGCTCAGACGTCGTTGGGGTACGTTCGCAGCCTCGCTGATCGTTCTCGTTTTGGGCGGAGTGTTTTTCCGAATGCTCAAACCGCAGTTCTTTCCCAAGGACCTCTCCTACCTCTCGTACGTGGACGTCTGGCTTCCGCCCGATGCCCCGCTGGGTGCGACGGACACCGTCGCACAACGAGCAGAAACCGTCATTCGACAAGAGTCCGAACGCTTTGGAAACGAACATCATCGGAAAGACGTTCTGAGATCATTGACCACTTTTGTCGGCGGCGGAGGTCCCAGATTCTGGTTCTCCGTCGATCCCGAGCGACAACAGCTCAACTATGCGCAGATCCTGGTCGAGGTTTCCGACAAGCACTTCACCAACGAGTTCGTTGGGCCGCTGCAGACGGCGCTGAGCCGCGAAGTCCCGGGTGCCCGGGTCGATGTGCGGCAGCTCGAGACCGGCAAGCCGGTCGGCATTCCCGTCTCCATTCGAATCTCAGGTCCGGAGATAGAAGTTTTGCTCCGTCTCTCTGGCGAACTCCAGGCCATCTTTCGGGCGCAGCCAAACGCGACTCGGGTTCGAGACGACTGGGGAGAGCCTGCCATGAATGTCCGTCTGAAAGTTGATCCGGATCGCGCCAACCTATCCGGCATCACGAATCTGGACATAGCCCTCTCATCCGCCGCGGCGGAGAGTGGACTGCCTGTGTCAACCTACAGGGAAGCTGACAAACAAATCCCCATAGCCGTGCGTTTGCGCATGGAGGAACGCGCCGGGCTTTCTGACATTCAAAATGCGTACGTG